>TARA_R110001583_G_scaffold178786_2_pt1 | contig 173882 bp, 162 predicted proteins | sample TARA_R110001583 | Tara Oceans TARA_R110001583 (sample SAMEA4398432) | marine metagenome | biome: Polar Biome; feature: [MES] marine water layer (ENVO:01000295) within the mesopelagic zone...; material: water (ENVO:00002006), including particulate matter (ENVO:01000060) such...
TAGTCTCGGGGATTTTATTTTAGACGCAGATCAGTCCTGACCATCGGCGTCATACCGTGTCCATTGGCCCTTAAGAAATGCTTCGATGGGTTTAAAACGCGTTTTATAGGACATTTTTCTGCAATCTCGCACCCAGTATCCCAGATAGACGAAGGGAAGATTCATGCGGGCGGCCTCGGCAATCAGATCAAGGACAATATAGGTGCCAAGGCTCCGTCGATCTTCTTTGGGATCAAAGAAGCTGTAAACAGCAGACAGACCATCAGAAAGAGCATCAACAAGCGCAACCGCAATCAGTTTGCCATCCGCTGTCCGATATTCAAATATCGATGTTTCAACTGTGGTGTCTTCCATCATGGCGCGATAGTCGCGCGAATCCATCCGTGCCATGTCGCCATCGCCGTGGCGGGCATCCTGATAATCGGAAAACAGGCGGAATTGTTCCTGGGTTGCAGACGGGGCAAAAATCTGGCGTTGCAGGTCGGCATTGGCGGTACGGTTACGGCGAAATGACCGGTTATCCTGGAAGTCAGCCGTGCAGACCCTGACCGGAACACATGCATCACATTCTCCGCAGGCCGGAAGATACGCGATTGAATGGCTACGGCGAAATCCGGCTCGTGACAAAAGGTCATGGATATTGTTGGCTTCCGGGCCTCGCAGTTCTGTCACCAGCTTACGCTCGAACCGGCCGGGCAAGTAGGGGCACGGCATGGGGGCGGTGAGAAAGTAGTGCTGTGTCTGGCGACGTTGGTTGACCGTCATGTTTAATGGTTATCCGTGCCTGAGGAGTTCATCTTATTTAACTAGTGTAGGCATCGGGACGCAAACTTTAAAGTGGCTGTTGCTTGATCACATTGTTTGCAGCCCAAATTTCTTTGGTAGCATATCGAAGGACCAAAGCTGCACAAGGCCAGTCAGGTACGCGTAACATCCGGCAGTGGGTTCAAAGGCTACTTTAGTTGCGCGATGGCACAGAAAATGTCGGACGACTAATGGGAGCGTCGGGATTAACCCTGTCGTTCGGATCTGTATCCGGACGGGATGGCGGCGCGAACAGGTTGGGGGTTAGTTCCGTGCTGTCATTTGTCTTGGGGGTGTCCGCAGCAGGTGCTTGTTTACCTGTGCCGCGCAGCAAGGTGATGCTGATACGGCGGTTGCGCTCGTCCTTCGGATTGTCTTTGATGAAGGGGTCCGTATCGGCAACACCGGAAACCTTGCCAAAACGATCAGAAGACAAGGAATCAACTTGCAATTCACGACGTGTCGCCAGGGCACGGTCAGCGGATAGCTCCCAGTTGGTGTAGGTTCCGTTGGAATGGGAATAGGGGATTGAGTCCGTATGCCCTTCAATGGCTATTTTCTGCGGCATATCCTTTATTGCCATTGCAACCTGTTTTAGAAGCAATTTGGTTTGATCACGCAAATCCGCGCTGCCACTGGGGAACATGGATGTGTCATCCTTGTCGATAATCTGAATGCGTAATCCCTCATCTGTCTGTTCTACCAGCAGGTTCTTGGACAGTTCTTTCAGTTCCGGTGATTTCCCCATCGCTTCTTTCAGGTCTTCTGCGACTTTGTCGAACTCTTTCTTTTCCTGGGCTTTCGCGGCCTGTTCAGCCTTTTGTTCGGCGGTTTGGGCTTTGTTTTGCGTTTCTACCGTGGTTGCGTCCGGGCTGGGGGGAATGTCCATCTGAATGACAGGCGCGCCGTTTTCAGAGCGCATGGCACCGGCATCGGCGAGTTTTGTGCCTGCCAACATTCCACCGGCACCGGAGTTGCTTTGCGAGATCGATTCTGGGGCAAAATAGTTTGAAATACCGTGCAGTTGTTCATCTGTTGAACTGCTTAAAAGCCACAAGAGCAGGAAAAATGCCATCATGGCGGTCACAAAGTCGGCATAGGCTACTTTCCATGAACCGCCATGATGGCCGCCATGTCCGCCTTTTTTGACCTTTTTTATGATGATATCGGGCATTTCAGACTGTCATATCCTGGCAAAAACCGCTTCTGTCAAAACGTCGCTCGACTGTTCCAATTTGCTGTCTCTTAAACCGTCGGGGCGTTTTGGATGGCTTCGTCGAGTTCCTTGAAACTGGGACGAATCTCTGGCGGTAAAATCTTGCGGGCAAACTCGACTGACACCTGCGGTGCATAACCCTGCATATGGCCGATCAGGGCTGCCTTCATACAGACGTAGAATTTCGAATCCAGTTCAACGGTTCGTTTGATGATGGCCGATGTCGGGCCAACAAAACCATAGGAGGCCAGAATACCCAAAAACGTACCAACAAGGGCCGCGCCGATCATTTCGCCAAGAATTTCAGGGGGTTCTGTGACGGACCCCATGGTGTTGATAATGCCGAGCACGGCGGCCACAATGCCAAGACCAGGCAGGGCGTCACCAACAGTCTGAATGGCATCGGAAACAGCACCATCTTCTTCGTGATGGGCTTCAAGTTCCTGGTCAATCACTGCTTCAAGTTCATACGCGTTTGTTGTGCCCAGAGTCAGCAGGCGCAAATAGTCGCATAAAAATTCCAGCGCATGATGATCAGCTGTAACACCGGGGAAATTGTTAAACAGCGCCGAACTCTCAGGATTTTCGACGTGGCTTTCAAGCGCAAGATCGCCTTTGGATTTCGCGAGCCGGAAAACAGCGTATAAACAGACAAGCAATTCCAGATAAGCAGATTTTTTTTTGGCACCTTTCATGGCACGTATCGTGAATGAAATGCTGCGCTTAAGGACACTGATCGGGTTGGCGATCAGGAACGTACCGAATGCTGCACCAAAAATAATCACGACTTCAAAGGGCTGGACCAGAACGCTGAATTTACCATGTGGCAAATAGCCCCCCAGGACCGCACCGATCACAACAACATACCCAATGATCAGAAACATTTATTACCCCTTGTGCTGGCAAACGCGCCAACTTGTCGATATGGATGCAGTTGTCATCCATGTGTCATGTGGTGCTCTTTTACAAAAGTCCCACTCGCGATGATACAATTAGTTCAAATTGTTGTTAAAATCATGTTTACAAATCATTTTATGTCATGATTTGACAGTTTTTGAATTTATCGCCATGTTCCTGTGGCTCAGAGTGGGTTTCGCCGATCATTTAGAACAATGAAAGCTGTAATTTGAACATGTCCTTCTCGTCACGTCATTTCCGGGATTGCCTAGGCCAGTTTGCAACTGGTGTGGCCGTTGTTACCTCTCGTGATACGGAAGGTCGGAAGGTCGGTATTACAATTAATTCGTTTTCTTCGGTGTCGCTTGATCCGCCATTGGTGTTGTTTTCGGTTGCGCGAAATGCCGCGACTCACGATGTTTTTGTCGGCGATGTTTCGCATTTTTGCATTAATGTTCTGCGCAGTTCCCAAAAATACCTGGCGGAACGGTTTTCCTCTCCGATCGAAGATCGTTGGGAAGAAACCGGGTTTAAAGATAACGGCCACAGCATGCCAGTGTTGATCGGCAATATTTCGACATTTTCCTGTGTGCGGCACGCGGTTCATGATGGCGGCGATCACAGTATTATTGTCGGTCAGGTCACTGCTGTTGAAACGGGCGAAACGGGCGATCCCTTGTTGTATTACGGGGGGGCATATGCACGGCTGGTTCGCGCTTGATCAGGCGACTGACGCATAAAACAGGTTCGGTCCCTCCGTTGCTGTCTGCAATAACCTATCGTGATTGCAGACAGCCTTGTTATTTGGGGGCAGGGTTAATCGAGCGACGTATTGCCAAGTAATCTTCCACCATATCCGTTTTCTTTCAGATATTGGGTTACTTGCTGGGCGTGTGATGTGTCGCGCACCTCAAGTACCATATCGACATCGGTTTGTTTGGCTGGAATGTCGTAAAAATAGCGTTGATGATAGACTTCAATAATGTTGGCTTCGGCGTTGCCGATCAGGGTGCTGATCCGGGCAAGTGCGCCGGGTATGTCAGGGATTTCGATACGAATACGCACCAGGCGCCCTTCGCGGGCCATGCCGCGCATCAAAACCTGCGCCAATAACCGGCTGTCAATGTTACCACCGCTAATGATCAGGCAAACTTTTTTGCCGACAAAGCGCTCCGGGTGATCAAGCAAGGCAGCCAATGGGGCGGCACCAGCCCCTTCGACGACCGTTTTTTCGATTTCAATCAGCATCTGGATCGCACGTTCAATTGCCGATTCCTCAACCAGCACCACATCATCGAGAAGTTCCTTGCAGATATCGAGTGTTCTGCCACCGGGCTGCTTAACGGCAATACCTTCCGCAATTGTGACACCACCGCCCGTAAATTCCTTTTGATGAATGCCTTCATACATTGACGGATAAAGTTTGGTTTCAACACCGATAACATCAATATCGGGGCGGCGCGCCTTGATGGCGGTTGCGATACCCGATGCCAGGCCACCACCACCAATGGGCACAATCACGGTATCAAAATCGACACCTTCGTTTAATATTTCCAACCCGACGGTGCCCTGACCGGCAATGATGTGATCATCGTCAAACGGGTGAACAAAGGTTAATCCGCGTTCCTGTTGCAATTCGTGGGCGGCCTGCATGGATTCGGCAAGAACAGAGCCCTTTAACACCACTTCCGCGCCGTGCGAGCGGGTATGGCGAACCTTGGTGTAGGGGGTGTTTTCGGGCATAACAATAGTTGCCGGAATACCCAGACGTTTGGCGTTATAGGCAACGCCCTGGGCATGATTACCCGCCGATACGGCGATGACACCACAAGCACGTTCTTCGGGTGTCAGACTGGCCAGTTTGATATAGGCACCACGTTCCTTGAACGATGCCGTATATTGCAGGTTTTCAAGTTTCAGATAAACATCGGCCTGGCAAATCTTTGACAAGGTTTGAGATTTTACCAGGGGTGTTTTGCTGACAATGCCCTCAAGCAGGCGGGATGCACGAACAATATCGTGATAGGAAACAGCCATCTCGGACTCCTGTGCGCTCTGCCTTCAGACAAGGCAGGAACCGCATGTGTGAATGTGGGGATTTCATCGGGGATAAAATAGGCCTGTCATCCGCAGATGACAGGGTTCACATTCGCCGCACAGAGACGGGGCATGTAATAATACGCATCATGGCAGCCGCCCCTGTAAAACAGGAGTGGAAACAGGGCGACAGAAAGGTGTCGGTGTCGTCAGACATGTGCCAGATACTTTCAGAAACTTTAACCGATGACACAGGCACTTTTACGGATCAGGCAGTCGAGGTCAAGCAAACATAGGAAAAAGCCGGGTTGCATATCTTGCAATGCAACCCGGTGGGAAAATAACGGGCGGTTTTTCCCTTATTCCATATTCAATATGATTGTTTTTTTGTGGGTGAAATGTTCCAGCATGCTTTCAAGCGATGCTTCACGTCCCAGCCCCGAAAGTTTAACCCCGCCATAAGACAGGTTGGGCTGAACCACCAAATTCTGGTTCACTTGCACAAACCCGGCTTCCAGGCGTTTGGTGGCAACCAGGGCCGTTTTCAGATCCGTCGTCCAGACCGTTGCCGCCAAGCCAAAATCACTATCGTTTGCAAGTTCAATGGCTTCGTCAAATGTTTTAAACTTGAACACGCAGGCGACAGGACCAAAAATTTCTTCGCGGGCAATGCGCGCGTCGGGTTTGACATCGGTAAAAATAACCGGGCGAACGAATTGCCCGTCGGCCAGTTCCGGGTCGTCGGGCAGCGCACTTAATTCGTGTTTTTGCGCGCCTTCGTTGCTGCCAATTTCAATATAATTGCAAACTTTGGCGCGTTGTTTGGCGTTGATGATGGTGCCAATATCGGTCGCCTCATCAAGCGGATTACCCATTTTCAGGCTATTGACTTTGTCTTTCAGGCGCGCGACGAAATCGTCATGCAGGTCTTCATGCACCAGGATGCGCGACGATGCCGTGCAACTTTGTCCCTGGCGGGTAAAGCGCATGCCACCAATGGCACCGGCAACGGCCTTTTCAATATCGGCATCGCCCATCACAATCATGGGGGACTTGCCACCCAGTTCCAGCGTGACCGGGATCAGTTTCTCGGCCGCAGCACGATAAACGATGCGTCCGGTTTCAACAGATCCGGTAAAAGATACTTTTTTCACATCCTTATGTGCAACCAGCGGCCCACCGCAACCCGGACCAAAACCCGAAAGAATGTTTAAAACACCTCTGGGCAAAATCTGCTGCATGATCTGGCAGACGCGCAGGACGGTAAACGGCGTGTCCTCGGCCGATTTCACAACGACACTGTTACCGGCAACAAGGGCCGGTGCCACCTTGATCGCCATTAACAGTAATGGCACGTTCCAGGGAATGATCGCACCAACGACACCAACTGGTTCGCGCGTGGTCATGGTCATCATGTTGGGGTTAAAGGGGATGGTCTCGCCTTTAAGTTCTGATGCCAGGCCTCCAAAAAATACAAACATGTCGGCCAGAACCGACGCCTCAACCCGGCTTTCGGTGCGCAGGGCCTTGCCCGATTCAAGGGCAATCAGTTTGCCCAGTTCATCGACATGCTGGTTAAGAATACGGCCACATTCGGCAACCAGTTTGCCCCGTTCGCGGGCCGGGCGTTCGGCCCAGTCTTTCTGGGCGGCTTTGGCAACCTTAACGGCATGTTCAACATCATCGGCATCACCTTCGGCGGCGCGCCCAATGGATTTGTTGGTTGCCGGGTTTAAAACGTCAAATGTTTTACCATTGATCGGGGCAACAAATTCACCATCAATCAAATGAACGCCAGACAATGATTTGGCCAAAACGAACGGATCAAGTTCCATTTCAACAGGCACAGAAACCTCCCGGATTTTTACCCGTCTTGTGCGCGCAGTCGCCGCGCAGCGGGTTAAGTGGTTATTCGGTATTGATTTACCAAATTAACGAGGCGTCTGTTCTTTTGCAAGCCCTTTGCGCGTGATCGTTCATGACATTTAAAACGTTGCTTGTTAGGGTTGGGTGCGCTGGAACCTTTTCCGGAACAGCCCGCCCGTGGGGGCGTTTATAAGATGTTCACTTTCTGGAATGTTCGGAGCCTGCAATGCCACGCCATTTTGATACCACCCATGACGTCGTCAAGGAACTTAAGCCGTCTTATCCGGTTTATTGTTTGCGGCCGGACATTTTGCGCGATGCTGCAAAACGGTTTGTCGACATGTTTCCCGGCAAAGTTCTGTATGCGGTGAAATGTAATCCGCATCCCGAAATTATGCGTTACTTGCATGAAGGTGGTGTTCGGTATTTTGATACCGCATCGCTTGACGAAATTTCTCTGGTCCGTCGGCAGTTTCCAGGCATGGATGCCTATTTTATGCACCCGGTCAAAAGCCGCGATGCCATTCGCAGTGCCCACCGGGTATTTGGTATTCGCCATTTTGTGATCGATACCGAAGACGAACTTCATAAAATACGCGCCGAAACTGACGAAGACCCGGATCTGGTGATCCATGTGCGTTTGGCAACACCGCCTGCGGGGGCGGCTTATAATTTATCGGCCAAGTTCGGCGCCCGACCAATGACAGCCGCCGAGCTGATTAAAAAGGTCGACAGCTATGGCTACAAGGCTGGTTTGTGCTTCCATGTCGGGTCGCAATGCACCAGCCCGAACGGCTATCGTATTGCCATCGAACTGATTCGACAGGTTATTGATTTTTCCGGGGTTAAGGTGCATTCCATTGACGTTGGTGGTGGTTTTCCCGGCCAGTATATGAACCAGCGTGGACCGGGCCTTGATGTGTTTATGGACGAAATCAAGGACTGTATTCGCTGGCTTGATATGCCCGATCTTACCTTTATGTGCGAGCCGGGCCGGGCCCTGGTTTCAAGTGGTGTGTCGCTGGTTACGCAAATTCAGCTGCGTAAGGAAGACCAGCTTTTTATCAATGATGGTGTGTATGGCAGCCTTTCAGAAGCTGTGACCGGTAATTTGCGCTTTCCGGTGCGTCCCATGCGTATTGGGGGTGATTTTGACCCGGAAGAAACGCTGGAATTCACCATCTATGGGCCAACCTGCGATAACATGGATGTGCTACCGGCAACGGTGAACCTGCCTGCCGATATTCGGGAAGGCGACTGGATTGAGTTCGGTCACATCGGGGCGTACAGCAATGCGCTGGCAACGCATTTTAACGGGTTTTTCCCTGAATTGATGGTAACGGTCGGCGAAACATTTCCGTTTATCGATGGGGAGTTTCCCCAGGTCGGTTAGTCTGATCAGGTGATCGAGGGGTTGTTTTATCGTGCTTTGTCAAACGTGGTAAAGCGGTACCAAATTGCAAATAAAATTTCTCTGTATTAAGTTGGCGAAAACGGGCTGCACCTTTGGTGTGGTCCGTAACACTGTTATGCAGGGGGAAATAAAGTGACAACCAGCCTTTTTATGCGCATCCGGGATTGTTTTCCCGCCGATATGAACAAGACATTACTTGAGACGCCCGACGGGGTGCGGTTTAGCTATCGTGATGCCAATGAATGGTCATCGCGTTATGCGGCGGCCTTGTATGCGGCAGGTGCCCGCAAGGGAGACCGGGTGGCGGTTCAGGTCGACAAATCCCCGTCGGCCTTGTTTTTATATTTGGGCTGCATTCGTGCCGGGCTGGTCTATTTGCCGTTAAATACGGCCTATCAGGCACAAGAACTTGCCTATTTCCTGGAAGACGCATCGCCGGTGGTAATTGTTTGCCAGCCGGAGCGAAAGGCCGAGATGGACGAAATCGCCCGTGTCACAGTGGCGGCAACGGTCTTTTCGCTGGGGGCTGACGGGCAGGGCACCATAAAGGATGCCGCCAGTAGAGATGGCACCGATTTTGCGCCGGTCCCGTGCGCCGATGATGATCTGGCCGCCATTCTTTATACATCAGGAACCACAGGCAAACCCAAGGGGGCCATGATGACCCAGATGAACCTGTGGTCAAACGGGCGCACCCTGGTTGATTTATGGGGCTTCACATCGGGTGATACCTTGCTGCATGCATTGCCGATTTTTCATACCCATGGCCTGTTCATTGCGTGCCATTGCGTCATGATCTCCGGGGCGAGCATGATTTTTCTGCCCAAATTTGAGCGTGAGCAGGTGATTGCAGCCTTGCCGCGCGCCACCGTCATGATGGGCGTTCCCACCTTTTATGTCCGTCTGCTGGCGGGCGAGGATTTTGATGCTGCCCTGGTTTCGAATATGCGCCTGTTTATCTCAGGGTCCGCCCCCTTGCTGCCCGAAACTTTTGCGAACTTTCATACGCGCACCGGGCATTATTTGCTGGAACGTTACGGCATGACAGAAATCGGCATGGCCACGTCAAACCCGCTGGATGGCGACCGCATTATTCACACCGTCGGCCCGGCACTGCCCGATGTTGAGGTCCGGGTCTGTGATGATCAGGGGCAGGTTTTAGCGCAAGGTGAAGTGGGGGTTCTTGAGGTGCGCGGGCCAAATGTCTTTGCCGGATATTGGAAAATGCTGGAAAAAACCCGCGAGGAATTTCGCAAGAATGGCTTTTTCATCACCGGCGATATCGCCCTTATTGATGACAAGGGGTATGTGCATATTGTGGGCCGGGCCAAGGATCTGGTAATTTCGGGCGGGTTTAATATTTATCCCAAGGAAATTGAAACCGAGATCGACAAGATGGCCGGGGTTTTGGAAAGTGCTGTTATCGGTGTGCCGCACCCTGATTTTGGCGAGGCCGTCGTGGCCATTGTTGTTTTGCAGGGTGAATCCACTTTAACTGGCGAAGAAATAATAAATTATATCAAAACATTGATGGCAAATTTTAAGGTGCCAAAACAGGTGTTTTTTGTAGATGAATTGCCACGGAATGCGATGGGAAAGGTGCAGAAAAACGTTTTACGGGACCAGTTCAGCACGGTTTTTTAATGTCGATATGCTGTTTGGCATAAACAGCAAAAAGCCCCGGCGCATTAATCGCAACGGGGCTTTTTGGGTATTCCGGCAGGATCGGCAACCAGGTCTTAGTGACCAAAGGCTACACGATGTGCAACATCATCAATCTGGTCGCGGTTCAGGCCGATGTCAGCCAGTTCGCGATGGTCAAGTTTGCTCAGTGCATTCTGGGTCTGGTATTGGATACGCAGGGCACGCAGATATGCGAAAATTTTTGTAAGGATCATTTTATCACCTATTTCAAACCAACCGGACAGCGCCGGTAACAACATTCATGGAACCGGCAAGTGATCCGCGTCATGCCCGATGGCATGCTGAATGGCTCGACGTGTCGGTTTGCTATGGGCAACCTGAGCGGCAATGTCATCTGGGTGTGTGACCGTGTCCGTTTGGGTCGCCGTTATTTCTTGAAGCAGAAGATAGGCCCTGACACGCCATTTAACCATTGCGTTTTTTGCAGAGCAGGGCTGGATAAAGCGCAGAAATTAATCAATTGCTTAAAAAATAGCCAATTTTACGTATTTATTACAGGCGCTGACCTTTTTCTGTTCATGCGCTGAGTGCATGGCTAATAAAATTACCCAAACTTTTAGTGTATTGGTTGTTCCCACTCATAAGGGCAAATCCTGCGAGATGCCGTCTTTTTCGTAGTCTTGATTTTACGGCTTTTTACAGGCACTGATGAAGCCTGAAAGAAGCTGGCGGGGTCGGTTTGCGGTGATGTTTTCAAAACGGCAACAGACTCGATCAGGTAAATTAGACGATGACGCCAATTTTTAATCGCGAAAGGCCTATATATAATGACAGGTGCCAGACCTGCCCTTGACCGGGAAAGCGCCATTGCGGCCTATTTGAAATATGCAGACAGAATGCCGCAGATCGCCAGCGTGGATTTGCCCGGGCAAACACAGGTTGTCCGCAATATTCTGGACATTGCCGATCAGTTCGATGTCATTATCTTTGATGCGTTTGGCGTGCTTAATTCCGGCGTGCATGCGATCGCGGGTGCGTTATCGGCGGTATCGGCGTTACGAGACCGCAATATTGAGTTGGCTGTTGTTACCAACGATGCCTCGAATACGCCCGATACGATTATTGCCCGTCATAGAAACCGGGGTTTTGATTTTACCGTCGAGTCACTGGTCAGCAGTGCCCAATATATCGTTCCGATGATGCACCGTCATTCTGATGTGACACAGTGGGGTGTCATGGCGCCAGGCCATTGGCCGATTGACGGGTTGCCGGGTCAGGCGGGCTTTTTGGCGGACGAACAAAGTTTTTATGATGCGGTAGAAGGGTTCGTCCTGATTGATTCCGATGAATGGAATGGACAACGACAGCACATGCTGGAAACCAGCCTTTCTAAAAATCCGCGGCCAATATTGGTTGGAAACCCCGATATCTGTGCGCCGATGGGGGATTTTTTATCGGTTGAGTCGGGTTATTTTGCGCATCTTGCAGCGGATGCTTGCGGCGGCGTTCCCCAATGCGTTGGCAAACCTTATCGCGAAGTCTTTGACGATATTTTGCAACGCCATCCAGCCGTGGATCGCAATCGCATATTGATGGTTGGTGATACCCTGCATACCGATATTCTAGGCGGGCTTGCCGTGGGTATTAAAACATTGCTGGTCACCCGTGGCGGGTTTCTTGACGGGTATCAGGATCTGGCCGGGCTTTATCAACGTTCAGGCATTCATCCGCATTTTATGGCCCCGGCCATAGGCAATGGGCTGGAATAGAAACCGGATTGCATGACAAAATAACATGCCAAAATAAAAAGGAGTGCCGGAAAACTGGCACCCCTTTATTGTTTTTCGCAATGTTGGGGCTGAACAATCAGCCCGGTTTAGCCAATGTATTCTGCAACATCGATGGCGCTATAGGTCAAAATGCCCGAGGCACCGGCGCGTTTAAAGCAGGCCAGCGTTTCTACGGCACAGGCGGTATAATCCAGCCAGCCATTGTCACCTGCGGCACGCAACATCGCATACTCGCCCGAGACCTGATAAGCAAAGACCGGCACGCCGAAATTGTCGTGTACACGGCGCACAATATCGAGATAGGGCAGGCCCGGCTTTACGATGATTGAATCCGCCCCTTCATCAAGATCATAGGCGACCTCGCGCAGGGATTCGTCGCTGTTGGCGGGGTTAAGCTGATAGGTTTTCTTATCGGCCTTGCCCAGCGCACTGGCCGAGCCAATAGCATCACGAAACGGGCCGTAAAAGGCAGATGCATATTTGGCCGCATAGGCCATGATCTGAACCTTTTTCAGGTTTTCAGTTTCTAAAACATCACGAATGGCGGCAATGCGCCCATCCATCATATCGGACGGGGCAACAATGTCACAGCCAGCCTGGGCCTGAACCAGCGCCTGGCGCACCAGGGCTTCGGTTGTTTCGTCATTCAGGATTTCACCATCAAGAACAACACCATCCTGGCCGTTGGAATTAAACGGGTCAAGGGCAACGTCGGTAATGATGCCAAGGTTGGGGCAGGCATCCTTAATGGCTTTGGTTGCGTCGCAGATTACATTGTTCGGGTTATAAGCTTCGCGGGCATCTTCGGTTTTCAGGGCCGGGTCGATATAGGGGAACAGGGCCAGTGCGGGGATGCCAAGTTTTTCGGCGTGGCGCGCTGTTTCAACCAGAATATCGATGCTTTGACGTTCAACGCCGGGCATTGAAGGAATGGCGACGCGCTGATTTCGGCCCGCAATAACGAAAACCGGTAAAATCAGGTCATCAACACTTAACCGGGTTTCTGCCACCATCCGCCGGGACCAGTCGGTCATGCGGGGGCGACGCAGGCGGGTGCGGGGGAAAGTGCCATAACTAACGGGATGGGCCATGATCAATCTCTTTCACGCAATAGGGGGTGGTGGCGTTGGAAATAGTTTTATGCGGCAGATCGCGGCAGTGATCAACTATTGCGGACAGTTTTTAACCGCTGCCGCATGCTGGTCAGATATACCGGAATGATCAGGCTTAAAAAGCCCGACGTTAATAAAAACGCATTTATCAGACCATAACGTTCCGCCACCGCACCAATAACAGGTGGTCCGGCCATTAAGGCGGTATAGCCGGTGGCAGCGATGGTGGCGACCACGGTGCCACCGCTTTTGCCGGTGCTGGCCGCTGCGGTCGAGATGAGAAGCGGCAGGATAACAGCCAACCCCGTCCCTGTGATAAAACAACCAAGCCACGAAAGCAGGTAATGTGGCGACAGGGCAATGATCAGATAACCTGTTGTTGCCAAACCGCAACTGGCGATAAGAACAGGCGCCCGCCCCAGCCGCATCACCAGCCAGTCCCCGGAAAGGCGGGTTATGGCCATTGCAGCCGAATAAAGGGCAAACCCGGCCGCAGCAATGCTGGCTGTGCTATCATGGGTTTCGATCATTAAAACAGTGACCCAATCGGTAATCACACCTTCGCCAAACTGACCAACAAACGCGCAGATACCAAAGGGCAGCAGCAGCCAGATAATGGGGCGTTCGCCATTGGGAATTGCTTTATTGCCAGTTTGGATCGTTTGATGGGCAATGTCTTTATGGTGGTCGGCTGGTTTCACCAGATCGGAAAGTAGCCCGCGTTGCAAATACCAGTGGGCTGCAAGCAGGATAATGGCACTGATTGGCAGATGCAGGGATTTTGACAAGGGCAGGGTGAACCATAATGTGGCAAATCCGGCACCACAAAATCCACCCAGGCTCCAGAAACCATGCAGTCCCGATAAAATGCTTTTGTCGCGTGCGCGTTCAAGGCTAACGCCATTTGCATTCATGGCGATATCCATCATCGCCGCACAAAAACCCATGACGAAAAGGGCAATTGCCAATGTTGGCAGGGATGCCATAAATAACGGGATAACAAGGGCCGGAAAAAATAACACACCGGAAAATTTAACGACAGTGTTGGACCCGAACCGGTTTGAACACCGTGCCGCCAGCGGCATGGCGGCCACCACACCAACCGCAGCCGCAAGCAATGCCAGCCCCAGATTTTCGTGACTAAGCGCAAGTCGTTGCTGAACCAGCGGGATGTGCGGCACCCAACTGGCAAAACCGGCACCGTGCAGAAAAAATATGCCGCGACACCGGTTATGGGCCGCGGTGTATAGCGAATTCATCGACGACACCTTTGCTTTATCATACGACAACAACGTCAATGCCGTGGCGGCGGTAATTGGTAAGATAGCTTTGCGAAAGTTTACGCCCTGTCACCAGCGTGCCCACAGCATCGGCATCGCAGACCTTGAAAGGCATCCGGGTTTCCAGCTTGTCGGCGGTGGCAATGGCGATGACGTCAGCGGAGTGGGCGATCATGGCGGCTTTGTTGGCACTTTCTTCTATTCTGCGTGTGCTAACACCCAGATCAGGATGAATGGCACACGTTCCCAGAATGCAAAGATCGGCGTGAAACTGGCAAATTTCGGTCACTGTTTGCGCCCCCGATACAACCATATCCCCCTTGATGATTTTTCCACCAATCATGATGACATCGGCAGTGTCATGATCGGCCAAAACCACCGCAGCAGCCGGATTAACCACAATTGCCGTCCCGTGAAAGGAAGGTTTAAGGTGTCGCACAACTTCAAGGACGGTGGTGCCGCTATCGAAAAAGACAATAGCGTCGTCCGGGATCATATGAAGGGCGACGTGGCGGGCAATGGCGGCACGTTCGGGGCGATTTTCCTGGCTGCGTTCCTGATAAGTTCCATCATCGGTTGCGGGCAGAACCGCGCCGCCGTGAATACGCCGCAAGTGACCGCTCCCCTCTAGCTGGCGCAAGTCACGGCGAATGGTATCTATCGATGTATGCAGCCTTTCTGCCAGATCATGGATGTGAACGGTGCCAAATCGTTTTAAAAGCCGTGCAATTTCGTGCTGCCTGTTTTCCACGCTGGACATGAAGTTTTTGCCTGTTTTGCGTATTTTGCATGTTTTGCCTGAATTTCTTTTACGGTACGACCATATCGGCGTCAATAAAAACCGGCCACGGTTTCCCGTGGCCGGTATCTGGATACTGTGTTTCAGGCAGGCGCGGGATCAAACGAGGTTTAACGCCTGTTCCAGGTCGGCAAGGATATCGTCAATATGTTCAATACCAATCGACAGGCGAATGTAACTTTCGCTCACACCGGATGCGGCCAGTTCGGATTCTGTCATCTGCGAATGTGTTGTCGTCGCAGGATGGATCGCCAGCGAGCGCGTATCGCCAATATTGGCAACGTGATAAAACAGCTTCAGGCTATTGATGAATTTTTCACCGGCAGCCCGGCCATCATTTAGCTCAAACCCCATTAACGACCCATATCCACCGCTCAGATAGGCCTCAGCCCGGCGCAGGCTTTCACCTTGTTGCAGGCTGGGGTGAATAACCTTGGCGATTTTGGGGTGCTTTTGCAAAAATGCGGCAACCTTGTTGGCATTTTCGCAATGGCGTTCCATGCGCAGGGGCAATGTTTCCATCCCCTGAATGATCTGAAAGGAACTCATCGGCGAGGCGGCGGCACCAATATCGCGCAGCATGGTGCAGCGCAGCTTGATCGCATAGGCCACCGGGCCAATCGGTTTAACGGCTTCGGTCCAGATTGCACCGTGATAGCTGGGGTCGGGCTGGGTTAACAGCGGGAAGCGTTCGGCGTGTTTTTCCCAGTCAAACTTGCCCGAATCAACCACGACACCGCCCACGGATGTGCCATGACCGGCAATAAATTTGGTGGTTGAATACATAACCACGCTGGCCCCATGTTCGATCGGTCGGCACAGGACCGGGGCGGCTGTATTATCGACAACCAGCGGAATGCCCAGCGCGTCGCCAATGTCAGCAACTTCGCGCAGCGGGAAAACCTGCAATTTGGGATTTGGCAGGGTTTCGGCATAGAAGGCGCGGGTTTTGTCATCGGCCAGCTTGCGGAAATTTTCCGGATCCGACGGATCGGCAAAACGAACCTCGATTCCCATTTGCCGGAAGGTATGGGCAAACAGGTTCCATGTGCCGCCGTAAAGGTCGGTTGAACTGATAATATTGTCGCCCGCCTGGGCAATGTTAAGCAGGGCAAAGGTTGTTGCCGCCTGGCCCGACGCCACTGCCACCGCTGCCACACCGCCTTCAAGGGCGGCAATGCGCTGTTCAAGAACATCGTTGGTCGGGTTTGTCAGCCGGGTATAGATATTGCCCAGTTCTTTTAAAGCAAACAGATTGGCGGCATGTTCCGTGTCGCGAAACTGGTAGCTGGTGGTTTGATAGATCGGCACTGCGACGGACCCCGTCGTCGGGTCGGCGCGGTAACCGGCATGAAGAACAATGGTTTCCGGGTTTTTGCTATCTGTCATTTCCATTCCCCTTAAGGTGTTTTTGAAGAAATTTGCACGCAGTAAGCCACATTAATCCAACCTGGGCAAGACGCGCCACGAGGCAGATTTATGTTGGTTGCTGTTTTGGGGAATGTGCCTAATGACGTATTTCGGTAAGATTATGCCGAATTATTTGACATTGCGGCTTTTTCCCGTTTACGTAAAGGGAAACAACAGCCTTGGTGAGGAAAATCCGATGGAGTTCGCCCTTTCAGAAGACCAACAGGCATTTCAGCAGGCCGCCCGCGATTTTGCCGCCGGTGAAATGGCGCCCCATGCGGCCCGGTGGGATGCTGAGCACATTTTCCCCGAGGACACCTTGCGCAAGGCCGCCGAAATGGGCTTTGCCGCAATTTACACCCGCGACGATGTTGGCGGCTCGGGTTTGGGAAGGCTTGATGCCGCCGTGATCTTTGAAGAGCTGGCAACGGCGTGCCCGTCAACAGCGGCCTATTTGTCGATCCATAATATGGCCTGCTGGATGATTGACCGTTTCGGTAATGACCAACAGCGACAGGCCTTTTTGCCCAAGCTGACAAGTATGGCGCATTTCGCCAGTTATTGCCTGACCGAACCAGGGGCCGGGTCGGATGCAGGTTCGTTGCGGACGCGCGCTGTTCGCACCGGTAATACATATGTGTTGAATGGCGAAAAGGCCTTTATTTCCGGCGGGTCGCGCAGTGATATTTATGTCGTGATGGCGCGAACCGGCGATGAAACCACCGCAGGCATATCAACCTTTCTGGTCCCAAAGGATGCGCCCGGTCTTTCGTTTGGCAAACTGGAAGAAAAAATGGGCTGGAACAGCCAGCCGACATCCGCCGTCATTTTCAGTGATTGCACAATTCCGGCTGAAAATTTGCTGGGTGCGGAAGGGGATGGCTTTAAATTTGCCATGAAGGGCCTTGATGGTGGTCGCTTGAACATTGCGGCATGTTCCATTGGCGGGGCCCGCGCGGCGATGACACTTGCGCGCGAGCATATGCGGGTTCGCAAACAGTTTGGCAAACCGCTTGAAGCCTTTCAGGCATTGCAATTCAAATATGCCGATATGGTAACAGAGCTGGAAGCCGCCCGTTTGTTGCTGCACAAGGCAGCCTGTAAACTTGACGAACAGGCGCCCGATGCCACACAATTTTGCGCGATGGCAAAACGCTTTGCCACCGATACGGCCTTTGATGTTTGCAACGATGCCCTGCAATTGCATGGCGGGTATGGTTACATTCGGGAATATCCTGTCGAACGGTTGCTGCGTGATCTGCGTGTGCATCAAATCCTTGAAGGAACCAACGAAATTATGCGGGTTATCATCGCGCGGAGCGCGTTGCGCGACTAAATGATGGTTATCATCGGAACTCCAGGAGCCTTGATATGAGTGATGTCGGTGTCAATTTTGCGGTGAACGGTGCCGTGGGCGAAATCTATCTGGATCGCCCCAAAGCCTTGAACGCCCTGACATTGCCAATGGTGGATGCCATTCATCAGCAGATGCGTTTGTGGGAGCGAGATGATGCAATTGCTGTTCTGACGATTGAAGGAACGGGCGGAAAGGCATTTTGCGCCGGGGGCGATATTCGCGGGCTTTATGATGCGCACCAGAATAACCAACCTGAATTGCTCGATGCCTTTTACCGCCGCGAATATTTGCTAAACCATTATATGTCGCAATATCCCAAGCCGTGCATTGCTTTGCTTGATGGTATTACGATGGGCGGGGGTGTTGGTGTTTCCGTTCATGGCCGTTATCGGCTGGTGACGGAAAAAACGATGTTTGCCATGCCTGAAACCGGTATTGGCTTTTTCCCCGATGTTGGCGGCGGCTATTTTCTGCCACGCTGCCCCGGCGAAACAGGCATGTATCTGGGGTTGACCGGCGCCCGGTTGGGGGCCGCTGACTGTCTTTATGCCGGGATTGCAACGCATGGTGCCCACAGCAGCGATGTCGCAAACGTCAAGCAGGCCTTGGCCGATGCCGATTTTGGTGCGTCAGGGGATGATCCGCAATCGGTTTGTCGTCAGGTTGAAAGCATCCTGAAACAATATGCGCATGATTACGGTTCTGCGCCGATTGCAGAAAACCGGGGCGAAATTGATACCATTTTCGGAGCCGACACTATCGGCGAGGTGATGGTGAAACTTGAGCAATCACTTTCAGATTTTGCTGTTAAAACGCTGAAAATGATAAAAAAAAAATCACCTATGGCGTTGTCCGTTACTTTTAAACAGATACGTGAAGGGGCGATGCTGGATCTGGCTTCTGATCTGATAATGGAATTCCGCCTTAGTCAGCGCATGGTTGAAAAGCCGGACCTGTTTGAAGGTGTTCGCGCCGTTATCGTCGATAAGGACCAAAAACCGCGCTGGGCGCAGGCGGAAGTCGGGCAGGTGGACCCGCGTGACGTGGATGGCTTTTTTGCCCCGTTGCCAGATGACAAGGAACTGACCATTTCGCACGGGTAAGGGACCCGCAAGACCATATATTTATCAAACAATGAAAACCGGTAATGACCGGACCATCAGAGGAGACGTTAAAAATGGCGAAAATCGGTTTTGTCGGATTGGGCAATATGGGGGGGCCCATGGCGGCCAATCTTATTCGTGCAGGACATGAGGTTAAGGTGTTTGACCTGTCGGCTGATGCTGTAAAAGCGGCAGTGGAAATTGGCGGAACGGCGGCAGGGTCGCTGGCGGAAGTTGCAACGGATGTTGAGGCGATTGTTACGGTATTGCCCGCTGGCAAGCATGTTTTGGCCGTCTATGATGGGCCTGACGGTATTTTGGCCCATGCCGCTACCAATACCTTGGTGATTGACAGCTCCACCATCGATGTGGATGCCGCGCGCAAAGCCGCTGAACTGGCAAAAGCGCGCGACATGCGCCCGGTTGATGCACCAATTTCAGGCGGCGTTGGCGGCGCAAAAGCAGGCACCCTGACCTTTATGGTCGGCGGCAGTGAAGATGCCTTTGCATCGGCCGAGCCGATTTTACAGGCAATGGGCAGCAATATTATTCACGCCGGGGATAATGGTGCAGGGCAGGCGGCAAAAATTTGCAACAATATGATCCTGGGTGTGAGCATGATTGCCGTTTCCGAGGCGTTTATGCTGGCAAAGCGCCTGGGGGTGGATGCCCAGAAACTGTTTGATATTTCATCCAAAGCATCCGGGCAGTGCTGGTCGCTGACCAGTTATTGTCCGGTTCCCGGGCCTGTACCGGCATCGCCAGCCAACCGTGACTATCAGGCCGGTTTTGCGGTTGATATGATGCTGAAGGATCTGAAGCTTGCCCAGCAGGCCGCCGCCGGTGCCAATGCGACCACTCCGATGGGGGCTTTGGCCGAAAGCCTTTATGCCATGTATAGTGCAGGTGGCAATGGCGGGCGCGATTTTTCAGCGATTGTTAAAATGCTGGATGGCGAGTGATCCAGTCGTAAAACAGGCCGGTTGTGCTATTAAGCAGCATAATCCACTGGAACAATGCGGGGGATTTTTGTCCTCCGCATTTTTTATGTCCAGATTCGTCTCATTTGGTAGTATTCTTGTTTCCATACCAAGTTATACTGATGCTTCACGTTACAGCCGAAAATGCGATCCGGGATAAATTATGGCATCATCTTCATTCAAAGGCCGAGAAATATACATAGAATTCAAGCAGGTAGGGCAATATCTGCGATGTACTGCCATCGATTCCGTTAGCGGACAAGAGGTGACAGTCGCGGGTCCTGTTTCGCGAAATCCGGAACAGTTAAAGCGCGTAGCAGTACAAAAACTTGAATACGTTCTCAATAAAGGATAAAGTATACAATATAAGAACTGTTGGTTGAGTAGCCGTTGTGGTAAAAAATTCTATCCAAGGGCGAGAAAACGGGAGATTCAACCAATTTTTCGAACACGCTTGCAGCCTTTGACCACATGTGTCTAAGGTTTCAATCGTTAATCGCGTTTCCGAATATAGAATCACATAAGAATGATCGCGTTCGGAAACTTAAAAGCGGGGTTACCCGATAACAAAAAGACGGAGGCTTCGGAAGTTTGCGAGGGGGCAATTGGGGAGATGGGTTCTTTCCCGACAACATTTGTATATCCTTGTTCTTTTCCTTTAGCCTTGCTGTCGAGGGCGGCGTTTGTCTGTGCCAAATCTAAGGTTGAGCAATGGATTGGGCTTATTTTTTACAACAATTGATCAATGGACTGACGCTTGGCGCCATTTATGGTCTCATCGCGATCGGTTACACCATGGTCTATGGCATTATCGGCATGATCAACTTCGCGCATGGCGAAATTTACATGCTGGGTGCCTTTCATTCCCTGATTACGTTCCTGATTTGTCAGGCGGCAGGAATTAGCGGCATTTTGCCGTTAACACTTCTTTTGATGCTGGTCGTGTCAATGGTCATGACTTCGGTTTATGGCTGGGGCGTTGAACGCATAGCCTATCGGCCATTGCGCGGATCGTTTCGTTTGGCGGCACTGATCTCTGCGATTGGCATGTCGATCTTCTTGCAGAACTTTGTGCAGATTGCACAGGGTGCGCGGGTCAAGGCGATGCAACCCTTCATCAAGGGTGGCGTCACGTTGATGGAAAGTCCGAACTTCAATGTTCAGCTTAGCTATATGCAGATGGTCATCATCGTTCTGACCTTTGTTCTGATGGTTGTGTTTTCCACACTTATTGCGAAAACATCGCTTGGTCGCGCCCAACGCGCCTGCGAACAGGACCGCACGATGGCTGGTTTGCTTGGCATCAATGTGGACCGCACCATTTCAACGACCTTTGTCATGGGGGCGGCTCTTGCCTCTGTCGCCGGTATGATGGTGACACTCTATTATGGTGTTATCGACTTCTATATCGGCTTCCTTGCCGGGGTGAAGGCATTCACCGCTGCCGTTCTTGGCGGTATCGGGTCGCTGCCAGGCGCCATGCTCGGCGGATTGCTGATTGGCCTGATTGAATCCTTCTGGTCGGGATACCTCACTATTGAATACAAGGATGTTGCTACATTCAGCATTCTGGTTCTGGTGCTGATCTTCCGACCGTGGGGTCTTCTGGGCAAGCCGGAGGTGGAGAAAGTCTGATGTCGTCTTTACTTACATCTTCGCGGGTTACACCGGCAGACATAGCCAAGGAGCTTGCGTTCTTTGCTGTTCTGGCCTTCATGATGTCTATCATGATTCTGGGGGTTGAAACCGTTGACCGTCCGACCGGTCTTGAACTTGCCCTGCGCTGGGACCTTGTCCTTATTGCGATAGGTGCCACCGTTATTGGCCGACTTGGACTGGTTGTGCGTCGTGAACATCTTTCTCGATTATTGCAGGCCGGTCTGATCGTTGTTTCGGCCCTGATGGTGATCGAAATGTTCGTGCGTTTCCGCGATCTGGATGATCGCTGGGTATCACCTGTCATTTTTGATATGGCGACACACAGCGTCGGTCGCGCGATCTTCTTTATCTGTTTGATTGCGGCTGTTTTTGCGATTGCCTATTTTTCGGCATCCAAAGGCCGTCCGACGGGAGACGAGGACAGTACCAGGAAAATATCCGCCAAATTACAGGTTGCTTACCGGACCAACACCAAAAAGATCGGTATGTTCGGGATTGCGTTCTTCATTATTTTTCCGTTCATTTTTGGCGAAAACCGCTCTGCAATCGACCTTGCGACCCTGGTGATGATTTACATCATGCTGGGGTGGGGGTTGAACATTGTGGTGGGTCTTGCCGGGTTGCTGGACCTTGGATATGTCGCCTTCTATGCCGTCGGTGCTTATTCCTATGCTTTGCTGTCCCAGCATTTCGGCCTCAGCTTCTGGCTGTGCTTGCCCATGGCGGGTTTGTTCTCGGCCAGCTTTGGTATCATGCTGGGCTTCCCGGTTCTTCGCCTGCGCGGGGATTACCTTGCCATTGTGACGTTGGGCTTTGGTGAAATCATTCGTGTGATTCTCATCAACTGGTACAATTTAACTGGCGGTCCTGACGGCATTGCATCAATTGAACGTCCCTCGTTTTTTGGCCTGGCAGAATTTTCGCGCCGGGTACCAGAAGGTGTGACGCGTTTTTCCGACATGTTCGGCATTGAATATTCGTCAATGCACCGCTTGATCTTCCTGTACTATCTGATCCTGATTTTGGCGCTGGTAACCAATTTCGTGACCATGCGTTTGCGCAAATTGCCAATCGGACGGGCATGGGAAGCCTTGCGCGAAGATGAAATTGCCTGTCGGTCTCTTGGCATCAACCCGACCAATACCAAGCTGTCGGCCTTTGCCATCGGCGCAATGTTTGGCGGTTTTGCCGGGGCATTTTTTGCCACCCGTCAGGGCTTTATCAGCCCGGAAAGTTTCACCTTCCTTGAGTCTGCTGTTATTCTGGCCATTGTTGTGATGGGCGGTATGGGCAGCCAGATCGGGGTGGTGCTGGCCGCGATCGTCATGATCGGTTTCCCGGAAATGTTCCGTGAACTGGCTGAATACCGCATGCTGATTTTCGGGGCAGGGATGGTTGCCATCATGTTGTGGCGTCCGCGTGGCCTTTTGTCTTTCCGTGATCCGACAATCTTGCTGAGTATGAGCAAGAAAGAAAAAGTTGCCGGAGAAAAATCATGACCGACAACAAATTGCTTGAAGTTGAACATCTGACAATGCGTTTCGGTGGTCTGGTGGCAATTGACAATTTGTCTTTTACGGCCAGGAAGCGAGAAATTACGGCAATTATCGGCCCGAACGGGGCAGGTAAGACCACAGTGTTTAACTGTCTTACGGGGTTCTATGTGCCGACCGAGGGCCGGTTGACACTGAATGCCAATGATGGCCCGCGATTATTGGAACGGACCGAAGGTTTTCGCATTTCGCGCAATAACGGCGTTGCGCGAACCTTCCAGAATATTCGTCTGTTTACCGGCATGACGGTTCTGGAAAATCTGATCGTTGCCCAGCATAACCGCTTGATGGATGCGTCTCTGTTTTCGGTGGCGGGTCTATTCAATCTGAAGCGTTATTCCAGTGCGGAAAAAGAAGCACTGGAGCGTGCCAAATTCTGGTTAAACAAGACCGGTTTATACGAATTTGCGGACTGGAATGCCGGCAACCTTGCCTATGGCGACCAGCGGCGTCTGGAAATTGCCCGGGCGATGTGTGTTGAACCCTCGTTATTGTGCCTTGATGAACCGGCAGCCGGTTTGAACCCCCGTGAATCCGGGGAGTTGAATTTGCTGTTGCAAAGCATCCGGGACGAGCAGGGCATTGGTCTGTTGCTGATCGAGCACGATATGAGTGTCGTGATGCAGATTTCTGACCATGTGATCGTGCTTGATTACGGCAAGAAAATTGCCGATGGAAACCCCGAGGCCGTTAAAAACGACCCCGCGGTGATCCGTGCCTATCTGGGTGAAGATGAAGACGATGAACTTCCGCCGGAAGTTGCCCAGGATCTTCATCTTTCCCCAAAGGCAAAGTGAGGGAGACATCGATATGACCATGTTGAAAATTGAAGGTGTTCACACCTTCTACGGTAATATCGAAGCCCTCAGGGGCATTGATATGGAAGTCAATGAAGGGGAAATTGTTACCCTGATCGGGGCCAATGGTGCTGGTAAAACAACCCTTCTGATGACATGCTGCGGGTCGCCGCAGGCCTCCAAAGGCCGTATTTTATTTGAAGGTACCGACATCAGCCGGATGCCAACCCATGACATCTGTCGGCTGGGAATTCAGCAATCCCCGGAGGGGCGGCGTATTTTCCCGCGGATGTCGGTTTTTGAAAATCTGCAAATGGGGGCTTGTACCCAGGACCCCAAGCATTTCGATTCAGATCTGGAAATGGTCTTTGATTTATTTCCGCGTCTGAAGGAACGGATCAATCAGCGTGCCGGTACCATGTCGGGCGGCGAGCAGCAGATGCTGGCCATTGGCCGTGCCCTGATGGGCCGACCGCGCCTTTTGCTGCTTGACGAGCCTTCGCTTGGTCTTGCGCCGCTGGTGGTAAAGCAGATTTTTGAAACCATCAAAAAGATCAATCTGGAAAAAAAGGTTACCGTCTTCCTGGTTGAACAAAATGCGTTCCATGCGTTGAAGTTGGCGCATCGTGGATATGTCATGGTCAATGGCAACATTACCATGTCGGGCGGTGGTGCTGAATTGCTGGCAAACCCTGAAGTGCGCGCAGCGTATCTTGAAGGCGGACACTAGGAGATAACGTTATGGAAGCAATTACAGGCACCAGCATCAGCGTTACCATTGGCATCACCATCATTTTGATGGGGTTTTGCGCGATGATGACAGGGCAGGCGGTTGCCAATACCTGGCGCCCGATGAGCCAGATGGTTCCCTATGCCATTTTGTTGGGATTAACGGACCGGTTTTTAGGGTTTGCCCTGTTTAATGGCGAGCTTCTGTCTTTGTCGGGTTTCATTTTTGATACTGTTATTTTGCTGGCTATTGCCATGGTTTCATTTCGGATTGTCCGGGTGAACAAGATGCTGTCACAGTATCCATGGTTGTATGAACGTGTTGGCCCATTTGCCTATCGTTCGCGTGAAGGCGCTGAATAACATTACTTTTTGCCGATGCTGCCGGGGAACCGGTTTGTTGGCGAAGAAACGATTTGTACTATTGCACACCTTAAACGGGATGCTAGAGTACGAGGAGCGGAAACCGGTAAATGGGGAAAAAACCAGGCCGGTTTCGGGTCCTAAAAGATGGTTCTGGCATGGTGTCGGAATCAACCTTTGGAACAGGGAGACTTCTCTTATGTCGAAAACCAAGCTTGGCCTTCTGGCAACTGTATCGGCGCTTGTCCTGTCAATGGGGGCAGCAAAAGCTGACATTACCATTGCGACTGTTGGTCCGATGACTGGTCCTTACGCCGCTTTTGGTGAACAGATGCGTCAGGGTGCCGTTAAGGCAGTTGAAGATATCAACGCTGCCGGTGGTGTAAACGGAGAAAAGCTGGTTCTGGAAGTTGGCGATGATGCTTGCGATCCCAAGCAGGCTGTTGCTGTTGCTAACCAGCTGATCAGCAAGGATGTTGCTCTTGTTGCAGGTCACTTCTGCTCGGGTTCTTCGATCCCTGCCTCGGAAGTCTACAACGAAGAAGGGGTTATTCAGATTTCCCCGGCTTCAACCAACCCGCAATTGACGGAGCGTGGCCTCGACAACGTTTTCCGCGTTTGTGGCCGTGATGACCAGCAGGGCGAAGTTGCCGGTAAATATCTGGCAGCACACTATGGTGACAAGCGTATTGCCATCGTTCACGACAAACAGGCTTATTCTAAGGGCCTTGCTGACGAAACCAAGAAATTTCTGAATGAAGCTGGTGTCAAGGAAGTCTTGTATGAAGCCATCACGCCGGGCGAAAAAGACTATTCGGCTTTGGTTACCAAGCTGAAATCCGAAAATGTTGATGTGCTGTATTACGGTGGCTATCATACCGAACTTGGTTTGATCGTGCGTCAGATGCGTGCTCAGGGAATGGACACTCTGGCAATGTCCGGCGATGCTATCAACACTCTTGAATATTGGTCCATCACGGGTGATGCCGGGGCTGGTACCATGTTCACGGCCGGTCCGGCGCTTGAAAAAGATCCGCGCAACGCGGATCTCGTGAAATACTTCGAAGGTAAAGGTTACAAGCCTGAAGGTTATACCCTGTATACCTATGGTGCGATCCAGGCTTGGGCACAAGCTGCGACCAAAGCTGGTACAACCGACTTTGAACCTGTTACCAAAGAACTCAAAAGCGGTGACAGCTTTGATACGGTCCTGGGTTCGATCTCGTTCGACTCCAAAGGCGACGTCGCTGCTCCGGGTTACGTTTTCTACAAATGGGAAAATGGCACCTACGATTATGCGAATTAATCAGTCCTGATTTTTTGATCGCGACATGGCCCGGTACAGAAATGTGCCGGGCTTTTTTCGGTGTCCGGCCTGTTTGATTATATTGATGTTTCGATGCCCGGGCGAGGGTGCAGGGATTGCGGAAATTTTGCCGCATACAGTTTTAATTTTGAAAACCCAAATAAAAAGGTACCTCCCGAACCGGGGGCACCTTTTTATCAACAGCTATCGCAGTAAAAAGCAATCCGTTTGCTGTCGTTAGTCGGCTTTGCGGCCAAGACCAATCTTTTTGGCAAATTGTGAACGCTGCTTTGCATAATTCGGGGCGACCATCGGGTAGTCTGCCGCCAAACCCCATTTTGCCCGGTATTCTTCCGGGGTCATATTATAGGTTGTGCGAAGATGGCGTTTCAGCATTTTGAGTTTTTTGCCGTCTTCAAGGCAAATGATGTAATCATCGCCAATTGATTTTTTGATCGGGACAGCAGGTTTAAGCGGTTCTTCTTCTTCGATTTCTTCAAGGCCACGCAAATCTTCAAGTGATCTGAAAGTTGCTGTGATCAGTTCGGGAAGCTGCGTTGCGGCCAGAGCATTGTTACTGACATATGCCGAAACGATATCTACTGTCATTTGCAGCAGTTCGTCGCGATCAAAGGTATCGTCGTTTACGTCGGTCATTTTTTCTTGTGTCCTTGAACCTGTTCCCAATAGCTACGAGAATTGCAGCTCAAAGGGGCATATAGTCAACATTTGCGTTTGTTCAATATTGTTAAAATAATTTGATGCAAACACCGATCTTTATACTTAACAAATAACATCAGAGCAAACAAACGTACAATGGTATAGTTTTGAAGCGAAACCAAGCGTTTAACATGTCGTTTTCTGTAGTGATTTTTTGTTCGCCAGTTAAAAAACAACGCCCATTTCCCAGTATTTATTTTTCCAATGCGGGGATGTCATACAACTATTTTTGATATTAAGGTGTTGATGTATTGTTGACAGTCGAATTCGAGAGCAGCGTAGAGTGCATGGCAGAACTCGCGGTGATCGATGCGACTGCGCGTTGGCAGCACGATAGTGATGTGTTAAAAGGCGCTCAAATTTTATTGCAGTTTGAAAAGGGCGCAGAAAATGTCGGCCAAAACCATTGCGATTGCTGCCGATCATGGCGGTGTTGAGCTTAAGGCATTAATCGTCGAACAACTGTCGAAGCAAGGATATAAAGTGCTGGATCTGGGCACTGATGGTGCCTCATCTGTCGATTATCCCGATTTCGCCTATGCGGTTTGCAAAACCATTATCGACGGAACGGCAGAAAGCGGTATTCTTGTTTGCGGATCAGGCATTGGCATGAGCATTGCCGCCAACCGGTACCCGGAAATCCGGGCCGCTCTGGTTCATGATCGCCTGTCAACCGAGCTTTGCCGTCAGCACAACAACGCCAATGTTCTTTGTCTTGGCGCACGCCTTTTGGGCGTTGCGACAGCGCAGGATTGCGTGGAAGCATTTGTGTCGACTGAATTTGAAGGTGGCCGTCATCAGGGGCGTATCGACAAACTTTCGGCCCCGCAATAACCCTATTTGCCAATTGGCATGAACCAGGGCTTTCGGGCTCTTTTATTTCCCGTTTTATCGAAAGGCTTTCGAATGTCTTTTAACGGCTTTTTCTCTACCGGTCTGGCTGACGCTGACCCGGCATTGTTCAAATCCATTTCCGACGAACTTGATCGTCAGAAAAATCAGATCGAACTGATTGCTTCGGAAAACATTGTTTCCAAGGCCGTCATGGAAGCACAGGGATCTGTTCTGACCAACAAATACGCGGAAGGGTATCCTTCACGCCGTTATTATGGCGGGTGCGAATTTGTTGATGTCGCAGAAGAGCTTGCCATCAATCGCGCCAAAGAACTGTTTGGGTGTGAATATGTTAATGTGCAGCCCCATTCGGGTGCGCAGGCAAATGGGGCTGTCATGCTGGCGCTGTTGCAGCCAGGTGATACTGTATTGGGCATGTCGCTTGATGCTGGCGGACATCTGACGCACGGCGCACGTCCGGCATTGTCGGGAAAATGGTTTAATGCCATTCAATATGGTGTGCGCGAGCAGGACTTTCTGATCGATTATGACGATGTTGAAGCCCTGGCTGTTGAACACAACCCGAAACTGATCATTGCTGGTGGTTCTGCCATTCCGCGTCAGATCGATTTCAAGCGGTTCCGTGAAATTGCTGACAAGGTCGGTGCCTATCTGATGGTTGATATGGCGCATTTCGCAGGGCTGGTCGCCGGTGGCGTCCACCCGAGCCCGCTGCCTTATGCCGACATTGTTACCACAACGACGCACAAAACCCTGCGCGGTCCGCGCGGCGGCATGATTTTGTCGAACAACCTTGATCTTGGCAAGAAAATCAACTCGGCCGTGTTCCCTGGTTTGCAGGGTGGCCCGTTGATGCATGTGATTGCCGCCAAAGCGGTTGCTTTTGGTGAAGCATTGCGGCCTGAATTCAAGGTTTATGCGCAGCAGGTTGTTGATAATGCCCGGGCACTGGCTGATGTCTTGCAGTCACGCGGTTTTAACATTGTCACCAACGGCACCGACACGCACCTGATGCTGGTTGATCTGCGCCCCAAAAGCCTGAAGGGCAATGTGGCGGATGTGGCTCTGGAACGGGCAGGGATCACGTGCAACAAAAACGGCATTCCGTTTGATACCGAAAAGCCGACCGTTACGTCGGGTATCCGTCTGGGAACCCCGGCAGGAACAACCCGTGGCTTTGGTGTCGAGGAATTCAAACTGATCGGCAAGCTGATTGCCGACGTTCTTGATGCCCTGGTTGACCAGCCTGAAGGCGATGCCGAAATAGAAGCATTGGTTCGTGCGCAGGTTCAGGATTTGTGCAATAAATTCCCGATCTATAGCTGATTTCTCTGAAATATAGCGAGAACAGATAATGCGCTGCCCGTTTTGTAGTCACGACGATACCCAGGTTAAGGACTCTCGTCCGACCGAGGAAAATCACGCCATTCGCCGGCGTCGGTTTTGCCCGGCCTGTGGATCACGATTTACCACTTTTGAACGTGTTCAATTGCGGGAATTAATGGTGGTGAAAAAAGACGGGCAGCGCGAATTGTTTGATCGCGACAAGCTGGCACGATCGATTTTTCTGGCATGTCGCAAACGCCCGATAGAAGATGAAAGGGTCGAAAAGGCCCTGAACGGTATTCAGCGTCGGCTGGAAAGCAGCGGTGAAAGCGATATCACCACCGACACCATTGGTGAAATCGTTATGGAAGCATTGCACGCCCTCGATCAGGTCGCATATGTGCGCTATGCTTCTGTTTATAAAGATTTCTGCGAAGCTCGTGATTTCGAGGAATTCGTGGAAAACATGCAAGACAGTGACGATTCTCCGGATAAATGACCATGACCGGTTCGAGCTTTGGCGATGATGACCGGCATTTTATGCGGGTCGCTTTAAGTCTTTCGCAGCGCGGATTGGGAAATGTATGGCCCAACCCGGCAGTTGGCTGTGTGCTGGTGGCCAGGAATGGCGAAATTGTCGGGCGCGGCTGGACAAAGCCCGGCGGGCGTCCCCACGCCGAACGCGTTGCGTTGGATCAGGCCGGGGCAAAGGCATTGGGGGCAACGGCCTATGTCACACTTGAACCCTGTAGCCATTTTGGCAAATCCCCTCCCTGTGCTCTGGGCCTGATTGAGGCGGGTGTCGCCCGCGTTGTAAGTGCCCTTGAAGACCCGGACCCCCGTGTTTCAGGACGTGGTCACCACATGTTGCGAGACGCGGGAATAGTCGTTGATACCGGTCTGATGACAGACGTGGCACATCATCACAATGCCGGTTTTTTGGCGCGGGTTACGCGTAATGTGCCGCTTGTTACCCTGAAGCTGGCTGGCAGCATCGATGGGCGATCCGCCCTTGGCAATGGCAAAAGCCAGTGGATTACCGGCAGCCGCGCACGCGAACAAGGCCACTGGTTTCGTGCCAATCACGACGCGATCATGGTTGGCGCCAATACCGTCATTGCCGATAACCCCGATTTGCGATGCCGGATCGCCGGACGAGAGGAGAGTTCGCCGGTGCGGATCGTACTGGATCGGACTGCTGTGGTGTCGCCGGAATGTGTTTTGGCGCAAACCGCATTCCAAACGCCGACCTGGCTGGTGGTGGCTAAGCAGAATTTGGCCGATGCACAAAAAGTTTTTGCAAAAACAGCGGTAAAAGTGATCTCGGCCCGGTGCGTCGACGGGCATTTCGACTTACATAATGTATTGCATATTCTGGCTGAACAAGGGCTTACCCGTATTCTTGTTGAAAGTGGAGGCAGGCTGGCGGCATCACTTTTGCGACAAGGGTTGGTTGACCGTGTTGCTCATTTTCAGGCACCCGGCATTATAGGTGCCGATGGCAAGGGAATTATCGGGGATTTACATCTGGATGATCTGATACAGATGTATCGTTTTAAGCAGTGCCTGGTTAAGAATGTCGGTCAGGATTTAATGATAAGCTATGAAAAAATAACGGATTAATTGCAATGTTTACAGGTATCATTACCGACATCGGTACGGTTCGGAAAATTGAAAAACGTGGCGATACCCGGTTCGAGTTCAATACAGCCTTTGATACGGCCAAAATTGATCTTGGCGCCTCGATCGCGTGCAATGGTGCCTGCATGACCGTTGTTGAAAAAGGCGAGGGCTGGTTTGCCATCGAGGCCTCGACCGAAAGCCTGTCTCTGACGACACTGGGGGAACTGGTTGTTGGCGCACGCCTTAACCTGGAGCAATCCCTGCGCATGGGCGACGAACTGGGTGGCCATATCGTTTCTGGCCATGTCGACGGTGTTGCCATTTTAACAGCCCTGCATCCCGAGGGCGATTCAGTGCGGATGACGTTTGAATTGCCCGATGAATTTGGTCGCTATGTGGCGCGCAAGGGATCGATCACCCTTGATGGCGTATCCCTGACAGTGAATGAAGTAGATGACAATTCGTTTGGCATTAACGTGATTTCACATACCCAAAACAACACCACACTGGGCGGCCGCAAAGCAGGTGACCGGTTCAATTTTGAAATTGACATGCTGGCGCGTTATGTCGCGCGCATGGTCGGAAAGGACTGACCCCTATGCCGCATCGTTATTTGTCACCAATCGAAGACGTTATCGAGGAAGCCCGCAACGGGCGGATGTTTATTCTTGTTGATGACGAAGATCGCGAAAACGAAGGTGATCTGGTGATCCCTGCGCAAATGGCAACACCCGATGCCATCAATTTCATGGCGACGCACGGGCGCGGCCTGATTTGCCTGACGCTGGAGTCTGCGCGGTGCGACCATTTGGGCCTGTCGCTGATGACGGCCAGCAATGGCACCCGTCACGAAACGGCATTTACTGTTTCGATCGAGGCCAAAACCGGGGTTACCACCGGTATTTCCGCCCCTGATCGTGCGCGGACCATTTCAGTCGCGATTGATCCGTCGGCTGATCGCCATGAAATTGTGACGCCTGGGCATGTTTTTCCGTTACGTGCGCGCAATGGCGGTGTTCTGGTGCGTGCGGGCCATACCGAAGCATCGGTTGATATCGCCCGTCTGGCGGGCCTTAACCCGTCTGGCGTGATTTGCGAGATCATGAATGACAAGGGTGAAATGGCCCGGTTGCCTGAACTGGTTGAATTTGCGCAAAAGCATGATCTGAAAATTGCGCAGATTGCCGATTTGATCCGCTATCGGCGCAAGCATGAAAAGGTTGTTCAGCGCAAGGCAAACACCCGGATCGACAGTATTCATGGCGGTGCGTTTGATTTACACCTGTTTGTAAATACCCTTAATTATGCCGAGCATATCGCCCTGACCAAGGGCGATATTAACGACGGCAAGCCGGTTTTAACCCGTGTTCACGCGCTGAATGTTCTTGATGATGTTTTAGGCGACCGCCAAACCGGGCGCGGCGGCGAATTGCATGCGGCAATGAAGGCCATTGCCGAAGAAGGCAGGGGTGTTATTGTTCTTATTCGCGAAGCACGGGCCAACAGCCTTTCCAACGCCATTGCCGGGATCATTGATCATCATGGCGGTGACGGCTCGGCGCTCAGGGATGACGTAACGGGTGCAGATTCGATAGAACCCGATCTGCGTGATTACGGCATTGGTGCGCAAATTTTGCATGATTTGGGGGTGCGAGACATGATTCTGCTGTCAAACACCAAACGTCACATCGTAGGGCTTGACGGATTTGGTCTGAATCTGGTTGATCAGCGTCCGCTTTGCGTCTCGGAGGTAAAATGAAAAGCAGTAGTTCCCCGCACATCCTGATTGTTGATGCGCCATATTATACCCATATCGTTGAAGATCTGGTCAAAGGTGCTGCCAGCACGCTTGAAGCGGGTGGGGCAACGTGGGATCGTTTGTCGGTTAGCGGCGCGTTTGAAGTGCCAATCGCCATTCGTTATGCTGTTCAGTCAATGAACGAGCTTGCCACCGGGCCACGCTATGACGGGTATCTGGCACTTGGTTGCGTTATCCGGGGCGAAACCACACATTACGAACATATCTGCAACGAAGCCAACCGTGCGCTGATGCAGCTGTGCATGGATAATTGTCTGGCGGTTGGAAACGGTATTCTCACCGTTGAAAATGAGGCCCAGGCACTGGCGCGCGCACGTGCGGATGAAAAGAACAAGGGCGGAGAGGCTGCTACGGCAGTTTTGCGTATGATCGAAGTTCAAAACCATTTTGGAATACATCACAAGTAATGACCGACAAATCCAAACCTTCAATCGCCCAACGGCGTAGTGCCGCCCGTTTTGCCGCCATTCAGGCGCTTTATCAGGCTGATGTGTCACAGGTTGCAGCCGGGCGTGTTGTTCAGGAATATTCCGAATTCCGGCTTGATGGTCTCGGCCAGCGTGATGCGGACGAGCCTAACGAAAATCTGATCGATCCGGATCGCGGTTTTTTTGCCGATCTGGTGCAGGGCGTTGAAAATCGCCTTCCTGATATTGACGGGCTGATCGATGGCGCGCTTGAAAAGGGCTGGACGGTCAAACGTCTGGAATCCGTTTTACGCAGCATCATGCGGGCGGGAACATACGAATTGATGATGCGCGAAGATGTTCCGATGCGTGTTGTGATTACCGAATATGTTGATGCCGCTCATTCATTTTTTGATGAAAATGAACCGCGCCTGGTCAATGCCGTTTTGGATCGTATTGGCAAGTCACTGCGTCCGCTTGAGGCGAACAAGGATTGATATGGCAGAGCGGTCGAGTGAATTTGAGCTGATCGCGCGCTATTTTACGCCTATAGCCAGTCGTTCGGCGGCATCGTTGGGGTTAACCGACGATGCCGCCATTTTTTCATCGACGCCAGGTGAAGATAGCGTTGTCACCTGCGATGCGTTGGTTGCTGATGTCCATTTTCGGGTCGAAGATGACCCGGCAACAATCGCGCGCAAGGTATTGCGGGTCAATTTGTCGGATATCGCGGCGATGGGTGCCCGCCCGATGGGGGTGGTGCTGGCTGCTGGCTATAATCGCAACCTTCCCGAAGAATGGATTATCGCCTTCGCCAAGGCTTTTGGCGAAGATTGCGCCCATTGGCATGTGGATCTGTTTGGTGGCGACACCGTATCGACTCCCGGGCCGACTTTTTTCAGTTTGACGGCATTGGGGGCGATTGCGCAGGGACGTGCGTTGCGACGCGATTGCGCGCGCCCGGGCGATGTTGTCGCCGTGTCAGGTACACTTGGTGATTCTGCATTGGGGCTTGCGGTTTTGCAGGGCAGACTGGATCTTAAAAATGCGGCTCATCATGATTTTTTATGTGACCGTTATTGGTTGCCGCAACCGCGGTTAGCACTTGGCATGCAGGCCGCGTCGCTGGGGACACGTTTGTCAGCAATGGATATTTCCGATGGGTTGGCGGGCGATATTCGAAAAATGACCAAGGCATCCGGTGTGGGCGTGATTTTGCATCAAAGTCACATTCCGCTCTCTGATGCTGCCAAAGCAGCCCTTGAGCTTGACCCGTCACATTGGCAAACCATTCTTGCTGGCGGTGATGATTATGAATTGCTGTTGTGCGGCTCTGCCACGGATATAAAACGTTTGGGGCAGGATGTTACGGTTATCGGCACTGTGACCGATCGGATCAATGAGGTTTTAATGCAGGACCTGAACGGAAAAATGGCCGAACTCACCAAAGGTGGATTCGACCATTTTTCAATAAGATAAAGCTGATTGTTAATCAGGTTGATTGGAATACGCCGTTTATTTTGCTTGATCGCTAAAGCGGCCAAGGTTGCCAAACAGCTGTTGTAGGATCGTCAGTTCGCGACCCGCCGTCGGCGTTACCCGATCCGTTGGTTCAACCCGTTTGCCATCTTCAAGATGATACTGTTTGACCAGATCGACACGATTGGCTGTGTCAAAGCTGATGACAACCACCTCCTGCTTGACAACTTCAGGTTTGAAGAAAGCAACCGTTTCGACCTGGCGCGAGATATAGAGCCAGACATTCGGATCAAACGTTGCAATACTTGAGGGTGTCCCAAGAATATCGGTTACATCGCCTTTGGTCGACTGACCAACTTTAATTTGATCCAGGTCCTCTGGTTCTGGCAAATTGCCGCGATTGGCAATTTGCGGGCTGCAGCCAGCCAGCCAGGCGGCGGTAAAACCGGCGATGACGATAAAGGTGAAGCGCTTTATTCTTGAATGCATTGAACCCACCGGAACGATCCGCTTGTTGACGTCGTAAATGAATTGCCTTGAGTTTCAGCGCTGAGCGCATGATATTGCCGGGCAACGAACGGGACATAGCGCCCCGGGAAATTCAGGGCATTCTGCTTGCCATGGCGCGAATGTCAACGAAGGAGTGATAACTTGTTTGGCTGGTTAACAAAAAAAGGCAAAATTCATGATGCAGCCTTTGCTTTATATACAGCTTTGGTAAGTCAGGCGCGTCAACCTGCATTTTACATACAAGGTGGCGTTGCCGACACAAAAGAAGGCCGTTTTGACCTGATTTTAGTGCATGCTTTTATGCTGTTTCGCCGATTGAAAACCAGCCCTGCACAAAAAGAACTTGCCCAGCAGGTGTTTGACGTGATGTTTGCGGACCTGGACCAGAATATGCGCGAAATGGGGATCGGTGATGTTGGAATCCTGAAACGCATCCGCAAAATGTCGGAATCCTATCATGGCCGCATCGTTGCCTATGAAGAAGGCATCGCCGCCGGGGATACGGCACTGGGGGCAGCACTGGATCGTAACCTGTTTGCAGAGACCAACGTTACGGTCGGGCAAATAGCTGCCATGACGTCATATATTTATGCCACGGTCGACCACCTCGCCACTTTGGACGATGCTGCGTTGATACGGGGTGAAGTTTCATTTCCGGCGCCGACATATGATGCGACCGGATCGTAAAAAACCGAAAACAAAAGAGCTTACGCATGTCTGATAATCTGACGCCGGAATTTTCCCGCATTGTCAAAGTGCAGGAACTGACCGCAAAAAAGACCACCATTGAAATTGATGCCAGTGCGGCAGAACGGGCAGCACTGGCAGACCGTTTTGATCTTGCCAGCATTGAAAAACTGACCGCAAAGCTGACCTTGCAACTGGCGGGCAACGGCGAAGTGACGGTTCGTGGGCCGCTGCATGCGGAAATTACCCAGCGTTGCGTTGTTACCCTGGAGCCGGTGCCTGAAATTGTTGATGACGAGATTGAAGTTCTGTATTCGCCACATGTCAGTGAAGACAGCCTGCCATCAACAGCAGACGACCTTGAAGGTCTGAGCGAAGACGAATTGATGGCACTTCTTGATCAGCCCGAGCCACTGACCAATGGTATTGTCGATCTTGGCGAAGTTGCTGCCCAGTTTCTGGCCATTTCGATGGATCCCTATCCGCGCAAGGAAGGTGTTGATATCGAGGAATTCGTCGAGGAAGAAGAAGCTGAGGAAAAGCCGAATCCGTTTGCGAAACTGGCCGGTCTTAAAGACAAGCTGGAAAACAAGAACTGATCATTCTAACGCTTTACCTTGTGCCGAACCGGAATTTCCGGTAATTACGGGCTTTCCGGGCGTATCTGCCAAACCGCGGCGCAGACCGGTTTTGCGGCGGTTACGTTTTCCTGTATAAATGTTTAAAACAACGACAAGAGAATACATTGCCTGAACAGGTTCGCATTTCACTTGACGCGATGGGGGGAGACCACGCGCCCGACATGGTCGTCGCGGGGGCAGAAATCGCGCTTAAACGTATGCCGCATTTAAAATTTTTAATGTATGGCGATGAAACGCGGATCAAACCGCTTTTGGACAACTGCCCCGAACTGGCAGCTGTAACCGAAATTCGCCATGCATCACAGGAAGTAACGATGGACGACAAGCCCTCGGTGGCTTTGCGTCAGCGCCGGGACTCCAGCATGCGGCTGGCTATCAATGCCGTCAAGGAAGGCGAGGCACAGGGAGTTGTGTCGGCTGGAAACACGGGCGCACTGATGGCAATGGCCAAGTTTGTTTTGAAAACTTTGCCCGGAATCGACCGTCCGGCAATTGCAACATATATGCCAACCCAGCGTGGCGAAACCATCATGCTGGATCTCGGTGCCAACATCGAATGCAATGAAGATAACCTTGTGCAGTTTGCTCTGCTGGGCGAAGTTTTTGCCCGGGTTCTGTTTGGTATTGAAAAGCCGTCAGTCGGTTTGCTTAATGTCGGGATCGAGGAACTCAAGGGCAATGAATCGGTAAAAAAGGCAGCATCGATTTTACGGGAAATCAACCTGCCCATTCAATTTGCCGGTTTTGTCGAAGGCGATGACCTGGCCAAAGGGACGGTTGATGTTATTGTAACCGATGGTTTTACTGGCAATGTCGCCCTGAAGACGGCCGAGGGGACGGCGCGGTTGCTGGTTCATTTCTTGCGTGAAACCTTCCGCAGTTCGTTTTGGGCCAAGGTCGGTTATCTTTTGGCCCGCCGGTCCTTGCAACGTTTTCGCGAACGCATGGACCCGCGCCGTTATAACGGCGCGATGTTGTTGGGTCTGAATGGCATTGCCGTGAAAAGCCATGGCGGAACAGATGCGCTTGGTTTTTCAAATGCCATCGGTGTTTGTCACGATTTGATTGCCAATCGATTGAATGACACGATCAAAGCCGAAATCGCGTCGTTCGAAGCTGAAATGTCAAAGACGCAAGCTGACGATCCTGCTGTCTTGCCAACTGGCACCGCATAATAACTTTTTCGTTTAAACTTTCGTATATTGGCAGTTTCCCATCATGACAGTTCGTTCACGCATCATCGGTTGCGGTTCCTATCTTCCTTCGACAATCCTGACCAATGAAGAATTATCCAAACGCGTTGATACGACTGACGAATGGATTGTGTCGCGAACGGGTATCCGCCAGCGCCACATTGCTGCTGACGGCGAAATGACCAGCGATCTGGCCTATAATGCAGCCGTGCAGGCCATGGAACATGCCAATGTGAGCGCTGCTGATATCGATATGATCATTGTGGCCACAGCGACGCCAGATAATACCTTTCCGGCAACGGCGACCAAGGTTCAGCAGCGGCTGGGTGTCGTTGGTTTCGCCTTTGACCTGCAGGCGGTCTGTTCTGGGTTTGTCTATGCCCTGAATACGGCGGATATGTATATCCGGAATGGTCAGGTCAAAACGGCGCTGGTCATTGGTGCCGAAACGTTTTCGCGGATACTGGACTGGGAAGACCGCCGCACCTGTGTGTTGTTTGGCGACGGGGCAGGGGCTGTTATTGTTCAGGCGCACGAAGGGCGCGGTACCATCGAGGACCAGGGCATTCTGGCATCGCGGCTTCATTCGGATGGCAGCAAATATGAATTGCTGCATGTTGATGGCGGGCCGTCTTCCACCCAGACTGTTGGTCATTTGCGAATGGAAGGCCGCGAAGTATTTCGCCATGCAGTAACCAATCTGGCCGCTGTTATTCGCGAAGTTCTCGATGATACCGGCATCAGTGCAGAACAGATCAACTGGCTGGTTCCTCATCAGGCCAATCAGCGCATCCTTGATGGAACGGCACGCAAGTTCGGAATTTCACCTGATCGCGTTGTGATGACGGTTGATCGCCATGCCAATACGTCGGCAGCGTCGATCCCGCTTGCTCTTAGCGAAGCCGTACATGATGGTCGCATCAAGCGCGGCGATATTATCGTCCTTGAGGCGATGGGCGGCGGCTTCACCTGGGGGGCGTCACTGATTCGCTGGTAATACGGTGATGGTTTTTGGTCGAAAAACAGGCTATTCTATTAAAAATTATTGAAAATCAATGATTTGGCCTAAAAAGTGCAACTTTCCGCCATAATCACGTGTATCCTATTGATATTGACTGGTTTAGCCACCAACTATAATCTTGTGTTCATTGCCCTGTTATAAGGAGGCGGTCTGCATGTCGGAAACAACGGTTACCCGCGCCGATCTAGCCGAAGCGGTCTATCAGGAAGTCGGCCTTTCGCGTAACGAATCTGCCCAGTTATTGGAAACGGTACTTGATGAAATCTCTGGCGCGCTGATTCGTGATGAAGTTGTAAAAATTTCGTCATTTGGCAGCTTTTCTGTCCGGAGTAAGGGGGAACGAATTGGTCGCAACCCTAAAACGGGTGAAGAAGTGCCAATATTGCCGCGGAAAGTGTTGGTTTTCAGGCCATCACAAGTTCTTAAATCGCGCATTAACGCATAATTACGAATAAACGCGATCAATGAAAAATGAACTGGGGGAAACGGCGAAAAATCGCCGTACCGTAAAGTCTGACTCTGCCTTCCGCACAATTAGTGAGGCTGCAACCGAATTGGGATTGCAACAACACGTATTACGGTTCTGGGAGCAGAAATTTCCGCAAATCAAGCCCATGAAGCGGGCGGGAGGACGGCGTTATTACCGGCCCGATGATATCGAATTCCTGCAGGGTATTCGCGCACTTTTGCATGATCAGGGCTACACCATTAAAGGTGTGCAAAAACTGATTGCGCAAAATGGTGGAACTCTGCCCGATGGTGCCGTGTCGTCTCCGTTTGTGCAAGACAGTCAGGATGATGGTCAGGGCTCTGCCGGTGCAGAATCGTCGCCATTGGTGGATGGTGTTGATGTTGCTTCAAATTCTGGCAATGCCGGTATTGATCGAGATGCCTTGAAGAACCTTCTGGGTGAATTGGAAGAGCTTCAATCGCTTTTGCAGACTGCCTTTGAAAAAGTCGGAAAAAATCCATAAAAACTATTTGCGTCTTGGGCGTAGCGGGGCTATGTATCTGTCCGCGCCGCAAGGTGCACATCGGTCGGAGCGTGGCGCAGCCTGGTAGCGCACCTGCATGGGGTGCAGGGGGTCGGAGGTTCGAATCCTCTCGCTCCGACCAATATCTTCTTAAAATTTTAATCTGCCTTCAATCACCTGCCCGAAATATTTGGTGCAGGTTTTTGTTATTTTCGCACATAAGGCAGCATGTACGACACAGCCTGTCACGAGGTCGTTCACCGCACCTTATTCCAAAATGAGTTGTTCTTATAAAAACCTGGTATTATTCCTTTTCACCTTTGGCGGCCTTGCACCCATTCGGTGTCAGCTTACATACCAGCCAGTCGGGTTTTAACGGATTGGCAAACCACGGTTCTGCCCAGCCATGTTTAATGCAGGCCTGTACGGTTTTTGCCGGTACCTGACGACCGTTTGCATCAAATAACGGTAATTTTCCGCCGGGCTGGGTTAATCCGCGCTGCAGCCAGCTATATTGGGTGTCGGTCGGTTTCGCCGCCTTGGATGGGGGCATGATAAACGTTCCCTGTTCTGCATGATGGCAAAGGATACGATCTGGCAGGCATCTCTGATGTAAAGTTTCGCTGATATTTGAAACAGGAGCAACCGGCATGACACATTTGCCTGCCAGTAATGACAAACTTGTCATTCTGTATGTCACTTTACCCGATATTAACTGTGGCAAGGATATTGCCCGGTCAGCAATCGGCCTCAAACTAGCCGCATGCGCCAATATTTTACCCGCCATGACGGCCATTTATGAATGGGAAGGGCAGGTCGAAGAGGAAAACGAGGTCGTGCTGCTGTTAAAAACCGGTTACGCGCAGGTTGGTGCCCTGATGGATCATGTTACTGTTCGGCACCCATACGACACCCCCTGCATCATGGAGCTGCCTGTGGGCCGTATCAATGATGGTTACGCAGCCTCGTTGAACGCGCAGCTTCGATGAGTTTTCGACAATGAAGTGAACGTTTGTGAACAGCAAGGCAACGAACACTGATGTTGCACTAAACCCGCGCGCACCCTAGGATGGGGGCCCAATTGGCAAAAGAAGTGGCACGATGAATCATTTTACCAAACTGGTCCTGGAAATGGGCCCGCTGGTCCTGTTTTTTGCGGTAAACGCAATTACCCACGATCTGATGAGCGCAACACTGGTTTTTGTTGTGGCAACGATCGTTGCTTTATCGGTGTCCTTTTTGATCAATCGTACCGTACCGGTCATGCCATTGATCGGCGGGGTGTTTGTGATCGTGTTTGGCGGTCTGACCCTGTATTTGCAGGATGACCTGTTCATCAAGATCAAGCCGACGATTGTTAATCTGATGTTCGCCGCCATTTTGTTTGGTGGTCTTGCGACAGGCAAGCTGTTTTTGAAACTGGTGTTGGAAAGCGCATTTCGGGCATCCGATGATGGATGGCGCATTCTGACATGGCGCTGGGGATTGTTTTTTATTGCCCTGGCAATTGCCAACGAAATTGTCTGGCGTAATTTCGGCACCGATTTTTGGGTGGCCTTTAAGGTGTGGGGCGTTACGCCGATTACGCTGCTGTTCGGCTTTGCCCAGGTGCCGGTGATCCTGAAATATCAGTTGCCTGAAGAAGACGGCGCAGAAGCCTGATAATATTTGACTTTTAGTTATAAACCATCAAGGCGAGCCATCGGTCTCGCCTTTTTCTTTGGTCCGCCAATTGGTCAGAAGATCTGTCAGGATGATCGTACTGGCAGGGCGATACTAGCACTTGCCTGTGCGGCAATGCCTTCTTCGCGGCCGGTAAAACCCAGCCGTTCCGACGTTGTGGCCTTGACATTGACCCGGTCGATATCGATCGCCAGAATATCGGCAACGGCCTGACGCATGGCCATGGTGTGCGGGCCAATTTTCGGGCGCTCGCAAATCAGTGTCACATCGACATTTACAATTCTGCCACCACGTTTTTTCACCAGCCCGGCAGCATGTTTTAAAAACTGATCGGACGCGGCCCCTTTCCATTGCGGATCACTGGGCGGGAAATGCTGACCAATATCGCCGGCAGCAATGGCACCAAGAATGGCGTCAGTTAAAGCGTGCAAACCGACATCGGCATCTGAATGCCCTTCAAGGCGGGCATGATGCTGCACCGAAATGCCACATAACATGCAGGCGTCGCCCGGTGCAAAGCGGTGAACGTCAAAACCGGTGCCGTTACGAAATTCTTCAGATGTCATGCCGGGCATGTTGGAGAGCTCCTGGTCTTCGGGATGAGGGCGGGCCTGGGGGGCGGCAGGTTCATCAATAAAATGCGCGCCAACGCGCGATAAATCGTCGCGGCGGGTAACTTTGTCATTGCGATGGCTTCCGGCCACACATTTGACCGCAACGCCAAGCTGTTCAAGCAGGCTGGCATCATCGGTCATTTCCTGACCGGCGAACTTTTCGTGTGCGGCAAGAATGGTTTGGAAACGAAAGCCCTGTGGCGTTTGCGCCGCCATCAGGGTTTCGCGCGGAATGGTCCGGATAATATGACCAGCCCCGTCGCATTGCTTGATCGTATCCGTAACCGTAATGCCCGGTATGGCTCCGTCGCAATTATCAAGGGCCGCAAGCACACGGGTAATGACCTCCGGATCAATCCCGGGTCGGGCGGCATCATGAATAAGAACATGATCGGGGGCGGCATCTTTAAGTGCGCGAAGGCCGCTAATAACCGATTGCTGCCGGGTTTGCCCGCCGGTCACGGCAGGGCGCAAACCGTGCAGGCACACCAGTTCACCAAGGGCCGCATCAAGATATGATTGATGATCAGGGTTATAAACAACCTGAATTTGGCCGGGCGGACAAAAACACATAAATGCTTCAACGCAATGGCGTAAAAGCGTTTTGTCACCTATCTGATGATATTGTTTTGGAAGCGGGTCGCCAAATCTGCTACCGCTACCGGCAGCGACGATGACAACCGAGATTTTTTTGTTCATAAACGATATGCGCTCACATGTCTGAAGTGAGCCTAAAGTTATCTTTCCGGGCCGGGTTTGCCAAGTCGGCAAATTGGCTGTTTAAACCATTCTGGACGTCTGTGTATGATCGCCACTGCCATCCACATCCTTTCCTTGCTGCCGTTGACAGCACAGATCTTACGGCGCGAACCGCAACGTGACCTCTGGCTGTATGGCTCGATTGCGCTGGGTATTGTCGGGACAATTGCGGTTTTAAGCCTGACGGGCGAGGCCGTGCAGTCGCGCGGATTTGCCTCTGCCTTGCATTGGTCGGAACTGACCGTTCTATTTGCATTTGGCGGGATGACAGGGTGCGATACCCGCCAGCAGGTCTGGCGTCTGGCGGGGTATGTCGGGGCATATTTACTGCTGTTTGGGGGTGTTGCCGGCGTGTTTGAGGCCATTAATGGCACCGCACCGGGACAGGTAGAAGAGCAGCTTTTATATTCGGCATGGCTGTGGGTGCATATCGGAACGTCTCTGGTCACTTATGCGCTGGTGACAATTGCGGCGATTGCGGCAATGGCCTATGTGGTGCAGGAAAATGCTTTGAAAAACCGCCGCCCAACCCGCTGGAGCCGTCGTTTGCCGCCGCTGCGTGACAGCGAACAAATGCTGGTTACCTATCTTAAATGGTCGGCATGGGTTTTAGTCATCGGTATTGTGACCGGGTTTGCCCTGCGACAGGTGGAAGGCGCATCATTGTGGACAATTGACCACAAAATGTTGCTGACCCTGTTGGGCTTTGCCGTTATTTGCACATTGATCTGGATTCATGAACGGTCAAGTTTGCGCGGCAGGATGGCGGTGCGCTTTGTGCTTGGGGCGTGGTTGCTGTTAACGCTTGCCTTTCCCGGTGTGCGCTTTGTGACGGCCTATTTGCTGGGATAATTTCCTTTCTTTATCGGTGTTAACCCGCATTCCTCAGACTGTATCGCTTAGAGTTGTTGCACTCTGCGTTCAGTTTCATTAATCTGCCCAAGTTTTAGGCAATCGGAAGATTTTCATGTCGTTGCAGATCGGGTCTGTCAGTGTGTCGGAAAATGTTATTCTGGCACCGATGTCGGGTGTTACCGACCTTCCTTTTCGTCAGCAGGTGCGCCGGTTTGGCGATCATCTTGTTGTTTCGGAAATGATTGCGTCAGACGCCATGACCCGCATTCAGCACCATCAAAAAGAAGTGCGTAAAATGCACGGCGATTGTGCAGCCGAAAGCCCGCTTTCCGTGCAGCTTGCCGGAACGGACCCGGTTGAGATGGCCGAAGCCGCCCGGATGAACGAAGCGCGCGGCGCGATGATTATTGACATCAATATGGGGTGCCCGGCCAAAAAGGTTACCAAGGGCTATGCCGGATCTGCCTTGATGCGGCAGGAGAAACTGGCAGCCGACATCATGGAAGCCACAGTTAAGGCAGTGAAGGTTCCGGTAACCTTGAAAATGCGACTGGGCTGGGACGACGAGGATCGTAATGCCCCACATCTTGGCCGTATCGCCGAGGATCTGGGTATTCAGATGTTGACGATACACGGGCGCACGCGGTGCCAGTTCTATAAGGGAGAAGCCGATTGGGATGCCATTGCCGATGTTAAAGCAGCGGTACGTATTCCGGTTATCGGCAATGGCGACATTCAAAGCGAGGAAGACGCCGTCGAATTGCTGCGCCGTTCCGGTGCCGATGGTGTCATGATTGGTCGTGGTGCCCAAGGGCGCCCATGGTTTTTGCATCAGGTGTCGCATTATCTTAAAACCGGATCAAAGCTGGCGGCCCCGTCGCTGGAAAAACAGCTTGAAACCATTTTGAACCATTATGACGCGATTATCCAACATCACGGTCATGTGCCGGGATACCGCATCGCGCGCAAGCATTTAGGGTGGTATTGCAATGGCTTGCGCGATGCGACCGATTTTCGGCGCACGGTTAATGTACTGGATGATCCGGTGCTGGTAAAAGATGCCATTCGCGCCTTTTACGAACCAAAAATTGAAACCCAATTACGGGAATGTGCGGCCTAAGCCGACAGACACATTGACCGAAATACAGATGACGATCGGGGGACGAAGATGAGGCTTGGCTTTGGCAAGGGACACAATGTGGATCCCGCCGGCGTTTTAAACGCAATTGCCAGCGCAGTGGTGGTCGCGGACCGTGATGGTAAAATCCGGTTTGTGAACCAGGCAACCGAACAGCTGTTTAATACCAGTGCAGCTGTGTTGTGTCGTAGCAATCTTCAGGATTTCATTCCCGAGGACAGTCCTGTTTTTTCGTTAGTTCGCCAGGCCATCGACGAAGCGACCCTGGTTGCTGACCATGATTTGTTGATTGAAAGCCCGAAAATTGGACGTCACGCCGTTAATCTGACGGTGGGCTCGATGCCCGATGAAAACGGGTCAGCCGTTTTAACTTTCGAGCCGCGGTCGATCGCCCAAAAAATTGACAATCAATTATTAAGCCGCAATTCAGCACGGTCTGTTAGTGCGATGGCCGCCATTTTGGCACATGAAATTAAAAACCCGCTGTCTGGCATTCGCGGGGCGGCCCAATTGTTAGAGCAAACGGCCAATGAAGATGACCGGGTTTTAACCCGACTGATTTGCGACGAAGCAGATCGCATTGTCAATCTGGTCGACCGGATGGAGATTTTTTCCGACAAACCACTGGAGCGGGGGGCCGTCAATATCCATACCGTGCTTGAGCATGTGCGTCGTCTGGCGGAAAACGGGTTTGGGCAAAAACTGCATTTCGAAGAAATTTACGATCCATCCCTGCCGCCGGTTTATGGCAATCGGGATCAGCTTATTCAGGTGTTTTTAAATCTGATCAAAAATGCGGCCGAAGCCGTGCATTCCGACGATGGCCAGATCACCATTTCGACGCGATACCAGCACGGGGTGCGGTTGGCCGTTGCGGGGGGCGATACCCGTGTGCATTTACCGCTGGTTGTGTCGGTGCGTGATAACGGTTCGGGCATTCCGCCAGACATGCGCGAAAGCCTGTTTGACCCGTTTGTCACCACCAAACCCACCGGGTCGGGGTTGGGGCTGGCACTGGTTGCAAAAATCATCAGCGATCATGGCGGCGTGATCGAGCTAAAGGACGTCCCTGGCGGCGGGGCAGAATTTCAAATCATGTTGCCGATTTATAATCGCACCTTAGCCGAGAATGTGCAGATCAATCAGAAAGATAGCTGGATCAAGGAACAAACATTATGAGCGCGCAACCAGCCCGTATTCTTGTCGCCGATGATGATCGTGCCATTCGTACTGTTTTGACCCAGGCCCTGTCGCGCCAGGGGCACGAAGTACGCAGCACCGGCCACGGTAAAACCCTGTGGGACTGGATTGCCGATGGCGAAGGTGACCTTGTCATCACCGATGTGATGATGCCCGATGAAAATGGCCTCGACATGGTGCCACGTATTCGCAAATTGCGTCCGGATCTGCGCGTGATTGTAATGAGCGCGCAAAACACCTTGTTGACGGCCGTAAAGGCCGCCCAGCGCGGCGCATTTGAATATTTACCAAAACCGTTTGATTTAAACGAGTTGATAAGCATTGTTGATCGTGCACTTGAAACGCCGGTTAATCAGGAAATCGCCAAATCACCTAATGATGAAGGGGATGACCGTCTGCCTTTGATTGGTCGTTCCTCGGCGATGCAGGAAATTTACCGGTCGCTGGCACGCCTGATGAATACCGACCTGACTGTAATGGTTACCGGCGAAAGCGGAACCGGCAAGGAACTGGTCGCACGCGCATTGCATGAATACGGATCTCGCCGTCACGGGCCGTTTGTTGCGATTAACATGGCTGCCATTCCGCGTGAATTGATCGAAAGCGAGCTTTTTGGCCACGAAAAAGGAGCCTTCACCGGTGCCAATGAACGCAAGATTGGCCGGTTTGAGCAGGCTGAGGGCGGAACGTTATTTCTTGACGAAATCGGCGATATGCCGCTCGAAGCCCAAACCCGTCTTTTGCGCGTTTTGCAGGAAGGCGAATATACCCGTGTTGGCGGGCGCACGCCGATCAGGGTCAATGTACGCATTGTTGCCGCCACCCACCGGGATTTGCGCAAACTGATTCGCGAAGGCAGCTTTCGCGAAGACCTGTTTTACCGTTTAAACGTGGTACCGATCCGCTTGCCCAGCCTGCGCGAGCGCCTGGAAGACATTCCTGAACTGGTAAATCATTTTCTGACCCAGGCCAGCGAGCAGGGCCTGCCGCGCAAGAACCTGTCATCCGATGCGATGGCACGGCTCAAGGCGCATCGCTGGCCCGGTAATATCCGCGAACTTGAAAACATGGTGCGTCGCCTGACGGCCTTGTATTCGCAGGACGTTATCGGTGTTGATGTTATCGAGACGGAATTTGCTGAAAACAGCGTTGCTGAAGCAGCCCCAATGGGCGAGCCGCAGTCTCTGGCCGAATCGATAGAACGCCATGTGCGCGAATATTATGACGCCCATGATGACGATTTGCCGTCAAACGGTCTTTATGACCGCATTTTGCGCGAAATGGAGCGTCCGCTTTTGACCGTGACACTGGAAGCCACACGCGGCAATCAGGTTAAGGCAGCCGAGGTATTGGGGCTGAACCGCAATACCCTGCGCAAGAAAATTCGCGACCTGGGACTGGAAGTTGTGCGGGGGGCCAAATGAGCTTTCCTGTGCGCCAACGTCGCAAGGCCTGGCAGCAATCGGCTTTTGTTATAACACTTGGTCGTATTGCCCAGTCTCGCAAGCTGGCCATCGGACTGGTTATTGCAGCCCTGGTTTCGGCGACGGTTACTTATTTGGCAATGACCGGGACCGCGCCATTGCGGCCAGATCCGCGCACCATTATCATTTTACTTAATGTCGATCTGGTGTTGCTGCTGGCCCTGGCAACGCTGGTTGCGCGCAAGCTGGTGCAAATATGGGTTGAGCGGCGCAAGGGCACTGCCGGGGCAAAATTGCATACCCGGCTGGTTTTGATGTTCAGCCTTGTCGCGGTAACACCGGCCATTATTGTGGCTGTTTTTTCGGCACTTTTTCTGCATTTTGGCATTCAGGGCTGGTTTAGCGACCGCATTCGGACAGCGGTTGAAGAAAGCATGGTCATTGCCCAGGCTTATTTGCAGGAACATCAGGAACTGATCCGGGCAGATGCGCTGGCAACCGCCAGCGACCTGCAACGGCTTGGCGTATCTTTTGCAACTGATCAGGGGCGTCTGGCGCGTATTCTTACCGCCCAGGCTGATGCCCGAGGTTTGCCCGAAGCCCTGATCATTGATGGCAGTGGCAAGATTATTGCCCAGTCCGATTACAGTTTTTCCTATGATCCCGAGGGCGCACCGGTCCCCCCCGAAGTATTTGATCGCGCGCGGGTTAACGACGTTGTTTTGATGCTGGGCGATACCGAAGATCGTATTCGTGCGGTTGTTCGGCTTGATAATTTTATCGATGGCTTTTTGCTGGTCGGCCGTTTTGTGGACAGCAATGTGTTAGACCGGATCGAACAGGCCCGGCGGGCGGTAAAGGCCTATGAAAACCTTGAAGGTGAACGATCGGGCATTGTCATTACATTCGTGATGATCTTCGTGATCATCGCGGTTGTTTTGTTGCTGGCTGCCGTGATGCTGGCACTAACCGTGGCAACCAGAATTGTTGAGCCGATTTCACAACTGATTCAGGGGGCAGAAAAAGTCCGTGACGGTGATTTATCGTTCCGGGTACCGCTGGATGGGCAGGGGGATGAACTTGAAGCCCTAAGCCGCGCCTTTAACAGCATGACAGCACAGCTTGATACCCAGCGGGCTGAATTGATTGCGGCAAACCGGCTCAATGATGAAAGACGGCGCTTTACCGAGGCCATTTTGGGCGGTGTTACCGCCGGGGTGGTTGGGCTGAATGCCGATTGTTGCATTAATTTGCCCAATCGGAGTGCTTCGGAATTGCTGGGCCTGGACCTGGACGAAAATGTCGGTCACGCCATTTGCGAAGTTATCCCGGAATTTACGGTTCTGTTTGATGAAGCGATCAAGGAAGGCGACCGGTCAAAACCCCGGCAAATTGAAATCCGGCGTGATGGCCTTAACTTGATGCTGCTGGTCAGGGTCACTGTTGAACGGGCCGGGGACCGGTCAATTTTCGGGTATGTGGTTACTTTTGATGACGTGACTGAACTGCAAAATGCGCAACGCATGGCTGCCTGGGCAGATGTGGCACGTCGGATTGCCCATGAAATTAAAAATCCGCTAACCCCGATCCAGCTTTCGGCCGAACGGTTACGCCGAAAATATCTGAAGGAAATTCAAAGCGATACCGAGGTATTTAAAACCTGCATCGAAACCATTATCCGGCAGGTTGGCGATATTGGGCGGATGGTTGATGAATTTTCGTCCTTTGCCCGAATGCCGAGCCCGAAAATGCGCGAGGAAGATCTGGTGGAATTGTCGCGCAATGCCTTGTTTTTGCAGCAGCAGGCGCATTCTTCGATCACCTATGATTTTGACGTTGATGAGAACGTCAAAACCAAAATCCAGTGCGATGCGCGCCAGGTTAATCAGTGCCTGATCAATACGTTAAAAAATGCCGCCGAGGCAATTGCCGGACGAAATTCAACAAAGGGCGATCTTGCGCCGGGCCATATCCGGGTCCACATTTCGCAGCGTGACCCGCAAGATCAACGGATCGATATCGTGATTGAAGACAATGGCAGAGGGTTGCCAACCGAACATCGTGAACGCTTGACCGAACCCTATGTGACCACCAGAAGCAAGGGAACGGGTCTTGGATTGGCGATCGTCAAGAAAATCATGGAAGACCACGGCGGAGAGCTTATACTCGCCGACGGAGCCGAGGTCGGGGCGAGGATTACTTTGTCCTTTCCGCAAAACCTGGCAAAGTTAACTGAAAATTCTTTGGGAAATGATACGATGCCGCCATTGGCATAGGTCAGTCTGATCCCGCACGATAACAAAATAGAAACACCAAGGTTACTGTCGAAACATGGCGCACGATATATTGATCGTCGACGATGAAGAAGACATTCGGTCACTCATTGCAGGCATTCTGGAAGACGAAGGTTATACGACGCGTGCGGCTGGTTCCAGCCAGCAGGCATTGTCCGAGGTTGCCGCACGGCGACCGACCCTTGTCATTCTCGATATCTGGATGGAGGCCAGCGAGCATGATGGCATTGAAACCTTAAAGCTTATTCAGCGCGAACATCCCGAAGTACCTGTCGTGATGATTTCGGGGCACGGTAATATTGAAACCGCCCTTGAAGCATCGCGCAACGGGGCTTACGATTTTATCGAAAAACCGTTTAATACCGAACGGTTGCTGCTTGTTGTTGAACGCGCAATCGAGGATGCCCGGTTGCGCCGTGAAAACCGCGAACTGACATTGCGTGCCGGCGGGGATGTGGAACTGGTGGGCAAAACACCCGTCATTTCCAATTTGCGCCAGTCAATTGAACGGGTTGCCCGAACCGGAAGCCGTATTTTGATTGCAGGGCCTGCCGGTACCGGCAAGGAAGTGGTCGCCCGGCTGGTTCATCGCAGTTCTGCACGGGCCAATGGGCCGTTTGTGGTGTTGAATTGCGCCAATATTTCCCCGGAAACAATGGAAGAATCGCTGTTTGGTGCTGTTGGCAATGCCGTGCGCGATGCCCGAACCGGCATGATGGAAATTGCCCACGGCGGCACTTTGCTGCTTGATGAAGTGGCTGATATGCCATTGGAAACGCAGGGAAAAATTGTTCGCGTTTTACAGGATCAAACCTTTATTCGCGTTGGGGGATCAACCCCGGTGAGTGTTGACGTGCGCGTTATCGCCACAACATCGCGCGATCTTGAGGAAAAGATTGAAGAACAAAAATTCCGCCAGGATCTTTATTACCGGTTAAATGTCGTGCCGCTCGATGTGCCGCCGCTGAATGCGCGCCGCGACGACATACCAGAGCTGGCAGACTATTTTTTAGCGCGCTATGCCGATGCAACCGGCCTGCCACGGCGTAAATTGTCGCCCGAAGCCGTAGCCGCCCTGCACGCCTATGACTGGCCGGGCAATGTCCGTCAGCTTAAAAACGTTATCGAACGTTTGATGATCATGTCTCCGGGTGAAAACGGCCAAATGATCAGTGGCAAAATGCTGCCCGGCGAACTTTTTTCCGACATGCCGGAATCGCTGGCATTTGACAAAACCAGCGAAATCATGGCCTTGCCATTGCGCGAAGCCCGTGAACTGTTTGAAAAGGAATATCTTCAAACTCAGGTCGACAGGTTTGGCGGAAATATTTCCAAAACTGCCAATTTTATCGGGATGGAACGTTCCGCCCTGCATAGAAAGCTCAAAAGTCTTGGCATTTTCGGGGATCGCGTTGGGGAATGACACGCAATCGATGCCGACAGGTTTTTGATCAGGAGAAAGATCTAAATGAAAGTCATCATTTGTGGCGCGGGGCAGGTGGGTTTCCACATTGCCAAATACCTTGCTGCTGAACAAAACGATGTAACGGTTATCGATCAGTCTGAAGAACTGATCCGTAAGATTTCGGATACGCTAGAGGTCAAGGGCATTATCGGCTTTGGATCGCACCCTGATATTTTGCAGCAGGCCGGTGCCGACGAAGCCGACATGCTGATTGCGGTGACATTTGCTGACGAAGTCAATATGACCGCCTGCCAGGTGGCGCATTCACTGTTTAATGTGCCCACCAAAATTGCCCGTATCCGTAGCCAAACCTATTTGCAGCCCGAATGGGCCGGGTTGTTTGGCCGTGATAAATTGCCGATTGATGTTGTCATTTCACCGGAAATGGAAGTGGCGCGGGCAGTTGCCCGGCGCCTGCGTGCGCCTGGTGCGTTTGATATGATCCCGTTTGCCGATGATAAAGTTAAAATCCTCGGCTTGCGTTGTAACGAAGATTGCCCGGTCATCAATACGCCCTTGCGGCAATTACACCAGTTATTCCCCGATCTGAATATTTCAATCCTGGGTATGATCCGCAATGACAAACCGGTTTACCCCAAGGGGGAAGACCAGATGCTTGCCGGTGATCTGGTGTATCTGGCGGTGTCGAGTGATCAGGTTGATCGCGCGATGTCGGCCTTTGGTCATGAAGACCCCGAAGCCCGCCGGATCGTGATTTTCGGTGGCGGGAACATTGCCTTGTTCCTGGCTGAGGAAATCAACAATAACTTCCCCGGCGTCACCACCCGGCTGATCGAATCCGATCCCGATCGCGCGCGCTTTGTGGCCCAGAAACTGCCCAAGAAAAGTGTCGTTCTGTGTGGCGACGTTCTGGACCCGGAATTGCTTGAAGAAGCCAATGTAGCCAATGCCGAGGCCGTGGTGGCCCTGACCAATGATGACGAAACCAATATTTTGTCGTCCTTGCTGGCAAAACGGTATGGCTGCCAGCGGGCGTTAACACTGATCAATAAAAGCACCTATACATCCCTGGTCTCGGAACTGGGTGTTGACGTGGTGATCAGCCCGCGTATGACGACAGTTTCTACGATTTTGCAACATGTGCGCCGGGGGCGTATCCGGGCCGTTCACAGCCTGTCGGAAGGTTTTGGCGAGGTTCTGGAGGCAGAAGCCCTGGAAACAGCGCCCATCGTCGGCAAGGCGATCAAGGATATTGCAATGCCGCCCGGGGTGGTATTTGGCGCGATTTTGCGCGACGACAAGGTTGTTATGCCACGCGCAAATACTGTGATTGAAGCCAATGACCGCATTGTTGTTTTTGCCGGTTCGGAACAGATCAAAAAAGTTGAGAAGATGTTTGCCGTGCGGCTTGAGTATTTTTAATCCTGGACGGATAGATAAACGGATCAGATCGCTTGTTACCGGGGGGATCTGTTTTTCTCGCTAAAATTTAAAGGTTGGACAATGTCGCGTATTGCTTATGTCAATGGTCAGTATCTTCCGCATGCGGATGCGTCGGTTCATGTTGAAGATCGCGGTTTTCAATTTGCCGACGGTGTTTATGAAGTTGTCGCAGTGTATAAGGGCCAGTTGATTGACGAGAAGGGGCATCTGGACCGTCTTGAACGCTCGTTGCATGCGCTTCGAATTGCCATGCCATTGGCGCGCGCCGCCCTTTCGCAGATTTTACGCCGCATGGTCCGGCTTAATCTGGTGCGCGAAGGACTGGTTTATCTGCAGGTAACGCGCGGTGTATCCCCGCGCGATTTTCCATTCCCCTATGCCGCCATGCCAACAATTGTCATTACGGCACGTAATAAGGCCTTTCCCGGACGCGATGTGAAGGCCGCCACCGTCATTACCACCCCCGATCAACGCTGGGCGCGTCGTGACATCAAATCGGTCGCATTGTTGCCCGCGACGCTGGCAAAACAAAAAGCCAGGGAAGCAGGGGCCTTTGAAGCATGGCAGGTCGATGCAAACGGTTATGTAACCGAAGGGGCGTCTTCGAATGCGTGGATTGTGACAAAAGACAACGTCATTGTGACCCGCGAGGCAGATCATAATATTTTGCGGGGCATTACCCGGATGGCGATCCTGGAATTTGCTCGGGAAAATGGTTTCAAATACGAAGAACGGGCCTTCACCGTTGCGGAAGCCCAAAATGCCCACGAAGCATTTGTATCAAGTGCCAGCACCTTTGTGATGCCGATTTGGAAAATTGACGATGTTGCGATTAGCAACGGAGAAATGGGGCCGGTCGCAAATACTTTGCGCAATGCCTATTTCGATGCGATGGACCAATTGGCTGATGATGCCAAAAACAGGTCGAAAAGCTGATTTCTAAACGGGCCCAACGTGCAAAACACTGCTGCAGTGTGATGGGTCGCATTTATGTAAACAGTTATCTTTTTATTCTAATGAACTGAAAATGATCCGATGTCAGAAGTTGTATTGCTGCGTCCTGATGCTGTCTTGTTTGATTGGGACAACACCCTTGTTGACAGTTGGGGGCCCATTTTGGTGGCCCTGAATTTGACGTTTGAGGATTATGGGCTGGAACGCTGGACGATGGAAGAAGCGCATGTTCGCGTTGCCAGGTCTTTGCGCGACAGTTTTCCGGCTTTGTTCGGGGATGACTGGGAAAAAGCCAAAGATCGTTTCTACGAACATTTTCACCGCATCCATCTTGAAAAACTAAGCCCGTTAAAGGGTGCGCATGATTTGTTGCTGGCGCTAAAAGATGCCGGGATTTACACGGCAATTGTCAGTAACAAACATGGTGATTTTTTGCGCGCCGAGGTCGCCCATCTTGAATGGGGGCATTTTTTCGGCCAGCAAGTTGGGGCCACCGATGCCGCAAACGACAAGCCGGCAATTGACCCGGTCCATATGGCATTGGGCGAAAATGCTGCAATGCAAGGTGGGACTCTGTGGTTTGTCGGCGATAGCGTGGTTGATATACAGTGTGCGCGCAATGCCGGGGCGGTTGCAATTATTGTTGGAGGCGAAGTAACAGGGGGCGCGGATGCCTCGGAAATCGCAGCTTTTTGCCCAGATTGGCATTTCACTGATTGCGAAGAGCTTGCAGGGGTTGTAAAACGCGTAAGGAAAGCCTTATAGTTTCACTAGGTCATAAAAAGGTGGGACGCGAACCGTAAATTTCATTAAAGAACTAGCGGTTCGATATTTTCCTTGGCCGCCCAAAACCAAAAAAACGCTCATAAAAGAAGGCTAGGTCTAACCAATGGCGGAAAAATCACAAAATGTTCAGGACGTATTCCTGAATTATTGCCGTAAAAACAAAACGCCGGTTACCGTATTTCTGGTTAACGGAGTCAAATTGCAGGGGATCATTACCTGGTTTGACAATTTTTCTGTTTTGCTGCGGCGCGATGCCCATACACAGCTTGTTTACAAACACGCGATTTCGACGGTAATGCCGACGACGCCAATTAAATTGTTTGATCCAAGCCAGCCTGCAACGGACGAAGAAAATAGCTGAAGAAACACTGACATCGGGGGTGGACGACGAAGACGCTCGCCCCCGCGTCTTGGTGATCCATCCGGATCCCAAACGTATGGATGCCGCTTCGGCCTGGCGTGATGCACAGTCGCGTCTGGACGAGGCCGTGAATTTAACAGGTGCGCTGGATTTCGACGTCGCCGGGGCGCAAATCGTCTCGATTGCGAAGCCGCGTCCGGCAACTCTTTTTGGTACGGGTACCGTCGAAAAAATCGGCGAGTGGATTCGTGACGAAGAAGCTGACCTGGTCATGGTCAATGGACAGCTAACGCCAATCCAGCAGCGAAACCTTGAACGTTCCTGGAAAGCGAAGGTTATTGACCGCACCGGCCTGATCCTGGAAATTTTTGCCAACCGGGCACAAACCCGTGAGGGCAGTTTGCAGGTTCAGCTTGCTTTGCTGAGCTATCAGCGATCAAGACTGGTCCGGACATGGACCCACCTTGAGCGCCAGCGTGGCGGAAAGGGCTTTTTGGCCGGTCCAGGTGAACGCCAGATCGAAATTGACCGTCGCCTGATTGGCGACAAACTGGCAAAACTTCGTCGTGAACTTGAAGAGGTCAAGCGTACCCGCGATTTGCATCGCAAGGCGCGCCGTCGGGTGCCATACCCGATTGTTGCCCTGGTTGGCTATACCAACGCTGGTAAATCAACCCTGTTTAACCGTCTCACCCGGTCAGATGTTTTTGTTGAGGACATGTTGTTCGCGACACTTGATCCGACCATGCGAGGACTGGAACTGCCCAGCGGACGCAAGGTGATTTTGTCCGATACGGTCGGTTTTGTCTCCGATCTGCCACATGATCTGGTGGCAGCTTTTCGCGCGACCCTTGAAGAAGTGCTTGAAGCTGACCTGATTGTTCATGTTCGTGATGTGTCATCGCCCGAAACCGATGCGCAAAAACAAGACGTGCTGGAAGTTCTGAAAGAACTTGGTCTTCAGCAGGTGATTGACGGGGCCGAGCTTGTCGAAGCACTGAACAAGGCGGATCTGCTTAACGAGGAAGATGCGCTGGCTGTGCGAGAGCTGAGCAACCGCACCGAAAACACCATGGTTGTTTCCGCCCTGACGGGTGCGAACTGCCAGGATTTGTTGCAACTGATCGAAAACCGGCTTACGGCAGAAATGCCGGTGTTTCAGGTGCTTGTTCCTTATGCCAATGGCAAGGCACTTGCCGGGCTTTATCAACAGGGTGAAGTGTTGAACCGCATTGAAGGTGATGACGGCATCAGCATAGAAATCCGGCTTGATGAAACCCGCGTTGGAAAGTTCGACGACTGGTGCCAGAAAAACGGTTTGGACCTTTATTCCGTATAACCCGATAACGATGCAGGATTTTTAGAGTGATGACACCGGATATAGACAAGGTTACCGCTATCATCCGCGAGGTCGCCGCCGAAGAAATTGCTCCGCGTTTCGGGCAACTCGATGCTGCCGATATTAACATCAAAACACATGCGCTCGACCTTGTAACCATTGCCGATACCGAGGCCGAGCGCGTTTTGACCCAACGCCTGACATCTTTGTTGCCAGGCAGTGTGGCATTAGGTGAAGAAGCTGCCCATCACGATCCTGCCTTGCAGCAACGGGTATTTGCAAATAGCGCCCCCATCTGGATCATTGATCCGGTTGATGGCACCAAAAATTTCGCCCATCATCGCCAACCGTTTCGTTCCATGCTGGCCCTTTACCGTGATGGCAAAACAGTTGCAGCCTGGATCATTGATCCGATTAGTGGCGACGTTACCGTGGCAGAGCAGGGCAGCGGCACGTTTCATAACGGGCAGGCTGTAAGTGTACGCAAAAATGCGACCCTGACCAAAGAGGCGCGAGGATTTTTAATATCCTATGTCCGGGATCGGTTGATAAAGGCCCATGGACATCACGACTTTTTCGCAAAAGTATCGCATTATTCGTGCTGTGGTGCCGAATATCAGGAAATTGCCCAGGGCGAGTACGATTTTTGTGCCTATCGCACCTTAAAGCCCTGGGACCATGCGCCAGGCACCTTGCTGGTGCGTGAAGCCGGGGGGATTGCGCGCTACATTTCCCCGGACTGCTCGGTTGACGATTATCGTGCCGAAGGCAATGGCCCAGCTTTGATCTGTGCGGCCACACTCGAATTGTGGGACGAATTAAACGAGCTTCTGTTGCCTGTATTTGGCAAAAAGACGTCCTGACGGGCGCGCTGATTTCAAAATTAAAGTTTTTCAGGCCATAAAAAACGTCGACCAACGTCCTGAACACACCAACCGTGATAAAAGTCGCTTCTGTCATGTTAAGTTCAGTGGTCGATGTTTAGTGAATTGAAACAACAATTTATAATGAAAATTTGATGCTTCAATTCATTTTCGGAATACGGCCTGACGGCTTTTGAGTGTGCAGCAAACTCGTTGCGATAGCTCATTGGAAGATAAATGGATCAATCGGTTTTTTCGCAGCGCTCATGCCGTTTTGCGGCATTCCATAAAGCATCCATTTCTTCAAGGTTGGACTGGGCAGCACTCTTGCCATTACGGGCCAGTTCTTTTTCAATGAACTGAAAACGGCGGGTGAATTTCAAATTGGCCCGTCGCAAAGCAACTTCCGGGTCGACATTGATTTTTCGCGCCAGATTGGCCATCACAAACAGCATGTCACCCAATTCATCTTCCAACCGGTCGTGATCGGGTGTTGCGGTGAGTTCGGCGCGAAGTTCGCCAATTTCTTCGTTTAGTTTATCAAAGACCTGTTCAATCTCTGGCCAGTCAAACCCCACGCGGGACGCACGTTTGGTCAGCTTTTCGGCGCGCATCAGGGCGGGCAGGGCCGATGCTACCCCGTCAAGCGCACTGGTTTGTTCGCGGCCTTTAACGTTGGCCTTGCGCAACCGTTCGGCCGCCTTCAGCTTTTCCCAATTCTGGCTGACATGGCCCGGTGTTTTGGCGTCAACATTGCCAAAAACATGCGGGTGGCGTGCAATCATTTTATCGGTGATGCTGCGTGCCACGTCATCGAAGGTGAAAAGCTGTTCTTCTGCGGCCATTTGCGAATGAAAAACAACCTGCAACAGCAGGTCACCCAGTTCTTCACGCAGTTCAGGCATATCATTTGCGGCAATGGCATCGGCAACTTCATATGCTTCTTCAATTGTGTAAGGGGCAATCGTTGCGAACGTTTGTTCAATATCCCAAGGACACCCCGTTTCCCGATTGCGCAGTTTAGACATGACCTCAAGCAGGTCGTTTATCGCCATGTTGGTGCTATCTGGCATTGTAATTTCCTGATTGTAAGGGTTCAGGTTGCTGTGTAACAAAATTTTTGGCCGATGCAGAATGTTTCGTCTGATCAGGTTTTCTTTTTTTCACGGCATTACGCAAAGCATGCCAGCATTGATGCGCAGAAGAAACCCCCAGCAATCGGTGTATCCGCCCATCCTGGGAAAGTCGGAATCCAATGCGGCGACGTGCCATAACGTGTGCACTGTAATATGAAAATGTCGCGCCAAGCAGAACGCCGGTAAAAGCATCGGAAGGATAATGCGCGCCCCATATCACACGGCTGAGGGCGACCCAAAACCCGCAGGCGGCAATAAACCAGCGCCATGTTGGAAAGATAAGGGCAAGTGCCACAACAGTTGCCCCAACCGTTGTGGCATGCCCGGACGGAAAGCTGGAATAGGCGGCTTTGAAAATCAAAGGATCGAAATGGAATGCGCCTAACGCGTCAAACAGCTTGGGCCTGGCACGACCCAAAGGCCATTTTATTAAGATCACAAGCAATCCGCTGGCGGCAACGGTATAGAACAAAAAGGCACTGTAAATAAAGGCCGAGCTAATCGCCATCTTGAGTCGCAGCCCATAGTCTCGGGCGTCTTGTGACAGTATGACAAGGCATAAAACACCACTGGCAATTAACAGCCAGGCCGAATTGCCCAGAGAATTCATCCAGCCAAATGTGTGTAGAAAGTCCGCTGGCAACGCTTTTCGCCAAATCTGACTTTGATAATCCAGAAAAATCACACAGAGCCCGGTTCCAATCAGGGCAAGGGCGGCCAGGTTTTGGGGATAACAAACAGAGAGGACGCGTGGGTTACAGGAGGAAGTTCGACTTTGGCGTGTTTTAAAAATACGGTGCGCCGTCACAAAATTCGCCCCGATGCACTGGCAAAGTTTTAGAAAACGATCACGAAACCACATAGCAATATCCATTACTGATCCGTTATGTTTCAAGGGCTGGCGTAAAGGCCTATCGTCATATGGTGGCCGCCATTAATGTTCAGGCCCTGCACCAGTTTTATCGGCGTTGGTGTTATGCTTTTTGTTTGGGCTTCCGTAAGGAAGGCTTTTTCCTGGCGGCTTTCTATTGCAACAACACGACAGGCCGCTGTCGCACTATCCGCCATGGCGTCTGCCGGCGGGGCAGGTTGATTGCTTACGAGAAAATCGGCCGCCTGCTGGCCAGATGTAATGCGGGTATTTGTACCTTCGAGGAAAACAAAACTGGGTTCCCCAAACCCGGCTATCGCAACGGCCGGGTTGCGGCATGGCGCCACCTCGGAAATTGCCGTTACCAGGCGAGAACTGATCCAGATCGGTTTTAAGGCGGGAGCGACATATCCCCAAAACCCCGCACTCATGATGAATGCACCGCCAATGGCGACAGGAACAGCCTGTACCGCGCGCCCGGCCACAAGGCGCATGGCGGCAAACAGCACCAGCAACGCCGCGACAACAGAGGTAGCAATGCCCGGCAAAGAGGGGCTTATGCCAAGATGAAGGGGAAGAAATATTGTTGCAATGGTCAAAAGTAAGGCCGGAAGCCCCAGAAAAACGGCACCTGTCCATTTGAAGAACGTGTGCGCGTGGTGATCGTCGCCACGCGACATTGCCGCAGCAACGCAAATTGCCAAAGCGGGTAAAAGGGGCATGGTGTAATGGGGTAATTTGGTGCCCATCAATTCAAAGACAATCCATGATGGCAGGAACCAACTGGCGCAAAATCGGGTTATTTTTTCCGAACGCTTCTGCCATATCCGGGGAATTGACAGAATAAGGAAACCAGGAAGGGGCCAGAAAACGATCGCCATGAACACAAGATGCATCCCTGGAGGCTTGCCGTGACTTTCCTGTCCTTCCAGCACTTTTCCGAGCAAGTCATGACCGAGGGCTTCCTGAAAAAAGGCGTAGTTCGTTAATTTGCCAATCACAAGGAACCACGGCAGCACCAGCGCAAGGAACCAAAGAAAACCGAAAAACGGCACCGCCGATTTAAACCACTTGATGTCGCGCTCAAAAGCAAAAAGACCCGCGAGCGTAAGGCCGATGACCATAAGGGAAATTGGCCCCTTGATCAGGACGCCCACAGCAAGGGAAGTCCAGAAACAGAATGCCAGCCCCCAGCTTGGGGTGGTCTTTTTTTCAAGCCACAGACGGGCTAGCGCTCCTTGCGCCAGAATGACCGTCCACAGAAGTGAGGCATCGGTCTTTGCCAGCCGTGCTTCAACACCCAGAATAATTGTCGAACCAACCAAAAGAGCCGCAATAAAAGCGGTTTTGGGGTCGGAAAACGCACGGGCCACCCAATAGGTTAGTAAAACAGCCAGAATGCCGCCAATAAACGAAGGTAACCGGTAAACCCAAAGCGGCGCTTTGGCATCATGCCCGGTCAGCGTGACAGCAGCGGTTTGCAGCCAGTAAATGCCGATTGGCTTTTTATAGCGAGACTGATCCTGAAACCGGATGTCGATATATTGATGTGCTTCAAGCATCTGTTTGCTTGCTTGCGCAAATCGCGGTTCGTCACGATCTAACGGCGGGACGCCCGACAAACCAGGGACGAATGCGACCACGGCAAGGAAAAAAAGCACCACCGGTAATATCAGATCAAGGGGGACTCGTTCTAACGATTGTGGGCAGGGGAATTTCGCCGTCATGATTTTCGGACGGTCTTTGGAGCCCATCATGTTGCTGGTCATATGCCGCTCGATTACCTGGGATAGCCTGGGGCAGGATGAAATATTTTAACGCTTTAAACAGTTTGCATAATTGCATGGATCTTAAAGGGATATGAAGCTGCCTGCTAGCACCGGCCCAAAACTTCTTCCGACTGTCATTTTTCAAGCGCGACAGCGGGAAGAACTGGAGCGTTTCTTTTCACAGCGCCAAGCAGGGACGTAAATTTCATCGCAAGATGCCAAAAAGAAAGCCCCGCCAAAAAATGACGGAGCTTGTCAGGATTTTAAAACAAGACGTTGGAATTAAGCGGCAGAGAGTTTCGCGTGATTCTCAAGATTGTTGCCGTCATTCGACGTCTGTTTGGTATCTTGTTCGTTCTTTTTGCCTTCGACCAAACCGCGATGCAGCGAAATGATTGCTTTTTTGAAATCGCTTTCTGTTACCACAAACTGCAAGTCAACCCGACGGCTGGGCGAATGGCTTGCTACCAGTTCAACACCGGCATCATCAAGGATGCCAACGGCACGGGCAAACAGGCCTGGCTGATCGATATTGGCCCCAATCACGGAAACAATCGCAACCTTGCGGGTTTTAACCGTTGCTTCTGGCTGATTGGATTCAATTTCCTCAACACACCGACGGATCTGCTTTAACGGCGCAGACACATAATGTGTGATGGTATTGGCATTCAGATTCTTGGTAACGGTCGGCACCTTATAGCGCTTTAGAACGCGCAGAACTTCTTCTTCGGCACCGGGAACACCAACCATGTCCTGGTTGTAAACCTCGATCTCGAATGCGGTTGCAATGCCGGTCACGATCTCAACACGACTTTCTTCCGGGTGCCAGTCATCGTCAATGACGGTGCCGGGATGCTCGGGGTCAAACGTGTTGGCAATGCGCAACGGAATGCCGTTCTGACGCAGCCCTTTGGCCGCGCGCGGATGAATGGCTTCCATACCCATATTCGAGAGCTGATCCGCCACATCATAGCTGGTCCGGCCAATCGGGCGGACGGCGTCTTCGCCAACAATGCGCGGGTCAGCACTGCTGAGGTGGAATTCTTTGTGAATGATCGCCTCATGCGCACCGGTCAGGCAGGCAATGCGCGAAAATGTGACTTCGCTATAACCGCGCCCATAAAGGCTCATCAGGCCTTCGCTGCACTGGGCATAGCCGGTGACGATCGGCATCTGGGTTTTGACATCAATATTGGTGAACACACTGTCAATGCGTTCATCAAGGGTTGATGCTTCGGGCTCGCGCCAGCCAGACAGATCGGCAAATACTGCATTTACGCCTTTACCGCGCAGCAGCAACATGGTGTTGTGCGCGCTATGGGCTTCACCAATGGCGCTCAGCATTTCACGCACGGTCAGCAAATGCTTTTCCAGCTTGAAATGACCAAAGCTGCACAAACGATGCAGGTCCATCAGGCAACTGCGCGTGCCTTCTACACGTTCTTGCACAAAGGAATTGGCCAGTTTCAGTTCAGACTGATCCTGGAAAATTTCTTCGTTCAGGGCACACATTTTCACGGCGACCTTGGTCAGGGCATCCCCCCAGGCCCAATCGGTTTCCGAACCGGCATAAAGCTGATAAACGCCTGCTTCACCGGTTTTCTTGTTTTCAAGCAATATGTCGGTAAACCCGCCATAGGCTGAAACCACAAAAACACGATTGTAAAGGTCGCTTTCGTCGCGATCACTCACCAGAATATTGTCCATCACGGCCTGAACCTGTGTCATGGACGTTCCGCCGATTTTGTGAACGCTATGTCCGGCATCCGCTTTTTTACGGGCTGAAACCATGGTGCCTCCTTTGGGGGCCGTTTCCTTGAAAGTTTCTCGTATAAGGCGGGCAGGGCGATGTGACACAACGCCCTGTCCCGATATATCGTTAGCTGGCAAGGGCATCTGCATCCAGCGGATAGACACCGTTTTCATCATGAGTTTCACGGCCATTGAGCGGCGGATTAAACGCGCAGGCAACAACCATGTCTTCTGTGCCGCCCCGCAGATAATGACGGTCATGCTTGTTTAAAATGTAAACAGTGCCCGGTACGATTTTGTATTTCTTACCGTCTTCAATGGTTTCGACTTCGCCGTTACCTGAAATGCAGTAAACCGTTTCAAAATGGTTCGCATAGCAAATTTCGGTTTCGGTACCGGCATAGATGGTCGTGATGTGAAACGAAAACCCCATGCCATCATCGGCCAGCGACAAACGGGTGCTTTCCCAGTTATCTGCAACAACACGACGACCGGTTTCTTCACATTCTTTCAGTGTGCGAACAATCATTTTTAACTCTTTGATTTGTTTGTATTTTGTTGGATTGGTTCGCCCGGCGGCACCCCTATGGCAACCGCCAGAGCAATAAATAAGTTATTCAGCGGCAGCCTTGGCTGTCACGACATTTTTGCCCATCACCTTTGCCGTCGCCATTTCAAGAACATCCAGGCCATGCCCCAGATCTTCCATCGAAATGGTCAGCGGAACCAGGCATTTTACAACTTCATCTTCCGGACCACTGGTTTCAATGATCAGGTTATGGGCGAAGCATTCAGACGTAACCTTGCCAGCAATTTCGCCGTTTTCAAAGCAGATGCCCTGCATCAAACCACGACCCTTGCGATAAATACTGCCTTTTTCGCCATAACGCGTGGCAATTTCTTCCAGACGGTTGCCAAGGAAAACTGCTTTTTCCTGAACACTTTTGGCAAATTTGTCATCCGACCAGAAATGTTCCAGGGCGGCAGCCGCTGTTACAAAGGCATGGTTATTGCCGCGGAAGGTGCCATTATGCTCGCCCGGTTGCCAAACATCATATTCCGGTTTGATCAGCACAACAGCAAAGGGCAGGCCATAGGCCGACAGCGACTTGGACATGGTGATGATATCGGGTTTGATACCGGCAGGTTCAAAACTGAAGAACGTCCCGGTCCGGCCACAACCGGCCTGAATGTCATCAACAATCAGCAAAATATCGTGTTTGCGGCACAGGGCTTCGACTTTTTTCAACCAGCCAAAGTCAGCGGCATTCAGACCACCTTCACCCTGAACGGTTTCAACAATAATCGCAGCGGGCAGGGCGACACCACTGGAATTATCGCTCAGCACGCGGTCCAGATAATCGGTTGTGTCAACACCGTCGCCCATATAGCCGTCAAACGGCACGGATACAGCATTGTCAAGCGATACACCGGCAGCGCCACGGTGATGTTCATTGCCCGTAACGGCAAGCGACCCCAGCGTCACACCATGAAAACCATTGGTAAACGAAATAACGTTTTCACGACCTTTGACACGGCGCGCCAGTTTAAGGGCCGCTTCAACCGCATTGGTGCCGGTCGGTCCAGTGAACTGGATCTTGTATTCCATGCCGCGCGGCTTAAAAATTTTGTCTTCCATCGCGCTTAAGAATTCTTCCTTCGCGCAACTATGCATATCAAGCCCGTGGGTAATGCCGTTTTCCTTGATATAGTCGATCAGGCGTTCCTGCAAAACGGGGTTGTTATGGCCATAATTCAAGCTGCCGGCACCGGCAAGAAAGTCCAGATAACGATTGCCATCCGTATCGGTCAGCCAGGAGCCTTCTGCTTTTTTGAAGGTCACGGGGAAGGAGCGGGCGTAGCTCTGAACTTCCGATTCAAGGCGATCAAATACAGTCATAATTCTCTCTTTCATTTGGGGAGAAAATAGAAATTTGTTCTGTCAAATCAAACGCCGAAGACCCGGATTTGTTCCCGGAATTTCGGCGTTTGTGACAAATCATTTAATGTGAAACTTCAGGCTGCAACGCGCTCGACATCGACGCGTTCGAACGGACCAATCTGCCAAAGGATTTCACTGGCAGCTGCGCCATCAAAATGTGTTTCACGTTCAAACAGAACCTTGCGGTTCACATTAGTTTCAAGTTCACGGGCCACCGAACGGAACACACCCTGTGATGGTGCATTCGATGTCGTAATGGTGGTGTGAAGTTCGCTGACATCGTGGCATACGCGGCGATCAAGAATATCCAGGATCATGCGCTTGCCCAGTTTCAGGCCGCGCGCCTTGGGCGATACCGCTACTTGCCAGATAAACAGCCGTTCCGGTGTTTCCGGAACAAGGTAACCGGACACAAAACCGACTACTTCGCCGTCAAGCTCTGCCAACGCGCAGGTCGGCGCAAAATGCGAGCATTGCAGCAGGTTGCAGTAAACAGAGTTCTCATCAAGCGGCTTGCAAGAAGCAATCAGTTCGTTCACCGCAGCCCCGTCAGTGGACTTTGGTTTACGAATGTCCAGATTGGTCTTGCGGGTCGATCTGCCGTCGCTTGTGGCAACTTTCATCGTTCTATCTGCCTAATTGTTTCGTCAATCGATTTAGCTCAGTGAGATGAAGCATAGATTACCGATGCTTTTTAATCAAGTCGACAGATGACATATTTGCTGTATTTTCTTATATATTACTGATTATAAACGATTGTTTATTTTGATCGAGATGTCAGAACAAATCTATTTTCGGGAAGATTCCCTGTCATGAAAATATAGTATTCGATGCAATTTCATTTTTGTTTTCGATGGAAATGCTGAAAAGTCGTTGTCTGACAGGGCTTTGGAGCGTTATAAGAGATGATTGTTGATCGCCCTTTCGGAATTCGCACATGGACAGACTTCACGACGCCCTGATTTCTATTCGCCGTATTTTACGTGCGAGCGACATTCATGCCAAACGTTTAGGCAAGCTGGCAGGGCTGAAAACATCGCAATTACTGGTGTTACAATCGCTAGAGGATTCTGGCGAAATGACTGTTGGTGAAATTGCCGCCAAAGTGAACCTTGCCCAGGCATCAACGACGGCACTGGTCGATAAGCTTCAATCCATGGGGCTGGTGCAGCGTGCCCGCGGGCATTCGGACAAGCGCAAGGTTTATGTCCGCCTGACAGAGGCCGCGCATGGCGTGTTGGCGCGTGCGCCCATGGCGCTGCATGATCGCTTTTCGGAAAAGTTCAGCAACCTGGAAGACTGGGAACAAAGTTTTCTTGTTGCCGCGCTTCAGCGGGTTTCAACCATGATGGATGCGGGTGATATTGATGTTGCCCCGTTGCTTGATCATGAGGCAATCATAGAAAAGAACCACGACACCCCAAAGAACTAACAACATCGGGTAGCGTTGTTTGCAGCGCGCCATTGTTACATGGGCAGTTGCTCTGGGACGTGTATGGGTAAAAATTTGTCATAATATATATTATAGAACTTTTTGACCTTAGCTAAAATGGGCTTGGTTCGAGCATTTCACGATCAAAAATCTTGGCAACACCAGGTTTCGTCTGCTCCCGGCCCGGCTGGATATATCTTTTTAACGGCAAACAAACTCTCCCAAAAAGCTGCCGCAAAATGTGCGCTGTGATCGCACTTTAAGGTGCCGGACCCGGCATGTTTTATCGACCTTTAATCCGGACCATTCCATTCGATATCATAGGTGCTTGCTTGTTGCAGATCGCAGCGGTGATAAATGGATCGCGTAATCATTTCTAAAAAAGCACGCCATTGCCCACGCTTGGGCCCGTTATCGGCGGACCATTCTTAGCCATCACAACGCGCCAGCCACCACCATCAAATAGCCGGGCCAAGTGAAGGGCGACCGGTGCGCGTGCCTCCGTAGTCAGAACGGCGGGCGACGTGTTGTGTGTTTCGCTCACGCAGTAAAAATCCTGTTTGCGGTTGCAAAATGTGAAAAATATCATTGGATCTCCACCACCTAAGACGCTGTATTTTACGTTAGGATAATGACATTAAGTATTTGTTATTAAGTAATATTATTGGTGTAGTTTTAGGGGAAAGGTTGAAGATGCCACGGGTAAACTTAAAAGGCTGGCGGCATTTTTTGATGCCGCCAGCCCCTGACATGCCGGTTCAGTCTTCGTGGCCAGCCCACGGACCGTGTGGTTCATCCTTGCCATCAACACGCTCAAAGCCGTGGGCACCAAAATAATCACGTTGGGCCTGAATCATGTTGGCGGATGTCCGACGGGTCCGAACCGTGTCAAACCACGAAAGCCCTGCTGCCAATGCGGGCACTGCAATACCGGCCTTGGTCGCGGCAATCACGGTATCGCGCAATGCGCTCTGGCAATCTTTCAGCAAACCCGAAAACGGTTCGGCAAAAATCAGATTGTCGCCGGGATTGTTGGTTAGGGCCGTTGCCATATCGTTGAGCATATCAGAACGAATGATGCAGCCTTCGCGCCAGACGCGAGCAATGGCGGGCATTGGAAGATCCCACTTAAAATGGGCAGCGGCACCGGCCAGCATTTCGAACCCCTGTGCGTAACACAGGATTTTGCCCGCAATCAGGGCCTTTTCCAGCGTTTCGGAAGCGATCCCCTCGCCCTCCAGTGCGATCTGGGCCTCACCGAAATGATCAGCACCCCGCTGGCGCGTTTGGAGCCGTGCAGACAGGTTGCGCGCAGCAACCGCGGCTTCAATAACCGGCACTGGCACCGCCAACTGCTGTGCTTCAATCGCGGTCCAGCGCCCGGTTCCTTTTTGCCCAGCTTTATCAAGGATGACGTCAAGCATCGCGGCACCTGAAATCGGGTCTTTGGCGCGCGCGACCTTTGCCGAAATTTCAATCAGGTAAGATGCCAGGCGTCCTTTGTTCCAGCCCTCGAAAACATCGGCAACCTGTGGCGCCTTATATGCCATGCCATCGCGCATCAGGCTGTAAACTTCTGCGATCATTTCCATGTCGGCATATTCAATACCGTTATGGACCATCTTCACAAAATGGCCCGCACCGCCCGGCCCCATCAGCGCCGCACAGGGTGTACCATCATATTTTGCCGCGATGGCCTCAAGCATCGGCGCCACGCGGGTCCAGTCGGCCTCGGTGCCGCCCGCCATGATGGAAGGACCATGTCGCGCGCCACTTTCACCGCCCGAAACACCAATGCCAATAAAGCCGAATTTTTCATCCTGCGCCCGCTTTGCGCGGCGTTCCGTATCATAAAAATTGGCATTGCCAGCATCAATGATCAGGTCGTTCGCACCCAAAAGCGGCTTAAGGGCGTCAATATGGTCGTCAACAACCGAACCGGCCGGAACCATCAGGATAATGACGCGCGGCGCCGTAATGGCAGCAACGAAATTTTCCAGTGAATATGTTGGAGTCAAGCTCGTCGCAAGATCGCCTGCGGTTTTCACAAACGCATCAGTGACACTGCCTGTCCGGTTATAAACAGCAAGCGGATATCCCTTTTCAGCGATGTTGAGCGACAAAGCCGCGCCCATCGTTCCCAAACCAATCAGACCTAGCTGAGGCTGTTCCGACATGTTTAATTTCCTGTTTTTTGATTTAGTAGAAGCCAGGACAGAACAGGTTTTTCATCTGTCTGCCCATATTGAGATCTGCAACCGGGATGCTTGTAAAACAGCATTGATGCTCAGGGGGTGCCGCAATTTTTATGGCTTGAAAATGCGCAACCATTACCTGTTTTGCTGATATGCATTCGTTTGCATCCTGTCTTTGACAATAAACCCGGTGACTTTCACGCAGCATAAAAGGCACGGCACAATTCGCCCTGCATTGCCTGTTAACATGCATCATTGAAGGTCGTATGGCACGGCCTTCGCAGTTAACATAGCGTGCTTGTTGGGATTTCGCACCTGTTTGCGACGTTGATATTGGAAATTTGCGTCCAATTTTCCTCAATCTTTCATTGGGTGACATTCGCCAGGATTTTCATCGACAAAAATGAAACTGTACAGCAGCCAACTTCAGGTGCCCCTTCATGTTTTAGCCCGAGTGAGTCACGCAACGGTATAGAATTAAACCTTTATTTCGCTTTCCTTCTTCAGAACTGGAATATGAATTCGACCATTGTCATTAATTCGTACAAATGGAACGATCCTGATTAAGAAGAGCGAAGAATTTGTGCTGCGTCGCCGCAAATTTGCGCGATTGTGCAAAAACCCAAGATGATCAGTCTACCTGGTATCGCGAAACTCCCTCTATATTTCCAGTCAGTATCCCGGTTTGCCAAAGCGGGAATTCTCATTCCTTTCATTGCAGTGCGTCATTTTAGTGATCGTTTTTAGGAACGACCTGATCGGTTGATCTGTCGCTGCACATTAGGTTCGTTCTTATTTTGGAACGCTAAGTGTTGGAATTGCCAGCTATTGCAAACCTGACCATGCGCATATGGTCGCATCAAAGTTGCATTGATATGCCAAATAGAAATCCGGAGAGACGTAATGTCATCGAAATCGAAATTAAGATATGCGGTTGGCGCTGCAGCAATTGCGCTGGTTGCCGCAGGCGTTGCCGGTGTGGTTCCAGTACCGTTTACGCACGCCGAAGAACAGCAAACCGCCTCGACCCCGGACGTACCTGCCGCTGTTCCTGCCACCGTTGCTGAAATTCATGACCAGAAAATCACCCGCTGGTCGAGTTTTTCCGGTCGCCTTGAAGCCATTGACCGGGTTGAAATTCGCCCGCGTGTCGCCGGTGCCATTGCGGCGGTTCATTTTCGTGAAGGCGAACTGGTCAAGGCGGGTGATTTGCTGTTCACACTGGACCCTGCCCCGTTTGAAACCGAGGTTGCCCGGGTTGAAGCCCAGGTCTTTTCGGCCCAGTCGCGTTTGAAGCTGGCGACAACCGAGCTTGATCGTGGCAATGAGCTATGGAAAACCCGGGTGATTACCCGCACGGTTCTTGATCAACGACAGGAAACAAAACAAAACGCCGAAGCGGACCTTCGCGCCGCCCAGGCACAGTTGCGTTCAGCCAGGTTAAATCTTGGCTATACCGAAATCCGCGCCCCCATTTCGGGTCGGGTTGGAGACATCCGGCTAACTCCGGGAAACCTGGTCGCTGCGGGAGCCAATTCCGAAATTTTGACCACACTTGTTTCCGTTGATCCGATTTATGCGACATTTGATGTTAACGAACAGGCCTTGTTGCAAGCTATGCATCAAAGTGAAGAACCGTCCGTTAATGCCATTCATCAGATCCCGGTTCAGTTGAGCAGCGATTTCATTGGCCCCGATGCGATTAAGGGACATGTGCAAATGATTGATAATGAATTCAATCCACGCAGTGGCACCATTCGGGTTCAGGCCGTGTTTGACAATAAAAATGGCCGTCTGGTACCGGGGCAATTTGCCCGGCTTGAATTGGGCCAGGCCAATGCCGGAAGTGCGATTATGATTGCAGAACGGGCAGTCGGGACGGATCAGGACAAAAAATACGTATTGGCCGTTAACGCGAAAAACGTTGTCGAATATCGCGAAATTAGCCTTGGCGGCGAACAGGACGGCTTGCGCATTGTCACAAGCGGCCTGAAAGACGGTGACCGTATCGTTGTTGAAGGCCTGCAACATATCCGTCCCGGCATGACTGTTACCCCCGAAATTGTCTCGATGGATCGCCGGTCTGTGGTCGATGCGGGCCCCAAAGCCAACGGAGATTCCCGCTCTTAATCAGGGTTGGGGAACACATATAACATGAACATATCGAAGTTTTTTATCGATCGCCCGATTTTCGCGGCGGTGCTGTCACTGCTTATCTTGTTGGGTGGGATTATTTCCATTCCGCTGCTGCCAGTGTCAGAATATCCCGAGGTTGTACCGCCGTCTGTGGTGGTTCGCGCCAATTATCCTGGTGCCAATCCCAAGGTTGTTGCCGAAAGTGTTGCAACACCGCTTGAAGAAGCGATCAATGGTGTCGAAGGCATGCTGTATATGAGCAGCCAGGCCACCACCGATGGCCTGATGACGTTGACAGTAACCTTCGCCCTGGGAACAGATCCTGACAAAGCCCAGCAACTGGTGCAAAACCGGGTGTCGCAGGCCGAACCGCGCCTGCCCGAAGAAGTCCGCAGTCTGGGTGTTACCACAATCAAAAGTTCGCCCGACTTGACGCTGGTGGTTAATCTGGTTTCGCCCAACGGGCGTTACGACATGAACTATCTGCGCAACTATGCTGTTCTTAACATCAAGGACCGCCTCGCCCGTATTCAGGGTGTGGGGGACGTTAATGCATTTGGCGGCGGCGATTATTCAATGCGGATCTGGCTTGACCCGCAAAAAGTTGCCGAGCAAGGCCTTTCGGCGAGCGATATTGTTGCTGAAATTCGCGCGCAAAACGTTCAGGCGGCGGCTGGTGTGATCGGATCCTCGCCTTCTGCGCCTGATATCGACCTGCAACTGTCGGTCAACGCACAGGGCCGTCTTGAAGACCCGGAAGAATTTGGCAACATCATCATTCGGTCGGACCCGGATGGCTCGGTAACGCGTCTGCGCGACGTGGCCCGCATTGAAATTGGCGCGTCTGATTACTCCTTGCGTGCCTTGCTTGATAACAAGGATGCCATTGGTCTGGGCATTTTTGCCGCCCCTGGCTCCAACGCCATCGAAATCGCCAATAACGTTCGCGAGACGATGAAGGAAGTCAAAGCCTATATGCCCGAAGGTGTTGATTACCAGATCGTCTATGACACCACCGAATTTGTTCGTTCATCCATTGATGCGGTGATCCATACCCTGCTTGAAGCCATCATTCTGGTTGTGCTGGTGGTGATTGTTTTCCTGCAAACATGGCGAGCGTCACTGATTCCGGTGCTTGCGGTGCCTGTATCCGTGGTTGGTACATTTGCTGTCATGTATCTGTTTGGTTTTTCAATCAATGCGCTTAGCCTGTTTGGCTTGGTGTTGGCGATCGGGATCGTTGTGGACGATGCGATTGTGGTTGTTGAAAACGTTGAACGGAACATCGAACTGGGCTTTTCGCCACGTCAGGCTACCTATCGTGCCATGCGCGAGGTATCTGGCCCGATTGTGGCCATTGCCCTGGTTCTGGTCGCGGTGTTTGTGCCGTTGGCATTTATCAGTGGCCTTACCGGACAGTTTTATCGCCAGTTCGCCCTGACCATTGCCATTTCAACCGTTATCTCTGCTGTTAACTCGCTTACCCTGTCTCCGGCTCTGGCGGCATTGTTGCTTAAAGGCCATGATGAACCCAAAGATCTTCTCACCCGTATTCTCGACCGGACTTTTGGCTGGTTCTTTCGCGGGTTCAACAAGGTCTTTAACAAGGGATCAAGCGGTTACAGCAAAGGTGTTGGCGGCATTGTTACCCGTAAAACCATGATGATGGGCCTTTATCTGGGCTTGGTTGCCCTGACCTTTGGTCTGTTTCGTGAAATTCCGCGCGGGTTTGTGCCAAGTCAGGACAAACAATATCTGATCGGTTTTGCCCAATTGCCCGATGGGGCAACCCTTGACCGGACCGAAGACGTTATTCGTAAAATGGGCGACATTGCGCTTGCTAATCCTGGTGTGGAACATGCGTTGTCATTCCCTGGTTTGTCGATTAACGGCTTTACCAACAGTTCGAACTCCGGCATCGTTTTTGCCACTCTTAAACCATTTGATCAGCGCAAAGACCCCAGTATGAGTGCCGGGGCGATTGCAGGCCAGTTAAACCAGCAATTCGCCACCATCCCGCAAGCCTTCACCGTTATCTTTCCGCCACCCCCGGTTCAGGGGTTGGGAACAACGGGTGGCTTTAAAATGCAGCTCGAAGACCGTGCATCGTTAGGGTACAAGGCCCTTGATGATGCCCGTAAGGCCCTGCTGGCGAAGGCCTATCAAACGCCAGAACTCGCAGGCATGTATTCAACCTATCAGGTCAGTGTTCCCCAGCTTTATGCTGATATTGACCGCACTAAAGCCCGTCAACTCGGCATTTCCGTCAGTGATGTTCTACAAACCATGCAGATTTATCTTGGCAGCATGTATGTCAATGATTTCACGATCTTTGGCCGCACCTATAGCGTACGGGTCCAGGCGGATGCCCCGTTCCGGGCTCATGAAGACAATATTGGCGATCTTGAAGTTCGCAATGCCAATGGTGACATGGTTCCACTTTCTGCCGTGCTGAATGTGACCCCCACATTCGGTCCTGAACGGGCCATGCACTATAACGGTTTCCTGTCGGCCGATATTAATGGCAACCCTGCCCCGGGATATTCATCGGGTCAGGCGCAGGATGCCTTGCAACGCATTGCCGATGAAACCCTGCCACAAGGCATTTCATATGAATGGACGGAACTGACCTATCAGGAAATTCTGGCGGGCAATACCGGGGTTATCGTCTTCCCGATTGCGCTATTGCTGGTATTTCTGGTGCTTGCGGCCCAGTATGAAAGCCTGACACTGCCCATTGCCATTATTCTGATTGTGCCAATGGGGCTGTTATCTGCCTTTACCGGTTTGTACCTTTCCGGCGGCGATAATAACGTCTTTACCCAAATTGGTCTTATGGTGCTTGTCGGGTTATCAGCCAAAAATGCGATTCTGATTGTGGAATTTGCCCGGGAACTTGAATTTGGTGGTAGAACGCCCATTCAGGCCGCAATTGAGGCCAGCCGCTTGCGATTGCGCCCGATCCTGATGACGTCGATGGCGTTTATCATGGGCGTTGTCCCGCTGGTTCTGTCAACCGGTGCTGGTGCTGAAATGCGCCAGGCCATGGGGATGGCGGTTTTCTCCGGCATGATCGGTGTTACGGCATTTGGTCTGTTTTTAACGCCTGTCTTTTACGTGATGATGCGTCGTTTAACGGGTAATCGGCCCTTAACCCAGCATGGTCATGATAACGAACATATTCCAGTTGTTTCAGACCACCCTGGTTAAACCATCGCGTCATTGTGACACAAATACCTTAAAGCTCCCGGATCATTCGGGGGCTTTTTTCGTTTAACCTCAATGATCTAATTTCCAGATTGTTATTTTCTGTTTGCAACCGAGCACAATTTTATGCCCTTAAAAATGATCCGGCCGCGCACGCCTGAACTGACCGGCGACAAAACACCGGCTTCATCGTTGTGGCGATATGTCTGGCGGATGAGTGGATGCCACCAAATTTGGGTGTCGTTTCTTGCTGTGGTCGTTGCTGCTCTCAGCATGGTGCCGATTGAACTGCAACGAAGGCTGGTTGACGATGCGATAACAGATGGCAAACTGGATTTACTGCTTAAACTGGCAGGGGCTTATGCTGGCGTTTTAATCGTGCATGGTTTGTGCAAATATCTTTTGCGCCTGTATCAGGGCTGGCTGAGTGAAAGTTCAATTCGCTATAACCGCCTGCATCTTAGCGCGTTGCACGAAGAACATGCAGGCAAACAGGCCCACAAAAAAGACGGCAAAGTTGTGTCGATTATTGGATCTGAAATTGACAAGCTGGGCGGCTTTGTTGGCGAATGCCTGTCGCAACCGGTGGTGAATAGCGCGATGCTGGTCTTTGGCCTCGGCTATATGCTGACCAAGGCACCTTTTGTTGCGGCGATTGGCTTGGCGGCTTTGATCCCGCAGGTATTGCTGGTGCCGATGGTGCAAAAACGGATCAATGTGCTGATCGCGCGTCGGGTCAATACCATGCGCCGCGTTGGCGATGATCTGACCAACCTGCCTCATGATGATACCGATCTTGATAAAACCGCCCTGCCCGATCGCATTGATCTGCTCTATCGCAACCGGATGATGACCTTTGTTTTAAAGTTCGGCATGAAAGCCATCATCAATTTTCTAAACGGCGTAACACCGTTAATTGTTCTGATCGTCGGCGGATATATGGTCATTCAGGGGCAAACCACAATCGGGATTGTCGTAGCCTTTATTTCCGGCTTTGATCGTCTGTCAGACCCGATGCGCGAAATGCTGTCTTATTACCGGGTCGCGGCCCAGGCCAATGTACAACATAAAATGATCGCGCGATGGATGAAATGAAATCGCCAAATTATTGATTTAAAAGTATTTAACTTCGGCTAAATCTCGATGACCAGTCCATCATATGCCGGGCCGACATGGTGAGGTGTCATGTCATTGATCTCGTCGTAATCAACCTGGATGCTCATATGGGTGAAATAAACCTGTTGCGGTTTAAACTCGTCCACCCAGCCCATAACCTTTTCAAGATGCGCATGTGTGGCATGGGGGGTTAACCGCATGCAATCCACAACCCAGACATCAAGGTCGTATAAAAACTGGTGTGAATATTCCGGCAAATTGACCACATCGGTTGAATAGGCAAAATTGCCCACTCGAAACCCCAGGCTTTCGCAAAAACCGTGGTCCTGGGGAAAGACCTTGACCGCCACGCCACCGATATCAAGATGCCCGTCGATCTGATGGGGTATCAGCACCGGCTTATAATAAAAATCAACACCTTCGGCCAAAGGCTGCAACACATAGGCAAACCGTTGTTCCAGTGTCTGGATCGTCTCGGCCGAGGCATATATGTTTATCGGCTGATGCATGACAACATTGATCCAGCGCAGATCATCAATGCCATGAACATGGTCGGCGTGGGCATGGGTAAACAGAATGGCATCGATATGTTTGATGTCAGCCGCCAAGGCTTGTTCGCGAAAGTCCGGTCCGACATCGACCAGAATTTTCTGTCCGGCTTCTTCAATCAGGATCGAACTGCGCAAACGTCGGTTTTTGGGGTTATCCGGGTTGCACGCCCCCCACCCCAAACCAACGGAAGGCACCCCGTTTGAGGATCCGCAGCCAAGGATGGTTATTTTCGTCACTGTTCGCCTGCCCCCACAACGCTCAGATGCGATCGGTCTGCCTTGGTAAACAGGGCAAAGAAGTTATCTGTCGTGATCCGGGCAATTTCATCGGTGCTAACACCTTTAATTTCAGCCAGTTTCGCCGCCGTATGGGCAATGAACGATGGTTCGTTGGATTTGCCACGCTTGGGCACCGGCGCCAGATAGGGTGAATCTGTTTCTACAATCAACCGGTCCAGCGGCACATCGGCAACGGCATCGCGAATGGCCTGGGCGGAATTAAAGGTAATGATCCCCGAACAGGAAATATAAAACCCGATTTTCAAGGCCCGCTGTGCCAGTTCGGCTGACGAACTAAAACAGTGAATAACGCCGGGAAAGGCACCTTTGGCATATTCTTCTTCCAGAATATCCATCGTGTCGTCGTCGGCATCGCGGGTATGCACGATCAGCGGCAACTGCGTTGCACGGCACGCAGCGATATGGGCGCGAAAGCTTTGCTTTTGCGCATCGCGCGGGGCATTGTCGTAAAAATAATCCAGCCCGCTTTCACCAATGCCGATAACTTTCGGGTCATTGGCTTTTTCAATCAGGATATCGGGGGTCGACAATCCTTCTTCACCCGCTTCATGCGGATGAACACCGACGGTGCAATAAATGTTATCGGCACGGTCCGCCATCGCATGGACCTGATCAAAGGCCGAAATGCGCACCCCGATACTGACCATCATGCCAACGCCGGCATTGCGGGCACGCGCCATGGTGCCCGCAAAATCGTCAGAAAACTGGGGATAGTCCAGATGGCAATGGCTGTCGACAAGGGCGACATTCATGCCTTCTCTCCTTCTGTTTCCGGTTCAACATAGCGCGGGAACACACCGGCCGGTTTGGGAAGATCGGTTCCCGCCACCAGGCCATGTTCTGCGCCAATACGATCAAAACCGCGTTCATCATCGCCCAGTGCCAACTGGTCCAGAATTTTCGCCGCAGATTCCGGCATCAACGGTTGCACCAGAATACCAACATGGCGAATGACCTCGGCCAACACATAAAGAACGGTTTCCATCCGCGCAGGATCGGTCTTTTTAAGGCCCCAGGGTGCCATTTCATCGACATAGCGATTGGCATCGCCCACCAGCGACCAGATGACATCAATCATTTTGTTAAATGCCTGGGCTTCAATCTGGACCCGGGCCGCATCAAGCAATTCATGCGCCTTGGTCAGAATAACCTTGTCGGCATCGCTAAATTCGCCCGGTGTCGGCACCTTGGCATTGCAATTTTTACCAATCATCGACAAGACACGCTGGCACAAATTGCCCAGATCGTTGGCCAGTTCGCTGTTCATGCGGTTAACCATGGCCTGATGGGAAAAATCACCATCATTGCCAAACGGCACTTCGCGCAACAGGAAATAACGGGTCTGATCCAGCCCGTATTTAGCCGTCAGATCATACGGGTCAATCACATTGCCGATGGATTTGGAAATTTTCTGGCCTTCATTGGTCCACCAGCCATGGGCAAATACCCGTTTGGGCGGTGCAATACCTGCGGCCATCAACAGGGCTGGCCAGTAAACCGCATGAAAACGGGCAATGTCCTTGCCCACCATATGCAGATCGGCCGGCCAGTACTTCGCCAGTTTTTCAGGGTCGGCATCGGGGTAACCAACCGCAGTCAGATAGTTGGTCAGCGCGTCAACCCAGACATACATCACATGGTCTTCATTGCCCGGCACCGGCACACCCCATTTAAAGCTGGTGCGCGAAACCGACAGATCGTGCATGCCGCCTTTAACAAAGCTGATAACTTCGTTGCGGCGCGAATTGGGGGCGATAAAACGGGGATTGTCGTCATAGAATTTCAGCAGGCGATCGCCCCATTCCGACAATTTAAAGAAATAGCTGGGTTCAGACACCCATTCGACCGGTGCTCCGGTCGGTGCCAGTTTCTGACCGTCTTTTTCGATCAGTTCTTTTTCGGCATAAAATGCTTCGTCACGAACCGAATACCAGCCGTCATAGGACCCAAGGTAAATCTCGCCCTTTTCCACCAGCGTGTTCCACAAAGCCTGGCAGGCTTTTTTGTGGCGTTCCTCGGTGGTGCGGATGAAATCATCGTTGGAATAATTCATATGTACCGCAAGATCGCGGAAATTTTGCGAAACCTGGTCGGTAAAGGTTTGCGGATCAATGCCTTTAGCAGCGGCCGACGCGTCAACTTTCTGACCGTGTTCGTCTGTTCCGGTCAGAAACATCACATCAAAACCATCCAGACGCTTGAAACGTGCCATCACATCAACAGCCAGCGTGGTATAGGCATGGCCGATATGGGGCTTGTCATTGACGTAATAGATCGGTGTAGTGATGTAGAAGGGCGGTTTGTGCCCGGTCATGATCGCAATCCTTCGTATTAAAGCATGACGCAAAACGGCCCTCGCGGGCCGTGCGGTCATATATATTTACATCAGCCTAGCTGCGCTAGCTTCGAATGGTTTCTTCAAGCATGAAAAACGCATTTAACAGCGCCTGCTTGCGGTCCAGGTGAAGTCCCCGCGTCGCCGACATCAGGTCGGTGATCTTTTCCCACACCTCCAGCCATTGATCAAGCGGTTGCGCAGCAGCCATGCGTTGCATGGCGGGCAATTCACCGCTAACCACTTCACGCGGCGCCGTTCCCGTTGCAGCAAAACGGATCATCCGGGCAAGCCACCAGTTGAGCAGTGCCGTTACCGTCACAAAGGCTTCGTCGCGGTCCGCAGGCGAAAAACGTTCGGCAAACGTGTGCTGGGCGGCAACATCGGTTTCAGGCAATGTCGCAATCAGCTTAACCAGCTCTGTGTAAAGCTCTAACCCGCCGACAGCGTGTAATTGCAGGGCACGGCCAATGCTGCCATCTGCCAGCCCGCTCAGGGCATGAATGGCGTCCGTTTCCATGCTCGGGCAATATTGTGCCAGAAGCGAGGTTAAAGTATCGTCATTTAGCGTCCCCAGATTTAATCGTCGGCAACGCGACCGGATGGTCGGCAGCAGCCTGCCAGGCTGATGGGCAATCAGGATCATCATGGCATTTGCTGGCGGTTCTTCCAAAACCTTGAGAATGGCGTTGGCAGCATTGCGGTTTAGCTCGTCGGCGGCATCCACAATCACGACACGCCAGCCCCCCTCGGCCGAGGTTTTGGACATAAAACTGCCGACAGCCCGTACATTCTCGACAACGATTTCACCCTGAAGGCGCTTCTTCTTTTCATCATACAGGCGTTCGATGACTTTTAGGTCGCCATGCCCGCCACCCGCGATCCGACGGAACACCGGGTCCTCTGGCGACACATACAAACTGGTTGGTACGTCTCCGAACAAGCCCTCACCGGCATTTTCACCGCCATTCAACAAGGCAAACCGCGCCATGCGATAGGCAAGTGTTGCCTTGCCCACACCGCGCGGGCCACACAGCAACCAGGCGTGATGCATGCGTTTGCTGTTCCAGGCATCAACAATCACCTGTTCTGCGGCCTCGTGGCCCTTTAATTGGTGATTTTGCCGCGGGGTCGGATAACCGCGATCATCGTCATCCTCTGCCGTCATACCGGTTGTCCTGCCCGCCGATTTTCCAGAAAATTCTCAACAACAGTTGCGACGCGTTTCGTCACCGTATCAACATCGCCATCGGCGTCAATCACGCGGCATCGTTGCGGCTCGGCGACCGTGATTTCGTGAAATCCTTGCTGAAGGCGCCGGTGAAAATCCAGTGCCATTTTTTCAAACCGGTCTTCGGCGGCGCTGACATTGGCAAAACGCGCCCCTGCCCGTTCCAGCCCGGTTTCAATCGGCAAATCCATCATCAATGTCAGGTCAGGTTTAAAATCACCAATTGCCAGTTTCCACAACTGGCGAATAAAATCGGCCCCCAACCCATGACCATAGCCCTGATAGGCAACAGATGAGTCGGCAAACCGGTCGCACAGCACCACCTGCCCACGCGCCAAAGCCGGGCGAATGGTGCGTTCAACATGGTCACGCCGTGACGCAAACATCAAAAGCGCTTCGGTAACCGCATCCCAGCGCCCCGGATCGCCCGTAAGCAAAAGGGCGCGGATTTCCTCCGCACCCGGTGACCCGCCTGGTTCGCGGGTGACAATAACGTCATGCCCGCGATGGCGAAACCATTGCTCTAAAAGACGGATCTGGGTAGACTTTCCACTGCCTTCTCCGCCTTCAAAGCTGATAAAAATTCCGTCCGGGGTGCTCACCCGTTGCTGCCCCCCCAGATGAGATATTTGATAGCAGCACCAATGCGCCCAACCAGACCAAGGCGTTCCACGCCTGTTTTGGCATAAAGCGGGAAGGACTTGGCTTCCTGATTGGGAATATCGACTTTCAGGGTTGCGACCTGCTGACCTGCACTGACCGGAGCCGGGATCGGGCCTTCATAAACGACAGAAACTTTCATGTTTTTGCGATCCTTGCGCGGGATCGTCAGGGTAACGTCCTGGTCGGTCACAAGGTCAACCTTGCCGGTATCGCCCAGCCAGATATCAGCAGAACTGACAACATCGCCTTTTTTGAACAGATGATAATTGTCAAACTCGCGGAAACCCCAATCAAGCAGTTTCTGCCCTTCGGTGCGGCGTTCGCGCATCGAATGCAGCCCCATGACCACCAGGATCAAACGACGCCCGTCGCGTTTCGCCGTGGCGGTCAAACCAAAACCGGCGGCTTCGGTGTGGCCGGTTTTCATACCGTCAACACCGGCACTGGTGCCAAGAAGCGGGTTGCGGTTGTGCTGGCGAATGCCGTTATAGGTAAAGACCGGCTCGTTATAAAATTTATAAAGTTCGGGAAAATCATGAATGGTACGATGTGCCAGAACAGCCAGATCATGTGCCGTAACCACGTGCCCGTCTGCGGGCCAGCCGGTAGCATTTTTAAACACCGACTGGGTCATGCCAATTTCGCGGGCTTTTTCCGTCATTTCATGAGCAAAGGCATCTTCGGTGCCCGCAATGCCTTCGGCCACCACAATGGCCGCATCGTTGCCAGACTGCACGATAATGCCATGGATCAGGTCATAGATCGAAACGTCGGAATTAACCTCGACGAACATCTTTGACCCGCCTTTTTTCCATGCGTCTTCGCTCACATGGAAGGTATCTTTCAAGGTCAGGCTACCATTCTTGATGCGATCAAACAGCATGTAGATCGTCATCATCTTGGTCAATGACGCCGGTTCGGCAAGATCGTCGCCATTCTTGTTCAAAAGAACAGCGCCGGTGTCATAATCAACAAGATAGGCTTCACGTGCGATGGTATCGATCGCCTGAGCGTGGCTGGCAGTTGCAGCCATCGCGGTCCCCAGAAGCGCGGCCCCGGCAAGCAGCCGGTTGAATGTGGCTTTGCACGGAATTGACGGAAGTAAATTCATAACGTCCTTGTCCTGTTGATTTATTTCGTCCCCGAAGGATTGGCCGATGGCCAACAGGGCTGTCCTATGTCGTAAATTGGGCAAAAATGTGCAAACACGCTTTTTGCCGATATTTCAAAGTCAAATTAACACCCGGCAGCAGATCTTTCCCCTGCGCCTGCGCATTCAACAATAACCCTGGCCCCGGTTTGCCCGGTTGCCAAAACCCGGTCAAGCAAAACATCGGCTTCCGGGACTGTCGCCATCGGCCCGAGGCGGACGCGATAGAACGTCGTCCCCTTCACGTCGATCTGTTCGATTTTGGTTGGTGCAAGATTATAGAGCCGGTTTCTTAGGTTCAACGCGTTATCGTATACCGAAAATGCCCCGGCCTGAACGTATATTGCGCTGGGTGCTATCGCAGATACATTTACTTCCGGATTGGCCTGTGCTGTTACGGCAACATTATCTGCGGGGGGTTCTTGCTGAAATTTGGATCGTTTGACCGGTGTCGGGCTATCATCAAAATCGTTTGGGCTTTTATTGCTTGGGGGCGCGTCAAGTGAAACAGTTTCAACCGAAGCCCGTGGTGCCGCAGTAACAGTTTCCTTTTCGGCAGCCGTCGCCATTGAGGGCGAAGCTTTGCCTTGGGCAATCAGAGCTGCCTGCTGGCTTTCGGCTTCCAAAACCTCAACAACCACCTTAGCTGTGCCTTTTTGTTCGAACCCCAAAAGCTGTGCTGCCTTGCGGGACATATCAATAATCCGGCTGCGCGCAAACGGGCCACGATCATTGATCCTGACTTTCAAAGACCGGCCATTTTCCAGGTTGGTGACACGCACGATACTGGGCAATGGCAATGTGCGATGTGCGGCAGAAACCTCATTCTGATCGAAAATTTCGCCATTGGCGGTGTATTTTCCATGAAATTTCGGCCCGTACCAGGATGCAATACCGGTTTCACGGTATTCATAATCGGCAGCAGGATAATACCATTGCCCGGCAATCTCATAGGGCTTGCCAATTTTATAGGCCCCGATCTGGGGGCTTGTGGCTGTCTGATTTTGGCTGCCAATCCGTTTAACGCTGTGAACGGCAAGTTGGGTTTCCGCGCAGCCCGCCAGCATCACCAGTATGGTCGCCAGTCCTGTCATTTGACAGCCAAGGCGCCACAACGGGTGAGCCGGTCCGAGAGCTGATTTTGGCATCGCGTTTTTCCTTGTCATTCCATGATCGTCAAGTCGTTGATCAACGACCGGCAATTGCATCGGCAAGCGTACCAACAGCAATGGCAAAATAGGTAGAGCGGTTCCAGTGCATAATGGTATTAAAATTGTTATAAACCATATAGGCAGGTCCAGCACCGTCATTTACCAGCACAATGGCTGCTTTCATGTCGGCTGACGGCAGGTTGCTGCCATCGGGCATACGGACACCCGTTTTTTGCCATTCTGCAATCGGCTTGCGCACATCGCGCCCGGCCTTGCTGGCATCAAACCCCTTGGGCAGGCTTACCTTGCGGCCCCACCGTTCGTCTTGTTTCCAGCCAACCGATGACAGGTAATTGGCAGCAGAGGCAAAAACGTCTTCTTTTTGGGTCCACAAATTGATTTTACCATCGCCATTACCATCGGTGGCATAAGCCATAAAGGTAGACGGCATAAACTGCGCCTGCCCCATTGCCCCGGCCCAGGACCCCTCCATGGCATCGGCCGAAATATGCCCGGCATCGATAATTTTAAGGGCTTTGATCAGTTCGCCGCGGAAATAGCTGGCCCGACGACCTTCAAAGGCCAGGGTTGCCAGGGAATCGATAACCGAAAATCCGCCTGTATGTTTACCAAAACCTGTTTCAATGCCCCAAAAGGCCGTCAGGTATTGGGCCGGCACCCCATATTTTTTGGCAGCCGCCTCAATGACGTCGCGGTTCTCGGCGAATTTGCGGCGCCCTTCGTCAATGCGCGATTGCGGGACAACGCGTTGCAAATATTGCTCGAATGTCAGTTTGAATTCCGGCTGGCTACGATCAAGTTCAATCACGCGCGGTATCGGTTTGGTGTTGGCAAAGGCCTCATCCAGGGTTTTCTGCGAGATCCCGTCTTTCAGGGCGTCCTTTTTAAAGTCCGCCAGCCATGTATCGAAACCTTCTGTTGTAAAGGCAGGCAACGGGGCATCTGCGGGAGCAGCCATGACGGGGGTCGCAACAAGAAGCGCACCGAGGATCGTGGCGGCAGTTCCGAGTGTCCTAATTTTCATCGTGATCGCCCTATACCTTGTCAGAATAAATTCGTTTTACATGGCCCCGTCATCCTGGGGGGCCGGAAACCACGTTGCTGTGCGTCCTGTCCAGTAATAGGCGGTCAGGCCTGCAAACTCTTTCAACATGTCATCTAGCATCTTGATAGAGTGTGAGACGTTAATATCTGTTAAATGACGGCGCGGAGATGCGATATAATCCACCGGCCAGGCCACAACGGACCATCCCGATTTGCGAAATACGCCCATGGCGCGCGGCATATGTCGTGCCGATGTTACCAGCAACCATTTGCCTTGCGCACGTTCAGGCCAGTTTTTCATCATCAATTGATGGCTGAAAGCAGCATTTTCAGCGGTATTGCGCGACCTGTTTTCATAAACAATATTGGGTACCGCAATCTTTTTGCGCGCCATATCCTCGCGCACGGCATCGGCTTCGTTAAAACCACGCGCCATCAGCGCACCATCAGCCCCGCTAAAAATAACCGGCAACGCCGGATAATGATGGGCCAATTCCACCATCGTCAGAACCCGGTCAGCCGATCCGTTATATTCGGCCAGCCCGCGCTCAACAGACTGGGAACCATCAACGGCACCTCCCAAAACCACGATACCGGCAATATTCTGCGTATCTATCGATTCGGGTCCAGGGCGGGAAAATCTGTTTTCAAGAAATTGAACCCCAAACTCCCCAACAGGAATAAGTGTTACGGCAAGACATGTCACAGCAATCACGATCAGCAATTTCTGCCCAAAGCGCCGGGTTGCGCCGAATATCAAAGCCAGAAGTGCAACCAGAAAACCAAGCGTTACAAGATTGCCCGATGTTAAAAAAAATGCCGCGATCTTGGAAAGTCCAAAAAACATCACCCTGCCCCACCCGTAGTTACCCTGTCTGCAATACAGGGCCGGGCGGAGGCTGTCTAATCGCAGTGCGCAAAAGAAATGAAATTTTATCGTGCCTTGACGCAATAACACATATTGACACCGTCGCATCGTACCCTTATTGAATGGCCGCACCAAAACCGACCACATTGCGGAGAGATGGCAGAGTGGTTGAATGCACCGGTCTTGAAAACCGGCGTGCCTTTACGGGTACCCAGGGTTCGAATCCCTGTCTCTCCGCCATTTTCCCAGAAAATCAACGTCAATAAAATTCAATATTTTCAATTGGTTATATGGTGTTTCTTGACTGATTTCCCGGTTTAACCCAACTATATCCCCGGAAAATGGGATACAAAACGGGATACAAACTGGGACACAAATGACAGATAACGGGCACCAATATTTACGTTGGGGAATGGCAGATATTATTACCGCTGCGAGCGTTAAGTGGTGATTTTATTGTTGTATCTCAAAAAAAAAGCTATTCCAGTTCATTCCCTCTTCGCAGAGGCGATATAGCCTTGCCAAACACGCGCCCGGCTATTGCTCTGCTATGTGTCAAGTAACTCTACTTAAACGTTAAATCATGCCGGTAACGCCTTGAAAAAGGCATGGCGTGGGGTTCGTCTCCTCCGCAAGCAAAAACGGCGACCGAAAATCCAGGGCCGCCGTTTTTTTGTTTTGTCGACGAATACAATACCCGCCAGGATCATGCATGATCAGAAGTTCCATGATGCCTTGACGGTTGTCGTCTGGCTTTGGTAGCCGCTGCGCAATTCACCATTATATTCCACACGCAAATCTGTTGCGCCGGGGGATGTCAGAGCTAATGCCAGCCCCAGACGCACTCCGTCCGAGGGCAACCCTTCGGTGTGGATGGAATAGGCCTGCCCACCAATGACGCCGCTGGCATCCTGGGTATTACTGGTATAATCATGCACCCACGCGGCAGAGATTTCGGGGGTAAGGACCCCATAGTCGGTATCAAGCTGCCACATCGCCCGAGCCCCCAGTTCCTGGGTCAGGCTATCGCTACTTTGGCTGTCGACGGCATTGTTTGCCGATCCCGCCCCGTTTTCGTCATAGCTTTCATTGCGCGCATAAATATAGCGCAAACCACCAAACGGGGTTACGGTTGTGGTATCGCCAAGTACGAAATCATAGCCCGCACGAACACGTCCCAAATATTGCTGGCCGCTATAATCAGCCTTGGCGGTTTGCCCCAAAAACAAAACGTTGCGTTTCTGGTCAAAATGGTTCCACCCTGCCCCGATCTGACCATCAAAAGTCAAGCGGTCCATACGATACGTGCCGTAGAAATTCAGCTGAAAACTGTCAAGACGCTGCGACGAACCACTGGCAGCATTGCTGCCATCCGTCCATGACCGCAACCAGCTTAGCGCAACACCCGCCATAAGATCAGGGGTGATCTTATGGTCAAACCCCGAGGTCAGACCAAAACTTTTGCTGCTAAACCCGTCATTTTCTGACGAACCCGACAAATGCGCAGATCCACCAAGAAACTGCCCCCAAAGCGCGCTTTGCGCCGTGGCCGCCCCTGCTGCCAGTCCTGTCGTGCCATAGGCCTTTACGTCGTCTGACATCGCCAGTTGCTGCCGGGCATCAATGGCCGACACAACAATCGAGGTTGATTGCGACGCCATCTGCATGGTGTTGGCACCATTGGCCGGGGCAAGTTCTTTTATGGCAACCCCACGCTGGTTGGATGGCAGGCTGTCAATGGCGGCCAATACATTGGTCTGAAACGCCTTCGCTTCAGGCGTGCTGGCACCATTGATTTTGTCAAGAACACTACCCAGCGAAGACGCAGCGCCGCCTGTGGCGTCGCCTATTGGTGTGTATTTGCCCGAGGACGAACCGGAACTTGCCAAGGTCACCACAAGGTTGCCGCCATTGTCCTGTGACGCGGTAGCTGTAAGGCCGTTGGTTCCAACAACCGAACTGGACGTAAACGCTATCGTGCCAGAATTGTCATCAACACCAACAATTGTGTATGTGTCGCCAGCTTGCAGATTGCTGCCCTGAATGACCAAAGTGCTGTTGCTGATATTGGCTCTGCCTGCCACGTCAAGGGCACCATATTGATTATCGCTTGTCACTTGCGAAACCAGCCCGCCACCGGTTTGCGCATAATCACCAATAATTTTTATTTTGTTTGTCAGTTTAATCGTGGCGTTCGCGACCTTAAGCGTACTATTTTCGAGATTAATATTATCATTCAGCCATATATAACCGCTACCAAACGTTAAATCAGCGTTTTTATGGTTAATCTGACCAACATCAGAGGCGACGGTTTCTCCGGAAGAACCGGTAAACAGACCATAAGACTGATCGTCGTTTCCACCGGAAATCGTCCATCCTTTATTTGCGTCGTTTGAAATCTTACCAGATATCGTCCCGCTATTGGTAATTGAACCAATCGTTGACTCTTCATCTGCTTTTATCGCATGTTTCCCAACGATTATGCCGCTATTATCAAGGGTGATCAACGTACCACCACTAAGGTTTATTGCAGCCGCTTCATTACTTGAAATTGTACCGGTATTAGAGAGTTGTGAGATTGTTCCATTATTATTAATGGCATTTTTTGAGGTTGATTTGATGGATTTGTTATTTGTAATCTGATTAATAAAAGTATTTTCTTGTACTAAAATACCGTCCCGAGAATCGCCGTATATTGTGCCATCCACATATAATCTACCAACATAGGCGATAACTTTTAAAGCACTCTTTTCTTCTCCTGGGCCAATATATCCATTAGATTTAATCGTTAGGTTGCCGCCGGAAAGCCAAAAAGCGCAGCTTATTGAATTAGAAACGGTATTACTACTTGCATATTTCGTCTCGCAGCTTCCGGCAACGGCAGGCGGCGCGGCCAGGGAAAAACTGCCAATCACGGCAAGCGATGCCTCCAGCATCAAGCGATACCTTAACCCGCCAGAAATTTTAATATTCTTCATTATAAAAACTCCCCTAAACAACGTGTTTGCAATGTCATTACAAAGCAAAAATGATATTGTTGTAATAACAAGAAAGGGAAAACAAAGAAACGACATACAAAGTAATTAAATGAAACATTACGTTACAAATATCGCCATCGTTGGGAACTTTAAATAAACACGCTCTAATTTGAGTCTGGTATACTACATTTTTGCTTGCGACGGTTTCAAGCCACCAGAATTCGATTGATTCGCGCAGACCGCACCAGTATTTAAGGATTGCTTCCTGTCCAACCAAAACGGATGCCCAAATGGAGCCTGATGCTCGCACATTGATGCTTATGTTCGTGATCCTGGCGGCATTTTCAACACTTCTGCTGGCAGCGTTATGGTGGATGCACCAGCAAATAAAAGGCCTTGCCATATGGGCCATCGGCATGGGCATCAGTGTGATCGGCAGCATTTTGCTGTTTGGGCGCGGTATCGTTCCCATGTTTGTTTCTGTTTTCGGGGGCAACACGCTGCTTCTTGTCGGGGTGGCACTTATTGCTGTGGGAAACAATATATTCGCTGAACGAAGCCCCCCCACCCGATTTTTGGTGTTTCTGGTGATCGGCTTTTCAGTTCCGTTTTTTCTATTGTATGATCAACCCGAAGCGTTTGGTGTACGTGTTGGTGTTAGCGCCACAGCCCTCATGGTTTTTTCGTTTCTGGCCGGACTGCCATTGCTAAAAATACCAACAAAAACGAACCCGCGCGAAGCCTTCGTCATCTATCTTGTCGCAGGTGCTTTTTTGTTCAATGCGGCGATTAATTTATTCAGGGTCGGTGCGGTTGTGTTCGGTGAGCCCACACCAGGTTTGTCGATGTGGGAAGGTAATGTTACCGCCTGGTATTACCTTTGGAACTGTTTATTTGCCTGTTGCATCGCAAGCGGTTTTCCCGTTCTGGTTACAGAAAGACTAAGTAACCAGTTGAGATTACGTGTTTCCGAACTGGATTTTGCTCGGCATGTGGCGGAATCAGCTTTAACCGAACAACGCAATTTTTTAACCATGATTTCGCACGAGTTCAGAACACCTTTGTCCATCATTGATGCATCAAGTGAAGTCATTTCCTGTAACCTGGAACCCAACGATAACAACACAGAATCCATTGAGGAAATTTCGCGTATTCGACGCGCCACACGCCGTCTGGCGAACCTGATGGAAGGATGCCTTGCCGATGAATGGCTGGCGTCAACATCGCACATATCGCAAAAACATCGTCTGGATATCAGGGAAATACTGGAAAACCTGGCGATTGAATATGATGTCACGATTGAATGGCGGTTTGAAAGAACGCCATTGGTTAATTCCGATTCTTATCTGCTTCCGGTCGCCATATCTTCTGTTATCGACAATGCCTGCAAATATGCCAAATCATCTAAAAATGTTCGTATCATTGTTGAAATGCGCGAAAATCCAAATCCGGCAATGCTTATCAATGTTCTTGATGACGGACCGGGAATTGACGGGGCTGACGCCGACCGCATTTTTGAAAAATACTACCGGGCTCCCAAAACCCTTCAAAAACAGGGCACGGGGCTGGGATTATACCTTGCGCGTAAAATTGTCGAATTGCACCACGGAACCGTTAAAATCGGCAACGCTTTTGATCTTGAAAACCTTCCTGAGTGCCTTAAAAATGGCACCGTTTTTCAAATTGAGCTCCCTGCTTCATTTAACGAACAGCCTGCCGACACTTGAAAATAGTTAGAATGTGAAACGGATATCCCATGCTTCATAGCCCTACCGAGATCCGTGTCATCCTTGTGGATGATGAAGAAGACTTCCGCATTCCCGTCACACGCTTTTTAACCAAGCACGGCATGAATGTTAAGGCCGCCGGGTCTATTGAAGAACTCTCGCCGCTTGTTGCGGCCTTCAACCCTGATATTATTGTGCTCGACATAAATCTTCCTGGCGAAAGTGGCCTGGCAGCAATAGAGCGATTACGCAACGATACCAAGGCTGGCTTGATCATGGCAACCGCACGGCGTGGTGTAAATGATCGCATTTTGGGGTTAACCCTTGGTGCAGACAGCTATTTGGAAAAACCGCTTGATGTCAGAGAGCTGGCACTTGTTATTCGAAATTTGTCGCAAAGAATCGGCCCTCCTGTGCAAGAGGTAAATGCAGACTGGATCTTTGATGCAGAAAAATGGCTGCTTATCTCGCCAGACAACGTTTCGGTTCGGCTATCGGCTGCGGAATATGCCATTTTAACCATCTTGAGTAAAATTCCCGGACAACCGGTTTCCCGGGACGATTTGTTTGCCAGCCTGGGCAAAGAAACAATCAGCAGTGATGACCGCAGTCTGGATGTCATTGTATCGCGGCTGCGTCGAAAATTTATCGGAACGTCGCATTCTTTGCCGTTAAAATCGGCACGCAGTATTGGATATGTTCTTTCCGGCATCACCATCCATGGGCAACCAAGGAATTTTTCGCGCTAAATGTATATCCCCGCCCACCTGATGTTAGAGATTGTCTGTTCAGACCGGTAAGATTCGAATCTTGATGGTGCGATACATGGTTACATTTTAACCAGTGATCCATGGTGCATGCAATATATGCAGATGGTTTATTGCGTAAAATCCCGTATCTCCGCAGAATCTTTGCCAAAACCGGTAAAGCCGGGCGGCATATCGTGCGGGTTCCATCATTTTCTTCATAGATATGTAAAAAATCAGTAGAAATACGGGGGCATCACGCGTCATTATTGACGGACAAGATGATACTCGGGGGACTCATTTTACGGTGGCGATGCTGCCCGGCTCCCCTTTTCAAACGTCATATAAAGACGCAAAATAGCAACAGGGGGCTCTTTTTTACGTTATGAGCACAGCAACACCCGCCCTTAAAGTCGAAGGGATGCATAAGAGGTTTGGTGATCACGAAGTGCTCAAAGGCATTGATCTGACTGCCAATACCGGTGATGTGATTTCCATTATCGGTTCGTCGGGGTCTGGTAAAAGTACCTTCCTTCGCTGCATCAACCTTCTTGAAACGCCCAATGCCGGTCATGTTTATGTTCATGGCGAACTGATCAAGATGCGTGCCCTGGCTGATGGTAATCAGGAACCGGGCGATAAAAAACAGTTACAGCGTATTCGAACCAAGCTGGCGATGGTGTTCCAGAGCTTTAATCTGTGGAGCCATTTGACAATCCTTGAGAACGTCATCGAAGCACCGGTGCATGTGCTGGGTGTTCCCAAAAAACAGGCGATCGAGCAAGCCGACGCCCTTTTGCACAAGGTCGGAATGTATGAACGCCGCGATTATTATCCCGGTCATATTTCTGGCGGACAGCAACAGCGTGCGGCCATTGCCCGGGCGCTGGCGATTGAACCCGAAGTTATGCTTTTCGACGAACCGACATCGGCGCTGGACCCGGAACTTGTTGGTGAAGTTTTAAAGGTCATGACCGATCTGGCCGAAGAAGGCCGGACAATGCTGGTGGTGACCCATGAAATGGGGTTCGCCAAGGGTGTTTCAAACAAGGTGATGTTTCTGCATCAGGGACTTGTCGAAGAAGCAGGAGACCCCAAAGAGGTTTTCGAAAATCCAAAATCAGAACGCATGAGGCAATTCCTTCAGCGTGACTACTGATCTGGATGTTCCGGTGAGCGGTGGCGGGCCGGAACAGGGAGGGTGCAGCATAAGCTGTCTTCTCGTTACAACAAGGGAGACTATGAATGAAGAACTGGATCAAGGCCGCTGCGATTGCAGCTGTCGGTATTGCATTTAGTGCATCTGTCGCAAGTGCCGCCTGGGAAAAGGTTGTGGTTGCAACAGAAGGTGCTTATCCTCCGTTTAACTTTGTCGATAAAGACGGCAATTTGCAGGGTTTTGATGTCGATTTCACCAAAGAGCTTTGCAAAACTGCGGGCGTTGAATGTGAAATCGTTGCACAGGACTGGGACGGCATTATTCCAGGCCTTCTGGCGAAAAAATATGACGCTGTTATTGCTCAGATGTCGATTACTGAAGAACGTAAACGTTCGATCGATTTCACCAACTATTACTGCGTCACACCGGCTGTTTTTGTTGGCAAAGACGGCATGAAGATCGAAGCCTATAAAGATGGCGAAGTCATCGAAGATGCGCTTGACGGCATGGTTATCGGCGTTCAGCGTTCGACCACCCACGCAAACTTCCTTGAAGACAATTTCCCCAATGCTGAAATCCGCATGTATGACACCCAGGACAACGCCTTGCTGGACCTGACGGCAGGCCGTATTGATGCGACCCTGGCAGATTCGGGCGTTTTGCTGGAATGGGTTAACTCCGACGCAGGCAAAGGCTACAGCTTTGTCTCTGACACTTTTGCGCCGGCTGAATGGTTTGGCGAAGGTGCAGGTATTGGTCTGCGCAAGGAAGACCAGGACCTGAAAGAACTGTTTAACAAAGCCCTGGCTGAAATGCTGGCCAATGGCAGCTATGAAAAACTGAACAAAAAATATTTTCCGACTATTAACCTTCACCCGCGGTGATCGGTTCAGAAACAGGGGCGACACTGCGGTGTCGCCCTTCCCTTATTGTCGGACAATAATTACCGACATCAAGGCATGCGGGAGAGATCATGTTTGATTTATATGGCCGCGGCTGGCAAATGCTTGATGGTGGAATTGTCACCATTCAACTGTGCCTGACGGTGTTGCCTTTTATGATTGTTATTGGCCTGTTGGGTGCGTCGGCAAAATTGTCACGTTTTAAAACCCTGCGCGTCATCGGAGAAAGCTATACGGTTATTATCCGTGGGATTCCCGAACTTCTGGTTATTTTACTGATCTATTTTGGTGGCACCATTGCGGTTCAAAACATTGCTGAAATGATCAGCGGCGAAGAAGCCCGTGTTGATATTCCGGCTTTCTGGTCTGGTGTTGCGGCTTTGGCGCTGGTGCAGGGGGCTTTTGCTTCCGAAGTTTTTCGTGCCGCCATGCTGGCCATTCCCAAAGGCCAGATCGAAGCGGCCATTGCCACCGGCATGACCCCCTTTCAGATATTTCACCGTATCAAATTGCCACAACTGTGGCGCTTTGCCCTGCCCGGCCTGAACAATCTGTTTCAGGTTTTAATCAAGGATACCGCGCTGATTTCTGTGGTCGGGGTTGAGGAAATCCTGCGCAAGGCAGCGGTTGGGGCGGGCACGGAAAAGGCACCGTTTACGTTTTATCTGGTCGCAATGCTTATGTTTCTGGCTTTTACGACCGTGTCGCTGATCGCGTTTAATCGTCTTGAAAAGCGGGCTTCCCGCGGCATAGCGAGGACATAGTCATGTTTGAAGATCTGATCTATGTTCTGGAAAAATACCATGGCTGGCTGTTTGACGGCTTGCTGCTCACCCTGCAACTGCTCGTCATTTCAGTCATTTTCGGCAGCCTGCTGGCCGTTCCTTTGTCCATAGCCAGAACATCCAAAAAACTGTGGATTCAGGCTGTTCCTTTCGGGTTTATCTATCTGTTCCGTGGCACACCCCTGATCGCCCAGCTTTTTATGATGTATTACGGCGTTGGGCAATTGATCGCCAATATTGATGGCATTCAAGATAGCTGGACATGGACATATCTGCGCGATCCATATTGGTACTGCCTGATAACCTTTATTCTTAATACGGCGGCCTATGTTGCTGAAATTATGCGCGGTGGTATCAATAACGTGCCCGCTGGCGAGGTCGAGGCCGCACGAGCCTGCGGCATGACGCCGCTGACAACCTATCGCCGGATCATTTTCCCGCGGATGTGGCAAATTATTTGGCCCGCCTATACCAACGATGTCATTTTCACCCTCAAAGCAACGTCACTGGCATCGACCGTAACAATGATGGAATTAACCGGAGCCGCCCGCAAAATTGTGGCCCGCACCGCCCTGCCCTATGAAGCCTTTATTTCGGCCGGGGTTATTTATCTGATCATTGTTTACGTGCTGACTTTTGGTTTTAAAGGTATTGAAAAATATCTGCGCCGCAATGAATTCCGCCAGGCAGACAAAAAGCCGACTGTAAAAATCGGCACCCAGGCCTGAGTGCCACCTGTTTCCACATAGACAGCGACCGGTGTCCTGCCACCGGTCGTCCTTTTAAGGTTCCCGACGATCATGACCCGTTCATCCGTGGCAAGTGCGTCCCTACGCCCGCGTAAAAACATGCGACTGGCAGTCAAGCTGCCTTTGCTGGTCGCAATTAGCTCGTTGATATCCATTCTTGTTCTTGGGGCGGCGGATTACTGGCTGGCTTCCAACGATATCCGCAGCTTGTCAGCCGATAAGCTGACCGCGTTGCTTGATGCGCGAACATCAACCCTGAACCGGCTGTTGACGGTCGAAAACCAGTCGGTCGAACGCCTCGCGGGGAGCCTGCAAATCAAGGAAGCCAACGACAGTTTTGCCTCAGGCTGGGCCCTTGAAGGTGATGGACGGGAAAAAAACCTGCGGCGTCTGTTTATTGATGAAAATCCAAACCCTGCTGATCAGCGTGCTGCGTTGATCAAGCCCGACGAACGGACACCCTATACCCGCTATCATAACCGTTTCCATGTTGATCTGCATGCCATCGCAACAGAACGCCAATATCGATCCCTGATGCTGGTCTCGTTAACGGGCGATGTTATTTACACCGTTAATAAACGCGATGAATTTGGCCGCAATATCAATGATACGCAGTTCCCCTATCCCGGCCTGTCGACCCTGTTAAAAGGTGTGATGGCCGACCCCACCCACATACCGGTCGCCTTTGGCGACTTTTTGCGCAACGTTCCCGATATGATTTCACGGTTCATTGTCGCCCCCATCATTGCGGACAAAGGCGATGTACGCGGGTTTCTGGTGGTCGAGGAACCGGTCTCGGAAATTAACGATGTCACTGCCGACCCAGCCGGCCTGGGTGATACCGGGTCAATTTATCTGGTTGGACCCGACCATATGTTAAGAACAGTTGACCGGCAACTGAACGCAGCAAATGACGGCAATCAGTCGGTATTGACTGTCATGCGCGACACCACACCGGTACGCGCGGCCCTGAGTGGTGAAACCGGGGTAATGACCTATCGTGATGCCAACAATGTCGACAGGGTTGCCGCCTATCAGCCTATTCAATATGGCGGGGCGACATGGGCAATGATCGCAGAAGCCCGGGTAAGCGAAATCATGGCACCGATTGCCAAGCTGCGTAATTCCATGATCCTGCGCGCGATTGCCATTCTGGTGGTGATTGGTCTGGTCGGACAATTTATTGTTCGCCGGGTTATCCGCCAGCTTGATGAAATTCGTGCCACCATGGTCCGTTTGGCGGATGATGATCTGGCTGCCGAAATTCCCTCGACCGAGCGGACCGACGAAATTGGCGAATTTGCCCGCGCCCTGGCGGTGTTTAAACGCAATATTCAGGAACGGCGCACCATGCGGCGTAAAGAAGAAGAAAAGAAGGCCGAGCAACTTGCCCATAGTCAGCATCTTCAATCGCTTACCGAAAAATTCGAAGATGACATTACCAATATTCTGTCCACGTTGAATTCCTCGATGGGTCAGTTGAACCATGCTGGCCAGTCCATGATGTCGGCAGCCGACAAAACCCGTTCATTGGGGGCCGATGCCCTGGGTCATTCGCAAAATGCAGCTGGCGACGTGACGACAGTTTCAACGGCCACGGCCGAACTGTCATCCTCGATTGACGAAATCGGTCGCAATTCATTAACGGCGCGCACCAAATCCAGGGAAGCCGTTACAGAAGCCGAGGCCGCCAATGGCAAAATTCTCGACCTTGATCAGTCCGTCGGCAAGATTGGCGAAATCGTTGCCCTGATTAGCGGCATCGCCGAGCAGACCAATCTTTTAGCCCTTAATGCCACCATCGAGGCAGCGCGCGCCGGGGATGCAGGCAAAGGATTTGCCGTGGTTGCCGGTGAAGTGAAAAACCTTTCATCGCAAACCGCCAGGGCGACCGAGGAAATCAGCGCCCAGATTGGCGAAGTGCAGGGTGAAACCGCCGAAGCGGTGAAAGCCATTAAAACCATTACCCAGACAATTGGCGAACTCAGCGCGCTGACCGGCAGCATTTCAGCTGCAATTGAACAGCAAGGCAGTGCCACAGCCGAAATATCACAAAGTGCAACATCGGCGGCTCAGGGAACGCAGTCTGTTATTTCCTCGATTGATGGTGTGGCCCGTGCGTCAGAAGAATCAGAAGATGCGTCGCGCGAAGTAACACGCGTCTCTGACGAGCTAAACCAGCAAGCCATTTCCCTGAAATCAGCCGTGGATGGTTTTTTGTCTGGCGTTCGTCGCAATTGATCTAATATCTGTTATTTACTTGTTTTCAACATGTCGGCGCCACCAACGCCCGGCTTAGCAACCCAAAGGTCTCAAATGCAGCAACAGCGCATTGAACTTCTTCGCCCCCAGATGGGTACCTGCCGCACTCTGACCGTGCGCACCTATGGAACGCCGGGAAAAGGCCCCAAGGCCTATTTTCAAGCCGCCCTTCATGCCGATGAATTGCCCGGTGTGCTGGTATTGCACCATCTTGAAAAACTGCTGGCCGATGCCGAAGCCAAAGGCGATATCATTGGCGAAGTCGTGATTGTTCCGTTTGCCAACCCGATTGGCTTTACCCAATATGTCGATATGAAACCTTTGGGCCGGTTTGACATGCGGACCGGGCAAAATTTTAACCGTCATTACCCTGATCTGTGCGACGACCTGATTGTTGCCGTGAAAGGCAAACTTGGCCAGGACGGCGTGCAAAATGTTACCGTCATCCGCACTGAACTGCGCCGCCTGATCAAGGAACGCCGGGCATCATTGGGGCCTCTGACCGATTTGCAGGATTTACGCTTTACCCTGGCGGAACTGGCTATTGATGCCGATCTGGTTATGGACCTGCATTGTGACTGGGAAGCCGCCATGCATCTTTATACCAGTGATTCCAGCTGGCCTGCTGCGGCTGATCTTAGTGCTCAAATTGGCGCGGGAGCCTGCCTGATCGCCGAGGAATCCGGTGATAATCCGTTTGACGAAGCCTTTAGTCTGCCGTGGGTGGTGATGCGCCGTGAATATGGCGAGGCATTTCCCATCCCGATGGCAACACTGGCAACCACCATTGAATTGCGCGGCGAACAGGATGTGTATGATCATTACGCCACCGAGGATGCGGCAAACCTGTTTTGTTTCTTGCAACGGCGCGGCGTAATCGCGGGTGACCCCGGCCCCCTGCCCGCAGCCAAATGCGATGCAACCCCCCTGGCAGGGGTGGACCGCGTTACCGCCACCCATGGCGGCATGATCGTCTTTTCAACAAAACCGGGCGGTATGGTCAAGGCCGGTCAGGAACTGGGATATGTCCTTGATACCGAAACCGGTGAAAAAACCCCGTTTAGCAGCAAAACAGATGGCTTCATGTATGCCCGTGTCGGCGGGCGACTTGTGGTACCGGGCGGCTTGTTATGCTCGGTCGCCGGGCCAAGCGTGTTGCCAGGCAAAACCGGCAATCTGCTAACTGCGCGTTGACGACTGCAGGCTGAAGCGATAGCTAGAATATATTGTTTGCGGGGTCCGGGCGGTTGTCCGGACCTTGCCTGTTTACGGTACATCACAGGGCAATATAATGTTCGACATCAAAAAAATACCGGAAACGATTGAATTGGCAGAAAAGTCTGTCATCGCGAATGAAGAAACTGCCAAGCGGGCCATTTCGGTTCTGGATCTGACCAGCCTGAATGATGACGATACAATCGAAACCATAGAAGCCCTGTGCGCCAAAGCCCAAACCCCGGTTGGCAATATCGCGGCGGTATGTGTGTATGCACCGTTTATTGAAACGTCGTGGAAATCTTTGGGTCAAAGCGGCATTAAAACTGCCACTGTGGTCAACTTCCCGGATGGCGGGCAAAATGCCCAGCGTGTTGCCGATGAAACCGCCAATGCCGTTGCCGCCGGTGCCGATGAAATTGATGTTGTTTTGCCCTATCGTGCCTTTCTTGCGGGCGCCCCTGATCGTGCCGCCGAGGTTATTACCGCCACCCGGCAGGCCTGTGGTCCTTTGATAACCTTAAAGGTTATTCTGGAAAGCGGCGCATTCCCCGATGCACAAACCATTTATGATGCCGCCCGTCTGGCGATTACCAACGGGGCAAATTTTGTCAAAACCTCGACCGGCAAAGTGCCAACCGGCGCAACACCGCAAGCCGCTGTTGCTATGTTGACGGCCATTCGCGATGCCAAGGCAGAACAAGGACTGAATTGCGGATTCAAGGCATCGGGCGGTGTTAAAACAACGAATGATGCCGGGCTATATCTGGCCATCGCCGATCACGTTATGGGGCCGGACTGGGCAACGCCGGCGACGTTCCGTTTTGGGGCCAGCAGCGTTTTAAGCGACCTTTTGGCTGTTTGCGGTGTAAATACCGGCGGCTCATTATCGACAGATGCTGGCAACTATTAACCCAAATACCTATCTGTGAGCTAGCCCCATCCCGGTTTTGGGCCAGGGCGCATATGAGAATACCAGGAAAGGATTTTCCATGGCACGCGCCATTTTAATTGTTGCTGACAGCTTTGGGATCGGGGCAGCCCCGGATGCCAGCAAGTTTGGCGATGTGGGCTCGGATACGCTGGGCCATATTGCCGAATTATGTGCAAAAGGTCAGGCCGATACCAATTTCCGCAAAGGTCAGTTGCGTGTGCCAAACATGACAGCACTTGGCCTTGGCGAAGCCGCGCGGGAAGTGACCGGGCATATTCCGCCCGGGCTGGAACATGGCGGGGCCATTATTGGTGCCTATGGCTTTGCCCGTGAAGTATCGCGGGGCAAGGATACACCAAGTGGCCATTGGGAAATTGCCGGGGTTCCTGTTGATTTTGACTGGGGCTATTTCCCCAACGACGTGCCAACCTTTCCCGCCGAACTGACCGACGAATTGGTTAAACGTGCCAAAATTCCCGGCATATTGGGCAACTGCCATGCCTCGGGTACCGACATTATCGCCAAACTGGGTGAAGAGCATATGCGAACCGGCAAGCCGATTTGTTACACATCGGCCGACAGCGTGTTTCAAATTGCCGCCCATGAAGAACATTTCGGCCTTGATCGTTTAATGGAAGTTTGTGAAATCGCTTTCACGTTGGTTGAACCTTATAATATTGGCCGGGTTATTGCCCGCCCGTTTGTCGGATCATCGCCCGCCGATTTCAAACGCACCGCAAACCGGCGCGATCTGGCAGTTCCCCCGCCCCGACCAACCCTGCTTGATGTGTTTAGCGATGCCGGTGGCAAAGTCATTTCAGTTGGTAAAATTGCCGATATTTATGCCCAGCGCGGGATCAGCAAAAAGGTTAAGGCTGCGGGCAATATGGCCCTGTTTGATGCCATGATGGCCGAAATTGACCAAGCGCCTGATAACAGCCTTGTCTTTACCAACCTGGTGGATTTCGACATGGAATTTGGCCATCGCCGAGATGTGCCAGGTTATGCCAATGCACTGGAAGAATTTGATGCCCGCCTGCCCGAATTGCGTGCGGCCTTAAAACCGGGCGATCTGGTGATTATCACCGCCGATCATGGCTGTGACCCGTCCTGGCGCGGCAATGACCATACTCGCGAGGTGGTGCCCATTCTGGCCTTTGGCCCGGCGATTGCGCCCGGCCCGGTTGGCGCGCGTGATACCTTTGCCGATATCGGCCAGACGGTGGCTGAACATTTGGGGATCACCATTGCCACGGGTACGTCATTTTTACACGGTTAAGATAACACCACCACGGACAAGGGAGATGACACCATGCAGCTTTCCGCCCTGCGCGTTGAAGCCATCGTCGATACGGTTTGTCCGTGGTGCTATATCGGTAAAAAACGGCTTGAAAAAGCACTCGAGACCGAGGGCTTATCGGGTTTTGCCATTGAATGGCGACCGTTTTTGCTTAACCCCGACATGCCCCAGGGCGGGGTTGACCGCAAATGGTATCTTTCGACCAAGTTTGGCGGCATTGAAAGTGCCAAACGTGTCTATAAATCCATTGCTCTCGCCGGTGCCAGCGTTGGTATTGATTTTAACTTTGATGCCATTGCCATCACACCGGATTCAACCCTGTCACATCGTCTGATTTATAAAATGTGCGCCGAGCGTCCAGATATTGGCAATGCATTGGTCGAAGACATTTTTACCGCCTATTTCCTGCGCGGGCGCGATATTGGCCACCCCGATGTGCTGGTGGATATTGCCATGCGCCATGGTGCTGATCGCAGTGAAATCATTGATTATCTTCATAGCGACATGGATTATGACTTTGTGGTGCAAGAAAGCCGTCTTGCCCATCAGCTGGGCGTAAGTGGTGTTCCCTGTTTCCTGTTTAACGGACGTCATGCTTTGTCCGGGGCACAGGAACCCGGTATTTTACAACGGATGATCCGCCTCGCACGGCAAGAAGACACGTTGATTGCGCTATAGAAAATCCGATAGCTTATATTAAAAATGGCGGCCCGTTTCCGGTGCCGCCATTTTTGTATCAGGCGCGTGCCGCAATTTCAGATAAGCGGCGCATCAGGCGTTTAACGCCGTCCAATCGGTCCATCGGGCCATCCCAGCCTGCGCTATAGACAATTTTATGGTCGGGCCGCAAACGAGCCACCCCAACCTGTTGCTGAATAAAGCCAATCAAACCAGCAGGATTGGGGAATTCGTTATTGTGAAGCGTGATCAAAGCCCCCTTGGGCCCGGCATCAAGCTTTTCAATATTGGAAGCCCGGCACCACAGCTTGATCGTCACCACATCCAGCAAATTTTCGACTTCCTTGGGCAATTTGCCAAAACGGTCGATCATTTCTGCGCCAAACTGGTCCACTTCTTCGCGGGTGCGCAATTCAGATAAACGGCGATAAAGGCCCAAGCGTACCCCCAAGTCTGGCACATAACGATCGGGGATCAAAACCGGCATCCCGATATTGATCTGCGGTACAAACCCGGCATCGGCGGCATCCTCGATTTCGCCTTTGGCCTCTGCCACAGCTTCTTCGATCATTTGCTGATAAAGTTCGATCCCGACTTCCTTGATATGGCCCGATTGTTCTTCACCCAGAAGATTACCAGCCCCGCGAATATCAAGGTCATGGGATGCCAGGTTAAAACCGGCCCCCAGACTGTCGAGGGTCTGCATAACTTCAAGCCGCTTCATCGCCGTTGCCGTCAGTTTTTTGCCATTCGGCAGCGTCAAATAGGCATAAGCCCGCTGTTTGGAACGACCAATCCGCCCGCGCAGCTGGTAAAGCTGTGCCAGACCGAACATATCGGCCCGATGCAAAATCATGGTATTGGCATTGGGCACATCAATGCCCGATTCGATGATGTTGGTGGCCAGCAGCAAATCGAATTTGCGTTCGACAAAGTTGGTCATGACCTGTTCAAGATCACGCGCCCCCATTTGCCCATGGGCAATGTCAAACTTGATTTCGGGAACCAGCGTTTCAAGTTCCTTTGCCACCCGGCCAATATCGGACACCCTTGGACAAACGTAAAAAATCTGCCCGCCGCGATGACGTTCGCGCAAAATGGCTTCGCGCACCACAACCGGGTCATAAGGCGTGATATAGGTCCGCACGGCCAAACGGTCCACCGGCGGGGTCGCAATGATCGACAGTTCCTTAACCCCGGTCAGGGCCAGTTGCAAGGTGCGCGGAATGGGCGTTGCGGTTAAAGTCAGCACATGAACGTCGGTTTTAAGTTCTTTCAGGCGTTCCTTGTGCTTGACACCAAAATGCTGTTCTTCATCGACAATCAGCAAGCCAAGATCTTTAAACTTTACGCCCTGCCCCAAAAGCGCGTGGGTGCCACACACAATATCAACATGGCCGCTTTCAAGGTTATCCTTCACCAGCTTGGCGTTCTTGCCGGTTACCAGGCGCGAAAGCTGTTCGACCCGAACGGGCAAATCGTTAAACCGTTCCTTGAAATTCAGGTAATGCTGACGACACAGCAATGTGGTTGGGGCAACAATGGCAACCTGTTTGCCCGACATAACAGCAGCAAACGCGGCGCGCAGGGCAACCTCGGTTTTGCCAAAACCAACATCGCCACATACCAGCCGGTCCATTGGTTTGCCTGCCGACAAATCACCCAGTGTATCTTCGATGGCGCGGGCCTGGTCTTCGGTTTCGGTAAAGGGAAACCGGGCACAAAATTCATCATAGGCGCCTTCGGGCACGGTCAAGGCTTCGCCCTTGCGCAAATGGCGGGCAGCAGCCACCTTGATCAGCTTGTCGGCCATATCGCGAATACGTTCGCGCAGTTTGGCCTTACGGGCCTGCCATGCGGCACCGCCAAGACGGTCCAGGATCGACAAGCCCTCGTCCGATCCGTAACGCGACAGAACTTCAATATTTTCGACTGGCACAAACAGCTTGTCGCCACCGTCATATTCAAGTTGCAGGCAATCATGCGGGGCACCACCAGCCGTAACCGTCATCAGGCCCAAATAACGGCCGATCCCGTGTTCGATATGAACAACAAGGTCGCCTTCGGCAATTTCGGACGCTTCACGCAGAAAGTTTTCAGCTTTGCGGCGTCGTCCGCCGGGGCGGCTCATTCGCTCGCCCATAATGTCCTGTTCGGTTAAAAACCACAGGCCCTCGCGGCGAAAACCGTGTTCAATATCAAGGATAACAACGGCGCAATGCTCAAACGTCAAATCATCGGCGATGTCTTCCCAGCATTCAGCAGTAACAACCTTGCCCACCCCGTGTTCGCGCAAAAGCGATACCATACGGTCGCGCGAGCCATCCGAATAGGATGCGATGACAACCTTGTGCTGTTTGCCCCGCTGTGTAGAAATAAAATCGCGCAATTCATCATAAAGATTAACATCAGCACGGGCGCGAATATCACCAAAATCACGCCCCTTGCGTGCCCCCATGTCAAAAATGCCGCGTTCGGCGTTTTCTTCTTCGACATAAGGCGACAAATCCAGCACCAGCCGCCCGGCAAGATTGCGGGAAAATTCGGCATGATCCAGGTAAAGGCGTTCAGGCGGAACCGGTTTATAAACGCTATCGCCCGACAGGCCGCCACCTTTGATATTCTGGCGGGCCTGAAAATAATCATCGATCATTTCCATGCGGTTATCGATGGCTTCGTCTACCTGCTGATCCAGGCTGATAATGGCATCGGGCAGATAGGTGAAAAGGGTATCCAGCCCGTCATGAAACAACGGCAACCAATGTTCCATCCCGCCATATTTAAGGCCGGAACTGATCGATTCATAGAGCGGGTCAGTTTGCGAGACATTGCCAAACAATTCGCGATATTTACTGCGAAACAGTGAAATCGTATCGGGATCGAGAAAGATTTCACCGACCGGCAATAGCGATATTTCACCGATACGCCCGACGGTGCGCTGACTTTCAACATCGAACCGGCGAATGCTTTCAATTTCATCGCCAAAAAAGTCCAGACGGACAGGTTCTTTCATGCCCGGCGCAAAAATATCAACAATATCGCCGCGCACCGCATAATCGCCCGGTTCCATCACCTGTTCCGCACGGCCATATCCCATGCGTTCAAAATAGGCGGTCAGATCGGTGCGGGAATATTCCTGGTTGGTCGTCAGGGTCAATTTACCCCGTTGCATCACATCAACCATCGGCACACGCTGCATTACCGCCGCCGCCGTTGTCAGCACGATCCGTCCAAACTCGCCCGCCCGCTGTTTGGGGTCGGCCAGAATGGTCAGGGTTTCAACCCGGCGTGCGGTAACATCGGCAATGGGGGAAACACGGTCATATGGCAGGCAATCCCATGCCGGAAATGTCAGTATTTCGACCTCACCGGCAAAAAAATGCAGCCCTTCGGCCATTTGCGCCATGCGTTTATCATCGCGCGCAATATGCAAAATGGTGCAGTTGTCTTTTGCTGCATCCATAATTTCGCGCAGCAAAAGAGCATCAAAACCTTCGGGAACCCCGCCCAGCCGGGCACGATCCGTGCGTGTGACGATATCTTTAAGATTATTCAATGCTTTATCTGGCGTTGCTAAGTTCATTAATCATCGCCAGAACGTCGGTATCATAGGCGACTGGCGCTTTTTCCTTGCCGGTGGCCCATTTGAAAAAATCGGCCTCGGGTACATCAACAATCAGGGCTTCAAAATCGTCAAGCTGACGTTCGGTCAGGGCTGCCAGGTGGGCATCCATGAAGCGGCCCACCAGAATATCGTTTTCCTTGGTCCCGCGATGGGCACCTCGAAATTGCAGCTTCTTGCGCCGCAATTCCAGTTCATTATCATGATCAGTCATGGGCCATATTCTCCTGTCACTGTTTGCGCGCATGTCCACATATGGCACAATGTCGCTTTGCGGCAATGGCCTGGGGTCAAGGCCTGGCGTTGTAAGGCAATTTACGAATTTGGTCCATGCTGCGAAGGCGCGAATTGCCTCCCCGGCCCAACTCGATGGTTGCGAGCGTGAAAATATGCTGTATACCGAACAGAAACAAGTCTTTGTTCTTCTAATGTTCCATTTTTAAAGCTTAAGTCACAAACGTATGCGCCCGGAAATCCTGTTCCCGCTTTTTGCTGAAATAGACAGCCTGCCCGGCATCGGCCCGCGCTTGAAACCGCTGGTCGAACGGTTGATTGGCGGTGCGCATCTGGTAGATTTGTTATGGCATTTGCCAACCGGCCTGATTGACCGGCGATTCTCGCCGCCCCTGTCGGAAACCATCGACGGGTCGATTGTGACCATGGACGTTTTTGTCGAGCGCCATGAACCCTCGCCAGACCGCCGTCGCCCCTATCGCATCATTTGCCGCACCGATGACGGGTTTGTCACGCTGGTATTTTTTAATGCCCGGGGAAAATACCTTAACGAGGTCTTGCCCGAAGGCGAAAAGCGGATCATTTCCGGCAAGATTGACCATTACCGGGGTGAATACCAGATCACCCACCCCGACCGGATCGGCACCGACGCTGAACGCGACGCGATCCAGACGGTAGAGCCGGTTTATCCGATGTCCGCCGGGGTAACCGGAAAAACCCTGACCAAAGCCGTTCAAAGTGCACTGAGCCATGTTCCCGACCTGCCGGAATGGCATGACCCGGCCTTGCAAAAGCGCCATGGCTGGCCCGATTTTAAAACCGCCCTGTTTCAGGCTCACAAACCCGAAGATGACCGCGACCTTTTGCCCGACCACGCCGCACGCCGCCGACTGGCCTATGACGAGTTGCTGGCCAATCAACTGGCCCTGACTCTGATCCGGGCGAAGATGAAAAAGCTGGGCGGCCGGTCGATCGTCGGCGATGGCAGGCTGCGCCAATTGCTTGGCAAATTGTTGCCCTTTTCGCTGACCGGGGCGCAGCAACGTTCCTTAAACGAGATTAACGACGATATGGCCAGCACCGGCCGTATGTTGCGCCTTTTGCAGGGCGATGTCGGCTCGGGCAAAACGGTGGTGGCCTTGATGGCGATGTTAAACGCCGTTGAAACCGGGCGGCAAGCTGCCTTGATGGCGCCAACCGAAATTCTGGCCCGGCAGCATTTTGAAACCATTGCGCCAATGCTTGAACAGATCGGGGTGAGCTGCACCCTTTTGACCGGGCGCGATAAAGGCAAGGCGCGGCAAAAAATTCTTGATGGCTTGGCCAGCGGCGAATTTGCTGTGGCGGTTGGCACCCATGCCCTGTTTCAGGATCGTGTTGCCTTTCACGATCTGGCTTTTGCCGTGGTTGACGAACAACACCGGTTTGGTGTGCATCAACGTCTGATGCTGGCAGGCAAAGGAACAGCTGTTGATGTGCTGGTGATGACGGCAACCCCTATTCCCCGCACCCTGACGCTAACGGCATTTGGCGATATGGAAGTATCGCGGTTAGACGAAAAACCACCGGGACGCCAGCCGGTGGATACAAGGGTGCTGCCGATTGACAAGGTCGAGGATGTAACAGCCGGTATTGGCCGTGCAATGCACCAGGGGGCCAAGATTTATTGGGTTTGCCCACTGGTCGAAGATTCCGAAATCATCGATTTGCAGGCGGCCGAGGAACGACACCGCATTTTGGTGGATCTGTTTGGTGAGGCACGCGTCGGTCTTGTACATGGCAAAATGAAGGGCAAGGACAAGGATGTTGTCATGGACAGATTTGCCCATGGCGATTTATCGATCCTTGTTGCAACCACGGTAATCGAGGTGGGGGTAAATGTGCCCGAAGCCACCATCATGGTCATCGAACATGCCGAACGTTTTGGCCTGGCACAGTTACACCAGTTGCGGGGCCGTATTGGGCGCGGCAGCGGGGCATCGACCTGCCTGTTGCTATATGGCTTCCCCTTGGGCGAAATATCGAAAGCACGGCTTAAAATCATGCGCGAAACCGAGGATGGTTTTGTCATTGCCGAAGAAGATTTGCGATTGCGTGGGGCCGGTGAAGTTTTGGGAACCCGGCAAAGCGGCCTTCAGGCCTATCGTTTGGCAAGTCTGGATTTACATGGCGATTTACTGGCCATTGCGCGTGACGATGCCAAGCTGATTGTTGATCGCGACCCGGATTTGCAAAGCCCGCGCGGACAGTCATTGCGCTTGTTGCTGTATCTGTTCGAACGAGATGAAGCCGTTCGGTATTTTCGATCCGGGTAACCGCTCAATAACGGCAAATACAGATGATGCAAAATTGTTAAAATAAAGCATATTTCCTTTAAAATCAGGGCTGAAACACATCATGTTCCAGCCCTGTTCTTTATGCTTTTACGATCTCAGAGCGGATGGTTTTACGCGTTTTCGCTCTTGTCGGTTTTGGGGGCAGTTGCACCATCGGGCGTATCCTTGTCAGACTGTTTGTTGTCCGCTTCATTGCGCGAAAGAAGGATGGGTGCATTTTCCTTTTCGCGCAGGACGTCCATGTCTTCGTAAGTTCTGGCCGAGACAACCGGCTTATCTTGCAATTCATTGGAACGGCGATCAACCGGGGTAACAATCCCGCCCGACATGACCATTTTAATGGCTTCTTCCACCGTCATATCAAGCACGACAACGTCGCGTTTGGGAACAAACAGCAAGAAGCCCGATGTCGGGTTTGGGGTGGTCGGCAAAAACACGTTTATAACCTGATCTTCGGTCAGGTTCTGTACTTCGCCCTTGGTTTCTCCGGTGATAAAGCCAATGGCCCACATGCCGCGACGCGGATATTCGATCAACACGGCCTGGCGAAATGCGTTGGACTGGTTTGCCAGCACAGTTTCCAGAATTTGTTTGATCGCACCATAAATGCTGCGCACCGCCGGGATACGGCCAAGAATGCGTTCATAAATCTTGATCAGCGCACGTCCGGCGAAATTGGTGGTTAGCCAACCGACCAGTGTGATGGCGATCACGATAACCAACAGGCCAAAGCCGGGGATACCATAACTTTGATAGGCTTGGGGCAGATAAATTTCGGGGTTATATTTTGACGGGATCAAAGGCATTACCGACCCATCGACAAACTCGATAAACCACCATGCCAGGCCAAAGGTTATCGCCAGTGGCGCACTAACCAGAACCCCCGTCAAAAAGTATGTCCGCAACCGGCCAAAAACACCTAACGATGGTAATGGCGGGGTTGGCGACGTATTATTGTTATCGGGAGTATCATCACGCTTGGCGTTCATTTATCACCTTTGATAGGTTGTAGTGCGTTAACACACTGCAAATATGTCTTTAAACATTGCCCGAAACAATATGGCATTGCTGCGACGATCGTTCCCCGACTATGACGCCGGTCGCAGCCTGCATATTTAGAATACTGATAACAGCAAGCGCTTTTGCAGTGCAACCAAACAAACTGTAACCAATGAAATGGAGCCGTTTTGCAGGTCTGGATTGTTGAATATATTTACGACGATAACGGTGCCGTTCGCATCACGACCACCACTGTTCGGGCAAGCGACTATGAGACAGCCCGGAAATTTGCCGCGGACAGTGCGCCCGCGACCGAATTTGTCATGTCATTACGCCCGCAATCAGACGACCAATTTCTGGGTCATACTGTTATTCAAGCGCATGAAATGACGGGAAAAATCGTTACCGATTTGCCGGACCCGGATCTTGAAGACGAAGATGAAGACGGTAGTGCCAGGTAAATGACAGACCAAACGGATCGAAAGGACCCTGCCCGCCCCCTTATCGGGGTTGGTGCCGTTGTCTGGCACGATGGTACGGTTCTGCTTGTTCGCCGGGGCAAGCCCCCGAAAGAAGGTGAATGGAGCTTGCCAGGCGGTGCGCAAGAATTGGGTGAAACCGTAAACGAGGCCTTGATCCGCGAAGTATTCGAGGAAACATCGGTGCAGATTGAAAATATCCGATTCCTTGAAATCGTTGATCTGATTATTCCCGGAAACATCCCGGGCAAACCGCGATATCATTACACTTTACTTGATTTTAGTGCCGATGCCGCCCCTGAAACCATCACACCCGTTCCCGGTGATGATGCCGTATCGGCCATTTGGGCCAACCCGGACACCCTTGAGACATACGGTTTATGGGCCAGAACCATTGAAGTGATTAAAAAATCCCGGCAATTGCGCAAGTGCTGATCCCCGTCCCCGACTACAAATGCAGATACAAAAAAGGGCGGCATCGAAATGCCACCCTTGAAGTTGTCATATCCAACAGGCTCGACAATTTGCCGTTAGGCAGCCTGATGTTGTGTAAGAACAGATTCCTGTAACTTTTTGAAAGCACGGGCTTCAAGCTGACGAACACGTTCCCGGCTTACGCCAAACCGTTCGCCCAGTTTTTCCAGCGTGATCGGATCATCGCTCAGAAAACGGGCCAGAATAATTTCGCGTTCCCGGTCTGGCAATTCACCAAGTGCGTTTTTCAGCATGCCGTTATGCAGACTTTTTTCTTCAGAATCTGCAACCAGAGCTTCTGGCGAAGGTGAATCAGATGCAAGAGTATCAAGATATTCCATACCTTCGTCTTTGGGCATCGGCGTGTTGAGAGAGAAATCACGCGCCGCCAGACGACGGTTCATATCCAGCGCTTCCTTGTCGGTCACGCCCAAACGCTCGGCAACCTGGCCAGCCTGTTCCGGCGTCAATTCACCATTATCATAGATATTCAGCTGCTTTTTGGCCTTGCGAAGGCTAAAGAAAAGTTTCTTCTGTGCGGCCATGGTGCCAAGTTTAACCATCGACCAGCTATGCAGAATATATTCTGTCACAGCTGCGCGAATCCACCACATGGCATAGGTCGACAGGCGGAACCCCCGTTCGGGGTCAAACTTTTGCACGGCACGCATCAGGCCGGTATTGCCTTCGGCCACCAGATCCGTGATTGGCAAGCCGTAACCACGATAACCAAAGGCAATTTTGGCAACAAGGCGCAAATGGCTGGTGACCATTTTGTGGGCAGCGTCTGTGTCTTCATGTTCGACATAGCGCCGGGCCAGCATATATTCTTCGTCAGCGGTCAGCATCGGAAATTTCCATACCTGACGCAGATATCCAGAGAATCCGTCATCCTGGGGAACAGCAGGCATTTTAAGTGAGCTCATGGTTTTGTCCTCCTGAGAGGTCAACGCAAACCGGTATCGTCATACAAGACGTTTAATCCCGGGAATATTTACGCAACCTCAATCATGTGCAATTGAAACACGTCACAGGCAAAAATGGCTAAATATGCAACGAGAGCATAACGAGGCCATTTCGATGAGTGCCTATGGAAAAGGACGCCTGATGCAAAACTTGTTGTTCATGATGTGTCTCATCCTTACTTTGAAGCAAATCGACATTATGTCCGCCAAACCTGGCCGGACTTAAATCCGGCGGTGCCTAATGGGCCCCCACCCGCTTTATATGGTTAACATATCTAATCCTGAGTAATTTTGTCAAGATAAAACCACACATCCTGACATCAACATTTGGACTAAATATCAAGCTTTTATCGATTATACCCGACCAAACAAGTCGGATATAATCAATTCCTGCAATGTCACGGTAGAAACGATATAAGGCTAAAAAAAGGCAATTTGCTTTCCAGGACAATCACTCTATGTTCACAACGCTGTGAAGCTCTGGCTGTTCCATGATTTTTCGCCGTATTCTGCGCTTTTAACCCGGACCCTGCCCGCCCATGCCAAAATCGAAATCAAGTACTGTAACATCCACTTCTGCCTGCCCGTGCGGCACAAACAAACCTTACGGACAATGTTGCCAGCCTTTTCACCTTGGAACCAGACTTCCGGCAACGGCTGTTTTGCTAATGCGTTCGCGTTATTGCGCCTTTGCGCTTGGCCTGGGGTCGTATCTGGTCGACACTGTACCGCCGGAAAAAGCCCGCGACTTTGCAGACCGGACGGTCGCACGGCAGAAAGCCTGTTGGGTCGGTCTTGAAATCGTCAATACCAAGGCCGGTGGCCTGTTTGAAAATGTCGGGTTTGTCGAATTTATTGCCAGCTTTGTTGAGAATGGTCACTGCGGCACATTGCACGAAAATTCGCGTTTTCTGCGTCACAACGGGAAGTGGTTATATGTCGACGGAGAAATGTTGCCTTAAGCGCGTTCTGCACGGTTTTTGAACGCGCAAACGCGATGATCATAAAAATTTCATAGATTCACCTTCTAATCTGTGCAATACGGCGCCAGGCAAGGCGGATTGCTGAAGTTATTGGCATAAGTAGCCTTGTGCGCCATTTTAACGCGCCAATTTGATCCCATATTATAGGTCTGCACCCAGGCTGTCTGTCCGTATGCATGAGACGGGCAATATAATTCTTTTTCAAGGACAACTGAATGAAACGTTTGATCACCCTTTTGCGGCACGGTGAAACTGTCACCTACGACGCCAGGGGCGATTTTTACCGTCCGTTAACCGAAGACGGCAAATTGAACGTACAGCGCATTGGGGCCTTTCTTGACAAAAAGAACCTGCATCCTGACAAAATCATCGCATCCGCTGCCGAACGCACACTGCATTCGGCAGAAAAACTGCACAAAACGCTTTATCCCGGCGTAGCGCCCGATATTACAATCAACCGTGATTTTTATAATGCCTCAGCGCAGACCCTGCTGTCCGCCCTGACAGCCCTTGACGCCGAAACAAAGCATGTACTGATCGTGGGCCATAACCCCGGCATCAGCGCGCTTCCTGCCCTGATCGCGGGCACTGACATGCGCAAAAAACGTCTGTTTCCATCGCTAAAGCCTGCTTCAATCATCATGATCGAGATTACATGTGATTGGCCGAGTTTATCACCGGCATCGGGACGGATCGTTCAAATGGTTGACGCGGCCAATGTGCCGCAGGACTTTCCCTGGCCGGATCGAAACGGTTCGCAAAAACGCAAACGGCCAGCCTATTTTTACCGTCAATCGTCGGTTATTCCCTTTCGGGTAACAAACCACGATAATGGTGATAGCGATTTTGAAGTCCTGATGACGCTATCAAGCGGCGGCAAGCATTTTGTCATCCCCAAAGGGGCGATCGACCCTGGCTTAACTGCGATTGAAAGCGCTGTTAAAGAAGCACGCGAAGAAGCAGGCTGCATTGGCACGGCACTGGAACCGTCGGTTGGGAAATACCATTACCAGAAATGGGGTGCCCGATGTGATGTTGAAGTCTTTGCCATGAGGGTTGAACAGCTCTTACCCGATGTCGAATGGGAAGAATCCCATCGAGGCCGCAAATGGGTTCCCCTGAACGAAGCAATTGAAACAGTCAAGGAAGAGGGGCTGCGGAAAGTTCTAAAGGCATTTAACGACCAGAAAGACCGTTTTGTAAGTTAGGGCCTTATAATCGCCCCCTGATTAATTGCAATCGCCTATACAGAACTTTATTGAGCCGCAGTCTGTTCGCGACAATGTTGTACAGCCCAGCGATGAAATGATCGCACCAGTTTTTTTTCAACATCGCGTGCTGGCATCCATAAAAATTCGTGATCCAGGTCAATTTGGGCGACTGTTTTTGGCAAAATTTCCGCAACAAAAAATACGCCGCGTTTTAAGCGGTATTTTCCCTTGGCGCGGTTATTTACATATTGGGTCGCAATGCCAATCTGCGAGATAATGCGCAGGGCACGCCCGGTTTCCTCAATCGCCTCACGCGCCAATGCCACCTGGACTGTCTCTCCGCGTTCAACCCCTCCCCCGATCAGCATGATGCCTTTGGGTGTTTTGACCACACCAAGGCGACCTTTGCCATCGGGAATAACGGCATAGGCACAATCCTTGATGTCATAAAATTTACCCGGTTCGGGGCTGCCAAAAACAGGACCGATCAAATACGAGGTCTCCGTGAAAGAACGATGTCAAATGACCTTGCAGCAGGACGCGGCAAAGTGAACCTTGTGAATTTTCATATCAACAAGCGTTAACTTTGTAACGATAAAAAAGGCAGCACCATGATCGGTACTGCCTTCGTTTGAACTGTTCTTAACAGCCGCCGCCTATTGATCAGAACGGGATATCGTCGTCGAGATCCGGGGCACCGCCCGGTGCTGATCCGCCGCCGCCACTGCGCGGGGAAGAATTACCCCAGCCTGCGTCGCCGCCACCGGTATCACCACCATAGCCGCCGGAATCACCGCCATAACCGCCACCTGACGAAGAACCGCCACCGGCGCCACCACCTTCACCACGACCATCAAGCATCGTCAGGGTGCTGTTAAAGCCTTCAAGGACGATTTCAGTGGTATAGTTATCCTTGCCATCCTGCCCCTGCCATTTGCGGGTGCGCAGAACGCCTTCGATGTAGAGTTTGCTGCCTTTTTTAACAAAGCGCTCAACAACATCGGCCAGGCCTTCACTGAAAACAACAATCCGGTGCCATTCGGTGCGTTCACGGCGCTCACCGGACTGGCGGTCCCGCCATTGTTCGGAGGTCGCGATGCTGAAATTGGCAATTTTCTTGCCCGCCTGGGTAAAACGGATTTCCGGGTCGCGGCCCAGATTGCCAACGAGAATGACTTTATTGACACTGCCTGCCATGGGTTATCTTCCAAAGTTCGTTGTTAGTTTGCGATTCCGTTTCAGAACCGGCGAATAAATATATGCGGTCAGCGCGCGAAAATCTGCTGCATTATAGCTTCCAGCGCGGTTTGATCAATCCCGTCGAATGATCCGGTTTCAACGCTGTCGACATCAAAAACGGCAATCAATGCCCCGGACCGGTCAAGCACCGGCACCACGACTTCCGAGTTGGAACGGCTATCACAGGCGATATGTCCTGGAAAAGCATGTACGTCGTCAACCACACAGCTTTTGCGTGTTGCGGCAACGCTGCCACAAACCCCACGGCTAAACGGAATGCGCAAACATCCAAGTGTCCCTTGATACGGACCAACCACCAATTCATTTTGTTTGATGGGATCAACGATATAGAACCCGGTCCAGAAATAATAGTCGAACTTTTCAGCCAGAACGCAGCTTACTGTTGCCATCAACGCTGTCACATTGGTTTCGCCCTCGGTAATGCTGGCCAGTTCTTTTATGGCATCAGCATAAAGTGCTTTTTTCTGATCCGCGGTCAATGTCATTCTCCTGTCTTGCTCAGGCATGGACCTAGCGTTTCGAGACGCCATAAACAAGAACAAAATACCATTTTGATCAAACCGGCAAGATCCATGCGCAGGCCAAAAGAAAACCACCCGCACAGATAACGGGTGGTTCGCATATTTGGAACGAACGGCACTGAAATATCAGATCCGATGGCCGCTAGCCTGATCAAAAAGATGAATTTGTGCCGGATTTGAATACAGCGTCAATTTATCTCCTGCGGCATATTGGTGTGTTCCCTGTACGCGCAAGGTAATGGCTTCGTTTTTGCTACCAAATGTCAGATAAACAAGCGTTTCCGCGCCCAGCGTTTCCGTTATGCGCACCGTTGCCGCAATGCTGCTGTTTGTCGGGGCCGTAATGGAAAGGTGCTCGGGGCGAATGCCAACAACCACGTCACGGTTGGCCTCAACATCATGGTCAAGATCAATATGAGTGCCATCGGTGAGCACCACATGGCTGCGATCATCCGAGACACGACCATCAAGAAAATTCATCGACGGAGAGCCAATAAAGCTTGCGACAAACCGGGTAGTCGGCGCATTGTAAATGTCAATCGGCGAACCGATTTGCTCGGCGACACCGCCATTCATCACAATCAGCCGATCCGCCAGTGTCATGGCTTCAACCTGATCATGCGTAACATAAACCGATGTAATACCAAGGCGTTGTTGCAGATTTTTAATTTCAAGACGCATATCAACACGCAGCTTGGCATCCAGGTTTGACAGCGGTTCATCAAACAAAAATACCTTAGGTTCGCGCACAATCGCCCGCCCCATTGCCACACGCTGGCGCTGGCCGCCTGATAATTGCTGGGGTTTGCGGTCCAGCAATTCGGTTAGCTGCAAAATGGTGCCAGCTTCACGCACGCGGCGGTCAATTTCTTCCTTGCTGTAGCCCCGGTTTTTAAGGCCATAGGCCATATTGGCATAGTTCGTCATATGCGGATAAAGCGCATAATTTTGAAACACCATGGCAATATCGCGGTCCGCCGGGGCCACATTATTCACCACCCTGTCTTCAATTTTAATCTCGCCCGCAGAAACGGTTTCAAGCCCGGCGATCATGCGCAGCAAGGTGGATTTGCCACAGCCCGATGGCCCCACCAGCACGGCGAATTCGCCATCTGCAATTTCAAGATCAATCCCGTGAATTGCCTTGTATCCGTTTACATAGGTCTTTTCGACCTGCTTTAAATTTAGCGTCGCCATGACTTTGTCCTGTCGTATCCGGTTCCGATGTCCGGGTCCGAAAACCCGCATAATGTTTTGAATGGCTGGTTATTTTTCGGTTTCGACCAACCCTTTGATGAACATGCGCTGGAAGATAACCACCACCAGAACCGGCGGAATGGTTGCCAGAATGGTCAAGGCGAACGCCTTGGGAAACTGAGGGATTTGCCCGCCTTCATAAAGCGACTGATAGACCTGCTTGATACCGATAACGATGGTGTAAAGTTTATCATCCGTTGTCATCAGCAACGGCCACAGATACTGGTTCCATCCCACCACAAACATGATGATAAATATCGCAGCAATCATGGTGATCGATAGCGGCACCAATATATCGACGAAAAACCGCCACGGCCCTGCCCCGTCCAGACGGGCCGCTTCCAGAAGTTCATCGGGAACGGAACGGTAAAATTGCCGAAAGAAAAATGTGCCGGTTGCCGATGCAATCAGGGGCAAAATCAGGCCCGTATACGTGTTGAGCATTCCCAACGACGAAACAACCTCGTAGGAAGGGATGATGCGCACTTCAAGTGGCAGTAACAGCGTCGAAAAAATGATCCAGAACAACGGAACAGCAAGGCGAAAGCGAAAATACACGATGGCATAGGCCGCCATCATCGAAATAATAACTTTGCCAATGGCAAACCCCAGCCCCAACACCATGCTGTTAAACAGCATTTGCAATGCTGTAACCCGACCTTTTGTTGCCGCCGGATCAAACAGAATTGCACTATAGGTCTCGAAAAAATGCCCCCCAGGCAGCCACTGTAAACCATGTTGAAACAGGTATTCCCGCGTGTGGGTGGATGATGCAAAAGCCACCCAAACCGGCGCAATCATAAAAATTGCCCCTAAAATCAGAATGATGTGATTGCTTAGAACACGCCATTTGGACTGATACATGACGCCCCCTTAATAATGGATTTTTCGTTCAATGAAACGGAACTGAAAGACCGTCAAGATGCTGACGATAACCATAAGTATGACCGATTGAGCGGAGCTTCCGCCAAGATCAGCCCCCAGAAACCCGTCCTGATACACCTTGTAGACCAGGGTCGCGGTCGACCCGCCCGGAGCCCCTTTGGTTGAAACGTCAATAATGCCGAACGTTTCAAAAAAGGCGTAGGTCAGATTGGTAATCAGCAGAAAGAAGGTTGTTGGCGCAAGCAACGGAAAGGTAATGGTCCAAAACCGTCGTCCCGAACTTTTACAATCCAGGGTCGCTGCTTCCATCACGGATTTCGAAATACCTTGCAACCCGGAAAGAAAGAAAATGAAATTCACACTCACCTGCTTCCAGACGGCAATCAGGATCACCACAAAGGCGGCGTCTCTCGGGCTTTCAATATGGTTAAAGGAAAACCCGATTTTGTTGATCAGAATATAAAGATCACCCATCAAAGGGTTGAACATCATAATGCCCAGCAATCCGGCGACCGGCGGCGCAATGGCATAGCCCCACATCAGCAGGGTTTTGTACATTTTTGCCCCTCGTAAAATTTCGTCGGCACGAACAGCAAGCACCAGGGCAATGGCAATGGAAAGAAACGCAACCAAAAAGGAAAAAACGACTGTAAATTTTGCCGATTGCAACCACGCAGGATTGGCAAACACATCCTTGAAATTACGAAACCAGACAAACTGTGACGACAGCCCAAACGCATCTTCCAGTAAAAAAGACTGGTGAATCGCCTGGGCCGCCGGCCAAAGAAAAAAGATGGTGATAATTATAATTTGGGGTGCCACAAAAAGGTAAGGCACCGCGCTGTGCCCGAATTGAACGCGCTTCATTTTAAATGACCGTATTTAAAACATTGACCAACAATGAAGGCAGGACGCCTATAACAGGCGCCCTGCGATAATCACTCAGGTTGATTTATTTGTAGGTATCGTGGAAACGCTTCAACAAGGCATTGCCCTGGGTTTCAATGGTATCAAAGGCCGCATCTACGGTTTCTTCGCCGCTCAGCATTTTATCAACTTCGCCGTAAATGACGTTACGGATCTGCGGATAAAATCCCAGGCGATAGCCTTTGGTCCATTCGCCACCTTTTTCGGAAAGCTGCTTGATACCCACTTCGGCATCCGGGCTTTCTTTGTAGTAGCCATCTTTTTGCGCCAGTTCATAGGCAGCATTGGTAATCGGCACATAACCGGTTTCTTTGTGCCAATAATACTGGATGTCCGGCTGGGTCAGAAATTCAAAGAATTTGGCAACGCCTTTGTTTTCCTCAGCAGGATGACCTGAGAGCGCAAACAGGGCGGCACCACCAATAAAGGTGTGTGTCGGGGCATCGCCAACACCGGCAACATAAGGAAGTTCAGCCGCACCAAACTTGAATTGAGCGCTTTTGCGCAAACCGCCAAAAGAGCCGGAAGAACCGATCCACATGGCAACCTTCTGCTGCAAAAATGCATCCTGGTTGGGGCCCCAGTCGCGGCCATAATAGCCGTAATAACCTTCGTCTTTCCATTTCTTCACATTTGACCAAAATGCCTTCAGGTCCTTGTTATTATAAAGGAGCTTGGCATCGGTGCCGTCATAGCCGTTATTTTCGGTGGCCAGCGGCAGGTTGTGGCGCGACATGAAGTTTTCAAAGAAAATCCATGTGCTCATGGACTGGGCCAGCCCGGTATAACCTGCTTCCTTGAGCTTCGGCGCAATCGTTTCAAATTCCTGCCAGGTTTTCGGCGGGTTTTCAATGCCTGCTTTTGCAAAGGCATCTTTGTTGAAATACAAAAGCGGGGTGGAGCTGTTGAACGGCATCCCGATCATTTTGCCATCAGCATCAGCATAGAAATACCGAACACCCGGGATGTAGTCATTGATATCGAACGTCACACCGTCGCTTTCCAGCAACTCCTGAACCGGCAGGACAGCGCCTTTGGCATTAATGATCGTTGCGGCACCGGCATCAAAAATCTGAATAATATTGGGCTGGTTTTTTGCACGGAACGCGGCAATACCGGCCGTCATGGTTTCCTGATAGCTGCCCTTGTTAATCGGGACTATTTCATATTCGTCCTGGCTTTTGTTAAAGCGGTCGGCCAGCGTGTTAACAACATCGCCCAGCGCCCCGTCCATCGCGTGCCACCAGGTGATTTGCGTTGCCGCATTGGCAGAAGTTGCCATTGCCAGCAACGCAGCCGCAGCCATCAGCGTTTTGCGAAACATGATTCCGTGATCTCCCAAATAAAATACATCGCTCGCTTTGGCTGCCCTGTCGCAGCCTAAACAACACCGATGTTTATCCAATGCGATGGCGGATCACTCAAATGACAGTTTTCGGAAACTTCTATTTCGGACAAAATTAATGTTCAATTGCATCATAAAATTTGCAATTTTTGTTCATATGATCATTTTGAAAATTCAGATCAAATCTAAAATGCGCCGTCAATCTCCAAAAATCAGGAATCTAAAAATGTCATTAATTTGCAATATCAACAATTGCGCCTGTTTTTTGCAGAAAACGGCATTTTTTGTGTTCAAAAAGTCGAATTTCCTATCTGAAATCAAAACCAAACCGCTTTGTTGACGAATCGACAAATGAAAAGCGGCCCGAAAGCCGCTTTCCTGTAAGTCTGTTCAGTTTCAAAATTTTGGCGACATCGCTGCAACGACTATTTTGAACTGCGGTCACGCTGGGCAAAGACCGACATCAGCGCAAGCCCGCCCGATACCACCATCAATAGCAGGGACAAGGCATTAAGCGCGGGTGTTGACCCCTGCTTTAGCCGGTCAAACATGGCAATTGTTAACGGCGCATCAGATCCCACCAGCATCAGGGTGGTATTGAAGTTTTCAAACGACATTAAAAACGACACGATGGCCGCCCCGATCAGGGCCGGTTTCAAATAGGGAATGGTAATGGTGCGAATGGCATCGGCCCGGGTCGCTCCAAGATTAAGGGCCGCTTCCTCCAGGGTGATGTCAAATTTGCGCAGGCGGGCCGATATCACCAGTGTCGTGATGGTTGTGATAAAGGCAAATTGCCCAATAATGACCAAAAACAGCCCGGGACGCAAAAAGTCCAGATCCCAGCCAATGGCATCTTCGACACCATTGGCAATGGCGTTGGAAAATACCAGGATCGAAATACCTAAAATCACACCAGGAATAACCAGCGGTGAAATCGCCAACATATAAAGCAGGTTTTTACCGGGAAAGCGGGCGCGTTCGAACAAAAACGCATTACAGGTGCCAACGGTGACGGATAACAGCGTGACCCACACCGCGACAAAGGCCGATGTCCCGATACTGCGTAACAATGCGTTATCGTGGAAAATGCCGATATAGGGCGCGGTGTCACCAAAAAACCACGCCAGCGTCGCCCCTTCCCATGGCATCGAGGGAAACTGGCTATCGTTAAAAGCAAACACGCCGACAACCACCAAAGGTGCCGCCAGATAGATAAAAAACAGCGTTACATAGGCACCATAAATGCCCTTGGCATAACGCGATTGCGGAATGGAAGGTATCATGATGGCCCCCTAGCCGACCGTATCGGACAATGTCTGACGGCTGAGCTTTAAGCCCAGCCAGACAATCAACGATGACAAAACCAGCAACAAAAACCCGAAAGCCGAACCCGATTCCCAGTTAAACCGGGTGATGAACTGGGTATAGATTTGTTCGGTAAACCACAGGCTGCTTTTGCCGCCCAACAGGTTTGGCGTCAGGTAATTGCCCAGTGTCAGCATGAAAACAACAATACAACCCGATGCGATACCGGGCATGGCATGGGGGATGACAATATCGCGGGTAACGGTAAAGGCATTGCCGCCCAGATCATAACCGGCCTCGATCAGGCTGTCGTCCAGGCTATCAAGGACGGACACCAGCGGCACCACCATGAACAGCATCGATGTATAAACCAGCCCCACCATAATGGTCACATCATTATACAGCATTTCAACCGGCCTATCGACCAGCCCCGCCCATTGCAGAAAGTGACTGATAACGCCGCTTTCGCGCAGCAAAATCATCCAGCCGAATGTGCGGACAAGTTCGCTGACCCAAAACGGGATCAGACACATCAGGAACAAAACGCTTTTGCCCCTGCCCCGCATCACCTTGGCAATATAATAGGAAATCGGAAAGCCGATCACCAATGTCAGCGCCGTTGCCAAAATCGACATCGTCGCAGTTCGAACATAGGTGTTCCAGTATAGCGGTTCGGTAAAAAATTCGATGTAATTGGCAAAGCTGAACGCGTATTTTCCGTATGAAATCCGTTCGCGCAGCGACACCATCAGCAAATCAAGATGCGGCAATATCACCAGCAAAACCAGCCATAGCAGCAAAGGCGTTGCCATCAGCAACACGCCCAGTTTTAATCCGCCACCGGCAACAGAACCCGATGTGTTTTTCATGCGACGGCCTCGGCACTGGCGCTGGCGCTGGCACTGGCCGCCCCTGTTTTTGTCACGGCAAAACACTTTGTCTGCCCGGCACTCCAGCTTAAATCAAGTTCATCGCCGTTGCGCAGGCCCGCAAATGCCCCGGTTTGGGGCAAGGCCACATTCATTTCGTGGCCGGTTGTGGTTTCGCGCAACTGAACGCTGCTGGCAGCCCCGTTAAATAACAGGTTTTCAACCCGCCCCTGCATGGCGTTGACACCCGGTGCGGCGGCGGGGCCATCCTGCCCTTTGGCCGTAATTGTGATGGCCTCGGGGCGGACAAAAACATCCATCCGTTGCCCCACGCCATGGGTGATATTGGCAACCTGTTCCGGGTCGGTGTAAATTACCCCGCCGCTATCAAGGCGGATAATGGCCTGACCGTCGGCAATGGTTTCCAGCGTGCCCTGCCAGCGATTGCTTTCGCCGACAAATCCGGCAACAAAAGGTGTATCGGGCTTATAATAAAGCTCCTGCGGGGTGCCGACCTGCTCAAAGCGACCGGCATTCATCACCGCCACCTGGTCAGACATCACCAGGGCTTCGGATTGATCATGGGTGATGTAGACAAAGGTGGTGCCAATTTCGTGCTGAAGCTGCTTGAGTTCAACCTTCATATGTTCGCGCAATTTCAAATCAAGCGCACCCAACGGTTCATCAAGCAGCAACACGGCAGGTTCAAGCACCAGACAACGGGCGATGGCGATACGCTGTTTTTGCCCACCAGAAAGCTGATGGATCTGTTTTGTCCCTGAATCGGGCAAGCCAACCCGCGCCAGCGTTTCAGCAACTTTTTTATCGATTGTCGCCCGGTCTACCCCGCGACGGCGCAAACCATAGGCAACATTTTGCGCAACATTCATCATCGGGAAAAGTGCGAGATGTTGAAACACCATATTGACGGGCCGCCGGTTAGGGGCAACGCCCAGAACCGATTTGCCCTTGATCAGGATATCGCCCGCTGTGGGTTCGATAAACCCTGCCAGCATGCGCAACAAGGTTGTTTTGCCGCAGCCACTCGGCCCCAGAATGGAAAAAAACGATCCCGGCGGTATGGTCAGCGATACCTTATCCACGGCTTTGAACTGGCCAAATGTTTTGACAACGTCGCGGCATTCCAAATCAAACTGGTCGGCCATATTCACCCCGAACTATGCTGAATATTTTTAATTATTTAGCTGCGAAATGGATCGCATCTTTTTGTTTTTTAACAAATATGGCACCCCCGGATTGATGCCGGGGATGCCATGAAAGATTGCCGTTACTGAGCGGCTTTAATCCGGTCCAGCGTCTTGCCTTCAAGGGTTTCCAGACCGGCCGGAACCGGCGGATACCATTTGATGTTATCAAGGGCTTCCTGCGGGAAGCTGTTCTTGAACTGGGCTTTCAGCTTGTCTTCGGCAAAATCATCAGCCCCTTTGGAGGCCGTAAAGTTACCGGCACTTGCGGTAATTTTGGCCGCAATTTCAGGCTGCATGACAAAGTTGATCCATTTGTAGGCCGCATCTTCATTTTCGGATTTGCGCGGCAAAGCAAAGGTATCAACCCAACCCAATGCACCCGATTTAGGAGCGATAAAGGTGATGTCGGCATTATCGTTATTGAGCTTCCACCCGCCGGTATCCCACGCCATGGCAGCAACAACTTCACCCGAACGCACCAGGTTCAGCAGCGCATCGCCACCTTCCCAATATGTTTTGACATTGGGTTTGCAGTCGATCAGCTTTTCCTCAACCTTGTCGAGGATTTCCTGATATTTGGTTTCGTCACTATAGGCCGCAAACGGGTCCATGCCCATGGCGAAGGCAAAACCGATCAGGGTCGGCCGTTTCAGGCGGTAGGAAACCTTGCCTGCAACACTGTCATTGCAAAGGTCGGTATAGTCCTTAACATCGGGTGCTTTTTTAGTATCAACCACAAGGCCGCTGGTCCCCCAGATATGGGGCAAACCATAAACTTCACCATCAACGGTGGTGTTGGTTTTGGTTGCTGCCAGCATGGAAGGAATGAATTTTGCGGTGTCAACTTTTGACAGATCGAGCGGCTTATAGATGCGATATTCCATCTGGGCACCGGCAATGCGGTCCTGTGACGGCTGGGCAAGGTCAAAACCGCCGCCACCAGTAGCGCGCAATTTTGAAATCATGTCTTCATTGGTTGAAAGGGTTACTTCGACATTAATGCCGGTTTCCTTTTCAAACATTTCGATAACGTCATCCGGGGCATAACCACCCCAGGTCAGCAAACGCAATTCTTCTGCCTGGGCAGCGCCTGCCAGCATCATCACGCCTGCCAGTGCAGAAACACCCAGCATGGTTGCGCGCAGCGAACCGGTATTTTTAGACATTGTAACGAACCCCTTTGTTGACGAAATTCAAAATCTGCCACCAGTCACGATCCCCACAGCCCGCGCAATGGAGCACCGCCAAATGATATTATCAGCAAACTTTATGTTGAAATGAAACCAAAAAGACTGATTTCATTTTCTATTGAACTTTTCGTTACAAGTTTCGCCATGTTTCCATCAAAACCGCAAGTTAAAGTTCTGCAACAAAATATCGGATGATCCGCCGGTGTTATCCCGGATTATCAATGAAAAAGGGACGGCCCCAAGGACCGCCCCCAAACAGACAAATATCGCAATAAAAAGCCCCTATTCGGTGGCACTATATTTTGCCGGGCAATTCACCTTGGCAAAAGCCTGACCGTTATCGTCAAACAGATGTGCCGCCCCGCCATCGGCAGCGGCGGTAACCTTTTCACCAATTCTAACCCGGCTGTGGCCCGGCGCCCGCAATGTCACCCGATCGCCATTTGCCAGACCAACATAAAGATACGTGGAGTCGCCAAGTTTTTCGACCACCTCGACTTCGCCGCTGACCGGAAGGTCGCCTTCGCGGTTCAGTTCAAGATGTTCGGGGCGAATGCCCAGTTCAACTTCCTTGCCCACCTGCCCGCTCGAAACAACGAATGGCAAAATGGCGCTACCGCCACCAGGCATTTCGACGGTAACGGTTTCGGCGCTGGTCGCGGTAATTTTGACCCGGGTAAAATTCATTGCCGGCGACCCGATAAAACCGGCAACAAACCGGGTTTTGGGATGATGATACAAATCCATCGGCGACCCTACCTGCTCGACCCGGCCCGCATTCATCACCACAATTTTATCGGCCAGCGTCATGGCTTCGATCTGGTCATGGGTGACATAAACGATGGTTGATTTCAGCTTTTGATGCAGCTTGGCAATTTCGATCCGGGTTTGCACCCGCAAGGCAGCATCAAGGTTTGACAGCGGTTCATCAAACAGGAAAACCTTTGGTTGGCGCACAATGGCACGGCCAATGGCAACACGCTGGCGCTGCCCGCCCGACAGTTCGGATGGGCGTCGATCCAGCAAATTATCAAGTTGCAGGGTGGATGCCGCAGCACGTACGCGCTGATCAAGGGCGGATTTGTCGGTATTGGCCAGTTTCAGGCCAAAGGCCATGTTTTTGTAAACCGTCATATGCGGATAAAGCGCATAGGACTGAAACACCATGGCAATACCACGGTCTTTGGGGGTTTTATTATTTACAACCTCGCCGTCAATCATAAGATCGCCGCTGCTGATGTCTTCCAACCCGGCGATGATCCGCAAAAGGGTTGATTTGCCACAGCCCGACGGGCCAACAAAAACAACGAATTCCCCGTCTTTTACATCCAGATCAATGCCATGCAGGACATCAACGGCGCCATAGCTTTTGCGGATCTGGTCCAGTTTCAAATCGGCCATTTTTTAAAGTGCTCCTGTAACCCGTAAATCACTTCACTGCGCCAGATGTCAGGCCGCGGATCAGTTGGCGGGAAAAAATCAGATAAAGGATCAGGATGGGAATAATGGCGAGACTGAGCGACGCCAGAACCGCGTTCCAGTCCGTTACATATTGCCCGATAAACTGTTGTACCCCCAGGGTAATGGTTTGCTTGCCATCGCCCGGTGCCAGAATGAGCGGGAACCACAAATCATTCCAGATCGGAATCATGGTAAACACCGCAACCGTTGCCACAGCCGGGCGCACCAATGGTAAAATCACCGCGAAAAAGATCTTGAATTCGCCAACCCCGTCACAACGCGCGGCTTCCTTCAAATCTTTGGGGATCTGATGCATGAATTCGGTCAGAATGAAAATCGCCAGAGGCAACCCTTGCGCCACATAGACCAGAACCAGCGATGTTAATGTGTTCACCAGCCCCAAATCGACCATCAGGCTGAGAATGGAAACGGTGCCAAGGCGAATAGGCACCATAATGCCAATCGCCAGATAGATTGCCAGGGCGGTATTGAAAGGGAACTTGTATTCCGACAAGGCCCAGGCCGCCATTGCCGCAAGCAACAGAACCACAACAATCGTAACGACTGTCACCGAGATGCTGTTGAAAAAATAAGTCCCGAAATCGGCCTTGGCCAACACCTTTTCAAACCCGGAAAGGCTGAAAGTCTTGGTGGTTGGCAGCGCCATTGGTTCGCGAAAAATGCCCTTACGGGATTTAAACGCATTAATCACGATTAAAAACACCGGATACAGTGCAATCAGCGTGTAACTCAGCAAGACCGCGTGGACGATGACAGCACGGGATGCCTGATCCTTGCGAAGATTTAAAGCCATGGATGCAGCCCCCTTTTACAGTTGATAGCGCGACATGCGGCGCTGCACGACAAACAGGTAAAACAACACCCCGGCAAGAATGATCATAAACATCAGCGATGCGACGGTCGCGCCAAGTGTGGGGCTGCCAAGCTGCAACTGATAGCCAAAGAAGGTGCGGTAAAACAACGTGCCCATGATGTCGCTGGCGAAATTCGGCCCGGCAAGCGCACCTTTTACCGCATAAACAAGATCGAAGGCATTGAAATTACCGACAAATGTTAAAATTGAAACCATGGCGACCGTGGGCAAAATCAAGGGCATTTTAATATGCCAGAACACCTCGAAATGGGTTGCGCCATCGACAATGGCGGCATCCACCAGATCGTCGGGAATGGCCAGCAAGGCCGCATAAATCAGCATCATCGGAATGCCGACCCATTGCCAGACGGAAATAAAGGCCAGCGTAATCAGCGCACTTCCTTCCTTGCCCAGCCATGGCCCGAACAGCGATTTCAGGCCGACAATATCAAGAATATCGGCACCCACACCCCAGACCGGACTCAGGATCAACTGCCAGATAAACCCGACAATCACAACCGACAGCATGGTCGGCATGAAAATAAGGGTACGATAGGTATTGCGAAATTTAAGGCGCGGCAGGCTCAGCACGGCGGCAAGGGCAATGCCGATCGGGTTTTGCACCAGCATATGAACGGCAAAAAATTTCATGTTGTTCCAGAAACTGTTCCAGAACGTTGCCGCCCAGTCGGGGTCGCTTAAAATTGTGCGATAGTTATCGAAACCGACAAAAGCCAGATCGCCGCCAGATAGGGCACTGTAAAAACTTAACCGGATCGAATCGATCAACGGATAAATCATAAACAGCGTGTAAAGAAGTGTTGCGGGTGCCAGAAAGGCAAACACAGGCAGTTTTGCCTTGCGCCAATCGGTCATGGGCCCTGAATGCGCCATACCATGTCCTGTCTGTCTGAAAGTGTTTGATGGCGGGGCGATGGAACATAACCCGGTCCGCCCGCTTCTTGTCGGGCGTTAGAAACGACCGCCCACTTTATATTGTGCATGTGCCCCAAAGGCCGGACAGGCGCACAAAATGCGCCCGTCCGATGGAGGGACCGATCATTTCTGATGCGGTGCATACCATTTTGCCAGGCCGTCTTCGGCCTTTGTCGCTCCTTCTTCCGGGGTCAGCGTACCGTTGATGACCTGGGCGGAAATGTTCCACAGGTCATTTTCAAGGTTCGGCGTTCCGCGCGAAAGGATCTGATAGGAGTTACGAATGGTCGACTTGCATTTCTGGCGCCAGCTGACAAATTCCTGCGCGACCGGATCTTCGATCTTGACCGGGGAATTTGACAGCGAGAAGAAGCCCGGCAAGGCATTGGAATAAAGCTGGGCGAAATCGGGGCCTGTCATCCATTCCAGAAACACCTTGGCGTCTTTGGCATTTTCAGAATGGGCATTCAGGCCCATGCCGATATCGGTATGGTCACTGATATAGCAGGTATCAGAACCTGCCGGTGCAGGCGGCGGAAACGCACCGAATTTGAAATCGGCCTGTTTGTTAAACAGCGAAATGTCCCACGAACCGGCCGGATAAATGGCCGCACGGCCCAGCGAAAACAGGTTTTGTGCATCCGGGTAGGAAATGGCCTCAAATCCGTCGGGCAGATAATTTTTCCAGCGGGCCAGTTCGGTAAATGTATCGACATAGGGTTTGTCGGTAAATTTCTGGCTGCCATCGATCAGGGCTTTGCGGCCCTCTTCACCTTTCCAGTGGTTCGGACCGATATTCTGGAACCCCATGGTCGCAGCTTCCCACTGGTCCGCCGTGCCCATTGCCATCGGGACATAGGTGCCGTCTTCCTTGATTTTATCCAGAACCTGGAAAAATTCTTCGGTGGTTTTGGGAACTTCTACGCCAACTTCTTCAAAGGCTTCCTTGTTATAGATAAAGCCGTGAATAACCGATGCCATCGGCACGCAAAAGGTGGTTGCCCCGTCATCCGTCTGCCAGGCTGACTTCGCCACGTCGGAAAAATTATCCATGCCGGGCAGGTCGTTTAGCGATGCAAGATTGCCCTGTTTGTAAAGTTCAAGCGATGCATCAAACGGGCGACACGCCACCAGGTCACCCGCTGTCCCACCTGAAAGTTTTGCATTCAGGGCCGCATTATATTCCGTCGGCGTTGTCGGTTTGAACGACACGTGAATATCAGGGTGTTTTTCATTGAAAGCCGGGATGATTTTATCATTCCAGATATCAATATCGTCATTCCGCCAGCTTTCAATCACCAGATCGCCGGCTTGCGCCATCAACGGAACCAGGGCGACACTTGCCGCCAAGGCACCCGCCAGCCCTTTTGCCAATAGTTTGTTCGACATTTTTGCCTCCTCTGATCAATGTCGGTGGGCCGCCCGGTTCTTTGTGAACCGGGTTCAACCCTTATATTCAAGCGCTGCCCGAAGATTGCCGTTTACGGACGCCAGAATTTCTTTTGCTTTTTGCAAAGTTTGGCCGCGCACCAGTAGAACGGCGCAGCGAATATCAAAATCGGAGTGTTCAAGGGCCGTCTGTGCAACGTCGCCGTCGCATCCGGCAATATGGCCAACAATGCGAACCGCCCGCCCCTGAAGTTTGATGTTTTCAGCCCGCATCCCAACCATCAGATTATCAAACAGGCGCCCCAGCCGGTTCATCACCAGCGTTGACAGCATATTTAATGCCGCTTTTTGCGCGGTTCCCGCCCCCATGCGGGTTGATCCGGCAATAACTTCGGGGGCGCTATCAAGAAAAATGCCATGATCTGCGGAGGTCAGCAAAGCCCCGTCCGCATTGTTGCAAATTCCGATTGTCAACGCGCCAGCCGCCTTGGCTGTCCGCACGGCACCTAATGTGAAAGGGGTTGATCCGCTGGCCGCAACGGCAATAAGGGCATCTTTCGGCCCAATATGATGCCGGTCAATTTCAGTAATCGCCGCGTCACGGTCGTCTTCGGCGGAATTAAAAACACCTGGCGCACTGTCTACCCCCCCGGCAAGCAAGACAATGGTTTTGTCCTCGGGCCAGCCAAATGTGCCGCCCAGTTCCTTGGCATCCTGCCAGGCAACCGTGCCTGATGTCCCTGCCCCGGCATAAACAAGACGACCGCCATCAAGCAGTCGATTGGCGATATCAGCCGCCGCGCGGGACAAGGGTTCAATCACCGGGCCGACCGATGCAACAGCGCGCATCTGACCTTCCCACAATGCCGTCAGGAAATCAGCGTCAGACCATTGGTCCAACCCGGCAAAGCGCATATCGAATTCTTCGGTGCTTGATGCCATTTTCCTGATCTCCCTTCCATAATTAAATACCATTATGATACCAGACGTGCAAGGCGTTAAATTTCACCTTGATGATCTTCGCAGGGTAAAACTAATTTTAGTGATTTTTTACAACCCCATATATCGATTCTCTCATTTAAATTCAGCCCTTAAAACCCATCCCTAGCGACCACCATACTGACGCCGTATATCCATAAGTGGATCTATATTGGTATTGCCAATATTGATACCACTCTGCTATGGTGGCGCAAGTTAGGGATGGCAAACAATGAACAAACCAGACGCGGAAAGACTTTTCCTGGGGGTTGATGGCGGCGGAACACAATGCCGGGTTCGACTGTCCAACGATCACGGCGACATTCTGGGGGAAGCGGTGCGAGGCAGCGCAAATACACGCCTTGGCCTTGAAAAAATCTTTGCGGAAATAACCGATGCGGCCTACGAAACCCTTGATCAGGCATCTTTAACGCGGGATCAAATTGGCAATATCCATGCGGGGCTGGGCCTTGCAGGATTGTCATTAAGCCGTGAAAAGAACCTCGTACGTGCCCATCCCCACCCGTTTGCCAGTGCTGTTTTTGAAACCGATGCCTATTGTGCGTGCTTAGGTGCCCATAATGGCCGCGATGGCGCCATTTTGATTGTGGGCACAGGCACATGTGGGCAGGCCATTGTCGGGGAACGGCAATTGGCGATTGCGGGTTGGGGATTTGAAATATCGGATATTGGCAGTGGTGCGCGCATTGGCAAACACGCGCTGGAAAGAACCCTGCTTGCCCATGAAAAAATTGGTCTGGAATCGGATATGACCCGCCAGATAATGGTACATTTTCACAACAGCCCGGAAGAAATGGTTTCATTCGCCGAAACCGCCCGCCCGGCCGATTACGGGCAATTCAGCCGGACTGTTTTTGATGCCTTTGACAAAGGCGACATGGTTGCCTCGGATATTATTTTGCAGGCTCGCTCTGCCAATGAACAGATTTTACGGCAATTGCTGGCATTTGGTGCCCCGCACCTGACATTAATGGGCGGCATTGGCCAACGTATGGCGGCTTTAATGCCCGGCGATATTCAGAAAAAACTGGTTCCAGCATCCGGTGACGCGCTTGATGGTGCTATTTTGATGGCAAAACGCCACGATGAGGCCCACCCATGATTGCTTCCGATGATGTTTTAAAAAGCCTGCGGGCACGCGACTTTGAAAATACTGGCCATGGCCCGCTATATCGCCGCCTGCAAACTGCCCTTAAGGGCATTATAGATGATGGAATATTAAAGGTCGAAGACGCCCTGCCAAGTGAACGGGACCTGGCAACGGAACTGGGCATTTCGCGCGTTACCGTGCGCAACGCCGTTCGGGCTCTGGTCGATGACGGCGTTTTAGTCCAGCGTCATGGCGCGGGCACTTTTGTTGCGCCGCGTGTTGAACAGGCCCTTTCCCGGTTGACATCCTTTACCGAGGACATGACCACGCGGGGCATGAACCCCGGTGCTGTCTGGCTGGAAAAATCGGTCGGGTATGCAACCCCGGAAGAAGCCATGGCCTTAAACCTGTCGCCCGGCACCGAAGTCGCCCGGTTTCGCCGGTTGCGTACCGCCAATGACAAACCCATGGCGCTGGAATTTGCCGTGGTCCCCAAGCAGTTTATTCCGACGCCCGAGGACGTGGACAAATCGCTTTACGATGCCTTGGCCAAAAACGGCAAAAAACCTGATCGTGCCTTGCAGCGGTTGCGCGCCGAATTGTTTGACAGCGACACAGCGCGCATTCTTGGCGTCCCCGAAGGAAGTGCCGCCCTTTATATTGAACGCCGGTCGTTTCTGGCCAATGGCACGCCTGTTGAATTCACCCGATCGCATTATCGCGGCGACAGTTACGACTTTATCGCCGAAATGCAGGTCGATGCGCGCTAGGCGCCACAACCGTTATATGCAGATTGCAAACCGAGGAACCCGAACATGAGCACACGCTGGACACCGCAAACCCAGATGGGTCGCGAAACGGCACAGGCCCCGTCTGTTGTAAAAGCGCAACTTGCGGCTAATCATGGCGCGATTACCCAGTTGGCCGAAGAATTACGCGCAAGCCCGCCCACCTTTGTCATGACCTGCGGGCGTGGCAGTTCAGATCATGCAACGCTGTATGCCAAATACCTGATCGAAAGCCAGCTTGGTATTCCGGTGGTGTCGGCGGCCCCCTCAATCACGTCGATTTATGGCAAGACACTGGCGGTAAAGGGTGCGTTGTTCATTGCCGTTTCACAGTCGGGCAAAAGCCCGGATCTGGTGCAAAGTGCAGCAGCCGCGAAAAAAGCCGGGGCCCGCACAGTCGCCCTGGTCAATGTAACGGATTCTCCGTTGGCTGAAACAGTTGACCACGTTATTCCATTGCTCGCCGGGGCCGAAACCAGCGTTGCGGCAACAAAATCCTATATCGCGACCTTGTCGGCCATTGCCCAGATTGTGGCTTCATGGGCCAATGATGATGCGCTGATCAAGGGCCTAACTGCCCTGCCCGACCAGTTGACCAGGGCATTGGACAAAGACTGGCTTGACGCGGCGGAACCAATTGCAAAATCGCAGGGGCTTTATGTTATTGGCCGCGGACCGACCTTTGCCATTGCCCAGGAAGCGGCCCTTAAATTCAAAGAAACCAGCAGCCTGCATGCCGAAGCTTTTAGTGCCGCCGAAGTCAAACATGGCCCGATGGCGCTGGTAACCCGCGATTTTCCGATGCTGGTATTTTCACAACAGGATGCCACCCGCGACAGTGTGGAAGGGTTTTTAGCCGAAATGCGCGCCAAAACCGACAACCTGTTTGCGGCCGAAACCGGGCATAGCGATACCAAAGGCCATTTGCCGGTTGTTGAAGATATCCATCCGTTATTTGCCCCGATCGCCATGATCCAGACATTTTATACGCTGGCCGAACATGTCGCCTTGTTGCGCGGCTGCAACCCCGATGCCCCGCCCCATCTTTCAAAGGTAACGGAGACGCATTAATGCCGGTTCTTGCCATTACTCATACCCGCCTGTTTGATGGGGACCAGTTTTATGATGACAAAACGGTTCTAATTGACAATGGCAGAATTTCTGCTGTTGGCGACACCAGCATGATCCCGTCAGATGCGGTTATATATGACGCCAAAGGCAACATTCTTGCCCCTGGCTTTATCGATGTTCAGGTGAATGGCGGCGGGGGTGTCTTGCTCAATCATACCCCCACTGTTGATGGCATTCGCACGATTATGGCCGGTCATCGGCAATTTGGCACAACCGCCATGTTGCCAACCCTGATTACCGATACCCGTAAAAAAATGCTGACCGCAATTGCGGCGGTTAAAGATGCAATTGCGCAAAATGTCCCCGGCATTGTCGGCATTCACCTTGAGGGGCCTTATCTGAATGCCGAACGCAAAGGCGTTCATGACCCCAACATTATCCGCCCGATGGAAGATGATGCCATTGAATTGCTAAGCAGCCTGCCCAATGGCCGCATTGTGATAACGATGGCACCGGAAAAGGCCAAGGCAGGAACCATTGCCAAGCTGACCCAGAACAACGTTCTGGTTTGTGCTGGTCATACAGCGGGTACATATAATGATGTGCAAGCCGCAATTGGCGAAGGCTTGCGCGGCTTTACCCATCTTTTTAACGCCATGAGCCCGCTTAACCACCGGGAACCGGGCGTTGCCGGGGCCGCCATTGCCGATGACAATACCTGGTGCGGCTTGATCGCCGACGGGTTCCATATCCATCCTGCTGCTATGCAAATTGCTGTGCGCGCCAAGAAAACCGGTAAAATCATGCTGGTGACAGATGCGATGCCGACAGTCGGCGCAAAGAACAAAAGGTTTGTTCTGGGTGGTGAGGAAATTATTGCCACCCATGGCCGCTGTGCACTGGCCGATGGCACCCTGGCCGGGTCCGATCTTGATATGATGTCGGCGGTGAAAAACACGGTTGAAATGATTGGCACTGATCTGGCTGAAGCCCTGCGTATGGCATCCCTTTATCCGGCAGAATTCTTGAAGCTGGGTGATCGCAAAGGCCGGATCAAACCCGGCTTTGATGCCGATCTGGTGTTGTTTGACGGCGCGGAATTTACGGTAAAAAACACCTGGATTTCAGGGCAATAACGACCATTCGTTATATAAAACCTTAAAAAGGAGACACCTCATGACGTCGAAACCCGTACGCGTTCTTGTCGTCGGACTGGGCAATATGGGGATGTCCCATGCCAAAGCTTATCATGCCCTTGAGGGGTATGAAATTGTCGGGCTGTGCACGCGATCCACCATTTTGGATGGCACCCTGCCCGATGGCTTTGAGCATTATCCGCAATTTACCGATTACGAAACGGCATTGATGCACACAAAACCCGATGCCGTTTCAATTAATACCTACACCGAAACCCATGCCGATTATGCCGTGGCCGCGTTTGAGGCCGGGGCGCATGTTTTTATTGAAAAGCCACTGGCCGCCACGGTTGAAGATGCCGAGCGGGTTGTTGCCAGTGCACAAAAGAATAACCGCAAACTGGTGATCGGCTATATTCTGCGCCATCATCCGTCGTGGGAAAAATTTGTTGAACTGGCGCAAACGCTGGGCAAGCCGCTGGTGATGCGCATGAATTTGAACCAGCAAAGCAGCGGTGCCTTTTGGGAAACCCATAAACGCCTGTTAAACAGTGTGTCGCCGATTGTCGATTGCGGGGTGCATTACCTGGACATGATGTGCCTGATGACCGGGGCCAAGCCGGTATCGGTTAACGCCATGGGGGTTCGCCTGTCGCCAGACGTTGCCGAAGATATGTATAATTACGGGCAATTGCAGGTAAGGTTCGATGACGGGTCAATTGGCTGGTACGAAGCGGGCTGGGGCCCCATGATCAGCGAGACGGCATTTTTCGTTAAAGACGTGATCGGACCGAAGGGCTCTGTCTCAATCACAGATGTAGAAGAAAAAGGTGCTGAATCGGCCAATATTGATACGCATACCAAAACAAGTGCCTTAAAATTACATCATGCTGCCACAGATTGTGACGGAAAATTCACACAATCAGACGAGATCATCAGAACGGACGACGAGCCTGATCATGATGCTTTGTGCCTGCGTGAACAGCAGTTTTTCCTAAAGTCTATGACGGAAGATCTTGACCTTACGCAACATATGACGGATGCATTGGGCTCTTTACGGATCGCCCTTGCTGCGGATCAATCGGTTCGCACGGGGACTATTATAATGCTCTGACCCCCAGGAGGAGTACCCACATGCCTTCCGTTAAACCCGGTGTTGTTACCGGTGCAGCCTACCGCCACCTCGTTGCTGCCTGCAAGCAGGACGGATACGCTCTACCCGCGGTTAACATTACCTCGTCGAGCACATTAAACGCAGCCCTTGAAGCTGCTGCCAATGCCGGTTCAGATATCATCATTCAGCTATCGAACGGTGGTGCCCAGTTTTTTGCCGGCAAGGGCATCAAGGATGCCAATGCTGCCCGTATTATTGGCGCCGTTTCTGCCGCCCGCCATGCCCAGCTTATGGCTGAATATTATGGCGTCGCCGTTGTTCTTCATACCGATCATGCCAACCGGAAGTTTGTTCCATGGGTCGATGGTATGCTGAGCTGGGGCGAAAAAGCCTACAAGGAAACAGGCAAGCCTTTGTTTAGCTCGCATATGCTTGATTTGTCAGAAGAACCACTGGAAGACAATCTGGCGACCTGCGAGGAATTTCTCAAACGTCTTTCTGCTGTCGATATGAGCCTGGAAATCGAACTGGGTGTTACCGGCGGTGAAGAAGACGGTATTGGCAAGGAACTTGATACGTCGCAAGACAATATTGACCCGCGCCTCTATACCCGGCCTGAAGAAGTTGAAGAAGCCTATCGTCGCCTTAAACCACTGGGCCACTTTTCGGTCGCAGCGGCTTTTGGCAATGTGCATGGCGTCTACAAGCCCGGCAATGTCAAACTGCGCCCGGAAATCTTGCTGGAATCGCAGAAATACGTTGCCGAGAAACATGACCTTGAAGGTTTCCCGCTTGATTTCGTTTTCCACGGTGGTTCCGGTTCGGAAAAAGAAAAAATCGAGGAAGCCGTTGGTTATGGCGTTTTCAAAATGAACATCGATACCGACACCCAGTTTGCCTATGCAACGGCGGTTGGTAAATATGTTGAAGAAAATGAGCGCGCCTTTAAATATCAGGTCGATCCTGACAACGACACCCCCTACAAAAAGCAATATGACCCGCGCGTCTGGGTCCGCGAGGCCGAACTTTCAATGGCCGCCCGCCTTGAAGAAGCCTTCAAGGATCTGGGAGCCACTGGCAAGTCCATCGCCAAAGGTTAAGCTAAATAGCCGTCGCCAAACCCGTCAGAGAAATCTGGCGGGTTTTGTTTTTCCTGTGCAAAATTCGGGCGTGCTGACCGCATATCAGTCATGCTGACATATCCTGACAGGAACTGTCAGGGGCGCACTTGCGTATATAGACGGGCTCCTCTATACATTTCCCGAACAATTCAGGAACAAAGGCCGGATATGCTGACAAAAATTTCGGTTCGCGGTGCGAAAGAACACAATCTTCAAAACATTGATGTGGACCTGCCGCGCGATTCACTTGTAGTCATTACCGGCCTTTCGGGATCGGGTAAAAGCTCGCTTGCGTTTGACACGATCTATGCCGAAGGCCAGCGCCGCTATGTCGAAAGTCTGTCGGCCTATGCGCGCCAGTTTCTGGAAATGATGCAAAAGCCCGATGTCGAATATATCGACGGGCTATCGCCAGCCATTTCCATCGAACAGAAAACCACCTCGCGCAATCCGCGCTCGACGGTGGGGACTGTGACCGAGATTTACGACTATATGCGTCTTTTGTGGGCGCGTGTCGGCATTCCCTATTCCCCCGCCACCGGCCTTCCCATTGTCAGCCAGACCGTTTCACAAATGGTGGACCGCGTTATGGAAATGGAAGAAGGCACACGGCTTTATCTGCTGGCCCCCATCGTGCGCGGCCGCAAGGGCGAATATAAAAAGGAATTGAAAGACCTGCGCGCGCGTGGCTTTCAACGCGTTAAAATCGATGGCGAAATGTATGACATTGATGATGCCCCCGACCTTAACAAAAAACTGAAACACGACATATCTGTCGTGGTGGATCGTCTTGTTGTAAAAGACGGCATTCAAACGCGCCTGGCAGACAGCTTTGAAACAGCACTTGAACTGACCGATGGCATTGTCTTTACCGAAGATGCACGAAGCGGTGACAGCACGCTGTTTTCCGCCAAATTCGCCTGCCCTGTTTCCGGTTTCACCATCGAAGAAATCGAACCGCGCCTGTTTTCGTTTAACAACCCGTTTGGTGCCTGCCCGGTCTGTGACGGCCTTGGCACCCAAATGGAATTTGACGCCGACCTGGTGGTGCCCGATACCAGCAAAACGCTGGATGATGGTGCTGTGGCTCCGTGGGCCAGCGGAACATCAAAATACTATTTGCAAACGCTGCGCGCCCTGGCCAAGCATTTTGCTTTTAAAACCAATGTTGCGTGGGAAAAGCTGCCCGAAACGGCGCAGAAAATTATTTTGCATGGTTCTGGCGATGAAGAAGTGACCGTTACCTATGATGACGGATCGCGCAGCTATAAGGTTACGCGCCCGTTTGAAGGGGTTATTCCCAACATGTCACGGCGCTGGCGCGAAACCGACAGCCAGTGGGCACGTGATGAACTTGCCAAATACCAGACGATTTCAAGCTGCGATGCCTGCCACGGCGACCGCCTGAAACCCGAAGCACTGGCCGTCAAGATTGATCATTGCACCATTTCCCAAATCACCGCCCTGTCGATTGGCAAGGCGGTAGACTGGTTTGCCGCCCTTGAACCCAAGCTGAACGAAAAACAGACCGAAATCGCCCGACGCATTTTGCGCGAAATTAACGATCGTTTGCGTTTTTTGAAAGATGTCGGCCTGAACTATCTGTCCATGTCGCGCACATCAGGCACGTTGTCGGGCGGGGAAAGCCAGCGTATTCGCCTTGCATCACAAATCGGGTCGGGCCTGACCGGCGTTTTATATGTGCTTGATGAACCGTCCATCGGCCTGCATCAGCGCGACAATGACCGCTTGCTCGAAACGTTAAAACGCCTGCGAGACCTGGGCAATACCGTGCTGGTGGTCGAACATGACGAAGATGCCATCCGGGCGGCTGATTATGTGGTTGATATGGGCCCCGGGGCCGGCATTCACGGGGGCCGCATTGTCGCCGAGGGGACACCGGAAGAAATCCAGCAAAACCCCAATAGCCTGACCGGTAAATACCTGACCGGCATCGAACAGATTGCCGTGCCTGACAAACGACGTGCTGGCAGTGGCAAAGCCATTACCATTACCGGCGCACGGGCCAATAACTTGCAAAATATCACGGTGGATTTCCCGCTGGGAAAATTCATCTGTGTGACCGGGGTATCGGGTGGCGGTAAATCCAGCCTGGTGATTGAAACGCTGTATAAGGCGCTGGCAAAGCGCATGCATAATGCGCGCAACCAGCCTGGCGCGCATGACAGCATTTCGGGCATCGAACATATCGACAAAATCATTGATATTGACCAAAGCCCGATTGGACGCACCCCGCGTTCCAACCCGGTAACCTATACCGGTGCCTTCACGCCCATTCGCGAATGGTTTGCCCAGTTGCCCGAGGCCAAAACACGCGGTTACAAGCCAGGGCGCTTTTCGTTTAACGTCAAAGGTGGCCGTTGTGAAGCCTGCCAGGGCGACGGCCTGATCAAAATTGAAATGCATTTTTTGCCCGACGTTTATGTCACCTGTGACCAATGCAAAGGCAAACGCTATAACCGCGAAACACTGGAAATATCTTTTAAAGGCAAATCAATAGCCGACATTCTTGATATGACCGTCGAGGAAGGGGCCGAGTTTTTCAAGGCCGTTCCCGGCATTCGTGACAAGATGGAAACCCTTAAACAGGTTGGTTTAAGTTACGTTCATTTGGGTCAACAAGCCACCACCCTGTCGGGCGGCGAAGCCCAGCGGGTGAAACTTGCCAAGGAACTGTCAAAACGGGCAACCGGGCGCACCATTTACATTCTGGACGAGCCGACAACCGGCCTTCATTTCCACGATATTCGCAAATTGCTAGAAGTGCTTCATACCCTGGCCGATCAGGGCAATACCGTGGTGGTGATTGAGCATAACCTTGATGTCATCAAAACTGCCGACTGGATTATTGATATTGGCCCCGAAGGGGGGGATGGCGGCGGCGAACTGGTGGGGGCCGGAACGCCGGAAGACATCATGAACAATGAACGCAGTTATACCGGCAAATACCTGAAACGACATTTGCGCATTGATTAACGGTTTGGCCGCATCACGTGGATTTGGCATTGTTCGATCCAATCGCCAAAGCACGGATGCGGCCTTCGACCGTTTGTAAAATCGCCTTGACCAGCCTTTCGCTAAAGCCTGCGACAAAGGCAATCAACAGCATAATCGCTACCTGTTGGCCGCTATTGGCTGCCAGGCCGGCGGTACCGATGTCATTAAGATCCTTGATCGCCTGCAACTGATTAAGGGAGTCGGGGACAAGATCGGCCCGGATAGCCAGCAGCGCCAGAACGGCAAAAACAAACCCCAAAAATGGCCGAAACAGAAATTTAAAAAAGACGTCCAACGGCGATATGTCCGCCCAGTTATGGCTATCGCCCATATACAACATCACGCTGACAGTTGCGCCCAGGACACCAAAAACGCCGACAAAAAAGACCAGATCGTAACTAAACCCGAACAGTCGCCCGTCCCATGAGCTAACCAGCATATCAATGGCAAAAAAACATCCCCAGAACAACAACAATAACACAAGGTGACAGGACCAGTGCCAAGCTTGCCGCTGACAACTTCGCCGCATCTCCCCCCGACACCAATATTGTCATAAATCGGTTCACGGGATTATTCGGGGTATTTGGTGCGGCTGCTGATACGGCTGGCCCCGCCATTGTCGCACCGGGATTTGGCGTATCGACCGATGTCGTTGGGCTTGGCATGAAGGGTTCCATTTAGGCGAGCTCCTGCGTTGTTGATCAGGCTGTTTGCAACAACAAACGCCATCGAACTGACGCGGATCGCCCTAAAATGTGACACCGGCCATTGCAGAAACGATATTTTGGCAAATGATGGATGGAAAATGCTGCAATTGTCTTGAAATCTGGCCCGTTGCACCGCTATGTGGGGGGCAATCTTGGCATTATGCCATCACCTGCTCTGACGGAGGTTCAGCTTGAATACGGTTACACCCGTTCATATCATTGGTGCCGGACTGGCTGGTAGCGAGGCCGCATGGCAATTGGCCGAAGCTGGCATCCCCGTAATCATTCACGAAATGCGGCCCACCCGCCCGACCGATGCGCATCACACCGACAAATGTGCCGAACTGGTTTGTTCGAACTCGTTTCGGTCTGACGACAAGGAATATAATGCCGTCGGCCTGATCCATGATGAAATGCGCCGGGCCAATTCACTGATCTTGCGCTGTGCGGATGAACATAAAGTTCCTGCCGGGGCCGCATTGGCCGTGGACCGCGAAGGTTTTTCACAAGCGGTTACCGATGCGCTTTGCAACCACCCCCTGATCACGCTGGAGCGCGGCGAAATTGATGGTTTGCCGCCAGTCGAATGGGGCAACACCATTATTGCCACCGGCCCGCTCACATCAGGCCCGCTTGCCGAAGCCATCCGTGATGCCACAGGCGAAAAGTCGCTGGCCTTTTTTGATGCCATCGCCCCGATCCTGTACAAGGAAAGCATTAATTTCGACAAGGCGTGGTTCCAGTCGCGCTACGACAAGGGCGATGGCAAGGACTATATCAATTGCCCGATGAACAAAGACGAATATAACGCGTTCATCGACGCCCTGCTGGCGGGCGAGAAAACCGAATTCAAAGACTGGGAAAAAGATACCCCGTATTTTGACGGGTGCCTGCCAATTGAGGTGATGGCTGAAAGGGGCCGTGAAACCCTGCGCCACGGCCCGATGAAACCGGTTGGCCTGACCAACCCGCATGATCCGCTGGTCAAGTCCTATGCCATTGTCCAGCTACGCCAGGATAATGCCCTGGGTACGCTTTACAACATGGTCGGTTTTCAGACCAAACTGAAATACGGCGCCCAGGTTGACGTGTTTAAAACCATCCCCGGTTTGGAAAATGCCGACTTTGCCCGCCTGGGGGGCATTCATCGCAACACCTTTATCAATTCGCCCCGTTTGCTCGACCCGACATTGCGCCTGAAATCGCGGCGCGACATTCGCTTTGCCGGGCAGATAACCGGATGTGAAGGATATGTGGAAAGTGCGGCCGTCGGCCTTATGACCGGGCGCTTTACCGCGGCCGAAAAACAGGGCCGTGAATTGCCCCTGCCCCCGGCCATTACTGCGATGGGCGCATTGCTGGGCCACATTACCGGCGGTGCCGATGAAAGCACCTTCCAGCCAATGAATGTCAATTTCGGGCTGTTTCCCGAACTGGAACTGACCAAACGGGTTAAAGGTCGGGATCGCAAAAAACTTTATACTGACCGCGCCATTCCAGCTTTTGACGACTGGCTGGCAAGTATCGGGTCGTAACGACAGTAAAAATTGTTATGTGCCAAACAAAAACGCCCGGTCGATCATGATCGGGCGTTTTTGTATCGGCCATTTATGTCGATCAATACGGGTCCTGACCAACCCGGGTTAACTCACCGGTGATTTCACGAATGCTTTTGCCATTACGAAACCGTTTGAAAACAAGGTCCAGATTGCCATCGTCATCCAGGGTCCGCTCGTAAACCTGCATTTCGTAGCCGCCATCATCAAGAATATACATCGCATGTACGGTTAGGGTTTTGCCCACAATGCGCGCCCAGACAAAGGGCTGGCCTTTTAACGGGTCATTGGGAACGCGTTTGCCAAACAGCCCGGTGCGCATGGCACTGCCATAAATATCTGCACGGTCTGTTTCAAAAAAATCGATGCTGATCGCAGCAGTTTTTTCGCGACCATCTGATTTATGTATGACGGTTGACCAGTCGACCGAAAATCCACCACCGATTTTTTTAATCGCAACATCAAGGTCACGTGCTTTTAGCTCGTTCCGGGATTCAGAAATTGCCGTTCCATGATATGTGCCGAGAAAAGGATCAATCGACATTGCGGCCGCAGGATGCCAACCGGGCCAAAACGCCACCAGAACAGTCAATGGAACGATGACCAAGAACGCGAGCTTCCTGATGATTTTCATTTTGTAACCCCACGGGCTTAAAACACCGGTTTAACCCCTGAATTTGGTCAGGAACCAGTTCACATGTAAAGATTTATAACCTTTTCGCCCGTTGTAAAGACACTGCTTTACCAATAACCGGAAAATGCCCGAACTGTAAGACGAAAACTGGCCGGTCGGGCCAGACCAAATTCCGCAGAAAACGGATCGTAATCTGCTTTTTTCAGCTTTTTCAAATAGTTTTCCGCCAACACCACCGGCAATGCCGCCGAAAGTGCCGATTTGGGTAATGCCGAGCGCATTTTGCGCGCATCGCGAATTTTCTCACCCGCATATGCAGCCAGATATTTTGTCATCTGCCGAACCGGATCGCTACACCGAAACTCGAAAATATCGCCTGTCCTGACACCAAATTGTTCCATCAGCTCGGCTGGAACATATTGCCGTTTTGCCCGACCATGAAAAACCATCGCCCGTAAAATACCAACGGTGCCATAGGCGTTACCGGCGCGACGGGCGACCTCCAGGGCATCATCCCCATTTTCGTTATCAGCCCCCCCTAACAAGCGCGCCGCAGTCAGGCTGAGACGTCCTGAGGTTTGATCAATGTAATCATCCAGAGCGTTCAGGCTGGCGGGGGCCGTGTCAAACAAATCAAACTCGCGCGCGTCAATCATACCTTCAAGCGTGCTGCGACTGACTGTACCGTTCTGGATCAAGCGTGCAAGGGGTTCAACAACTTCGTGCTTGCGCACTTCCCCTTTTTCAATGCCGTCAAGGGCATCGCGCCACCATTGCAGGCGGATCTGGCCCAGCATGGCCTCGCTGACCATTTCGCGGGTCTTCGATATTTCCTGATTAAAAGCATACAAAGTAAACAGATCTTCGCGCCGGTCAGGGGCGGCAAAAAGCGCACACAAAAACCGGTCCCGGTCATTACGCCGGACATATTGCGCACAATAGGAAAGGCTTGGTGTATCTTTCATCAATCTGCTTTTACCCGGCGGTCGCAGCGTGTCAAAACAGGACATTACCCCATCTTTTCGAACGCTTGCTGTGATTGTTGTGTCCTGTGATCGTCATTGTCTGTAGCTGCGTTATTTCACGTATTCGACATTTTCAAAACACCCTTAAACGGCGATCAGGGCGGCCGCCACGCGGCGTTCTTCGGACTGCAATACATTGAACGTGCGGCAAGCGGCACCGGTGTCCATCGGTTCGATCACAATACCATGCGGGCGCAATGCATTTCGCCACGCGGTTTTAACGGGCTGCATATGTGCGCCCATTCCCAACAGCAAGATATCGATCTTTTCGGATCGGGCGATCACCTCGGCGAAGGCGTCGATATCTATGCTTTCAAGGTCCGTATGCGGCCATGGCAGGATTTCCGTTGCAAACAGCAAAATGGAGCCTTCCGCCTTTTCCGTTCCAAAACGAAACAAACCATCACCATAGCTGGTAACGATTTTCCGACCCGATGTGATCATCGGCGTGATGTCCAGTGACATGATTGACCTCGTTGGTGGTGACGTTATCCGATGCCCAAACGCATTATAACGGGGCAAGCTGACATAAAAAAGGCCGGGTCGTTTTCGCACGATCCCGGCCTTCTTGTAAATGTCTGACGCTAAGAACTGGTCTTACAGCGCGCCAGCTTCTTCGGTTGATGCTTCTTCGCCTTCGGGGATTTTACGACGCAAATTAAACACCACCAGCAACGGTGATGCCACGCAAATCGAAGAATAAGTCCCGATCACGATCCCGAAAATAAGGGCAAAGGTAAAGCCGCGAATGGCTTCGCCACCAAATGCGAACAACGCAATCAGGGCTAACAACGTGGTGAATGATGTCATCACGGTTCGCGACAGGGTGGTATTGATCGACAGATCCAGAAGTTCGACAAGATCCATTTTACGGAACTTGCGCATGAACTCGCGGATACGGTCAAACACAACCACGGTATCGTTGATGGAATAGCCCGCCACCGTCAGAATTGCTGCCAGTGTCGCCAGATCGAACTGAACGCCACTGATAACAAACAGACCTACGGTGATGATCACGTCATGCAGCAGTGCAATGACAGATGCCACGGCAAACTGCCATTCAAACCGCAACCAGATGTAAAACATGATCAGCGCAAGCGAGATCACAACCGAATAAATCCCGGCTTCCTTAAGCTCGTCACCGACTTTGGGGCCAACAAGTTCTGAACGTCGAATGCTTACGCCATCGCCAAGGGCCTTGGTAACAGTTTCAAGAGCCGCCATCTGGGCTTTTTCGTCGCCGTCCTGACGCTGCAACTGGATCAGAACGTCATCGGGTTCACCAAACTGCTGGATCGAAACGTCACCCAGGCCAAGGCTACCCAAATTGTCGCGCAGGCCCGAAATATCGGCAGGCCCGTCGGTTTTGATTTCAAGCAGAATCCCGCCGCGAAAGTCGATCCCGAAATTCAGCCCTTTGGTAAAGAACAGAACCCCGGAAATAACGACCAGCGATATGGAAAAGATGTAGAAAAACTTCCGGAGCTTGAGGAACGGGATGTTCACTTCATCCGGAACAAGATGCAACGGTTTCATGTGCGATTTGCTCCCTTCCTCACAATACCAGCTCTGTCGGACGACGATGCCTGATCCAGAATGCCACGATCAGACGTGTCACCCAGATGGCCGCGAACATCGACGTAAGAATCCCGATTGCCAGCGTCACCGCAAACCCCTTGATCGGACCAGATCCAAAACTGAACAGGACCAGGGCCGCGATAAGGGTCGTGATGTTGGCATCAAGGATTGTCGACATAGCACTACGATAACCGGCATCAATCGAATTGATAATCGATCGGCCGACTTTTCGTTCTTCTCGAATACGTTCAAAAATAAGGACGTTGGCGTCAACCGCCATCCCGACAGTCAGAACGATACCGGCAATACCCGGCAAGGTCAGTGTTGCCTGAAGGATCGACATGATCGCCAAAATCAGGATCAGGTTCACAATCAGCGCCAGATTGGCAAAAAGACCAAACAGGCCATAACTGATTGCCATAAACGCGACGACAAAGACCATACCAAGAATGGCGGCAATTTCGCCTGAATCGATTGAATCCTGGCCAAGGCCCGGCCCGACAGAACGTTCTTCAAGAATTTTCATCGGTGCTGGCAACGCGCCTGCGCGCAACAACAACGACAAGTCATTGGCTTCTTGTACGCCGAACTGACCGGTAATGATACCACTACCGCCCATGATCGGTTCATTGATACGGGGTGCTGAAATCACCTTGCCATCCAGCACAATCGCCAGACGACGACCGGTATTTTTGCTGGTGACATCCCCAAACCGGGCACCGCCAGCCGCATCAAAGCGGAACGAAACCACCGGGCGACCATCATTAAAGGTCGGCTGGCTGTCAATCAGGTTATCACCGGAAACAACGACACGGCGATCAACCAGATATTCTTGCGGTTCGCCAGGGGATGCATTATCCGCACCGGGCATAATGACAGCTCCGGGTGGAATGCCGGTTGCCTTTGCCTCTTGCGGTGTTTTGGTTTCATTGATCAGGTGAAAGTTCATCTTGGCTGTCCGACCCAGAATGTCGCGCAAACGCGACGGATCGTCCAGGCCTGGAACCTGCACAACGATACGGTCTTCCCCCTGACGCTGAATCGACGGTTCGGTCGTACCCAGTTCGTCAACACGGCGACGGACAACTTCCAGCGACTGGCTGATGGCGCGGTCGATCATTTCACGACGCGTCTTTTCGTTGTAGGTCACCATGATATGGTTGCCTTCACCACCGACAATCGTCAGCGGGTCCAGCTTTGCCAGCATGGATCGGGCCTTTTCGACATCATCATCGCTCACGATGGAAACCGAAGCACCATCTGCAGAACCCCGTAACCCGCGATAACGGATACGGTTTTCACGCAGGGCATCGCGCATGTTTTCGGTAAGTGAGTCATAACGTTCCCGAATAACGGAATCGACGCCCACTTCCAAAAGCATATGCGAACCGCCGCGCAGATCAAGACCAAGGCTGATCTGCTTGCCGGGCATCCAGCTTGCTTCTGTCGGGAAAGTACCCTTGGGAAAGAAGTTTGGCGCGGCATATATCACGCCCAAAGCACACACCAGAAGCACCAGTGTTGCTTTCCATTTGGTAAAATAAAGCATGTGTCCTTTAACCAGAGATGTCTGGGGAACATTGCGACATCGGGCTCAGGGCGCAATCAGGATAAAAGAAAGGACTTGCCCGGCCGACCACCAGCATTAACAGTAATAAGCAGAAAGGCGGAACCTTGGGTTCCGCCTTTGCACCTTGACAGAAATCAGTCTTTTTTGACTTCTTCAATCTTCTTGTCGTCTTTCTTTTCGTCGTCATCCGAACCACCCTTGGCAGGTTCAGTTTTCGACAAAACGTTCGAGATCATGCCGCGTGCGACTTTAACCTTCACACCTTCAGCAATCTCTACTGAAACTTCATCGTCCGAGACAACCTTAACAACGGTCCCGATGATCCCGCCAGCAGTCACGACTTTATCACCGCGACGAACCGCGGCCAGCATTGCTTTGTGTTCTTTTGCTTTCTTCTGCTGCGGACGAATGAGCAGAAAATAGAAAACCACAAAAATCAGGATAAGCGGCAGAAAGCTGGTGAGCATATCTGTGCCGCCAGCAACGCCACCAGCACCCTGAGCAAAAGCCGGTGAAATCAACATTAGGAACTCCTAACCTAAAACGGAAAAACTAATCAACTGCCGGAATATAACGGTGTCGGTCGCCGTTGCAAGAAAGATCGCGTAATTTTGCCCCAAACATCCCCCTCAATGCCTTATAATCTCCACATCACCGCCCATTAGCAGTTGAACAGTGCGGGTTTAATCGGGTTTGTGATCGGATTCACAGTATTAGGACGCACGGCAACAGACTATTCTCCTTTGATAATGCTGTGATAGGGTTTGGTCATAAAAGGCGGCATTCATGCCGCACGCAAAAACAAAACCGTCCAAGAGGCCCTGATGACCGACACCCTCGCCGATTTGCTGCCTGCCTTAAACCGCATCGCCGATGCGCTTGACCGTATGGCGCCCCCTGCCCGCAAAAAAAATGACCTTTCCAGTGCCGATGCTTTTGTATGGCATGCCGAAACAGGTTATTTAACCCCAATCAAACAGGTCAACCGGGTGGATATCAGCCTGTTGCAGGGGATAGAGCAGCAAAAAACCATCCTGTATAATAACACCAAACGGTTTGCCAACGGCCTGCCCGCCAATAATGCTTTGTTGTGGGGCGCACGCGGCACAGGCAAAAGTTCGATCGTCAAGGCCATGCACGCCCTGATCAATCACGAAAGCCCGTCATCGCTGGCATTGGTGGAAATACATCGGGAAGATATTCCTACCCTGCCTGTTCTGCTGAAAATTCTTCAGGAAAGCGCGCGCAAAACGATCTTGTTTTGCGATGATTTATCGTTTGACCTACAGGACGAATCCTACAAGTCGCTTAAAGCAGTGTTGGATGGCGGCATTGAAGGCCGCCCCGATAATGTTATTTTCTATGCCACCTCGAACCGTCGCCATTTGATGGCGCGTGACATGATTGAAAATGAACGCTCAACGGCCATTAACCCGTCAGAAGCAGTAGAGGAAAAAGTGTCGCTGTCTGACCGGTTTGGTTTGTGGCTGGGTTTTCATAATATTTCGCAGGATGTGTATTTCGAAATTATCGCCGGTTATGCCGACGAATTTGGCCTGGACATGCCAAAGGAAGAACTTTTTGCCCGCGCCAAGGAATGGACCGTGACACGCGGCAGCCGATCCGGGCGAGTCGCTTGGCAGTTTATCCAGGAAATTGCTGGCGCACAGGGAAAAAGAATCTCTTAAAGTATCCGTACGATATATCAACACGGCCTGATGATATGTCAGGCCGTGCTGATTTTACCGTGAAGCCACGGCCTGGGGCAGATATTTAACCGGATCACGAGATTTGCGCCCCAACCTGATTTCAAAATGCAGTTGTGGCCGGTTTACAGCCCCCGTCGCCCCGACAGATGAAATACGCTGTCCTCGTGTGACAATGTCGCCGCGCGCCACTAACGGATTTTCCGTATGGGCATAGGCCGAAACATACCCATCGGCATGCTTGATCAGGATCAGATTGCCAAAACCGCGCAATTCATTGCCGACATAGGTTACAACGCCGTTATCTGTTGCCAGAATGGCGGTTCCGCGTTCGGCTGCAATGTTGATGCCGTCATTAAACAGGCCCCCCGGCCCGGCACCATATCCAAGAACCACTTTTCCCTGGACCGGCCAAATAAAGCCCTGCCGGTTGACCGGGGCGATATCATCCACCCGTGGAGATTTTGAAACCGCGCTGGATTGAACCGACGCCCGGGTTGATGCACCGCCCGATATGTCCATGTTACGCGCGACCGACGTTGCAGGCTTGCCATGCCAACTGTTGCCCGCCGCAAACTGGCGTTCGGCCTGGGCAGCAACATCCTGCGGTTTCGCCCCCGGCACCGGAATATTTGCGCCAGTCGCATAGTTCGCCTTGCTGCTGGTGATATCGGTAACACGACTAAGATCTGATGTGGACGTGGATGCAGATGACGGCTGTGCCGTATCTGGTGCATCTAGCGGGGATGCGTTTATTTCAGCAGACTGCGTGCGCCCGGCGATCACAACCTGTTTGGTTGGTGACGATTTTCGCGGTGCTGATGCAACAGCCGCCTCGGGCGGGTTGCTGTTATAATCAGATTGCCATGGCGGCAAGACAAGACGTTGCCCCGGATAAATCACATATGGCGACCGAAGGTTGTTTCGCGAGGCAAATTTCTTGAAATCAGCATGATACCGCTGCGCAAGCAGCGAGACACTATCGCCGCTTCGAACGGTGATCACGCGCTCGCCATTGCGCAATGCCGGCATGGCAGAAAGCGAAAAGTTTGTTCCCTCGTCATACACAACCGGAACTGGCTTGGAATTAAGCAAACAGCCACCAAGGGCCGCTGTTGTCGCGCTGACAAACAGCAACGTCCGGACATTATGAACGACGTGTTTGGCATAATTTTTCATCATGCCCGAGATTTTCCATCATTACCGGTTAACAATCGGTAAGGAGGCCGCATTTTCGCGAAATGAAGTTGGGGCTAGAATTCTTCGGTGCCCGCCAGCATGGGAACAAATCGGACCGGCATCAATTCGGTTACGTCTATTCCGGTCGGTGTCCGCATGACGCGTAATAATATCTGCGTATGTGAAACTTCGCCAACCGGCACCACCATAATGCCGCCAATGGCAAGCTGATCGACCAGAACCGGCGGCACATCCTGTGCCGATGCGGTGACAATAATCCGGTCAAAGGGCGCCTGTGCTTTCCAGCCCAACCCGCCATCGGCATGAAGGGTTGAAATGGTATGCAATCCCAACCGGCGAAATCGGTCTTCGGCTTCACGCAGCAACGGCTTGTGGCGTTCAAGCGTGTATACGCGCCGTGCCAGCCGCGCCAGAATAGCCGCCTGATACCCCGACCCGGTTCCAACTTCAAGCACCTTCATCCGGTCATTAAGTTGCAAGGCCTGCGTCATCAGGGCAACAATATAGGGTTGGGAAATCGTTTGTCCCTTGCTGATCGGCAACGCGACATTTTCCCACGCCCGGCGCACGAAAGGTTCGGCAACAAACAGTTCACGCGGTATGGCCGCAAGCGCTTCGAGAACCGCATCATCATGAATGCCGTCATCTCGCAAGGTTGCCAGCAGGGCATCAATTTCCGGGGCACGGGCAATGGCAGGCGTACTCACTGAAATGCCTTTGTCAGTTTTTCGTGGGTCACATTGTCGGTAAAATCAAGGCCGATCGGCGTTATAGAAATATCGCCCTTTGCGATCACATGTAAATCGGCGTTTTCATCTTCGGGCAATTCAGAGCGAATGGCACCGACCCAATAATAGACTTCGCCGCGCGGATCAAGGCGTTCTTCAACATGGTCACCGATCTTGCGTTGTCCCTGGCGGGTGACGCAAATTTGCGCCCCACCGTCGCGTTCATTTTCAGGAAAATTAACGTTTATCAAAACGTTACTGGGCCATTCTACTTTAATAAGTGAACTTACAACATCGACCAGATGTGCCTTGGCAATATCCCAATTGATCAATTTTTGCGAAAAATACTGCGAGAAGGCAATGGCTGGAATATTTAACAAAGCCGCTTCCATGGCCGCGGCCACCGTGCCCGAATAAGTCACATCTTCGCCCAGATTACCGCCGCGATTGATGCCGGAAAACACAATATCGGGCGGCGTTTCGCGCATGATCACTTGCAGGGCCAGCAAAATACAGTCTGTCGGCGTGCCATCGACGGCAAAATGCCGATCATCACGCGCGTGAATGCGCAAAGGGCGGTGCAGGGTCAATGAATGCCCTGCACCGCTTTGTTCTATCGATGGTGCAACCACCCACACATCATCCGAAAACTGACGCGCAAGACTTTCCAGAAGTTTGATACCAGGGGCATCAATGCCGTCATCATTGCAAATCAGGATGCGGGCGTTTTGCAGATCGATCATGCGCTTCCCTTAGCTGGCAACGGAAATTTTGGTCAGGCCACCCATATAGGGTACCAGCACATCAGGTACCCGGATCGAGCCATCGGCCTGCTGATAATTTTCCATCACCGCAATCAGGCACCGCCCAACCGCCAACCCGGACCCGTTAAGGGTATGCACAAACCGGGTTTTTTTGTCGCCCTGGGTCCGGCACCGCGCATTCATGCGACGTGCCTGAAATTCACCCGTGTTCGAACATGACGAAATTTCACGATACCGTCCCTGCCCTGGCAACCAGACTTCGATGTCATAGGTTTTCATCGCCGAGAACCCGGTATCGCCCGAACATAACAGCATCGTCCGGTACGGAAGGTTCAGTTTTTGCAGAACCTCTTCAGCACAGGCGGTTTTACGTTCCAGTTCGGCATCCGATTGGTCCGGATCGACAATCGACACCATTTCCACCTTGGAAAACTGGTGCTGGCGGATCATGCCACGGGTATCACGCCCGGCTGACCCTGCTTCAGAACGGAAGCACTGTGTCAGGGCGGTGTAGCGCAATGGCAGACGCGCAACATCAATTATGTCGCCCGCCACCTGATTGGTCAGCGTGACTTCAGATGTCGGGATCAGCCACATATCATTGGTGGTTTTAAACGAATCTTCAGCAAATTTTGGTAATTGACCGGTGCCAAACATGGCATCGTCTTTCACCAGCATCGGCGTAATGGTTTCTTCATAGCCATGTTCATTGATATGCAGATCAATCATGAACTGGGCCAGTGCACGTTCCAGGCGCGCCAACTGGCCACGCAATATCACAAAGCGCGAACCTGAAAGTTTGGCTGCCGTGGCGAAATCCATCATGCCGAGCTTTTCGCCCAGATCGAAATGTTCGCTGACATCAAAATCAAACGTACCCGGCGTGCCCCAACGACGCACTTCAACATTGTCGTCTTCATCAGCACCCTTGGGCACGGCAGCATCGAGAATGTTGGGAAACGACGTTAGCAGCAGATCAAGCTGCTCGTTCAAAGATGCCTGACCATCTTCGGCGGCCTTGATGCGGTCTTTTAATCCGCCCATCTCGGCCATCAATTCATCTGCGTTCTCGCCCGTTTTTTTGGCTTTGCCAATATCGCCCGAGATCGACTTTCTACGCGCCAGCAATTCCTGATGTTCGGTCATCAGGCGGCGGCGTTCGGCGTCAATCTCGATCAAGCGGGCAGCTGTAATCTCGGCATTGCGCATGCTCATCGCTGCGTCAAATGCATCAGGGTTGTCACGAATCCATTTTATATCGTGCATAAAACCGCACCTTGTTTGTCTGATTTTCAGGGGCTGGTTATACGACGGGGCGAACCATTGGTCCACCCCGTCCAAACGTCTTATGACCTGCGAAGATTATTTAACGGGCATTGTTAAAATCATCTTCATCATCATCACCAGTCACAGGACCAGATTGTGATGACTTTGGCGGCCTGGTCTCATCCACATTATCGTCGGATGAGGCACCCGCCTCTTTCGCAGGTTTATCGGAATGTGATGTTTCTGTATTTCCTGCACTTGCCGCAGCAGCAGATTGTGCATTCACATCATCGTCGTCATCTTCATTATCGTCAGCTTCCTGGCTTGCGGCGCGTTTCCGCTCGCTCATCCGGGCCATAATGATCGAAATTTCATAAAGCAGCATAATGGGCACCGCCAACCCGACCTGCGAGATCAGATCTGGCGGAGTCATAATTGCTGCGAAAATGAACGTTACAACGATGGCGTATTTGCGTTTTTTGGCCAGTCCGGCAGCTGTGACCAACCCGGCACGGGCCATCAGGGTCAGCAATACCGGCAACTGAAAACTCAGGCCAAAAGCAAAAATCAGCTTCATAACCAACGACAGATATTCACCAACCTTGGCTTCAAGCTGAATGGCAAGACCGGTCTGACTACCCGCAGTTTCAAAGCTGAGGAAAAACTTCCATGCCAGTGGCATGATAAAATAATAAACCATCGCCCCGCCCAGTAAAAACAGGATGGGGGTGGCAAACAAAAACGGATAAAAAGCCCGGCGTTCGTTTTTATAAAGCCCCGGTGCGACAAAAGCCCATATCTGGCCCAGAACCACCGGTGTTGAAACGAACATGGCCGCAAAAAACGATACTTTGACGTAGGTGAAGAAAACCTCGGTCAAGGCGGTATAGATCATACGCCGGTCACTGCCCGGCCCCATGGCCGCAGCAAGCGGACGCACCAGAAAAGCATATATGTCTTCGACAAAATAGTAACAGATGCCAAAAGTCACAAAAAGTGCGAGCACCGACCATGCCAGGCGATTCCGCAACTCTATCAGATGCTCCATGATTGGCATCTGCTGGTCTTGAAGCTGCATGTTCACGCCTATTTCTCCGGCTGGGTCCGGACGGTTGCCGGTTCTGGTTGATCTTTTATGTCCGCCGGTTCCGTCACAGATTGAGGCACCGGTTCTGCCGCAGAATTTTTTGTTTCATCGGCTTTAACAGTGTCAGCAGAGTTAGCGGGAACCGTTGAATCCGATGGAACAGAGGGAGAATCGGCTTTTTTGGGAGTCGGCTTTGATAAATTGATATCACTGCCGCCAATCTGCTTTTCCAGAAATTCAGTTGCGCTGTTGCTGGCACCGGTCGCCTGCTTGCGCAATTCGTCAAGCTCGGCCTCGCGGATCAAACTATCGATTCCGCCCTGGAATTCACGTGCCATGCCGCGAACTTTTTTCCAGTAATGGGCCATCTTATAAAGAACATGAGGCAAATCCTTGGGGCCGACGACAAAAAGTGCGACGACGGCCACAAGTGCCATTTCGGTCCAACCGATATCAAACATGAATAGCGCCTATCAGAGCCAAGCCAGTCAGACAGACGGGGTCAGGACTTAACCGAATCCTTGTCTTTGCTTTCGGCAGAAACCGAAGCCGAGGTGGTGTTGCCAATCGAAGCCTTGCCGGATTCTTCATCATCTTTTTCATTGATGCCAGCTTTGAAGCTGCGAATACCTTTACCCATGTCCCCCATCACACGCGGTAATTTGCCCGCGCCAAAAATGATCAGAACGATGGCCAGAATAAGTGCAATTTGCCAGACGCCGATACTCATAACTTTTTACTCCCAAAACGGTACTCGCCCTTTGAACAGGGCAAGGGATAATGGCAGAAAGCCCTGTTGGGTGCAACGCGGTGTTTGCTGTTTCAGGACTTCCGGGCCTTTCTAGCCTCTAGGAAACACGAACGTCATCTCGGGATCAAGCGTAATAGACACAACGCCCCCCTTATCGATCACCTGTCGGCGCGGAACCCGGGCATGAATATGGGGACCATTCTGGATCGAAAGATGCATCAGACTGACCCCGCCCAGGGATCGGACAGCATCAATATTGGCCAAAACATCACCCGTGCGTCCTGCATCGCCAATGCGCAAACCTTCGGGCCTTACCAACACGTCAACCACCGTGCCATTGGCAATTTCCCGGGCGGCAACATCGCCAAGTGGTGTTGACACAATATTGTTTTCAACGTGGGATGGAAACACGTTCACTTCGCCAAAAAACGATGCGACAAAATGGTTGGCCGGATGAAAATAAAGGTCCTCAGGGCTGCCATCCTGCATCACCTGCCCTTCATTCATGACAATGATCCGGTCGCCCATATACATGGCTTCTTCGGGATCATGCGTCACCATAACGGTGGCGATACCGGCGTTTTTTAAAACATGCAGCGTGGTATCACGCAATTCGGCCCGGCGTGCCACATCCAGCCCGGAAAAGGGTTCGTCAAGCAGCATGACCCGCGGCACCGGTGCCAGCGCGCGCGCCAGCGCAATACGTTGTTGTTGCCCACCCGACAATTGATGGGGAAAAACATCAATATAATCAACCATGCCAACCCGCTCAAGCGCATTGATCACGGCCTCGCGCCGTTGGGAAGCGGGCATATGACGCAACCCGAAGCCGATATTCTCGGCCACATCAAGATGTGGAAACAACGCATAATCCTGAAATACCAGCCCAACACCGCGTTTTTCAGGCTCCAGATACTGCCCGGCAGAGGCCACAACCTCGTCATGGATCAGAACCGTGCCGGTTTGCAGGCGTTCCAGCCCGGCGGCAATGCGCAGGGCCGTTGTTTTACCGCACCCCGACGGCCCCAGCAAACACACCAGTTCCCCTGGCGCAACATCGACATTAATGTCACGCAAAACGCGGGTATCGCCAAATTCATGGCTGACATTTTTCAGGCTCAAGCCAACCGGCATGTCACACTCTTTGTTGATTTAAATCGACCAAAACGGCTATTGCCCCACAAAAATTGCGAATGACAAGCAATATCTGCCTCTGATTTAATGCCCGCACCCGTCACATGCAACCATTTGCACGACAATCAGGATTATTCCGGCTTCAGACCATCCCCGGGAAGATTTTCGGCATATATTTCAGCATCCAGCTCGGCCAGGTTTCGGCTCGTCAAGGCTTCTTCAACAGCCGATTCTGTACTTGACGGGTCGTCTTCAGGTTCGGGCAGCAGGCTGTCATCATTTGAATTGGCACCATACCGCCCCATTCCCGGGCGACTATCAAGCAAGCCTGCGGCTTTCAGATCCGAAAGACCGGGCAAATCATCACGATTTTGCAGGCCAAAATGATCCAGAAAGTCGTCTGTTGTTGCCCATAAAACCGGGCGGCCCGGCACACGTTTACGGCCTCGTGGACGGATCCATTTTGCTTCAAGCAAAATATCCAGCGTGCCCTTTGACAAGGCCACACCCCGAATTTCTTCGATCTCGGAGCGCGTTACCGGCTCGTGATACGCAATGATCGCCAGTGTTTCCAGTGTCGCACGGGTCATTTTCTTTGATTTTTCGACCTCGACATGTAAATCACCAGCAAGATCAACAGCAGTGCGAAAAGCCCATTTATCGCCGACATGCACCAGATTAACGCCGCGCTCGGCATAAGTTTCCCGCAACTCGGCAAGGATATCAGCAATTTTGGCATCCGATGGCAGGCGTGCCGCCAACAGCTTCTCGCTTAATGGCTCGCTAGAGGCAAATAAAACGGCTTCGACAATGCGCAAATGTTGCAGGTCGATTGCCGGTTTCTGAATCATGCCTGCCATTTCAAGCTGCACGTTATTATCACTATCGTTATTGTTGTTGTTGTCATTATCGTTCGTCATCATCGTCCCCTGCCCCGTCAATCGCGGCTTCGCCGGAAAGGCGAGCCTCTTCGTCCACTCGCGGGGATGTCCCCCAACCATCGTCAAACGAGACCGTTTGTTCCGGCCTTGGTTTTTGCGGGGATCGCAACATGATCGGCCCAAACACCTGTTCCTGGGAAATTTCAATCTCGCCATCCCGGCACATTTCCAGGCTGGCCACAAAATGCGCCGCAAGTGCTGATCGCGCCTTTAGCGGCGTGCCCAGCCCGCGTGGCATAAATTCAAGCAACAGCGTCCATTGCGGGACAATGCGCCGACCAAACAAATCGCGCAGGCGCCGTATAGCATCATCCATCGCATAAAGATCAAATGCTTCGATCTCCAGCGTTTTGGCTTCCGCGCTCAGCATGATTTGTGCGTATGATTTAAGCAAATCATACAGCGAAGCATCATAAACCGATGATGTGGTCACCTGCATTTCTTCGGGGTTGCCCCGGGCGAAAAAATCCCGCCCCAGATTGGGGCCTTCTGTCAGTTTAGCCCCGGCTGCTTTCATGGCTTCCAGCCTGCGCAACTGAAATGCCAGTAATTCGGCCATTTCTTCAGCGCTGAGTTCTTCGCCGTCATCTTCCTGTTTGGGCAATAACAAACGAGACTTCAAATAAGCCAGCCAGGCCGCCATCACCAGATAATCGGCGGCCAGCTCAAGGCGCATTTCCTGCGCGCGATTGATAAATTCAAGAAACTGTTCGGCCAGATCAAGGATCGATATCCGAATGATATCAACCTTCTGATCCCGGGCAAGTTCCAGCAGAACGTCAATCGGACCTTCAAAACCGTCCAGATCCAGGACCAGGCGATCAGCCAGACTAATGCTATCGACGGGGGCGACGTCGAAGGCTTCGTCACTAATACTGGAATCGGGCAAATCGGTTTCGGCCATTCAGGTCTCGTATAACGTCAATGACCGGTCAGATAAAAAAGCTGACCAGAAAATTGATAAGCCATGTCGCCGGTTCAACAACAACCCACTGAAAAATCGGCAGATCGATCCCCAGCTGCGCGGTAACATAGGGCAGCAAAAACACCAGCCCAAGCAACAGGACCATACCTGTTTTTTCCATCCGCATCAAAAAACGGGCCATCGGCGCGGGCGAAATCGCGGTCAGAACCCGTCCCCCATCCAGCGGCGGAATGGGCAACATGTTAAAGACTGCCAAGATGCAGTTCAATGCAATGGAATTATGCAGGGTTTGACCAAGCCAGTTGTTTACTGCCGGTGAAAAAGACGGCAGCCACACCAGCAACATAATCGATAAAATTGCCAAAACGATATTAACCGCCGGACCTGCAATCGCAACACCAATAATCCCCAGCCGCTGGGGGCTGAGACGATAAAAGGCCACCGGCACCGGTTTGGCATAGCCAAACAAAAACGGTGCGCCTGTCAGCAATAAAAGCCCCGGAATAACAATGGTGCCAACCGGATCAATATGGCGGATCGGATTAAGGCTTAACCGCCCTGCCCGCTGGGCAGTATCATCACCAAACGCCTTGGCGGCAAAGCCGTGTGCCGCTTCGTGCAAGGTCACAGCAAAAAGCACCGGCAAAACCCATGTGGTTGCCGAAATGATCACGTCGATAATATGGTTCAAGCACCTTCTCCTTGTGCCGCAGGCCACACAGGTGCCAGCAATTGCGCCAACCGCGCATTCCAGTCCGCCAGAACCGGCCTTGGCGGCACCGTGCCCTGAAGCGAGGATATTTTATTTGTTACCGCCAGCGCGCGGTCCAAGGCCAGCCCGTCCAGTTTCGGCGACATGGAAACGACCTGTTCAAGTTCGGTCCTTTTGCCATTGCAATGCAGGGCAATATCGCACCCTGCCGCAAGACATTCATGAGTCCGACTGGCAAGAGAGCCGCCAAGGGCCTCCATCGACAGATCATCGCTGATCAGAAGGTTTTCAAACCCGATATCCCCGCGAATGATTTCGTCAATCACCTTGGGGGAAACAGTGCCGGGGCGCTGGTCGTCAATCGCTGTAAACAGGATATGTGCCGACATTGCCGCCGGCATATCTTTCATCAGGCGAAACGGTTCAAAATCATTGACCGACAGGCTGCTGCGCGATGCACTGACGACAGGAAGATCCTTGTGGCTATCAACCGATGCCCGACCGTGACCGGGGATGTGCTTTGCCACAGGCACAATGCCGCCATCCATGAACCCGGCGGAAGCCGCACTGGCAAGCGCCACCACATTGGCAACTTCGCTGCCATAGGCGCGATCCCCCACCACGTCGCTCATGCCGGGAAAATACAGATCCAAAACCGGCGCACAAACCACCGAGATCCCCACATCAATCAAATCAGCGGCCAGCAAACGGGCATTGATATAAGCCGCTTCGCGGGCATCATCGGGGTGTTGTTCATATAGCCGTCCAAACACACCGGCCGCAGGCATGTTGCGCCAGTGCGGCGGTTTTAACCGCATCACCCGGCCCCCTTCCTGATCGACCAGAATGGGCAAATTGGCGCGCCCGTTCACATCGCGCAATTCATCCGTCAGGCGTTTCAGCTGATCGGGGGCGTCGACATTGCGGGCGAAAAGAATATAACCATAGGGATCAGCTTCACGAAAAAAGCCTTTTTCCCAATTGCTTAATGCTGTTCCTTCAAGCCCGAGAATACAGGCTCTGGGTCGTTTTAACTCAAGGCCGGACACTGAGGCACCCCACATTGCGTAATTTCAATTCGGAACAAATTTTGTCGGCAGCAGCACGCCCGTCAAGCGGCCCCGCCTGCAAACGATAGAAAACACCCTTGTCACCCAGATCAACGCGCTGGACAAACATCTTAAGATTACCAACCAGGTCCTTGTTTTCCGTTGCTAACTTTTCCCAGGCGGCACTTGCTTGTGCATCATCTCGCAACGATGCCAGTTGAATGCGAAACGCGCCTTCATCTGCATTTTCCGCTGCGACCGGCACAGTATCTGCCGTGGCGATTGTTGTATTTGGGGCGGGCTGGACCGACCGGGCATTATTGGCACTGCCATGCACGCCTGCGGGCGCAGTTTCACCAACCGGCGCGGCCGCGACGTCCTTACGGGTATCAACGGTAATTTGCTCACCTACCAGTTTGCGCGCATCGGGGGGCGGTCGCAATTCAGAGGCATCCGGGGCCTTGGGCATATCGGGAATCGGATCAATGACCACGGCAACATCACCGCCGCTTTCGTCTAGTTCCTGATAGATGGTGGTGTCGCGATGCGGCACTTCCATGCCGCCGGGGTTATCGGGGCGCACCTTGATAGGCCCGTCTTCGGGCGACAGAACCGGCAGGTCGCCTTCCCGGGTCGCAAACTGGCCATACCCGTAAAACCACCATGCACCAAGGCCGATGCCGCCGCCAATAACCACCATTCCCAGGATCACAGTCGCAGCGCCCCTTTTCCAGCCTCCGCCCTGACCTGAGCCAGATGCAGGACGACGGTGTTCGGCGTGCAATCCGCGGCTGTGATCCCCGGACATGGTTACATCTCCTCGAGCGGGCTAACCCCAACAACCGCAAGACCCGAGGCAATCACCAATGCAACTGCACGGATCATGGCCAGACGCGCCTGGGTTGCCGCCAGATCATCCGCCTTGATAAAGCGCAGTTCGGTATTATCGCGGCCACGGTTCCACAAGGAATGGAAGTCAGCGGCAATTTCGCTCAGGAAAAATGCAATCCGGTGCGGTTCATGCGCCGTTGCGGCCTGCTCGATAATACGCGGCCATTCAGCGATACGACGCACAAGGCGCATTTCCTCGTCGGAATCAAGGATCGACAAATCGCTGCCAACCAGTGCCGCATCGGAAAAATCGACATTGCCAAATGCTTCGGCAGCCTGACGAAATACGGAACAGATGCGGGCATGGGCATATTGCACATAAAAAACAGGGTTGTCTTTTGACTGTTCGGTCACTTTGGCAAAGTCAAAGTCCAGCGTCGCATCGTTTTTGCGGGTCAACATAATGAAACGGACAACGTCCTTGCCAACCTGTTCAACAACTTCGTTCAATGTCACAAACGTTCCCGACCGTTTCGACATTTTGACCGGTTCACCATTATCAAACAGGTTCACCAACTGGCACAGTTTGACATCAAGCGCGCCCTTGCCATTGGTGATGGCTTTGGTTGCGGCCTTCATACGTTTGACATAACCGCCGTGATCGGCACCGAAAATGTCGATCATATTGGCAAAGCCGCGTTCGTATTTATCGAAATGGCAGGCAATGTCAGAGGCAAAATAGGTCCAGCTGCCGTCGGACTTTTTTAACGGACGATCCACATCGTCGCCAAAATCGGTCGCGCGAAACAGGGTTTGCGGGCGGGGTTCCCAGTCATCCTGTGCTTTGCCTTTCGGCGGCTCCAGCACGCCAACATAAATGTCGCCTTTGCTTTCCAGATAATCAAACGCCGCCTGAACTTTGCCTGCGGCAACCAGGGCGGCTTCGGATGTGAAAACATCATGTTCAACACCCAACTGCGCCAGGTCGTCGCGAATAAGACCCATCATTTCGGTGATGGCAAAAGCACGGAATTCCTGCAACCAGGCTTCTTCGGGCTGATCCACCCATTTGTCGCCATCGCGTGCAGCCAGTTTTTTACCCGGCGCAACCAGATAATCGCCAGGATAAAGACCGGCAGGAATGGTGCCAATGTCCTGGCCCAGTGCTTCGCGATAGCGCAAATGAAGCGAACGTGCCAGCACATCAACCTGTGCCCCCGCATCGTTTACATAATATTCCTTGGTAACGTCGTAGCCCGCCTTGGACAACAGGTTTGCCAGCACATCACCAACAACAGCACCCCGGCAATGTCCGACATGCATCGGGCCGGTTGGGTTGGCCGAAACATATTCGACATTCACCCGTTCACCCTGCCCCATCGGGCTGTTGCCATATTCCGTACCAACATTGAGGACTTCGGTAATTTGTGACAGCCAAAACTCATTGGCCATGCGCAAATTTATAAAGCCCGGCCCGGCAATTTCGACAGCAGCAATACCGGGAACCGTGCGCAGTTTTTCGGCCAGTTTTTCGGCCAGGTCGCGCGGTTTCATTCCCGCCCCCTTGGCCAGCAACATGGCGGCATTGGTTGCGGCATCGCCGTGCGACGGATCACGCGGCGGTTCAACGGTAACACGCGCTATATCAAGGTCGCCCGACAGGAGGCCTTCGGTTTGAAGGGCCGCAATCTGGCCTTCGATATCGCTTTTCAATTGGGTGAAAACATTCATGGCAATAAAGACTTTTGTAATTTGTGAGTTAGGGCCAATGGCCAACAGTCTGCCGGTGTTTTGAGCCATTTCACGACAAAACGCAAGCAAGGCATGCCAGTGGCATGGCAGCCTTGCCGATCCGGGGTTTTGACATTTACCAATGATGGGCTAAATACAGGTTAAACAGGCAGGTCTGATTGTGCTAAAGTTATGTCAGATTATTAAACCCCACACGTTGGGTTGAGTGTCAAGGAGCATGTAAATGGCGGAAGCATCCCGGCAAGTACAGATGACAGAAAGTGCGGCGACCCGCATTCAGGAACTGATCAACAGCGAAGGCAATAAAGGCCTTATGCTGCGCCTGCAGGTTTCTGGCGGCGGTTGCAGCGGTTTTCAGTACGAATTCTCGCTAGACGATAATAGCAGCAACGAAGATCATGTTTTCGAAAATTTCGGTGCCAAAATGGTCGTCGATGACGTTTCGCTTGATTTATTGGGCGGAGCCGAAATTGATTTTGTTCGCGAACTGGTCGGGGCGGCATTTCGGGTGAATAACCCCAATGCGTCGTCGTCTTGTGGTTGCGGATCAAGTTTCTCGGTTTGATTGGCCGAAATGAAAGCGATAGATCTTTACGGGACCTGTGATTGTGCAGGTCCCGTTTTATTTTTGGCAATATTTTAGCGAAATTCGAGGAATTTATGAAAATCGCCACCTGGAATGTCAATTCGATCAAGGCACGCCTTCCCAATATCCTCGAATGGCTGGACCAAGCGCAGCCCGATGTGGTTCTGCTACAGGAAACCAAAACGGTTGATGACGGTTTCCCGGCCATGGAAATTGAAGATCTTGGCTATAACATCGCCATTCACGGCCAGAAAACCTATAACGGCGTCGCTATCTTGTCGAAATTCCCGATTGAGGACGTTCAGCGCGGCCTGCCCGGCAACGACGATGACGAACAGGCCCGTTATATTGAAGCCGTGATTTCAGGCGAAAAGCCGGTTCGGGTTGCCTCTATTTATGTACCAATGGGAACGGAAGTCGGATCGGAAAAGTTCGCTTACAAGCTGAACTTTCTAGACCGCCTGATTACCCGGTTTGAACATATTTTTGCCAGCGGGGAAGCTGCGGTCATGGGCGGCGATTACAATATCGCCCCGGATGATTCCGATGTGTATGACCCGGAAAAACTGCATGAAACGGTTTTATGCTCCATCCAGGAACGCAAACGTCTGCGCACCATAATGAATTTGGGCTACACCGATGCCTTTCGCACCTTTAATGCCAATGGCCATCAATATAGCTGGTGGGATTATCGCGCCGGGGCGTGGAACAAGGATAACGGATTGCGCATCGACCATTTGTTGTTAACCCCGGCCGCAGCCGACCGCCTGAGCGCTGCCGATATTGATCGCGACCCGCGCGGCAAGGAAAAAGCATCGGACCACACTCCGGTCTGGTGCATGATTGATGGGTAATTTATTGATATCAAACAGATATGATGAATTATTAATTTGATAGATTATGAATACAAAAGGGACGGCCAGATTGACCGTCCCTTTATGGTTTCGCACCGATCAAACGCCAGCAAGATTATTCTGCAGCTTTTTGCATTTGCTGGCGGTGGGCGACGATATCGTCAATGCTGATCACAACCATGTCATGCTGCCCGGCATATTTAACAAGCTCGGACAAACGGGCCATGGTGCCATCGGGGTTGGTGACTTCGCACAAAACCCCTGCCGGTTTTAACCCGGCCAGAAGCATCATATCGACGGTGGCCTCGGTATGGCCGCGCCGTTCCATCACCCCGCCGGGGCGCGCACGCAACGGAAACACATGACCAGGACGCGCAAGGTCCGCTGCTTTGGCACCATCCGCTGTGGCAACCTTAACGGTTGTCACGCGGTCGGCGGCTGAAACACCGGTGGTGACGCCAACCTTGGCCTCAATGGTAACTGTAAAGCCTGTTCCCATGCTTGAGGTGTTGTTTGGCACCATGGGTGGCAATTCCAGTGCCGTTGCATGGGCATCTGTCAAACACAGGCAGACAATGCCGGAACAATCGCGAATCATCATCGCCATTTGTTCGTTGGTTAAATGCTGTGCAGAAAAAATCAGATCGCCTTCATTTTCGCGATCTTCGTCATCAACAACCAGAACCCCTTTTCCGGCCTGCAAATCGGCAATGGCACGTTCCATCCGGACCATTGAATCGCCAAATTGCGACAATGTGGGTTCTTGATAATCACTCTGATTCATAACCGTCCTCCAATAATGGCGGCTTACGAATCAGGGCACGCAAGAAAGGTCAAAGCAACGATGTAAACACCGCTCTTTGTCGATACCTAACAAAACAGGCATATGGAATATCCAGTTGCCCATCCCGTCACGCTTTATCCTCTCCCATCCGGACTATTACCGTCGGCCCTGGAATCACACCAGATCTGCTTGACCCTGACAGTTACCTGCCAGGCGCTCGCGGGCTTCCCAAAGTCGGGTTACCGCCGGTCAGGAATTACACCCTGCCCTGAGAATAAGCGCCGTTTTAATAACGACATAACTAACCGTAAACAACGATCAGCAAAAAGACACTAGAAAATTACGCCCATCTTGGCAAGGTCAAACCTTGCCAACATATCGTTGCGAAAATGGGGGTAACCGATTGTCGCGTCGAAAACATGCCCAAAACCATGCGGGTATCGTGCTATAGCGGCGGCAACACTTTACCCGCCCGGAAATGAAAGCCGCAGCCATTGCTTTCGGTTTCACGCGGGGCCCATTGGCAGACGGCACATCGGCGTTCGTTTCCAGCGGCATGGGGTGAATCGCATTGGTCGCCAAGATACTTGCCCAACAGGGCATCAATATAGCTGCCCTGAAAAGCATCCACCCCAAGGCTCCGTCCCATGCGTACGGCGGTGCGGCTGTCACACCTGGTTAAAATCAGATTGCGGTTGCCCAAGGCGACTGCAAATTCACGCAGTCTTTCAGCAACAGTGGACCGCTTTGACCCGATGATATTCTGATCCCAGATCACTTTTACAAAATCGACATTGATCTTGCGCGGCGACAAAAATTCCAGTGCGGGCAGTGTAATGCGATCCAGCCCCACACGAACACCGGCCGATTGCAATAACTTGCAGGCATCCTCGAATTCCCACCAGTCGGCAATGGCATTTTCCAGCGAAACCTCAATCGCCAGGTTTCGGGCAAACCGGCTACCGCCATTGCCAAGAAAATTCGCAAACGAGTCGGAAAAAATTGTCTGCACCTGCATGTTCAGATGCAACACATCGGGCAAAACAAGAGGGGCAAGTCTTTCGGTTAGGGCCATGACTTTGTCATCAAGCACCCGCGACAGGATTTCTATTTCGCCGGAACCTTCGAGGACGAAGTTTGACAAATGGTTGTGACGTAAAAAATCCAGCGAACAATAAAGTTCATGACCAATAATTTCGCGCTGGGTCTCGCGGATTTCCAATATGGCCTGGCGACGACAAGAATCATAAATAGCATCACCCGAAATGGCCGCCTTCAACAGATTGCCAAGGTCAATTTTCTTTTTGCCGGTTGTAAAATTTGTATTTTTGCTGCTGATTTGAAGTGCGGCTTGCAACCTGGCATCATCATCGGGCCAGCGAAATTCGCTCCAGATATCCTCAGGGACAGCGCCCAACCCGTGACGAACAATAACCTTTTCGAGCAACTCGGAAATAGTATCGACAAATGGGTCCACATTGCCCAACCCCCGCCCCAGCCGAACAAAGGCGACCATACCGTTATTGAGTTTATATTGCTGGGTACGTTCAGGCAGCAGGCGAAAACCTTCACGCATCAAAGCAGCATAATCATCGGGTGATAGTCGCAACGAAACCGGGAGATTCAGCAACCCGACAAACAGTTTTTTGCCGGAATGATCGTTCTTTTTCAGCAATTCCAGCAATCTGATCGCCGAAATTTGCTTTAACTTTCCAGCTTGCGTCATGTTCTCTCTGCACGTCTATTCATTTAAAACAGGCAAACTGTAAAAATTCAGCCCCTTAAAACCTAACGTCCGATGCTGTTTTCAAGGTGCTGTGATAATTTTGTAATCAGTTTTAATCCACTTTGCGTTTGGTTCAGCATATAATCCCCAACACTTGAAACCACACGAACGCCCCGCAATGCATTGCAAACAAATACGCAGTCCGTTGTTTTCAAATGCTCAATCGTTACCGGATCATAGCATAGCGAAATGTGATTGCTTTGCGCCCAATCAATAACGCAGGCCCGGCTTAACCCGGCAAAAATGCCGCTTTCTTTTGGTGCGGTATAAAGTCGCCCTTTAAGCATCGCAAAAACATTGGCAATGGTGGTTTCCCCGACATGACCATCCTGCGTCAGGATCAGGCAATCTTCCGCGCCGGCATCTGCGGCCTCGTTGCGGGCGACAATATTGTCAAGGTAATTAAGGCTTTTCATACGGCTGGCAACAGACCACGGATTGCGGCGTACCTGTTTGGATATTGCCAGTTCAAGCGGCCCGCATCCTGCATCCAGGTCAATGGGTTTTGCCGTGATTAACACGGTCGATCCACTTGCCCCGGTCGCAAGCAACCCTTGCCCGCCCTGCCCGCGCGATACAGTTAGACGGATAACGGCGTGGCGTTTTTCAAAGCCCTGACACAATGTCGAGATCACTTTCGCCAATGTTGCTTCATCTGGAATTTTGACAGGAAATCCCCCCAACACATCAATACTTTGCGATATTCTTTGAAGGTGAAAAGATAACCACCCAACATGACCGTTCGTTGCTCGCATGGTTTCGAACACACCATCGCCGAGCAAAAAACCACGATCTGAAACAGATATATGTGCATCGTTTTCATTCAGAAAAGTGCCATTCAACCACAACATCCTCAAGCCCCTTTCGCGATTGCACGATCTGCCACTTGTCGCGATAATTTTTGCTGGTTGAATTTATCCGCGATGGTCAAAAAATTACCCAGTAAATCGTGTCCATGTTCGGTCAGAACGGCTTCGGGATGAAATTGCACGCCGTAAACCGGCAGGCTCAGATGCGCCAGCGCCATTAATTCACCATCGGGACTAAGCGCTGTGGCCCGCAATTTGGCGTTATTCGTTGGTAAATTCGCGATCAGGGAATGATAACGGGTTACCGTTAACGGGGTAGGCAATGAGGAAAACACCCCTGTGCCATCATGATCAATCGGCGTGGTTTTACCATGTAGAGGACGGGCGGCACGGGTTATTGTCCCGTCAAATGCCTGGGCAATCACCTGATGCCCCAGACAGACACCCAACAGCGGAAAATCATTGCAGGTGTCACGAACGATATTCAAGCACTGCCCGGCCTGATCGGGCGCGCACGGCCCGGGCGATATAATGACGGCTTCGGGGGCCAGTTGGCGAACGCCAGGCGCATCAATCGCATCGTTGCGCATCACCACAATCTCGCGTCCCAGCTCGCGCACATATCGGGCCAGGTTGAAGACAAAAGAATCGTAATTATCGATCAATAAAATCACAAACGATTTCCAGTTTTCATGCCGGTTGCCCAACCATACGACCCTGCCAGACTTTACGGCAACTTTGTCACGATCCCAAGGGCCGCTATCAGCTTGGCCGCCTTCGACAGGGTTTCGTCATATTCGCAAGCCGGTATGCTGTCGGCAACAATACCGCCCCCAACGTTAAAAGCCATCCGCCCCTCATGGATAGACAAGGTTCTAATGGCGATATTGGTATCCATCGCACCGTCAAAACCAATAAAGCCAATGGCCCCGCAATAAGCACCCCGGCGACTGTTTTCAAGCTCGGTTATAATTTCCATGGCGCGAATTTTCGGGGCCCCGGTAATGGAGCCACCGGGGAAACACGCTGCTAACGCATCAATCGCCGTTTTTTCGGTTTCCAGCCTGCCCTCGACCGTTGAAACCAGATGGTGAACATTGGCAAAACTTTCAAGCTGGCAAATCGCCTTTGTAACAACGCTGTACGGTTCACAGACCTTGGACAGATCGTTGCGCAACAGATCGACAATCATGACATTCTCTGCCCGGTCCTTGTCCGAGCACAACAATTCCTGTGCATTTGCGGCATCCTCCAGCGGTGTGTTGCCGCGCGGACGCGTGCCTTTGATCGGTTTGGTTTCCACCCTGCCGTCAGCATCAACTTTCAAAAAGCGCTCGGGCGAATTTGACAATATAGCAACCGCACCAAAATCCAGATATGCGCCAAACGGTGCCGGGCTTAAGCCGCGCAGTCTGCGATACAGAGCAAATCTGTCTGGCATCTGCCCCAGGCCATAGTGCGCAAAAAACGATTGCGATAAATTTGCCTGAAAAATATCACCCGCAAATATATAATCCAGCACCCGGCGCACCGCATTTTCGTAATCCGCGCGGTTAAAGTTGGCCTGCCACGGCATCATGGCCGGTAATTCGGGGGCTTGAGGAACGTCTACCTCAAATGGCATGGCCCGACGAAGCAGGTCTTTGATATCGGCCAGTTTCTCTCGCGCACGCATCCGTTGCGCCTGACTTTGCGGCGCGCAAAAGCCATGCGCAATGATCCACATCCGGCGTTTGGCAAGGTCAAACGACAGAACAACATCGTAAATGCCCGCCATCAAATCGGGGATGTTTATCCAGTCCTGTTCAGGTTCCGGCAGGTTTTCCAGTTGCTGGCACAAATCATAGCCAAAATAGCCAACCAGCCCGCCCTGAAAAGGCGGCAAGGTCGCATCGTGGGGAACCTCATATTGGGCCATCAAAGTGCCAAGGACAGTGAAGGGGCTGCCGGGCACATCGACACCATCCAGGCACACCTGCCCGTCACGGGCCGTGATTATATGGATGGGGTTTAGCGCGATATAGGAAAATCCGGCGTCATTTCCAGAATCCAGAAACTGGCACTTACCTGAACCTGCCAAAGCACCAAAGGCAATATCGGGTTCAATAAACGGGTATTCTTCGACCAGCATCAATCCTGGTTCCGGCTGACAGCATCGCCGTCCGCATCCGGCCGATCAAAATCATAGGCTCGTTCAATTTTCGCAACCCGCAAGGTATAGCTCTGATACCACTTTTCGCGGCCCATATTACGGGCTGCGGTGTGATCGAGCTGTAATTTCCATGCTTTGATGGCCGCTTCATCACGCCAGTACGATACGGTAATGCCCATACCTTCGTTGTCGCGTTCGGTCGAATCTTCACCCAAATATCCATCCTGTTGTGCGGCAAGGCGGCTCATCTCGGCGGCTTTAGCGCCATATGCCGCGCTATCGCAATCGGTACGAATAGAGGAAAAAATAACAGCGTAATAGGGCGGCGACGGCAAACGGGAAAGCGGCATCACAATGTCTCCTGCGTAAAACACGTGGCGACAATTTAGGCGATTCCATCACCAATACCAGTGACAAAAAAGGGATGCAGCAAATGCGGCACCCCTTTTCGTGATCAGGTTATGAAATTCACACCCTTACATGGCAGCAATGCGATCAAAACCTTCCTGAAGTTTACCCAAGGTATTCCGGGCATCTTCAAGTTTGGCCTTCTCAGCGGCAACAATTTCTTCCGGGGCACGGCTAACAAAGCGTTCGTTGGAAAGTTTTCCTTCCTGCGCTTTGATATATTTGCCGATTTTTTCTATTTCTTTTTCAAGTCGCGATTTTTCGGCCGCAACATCAATGAAATCCGCCACAGAAACAAACACGGGCACACCGTCAACCACTGTCTGGATCGCGCCTTTTGCCACAGCTTCGGTCCGATCCGCACCAATAAACTCGATCCCGGCAACACGGGCCAAGCGCTTTACCTGGGCTTCCTGCGCAGCAATGGCGGCTTTCATGGCATCGGTGGCATCCACCAGATAAATCGGCACTTCGGCGGATGGCGGTACATTCATTTCCGAACGAACACCACGAATATTACCAATCAACCGCAAGGCCAAATCCATTTCGGCTTCAACATTGGTGTCGATCAGATCGTCACCTAATGTCGGCCAGGCTTGCGCCATTAACAAACCAGTATGTTTTTCACTGGTCTGCGCCCACAATTCTTCGGTGATGAACGGCATGATCGGGTGCAGGATCAGCAAAATCTGATCAAAAACCCAAGCCGCTGTCGCACGCGTTTCGGCCTTGGCATCGGCATCATCGCCCATAAAAACCGGCTTGGCCAGTTCCAGATACCAGTCACAAAAAGTACCCCAAACAAACTGATATGCACCGGCTGCGGCATCGTTGAAACGATAGTTTTCAATCGAACCCGAAACGTTCCTGGCGGCCTCGGCAACCTTGCCAACGATCCAGCGATTCAAGGTCGTTTTAACCGATTTGGGATCAAATCCGTCAACAACATTGCATTCGTTCATTTCGCAGAACCGTGCGGCGTTCCAGATTTTGGTCGCAAAATTGCGATACCCTTCCACCCGGGATTCTGCAAGTTTGATATCGCGGCCCTGTGCGGCAAGGGCCGTCAGCGTCATGCGCAGGGCATCACAGCCAAATTTTGCAATCAGATCAAGCGGATCAATCACGTTGCCCTTTGACTTGGACATTTTCTGGCCGTTTTCATCACGTACCAGGGCATGAATATACACATCACGAAACGGCACCTGCCCGTCCATGAAATGCATTCCCATCATGATCATACGGGCAACCCAGAAGAAAATGATGTCAAAGCCGGTAACCAGCACATCACCTGGATAGTATTTTCCAAGTTCCGGCGTCTGTTCGGGCCAGCCAAGGGTCGAAAACGGCCACAAGGCAGATGAAAACCACGTATCAAGAACATCAGTTTCCTGATCAAGTTCAACTTCTTTGCCGTAATGTGCCTTGGCGGCGGCAATGGCTTCTTCTTCGGTTTCTTCAACAAAGAAAGTGCCATCCGGGCCAAACCATGCCGGAATACGATGGCCCCACCACAACTGCCGTGAAATGCACCACGGCTGGATGTTGCGCATCCATTCAAAATAGGTGTTTTCCCAGTTTTTCGGTACAAACCGGATGCGACCATCTTCGACGGCTTCGGTTGCCGGTTTTGCCAGCACCTCGGCATTCACAAACCACTGATCCGTCAAGTAAGGCTCGATCACAACGTTTGAGCGGTCGCCATAGGGCACCATATGAACGGTGTCTTCGATCTTTTCCAAAAGACCAAATTCGTCCATCCGCGCAATGATCAGTTCGCGTGCCTTGAAGCGGTCCATGCCGCGATATTCTTCCGGGGCATTGTCATTGATGCAGGCGTGGTCATCGAGAATATTGATTTTTTCCAGATCGTTGCGTTTGCCAACTTCAAAGTCGTTAAAGTCATGCGCCGGGGTGATTTTAACGGCACCGGACCCTTTTTCAGGGTCGGCATATTCATCGGCGACAATCGGAATCCGACGGCCAACAATTGGCAAAATACAATATTTACCAACCAGATCCGCATAGCGTTCATCGTCGGGATGAACCGCAACAGCCGTGTCGCCCAGCATTGTTTCCGGGCGCGTGGTGGCAACGGTAATAAATTCACCCTCACGGCCTTCGATCGGATATTTAAAATGCCAGAAATGACCTTTAACTTCTTTCTGGACGACTTCCAGGTCTGAAATTGCGGTCAGAAGTTTCGGGTCCCAGTTGACCAGTCGCTTGTCGCGATAAATCAACCCCTGTTTGTGCAGGGTGACAAACACCTTGCGCACAGCAGACGACAGGCCTTCATCCATGGTAAAGCGTTCGCGCGGCCAATCGGGCGATGCGCCAAGGCGGCGCAACTGATTGGTAATCGTTCCGCCCGATTCTTCTTTCCATTCCCAGACTTTTTCGACGAACTTTTCACGGCCCAGATCGTGACGGGTCACATTTTGGGCGCCAAGCTGACGTTCCACCACCATCTGGGTCGCAATACCGGCATGGTCCGTGCCCGGCTGCCACAGGGTATCCTTGCCGATCATGCGATTATAGCGCACCAGAATATCCTGCAAGGTAAAGGTCAAAGCATGCCCCATATGCAGGCTGCCGGTCACGTTGGGCGGCGGCATCATAATGACATAGGGATTTTCTTTGCTTTCCGGATGGGCGGCAAATGCCCCGGATTTTTCCCATTTTTCGTAGAGTTTGTTTTCCACGTCGGTCGGGTTGTAGGTTTTATCCAACATCGTCTTTCTGATCCGCTGCGGGTTTTATTGAGAAAAGAAAAAAAAGCGGCGCACCGAAAGGCGCGCCGCTGATTGTTACTAATCGGCTCGCCTAAAGGTCTTCGGCGCGGCTGACAATCCGCTCGATTTCCTTTTTCACAAGGCGCTCGATCATGTAAGGCAAATTCTCGTCAAGCCACTCTTTCAGGATCGGGCGCAGCATATCACGCACCAGATCTTCAAGGGTGGCATGACCGGCATTAATCCCCAAGCCAATTGCACGCTTACGTGCAACAGCCTGAGCCAGTTCTGTCATGCTGCCCGAGGCCGAAGATTCAGTCTGCCCGGAAATCAGCGCAGGCTCGTCGTCATCTTCTTCCTCGTAAAAAGCTGGTACCGGACGTCGCGGTTCTTCGCGAACAGGTTCCGGTTCAGGTTCTTCTTCGACCTGCTCTTCAAAATCGAGCATATCGTCAAGATCCATGCTTTCCGGAGCAAGTTCCATTTCCTCTTCATCATCAAGATCAAGCGGCTCTGGCTCTTCGTCCTCAAGTTCCAGCTCTTCGGGTTCATCTTCCAGAACCAGTTCGTCGAACTCATCTTCCGGCTCGTCAAAAACCTCTGGTTTAGGTTTAGGTTCAGGCACCGGGGTCGGCTTTCGTTTTGCCGGTTCCTTTTTCTCATCCTCTCCCTCATCCGCAAGAATTTTGCGAATGGACTGAAGGATGTCCTCCATCGAAGGTTCCTGTTGCCCGTCACTCATTGGTTTTCTTTCGCGCTAAAAAATAATCACCGAACTGGTCCGGTCGATTATCCGACCCCATACCGTTCGGGGCCGGTGTTGGCACTTCCAGATCAATCAGATCCCCACAATTGATCCTTAACTTTATTATAGTTTTGTTCTACATCGTAAATTTCAACCGGCAGACCCAAAACCTGTGCATTCAGGGCACCAATTGCTGCTTTAACCTCAAATTCGGCAACCGCTGCATCACGACGGGACTGTACCAGAGATACACGCGCCTGCAAAAGTTCCTGTTCCTGATCAAGAACGTCAAGAACCGTACGCGACCCAACAGACGCTTCACGCTGAACACCGTCAAGAGCAACTTCGGCAGCCGAAACTTCAGACTGCTGGCTTTCGATACTTGCACGTGCCGTTACCAGGTTTTCCCAGGCACTGGTCGCACTTTCAATTACTTGCCGACGGGTCTGATCCACCACCAGCCGCGCCTGCCCCGCTGTCTGCTTGGCCGCACGAATGGTAGAATATTCAGCACCCTGCTGATAGATCGGAACCGTTACTTCGGCAAGAATCTCGGCATTATCCGTGGTGGTGTCTTCTGACGAGGATTCGCTGCTGCGCGATACACCTGCTGACAGGCTGACGACGGGATAAAGGGCACCCTCGCTCAGACGAATATCATCATGGGCAGCGTCTTCAGAATATTGTGCCTGCAAAACATCCGGATGCTGTGCACTGGCGGTTTCAACCACCTGCTTGACACCGGTCGGCAGTCCTCCAAGCGGATCAGGAATTTTAAGGTCCGTCGGTGCATTGCCAACCAGGCGTTCATAGACCGCACGCGTATTGGCAAGCGTTCCCTGTGCTGCAATCAGGTTAGCCTTGGCACCCGCCAGGCGGGCTTCAGCCTGTGCCACGTCGGTACGGGTAACTTCCCCCACCGAGAAACGATCCCGGGTTGCTTCAAGCTGACGTTCAAGCACGCGAATGTTGTTCTGGTTCAGTTCCACAACCGCTGTGTCACGCAGAACGTTAAAATAAGCGGTTGCAACATCAAGAAACACGGTCTGTTCACTTGAGCGCAAAGCCGCGCGCTGTGCCTTGATCCGCGCATCGGCGCGTTCGGTTTCGGCTTCGGTCCGTCCACCACGATACAAAGGCTGGCTGACATTCAAGCCGACCTGGTAAGGGTTAAGCGTCGAATCATTTGTTGTGGATGCATTATCGGTATCAACATCAAGTCTGCGGATACCTGCACTACCACTTAATTGAACCGTGGGCCGCCAGTTAGAAAGCGCCTTTGAAATTTCCTCGTCCGTGGAGCGCAGTTGTGCCCGGCCGGCTTCGAGTGTCGGGTTGCTCTGATATGCTTTGGCAAGCGCATCATCGAGGGTTTCAGCAGACGCCGCTGCAGAGACCACCCCGGCAGTAGCCAGAATGCTACAGGTCAGCAAGAACCGTTTTATCATTTATACACCCTTGTCAAAGTCCTACACTAAGTCCCGACCCCAGCGCAGTTCCGATTTGGTAACGTTGCCAATAAAAATGTCTAAAAAAAGAGGTCGTTGGAAGCAAAATTTCCAATTTTCCCTTCATTTAGCCGAACTAATTCATTTCCATCATTCGTATCGTGACATTTCTGGTGCGATATCGATAGCCCACTTTTCTATACCACCAGCGATATTAAAAACGTCTTTAACACCTTGTGCCGCCAAAAACATCGCCGCGTGGCGGCTGCGAACACCGTGATGACACAAAACCGCCACCGGTTTATCGGTGCCAATTTCGTCAAGACGGCGTGCGATATCGCCAAGCGGTATATGCAAGGCCCCGTCAATCGCGCAAATTTCAACTTCCCAGTCTTCGCGCACATCAACAAGGGTAAGCGGCGCTGATGTTTTAATCAGCCCCGCCACTTCCTGACACGAAATATCCCGGACCATGTCCAATTGAACCAGACCTTGCAACAACAAATAACACAACGATGCGTTCCGATATCAGCACCCTGTTACCGGAACGATATGTTTCATTGTGACTTAAAAGACAAAACTTTCGACCGGCTCAAACCCCGGCAAATACGGTACGTTTGCATCAAACAGGTCACGATGCCCGATGACACCATGCTCACGTTCATACAAACGCGCAATGCCAACCTTGTTCTCTTCACGAACAACAGCAAGCAAACGCCCGCCTTCTGCCAATTGCGACAAAATGGCTTCCGGCACTTCGGCCACAGCACCATCAAACAGAATGACATTATAAGGAGACTGTTTGGCGTATCCCTTAACAACGTCCCCTTCAACAACGATCACGTTGTCAAAATTATTGTCCTGCATGATTTTTTCGGCGGCCTGCGCCATTGCGCCGTCCCCCTCAACCGCGACGACCGTTTCCGCAACCCGTGACAGCAGCGCGCAGGCATAACCATAACCTGCGCCAATAACGAGCGCGACATCGGTGGTGGCGATTTCGGCGACCTGCATCAAACGGGCAATAACCATCGGCTCGATGGCATAGCGACCGTTACCAATGGAAATGTCTTCGTCGACATAGGCAACATCACGCTTGCTTTCAGGCAAAAACCGTTCCCGCGGGACATCTTCCATCGCTGCGATGACCAAAGGATCGGTAACCTTGTTGGTACGAACCTGATTTTCCACCATGTTGTGGCGCGCGACTTGATAATCCATCATATCTGACCTGAAATTCCCGCAAGAAAAGGATGATGGCCCCGCAGCAATTATAGCCAGAGAGCCAGACGAGCTGTCACGTTTATAGTCAGCCCACCGCCCCCTGACAACATTGGAAATTGCATGGGCGGCAGATAGGCAGCACGGGCTCGTGTTTTTTTGCCAATATCCCCACCAAAACGCCGCCAGACACAACCTCTGATCACCTTCAGCCAACCTTGCGGCCTTTAACGTGCATCCGGGTTTTTGCAAGCATAACACTTAAACATCAGAAAACAGCGATTCCCCAGCCCAAAACAACAATTAACCCGGCATCTGGATTCTGTATCTCCCAAAGCGCCCGGAACAATGACGATATCGGGGTGATGGCCCATCGCAATACCAATGGATAATCTTAAAATCCATCATCTTTAATGGAACGATACAAAGATATATCAATTTTTCCCGCGCGGTATCTGTGTATTTAACACAGGATTGAAACGCCACAAAACGGGCAACACCAAGGGGGGAACCATGCGCGATACGGGGCCAGTTACAAATCGCGAAGTCAAAATGGATGACACCAGCATCCTTGTCTCGCGGACAGATACGGGAGGCAAGATCGCTTTTGCCAACAGGGATTTCGTAAGAATCAGTGGTTTTAGCGAAGATGAACTCATTGGTTCCGCCCATAATATTGTACGGCACCGTGACATGCCCAAGGAAGCATTTGCCAATTTGTGGGCCACAGTAAAGGCAGGGCGTCCGTGGCAGGGGATCGTTAAAAACCGCTGCAAAAATGGTGATCATTACTGGGTACGCGCCAACGTTACCCCCGTCATCGAAGATGGAAACGTTACGGGGTATATCTCGATCCGAACCAAACCGACGCCAGAGCAAAAACGCGAAGCAGAACAGACTTATGCCGACCTGCGCAACGGCACCAGGAATATCGACCTGGAAGACGGACAAATTGTCAGGATCGGTTTTGGGCAATCTTTGCGTCATTATGTATCTGGTATTCGTGGCAGCCTGACAGTGGCCTTTGGCTCGATGGCGATTCTAATGGTACTGACCGGCAGATTTGGTGCCTGGGCAGACCATAACGGCTATAACTCCATCACGGTAAATCTGGCGATACTGGCCGCGACCATTGCCCTGACATTGATTTACGGCACACTTTTAACCCATAAATTGTGCAAGCCTTTGCGGCGCATGGAAGATCACTTTAAAGCCATCGCCCTGAATGACCTGTCCCACGAAATTGAATTGCCATCCATCTCGGATTTCAAACCCGTAATCCAGCAGTTGCGCGCCTTACATGCCAAGCTGGCCTATGGCACACTTGAACGATATGAAAACGAAGAAAAAGCCAGCGCCCTGCGCGTCAAGGCCCTGCAAATTTTGGCTGAAACCGTTGAACGCGAATTACAAATCGTGGTCGAAGCCATTATTGACCAGACATCAAGGCTGAATTCATCTGCCGGCGACATGGCGGCATCCTCGCAACGGGTTTCAACCAATTCTGAAAGTGTAGCTAACGCAGCGCATGAAGCACTTGCCAATGCGGAAGCCGTCTCGGGTGCCTCCGAAGAACTTGCGGTATCGATCCGTGAAATATCGCGGCAAATCAAAGAAACAACAGCAATCGCAACCGAAACCAACACTTCAGGAATTGAGGCAGAACGCACTGTATTAACCCTGAAAGATAGTGTTGGCCGTATTGGTGAAGTTGCCGAACTGATTGCTGGCATTGCAGCCCAGACCAACCTTCTGGCCCTTAACGCGACAATTGAAGCAGCCCGTGCCGGTGATGCAGGAAAGGGTTTTGCCGTGGTGGCACAGGAAGTTAAGAACCTGGCCAATCAAACTGCACGTTCGACCGAAGAAATTACCCACCAAATTGCCGATATTCAGCAGGTTACCGGTTCGGTTGTTTCCGCCGTTCAACATATGAGCGCAAACATCCGCCGCATCGACCAAGTCGCCTCCAATGTCGAAATATCCGTCCACCAGCAAGACAGTGCGACGCAGGAAATTGCCCGTAGCGTTGTTGAAACAGCAACCGCATCAAACCAGGTGACCGAAAAAATTACCGATGTTTCACGAGAAGCCGACAGCAACCTGGAACGGGCTGAAAACATGAACAGGATTGCATCCGAAGTCGACAAGAGCATTGCCGAACTGCGCGCCACCCTTGTTCGTATTGTTCGCACAGCAACACCGGAAGTAAATCGTCGCCGAGACCCCAGATTCGACATTAACACCAGGGTTCAGATCAACATGAATGGTGAAGCCATACGCGGCAACACCATCAATCTGTCCAAAGGCGGCTGCAAGGTACAATTGCAAAACCCGCTTACATCCGGCTCTCGCGGCACAATTACTCTTGATGACCTTAAAATATCGCTATCGTTCGAGGTTGAGAACAGTAAGGGGGATGTCGCGAACCTTCATTTCAGCCCATCGCCTGATTGCGAGAAAATCCTTGATCAGTGGCTGGAGCGCAAACAGCGGCGTCGATAATCTTTAAAGCACTTTTTCTTTAATATGACCCATTTTGCCAGCTCAGTC
>TARA_R110001583_G_scaffold188237_1_pt1 | contig 165657 bp, 159 predicted proteins | sample TARA_R110001583 | Tara Oceans TARA_R110001583 (sample SAMEA4398432) | marine metagenome | biome: Polar Biome; feature: [MES] marine water layer (ENVO:01000295) within the mesopelagic zone...; material: water (ENVO:00002006), including particulate matter (ENVO:01000060) such...
ATGGGAAAGACCATGTGTGCTGATGGTAGAGGTTTCGGTCTTTTTGGCTTTGATCGCACATTATGACATTTCAATTGTCATAATGACATGTATAGTGTCGATATGAATGCAGAAAAATTATATGAACTCGTTTGGATGTCACGTCCGTTGATGCAGGCGGCGGAGGCTTGCGTGGAGAAGGGACTTGTCGAAACCGATCTGACGGTGCGGATGCGTGCCGTTTTGGAAATGCTGCTTGCGCATGGCGCGCTGTCCGTTCCCGATATTGCGGCAAAGCTCGACATCAAACGGCAGTATGTCCAAGTGATGGTGAACGAAACATTGGCGTCGGGCTTTACGATGCAACGTCCGAACCCTCGGCATAAACGATCTTCGCTTCTGGCGTTGACCGATCGCGGACGCGACTTGATCAAAGACATCACATGTCAGGAAATGGATTTGATGAGAGATCTTGGCACCGATTTCACAGACGAAGACGTTGCAACGGCTTTGAGGGTGGTCCGGGCGATGACGGCGAAACTGAAAAAGATGGTGGAGGAACAGCCATGACGACGCTGGTTTATGGGATTGGTGCGGCGGTGATTGCCGCATTTGCTTGGCTTGTTTTCGGGATCATTCGCATTGGCGCGATCAGTCGCGGAAAGCGGATTGGTGACCGGACGGGAACGGCCGTGCTGCTCATTGATCTTCAAACGGTCTTTTGGGATCGCGGTCCCTATTCTGACACCGCGAAATTGGCTGCCAAGGCTGTCATTCTGGAGGAAGTCAGGGCTGCAAAACGGATGGGCCATCCCGTTATTGCCATCCGCCAAGAGTGGTCGATCCCGGTGACCAAAATGATCGCCAGGATGGCAATGAGGGGGCAAGCCGTCGAAGGCACGCTTGGCACCGAACTGGCCGAGCCCTTCGCCGGACTTGCCGACCACGATCTCGTCAAGCGTGTCCAGGACGCTTTCGAGACAGGGGATCTCGACCCGCTCCTCGAAAAGCTGGGGGTCGGAACTCTGCGCATCGTTGGTTTGGACTTCAACTATTGCGTTCTGAAAACGGTCCTTGCGGCTCGGAACAGAGGCTATGCCGTGACAGTCGTCAAACGCGGTACCCTGTCGGGGGCACCGACCGAGCCAGCAGAGCACCGCATGATTTCGGCGGAGGTGGTGCTGCAATAGCCCTGTCCATGTCCGCCTCGTCTTGGGGCTTGGGGCTTGGGTCTTGCGGGCAAAACGGCCAAGCAAAGCGTTTGAAAACCCGGGGCGCGGCTTAGTGGGACAGGCCGTTTGTGCCTACGCCCCCGGCGTGGCAGAGTGCGCCCTCTAGGATGTCGAGGTGGGCGGGCGCTGTTCGATTGTCGCTTTGGCTGTTTTCAGTCGATCGGGCTTGCTACAGGTTTCTATGTCTCACCACAGCCCATTTTGAAAAGGAGATTGAGCGTGACGACACACATTAAACTGCCGCAAACCGGCTCATGTCGATGCGGTAAGGTGGTGATTGAGGTGGCAAAAGCCCCGGTCATGACCTCCGCCTGCCATTGCCGCGGCTGTCAGAAAATGAGCGCCAGCGCCTTTTCCTTGACCGCGATGGTGCCTGCTGAGGGCTTTCGCGTTGTCAGCGGTGAGGTGGTCAAGGGCGGTCTTCAAGGGCCTGAATTGGATCACTATGTCTGTTCCAGGTGCAAGACATGGATGTTCACCCGTATCACCGGCTTTGAGGCGCTGGTGAATGTGCGTCCGACCCTGTTTGAGGTCGTTGAGTGGACCGTGCCGTTCATCGAAACAATGACCTGTGCCCGGTTGCCTTGGGTGTGTTTCCCGGCCCAGCACAGCTTTGAGCGGATGCCCGATCCAGAGGAATTCCCGGCGCTGCTTGCCGGTTTTGCGGCACGCGCTTGACGGCTCAACAGGTGAAGGCGGCCATCCGCGCCTGCGCAACCGTTGCCAAATCTGCAGGCGCGATTTCAAAGATATGGCGCGGTGTGCCTGCGGCGGCCCAAACCGTGTCAAATGCCAACAAAGCCGGATCGAAAAACATATGTGGCGGGGTCAAATGCCCGACGGGCGAGACGCCACCAATCGCGAATCCCGTGGCGTTGCGGACCTCTTTGCCGTCGGCGCGGGCCAAGGCTTCGCCTGCCACCTGTGCGGCCAAGGCCATGTCCACCTGACGCCCGCCCGGCGTGATAAACACGCAGATCGCACCACTTTTCACGCCTTTAAAGACGATGGATTTGGCGATTTGATCGACGGCACAGCCCGCCTGCGCCGCCGCCTCCACTGCAGTGCGGGTGGAGCCGTCCATCTCTAAAATATGGATCGCGTGGCCCGCCTGCTTGAGCGCTGTTTCGACACGTTTCAGGCTTTTGGATATCGGAGGCTCCGTTTGCTTTGCCGCACCAAACCATGTCGATTTGGGTTGCGCAAGACGTGCAATCGGCCATGCTCAGGACAAGATTTGAGGAGGAACCATGTCCGACATCAGCGCCGTGTCCCGTCGCATCACTCGTCTGCCGCGCGCCTATGACCCCGAACGCGGGGCCGAGGCCGCCGAGGCCGTGGCGGGTCTAAGCAAAGACGAAATCGCCCTCGTCGAGGGGGCCGCAGGTTCTGCGCCCTATCTGCATGGTTTGGTGTTGAAAGAGGCTGTGTGGTTGAGGCCCGCCTTTGATGATCCGATGCGCGCGCTTTCTGATGAAATCGCCCGGATTGAGGCCTTGCCCTTTGATCAAATCGACCCCGGCCTGCGCCAAGCCAAACGGCGCATCGCGCTTTTGGCCGCACTGTGTGATTTGGGTGGGGTCTGGGCGCTGTCCGATGTCACCGGGTCGCTGTCTTTGTTGGCGGATCGGGCCTGTCATGTGGCGATGCGGGCGCATGTGGCGCGCGAAATCAAGCGGGGTAAGATCCCCGGACAGAGCGAAGACGACATCGAAAGCTGTGGCGGAATGGTGGCGCTGGCCATGGGCAAACATGGCGCGGCGGAGTTGAATTACTCCTCTGATATTGACCTGATTTGCCTGTTTGACGAAAGCCGATTTGACGGTGTGGATCAGATGGAGGCGCGCGCAGGCTTTATTCGTGCCACTCGCCGCGCCATGGCTTCGCTGTCGGATTTGACCGGCGACGGCTATGTGTTTCGCACCGATCTGCGGCTGCGCCCGGACCCCTCGGTGACGCCGGTGTGTTTTTCGATGGACGCCGCTGAGCGCTACTATGAAAGCGTCGGCCGAACTTGGGAACGCGCCGCCTATATCAAAGCCCGCGCCTGTGCTGGTGACATCGCGGCGGGGGAGCGGTTTTTGAACCAACTCACCCCCTTCGTGTGGCGCAAGCACCTTGATTTCAATGCCATCCGCGAGACCCATGATATGCGGTTGAAAATCCGCGCCCATAAGGGGTTGGGCGGGGCGCTGAAACTTGAAGGGCACAATATGAAATTGGGCCTTGGCGGCATTCGCGAGATCGAATTTTTCGCCCAGACCCGGCAATTGATCGCGGGCGGGCGTGACCCGGAACTGCGCGCGCGTGGCACCGTGCCAGCCTTGGCAAAACTGGCCGAAAAAGGCTGGGTTGAGGGGGAGGTGGCCGAGACGCTGAGCCGGGATTATGAGGCGCATCGCGAGGTCGAACACCGCCTGCAAATGCTGCGCGATGCTCAGACCCACAGCCTGCCCAATACGCCCGAAGAATTTGACCGTTTGGCCGCCCTGATGGGCACGACAACGGAGGCGATGCGCGCCGATCTGCGTGAGCGCTGCCTGCGGGTGCATGGGTTGACCGAGGAGTTTTTTGCCCCCGGAGAGGCCGCCCCCGCGCCGGATTTGCCCCCCGAACAAGAGGAAATCACCAAGCGCTGGTCAACCTATCCCTGTCTGCGCACGCTGCGCGCGCAACAGATTTTCGATCGGCTCAAACCCGATCTTTTGGCGCGTATTCAACGGCTTGATCGCCCCGCAGAGGCGCTTACCCACCTGGACGGTTTCTTGGCCGGACTGCCCGCAGGCGTGCAACTCTTTGCGCTGTTTGAGGCCAATCCACAGTTGATTGACCTGATCCTCGACATCGTCTCCACCGCGCCGCATTTGGCCCGCTATCTGTCGCGCAACGCCAGCGTTTTGGACGCGGTCATTGGTGGGTCGTTTTTCGCGCCTTGGCCGGGGCGGGCGGGGATCACGGCGGAGTTGTGCGAGGTGTTGGAACGCGCCGGAGATTATGAGCGGCAACTCGACACCTGTCGTCGTTGGGCCAAGGAATGGCATTTCCGCGTCGGCGTGCATCAATTGCGTGATTTGATCACCGCAGATGAGGCCGGGGCGCAATATTGCGACCTCGCTGCGGCCTGTGTCGCCGCGCTTTATCCGCGGGTTGTGGCGGAGTTTTCGCGCAAATATGGCCCGCCACCGGGCAAGGGTGCGATGGTTTTGGGCATGGGCTCATTGGGCGCGGGGCGTCTGACAGCGGCCTCTGATCTGGACATGATCGTGATCTATGATGCGGGGGGCGTTGAGGCCTCTGACGGCCCACGGTCCTTGCCTGCGCGCACCTATTACGCGCGCCTGACCCAAGCCTTGATCACCGCCATGACGGCGCAAACCGCCGAGGGGCGGCTTTATGAGGTCGATATGCGCCTGCGGCCTTCGGGCAAACAGGGGCCTGTGGCGACCTCTTATGAAAGCTTTGAAAACTATCAGAAAAACGAGGCTTGGGTCTGGGAACATCTGGCCTTGACGCGGGGGACGGCGATTGCGGGGGATCAGGCTTTGGTCACTGCCGTTGAAGAGTTTCGCACTGAAATCCTCACAGCGCCAAAAGATGAAGCCCGCATTCGGCAAGAGACGCAAGAGATGCGGGTGCGCTTGGCCGAGGCCAAACCCGGCTCGCTTTGGGACCCGAAAAACGGGCCCGGTCGGATGATGGATATTGAGCTGAGTGCGGAGGCCGCGGCCTTGATCTCAGGCGCGGGCTGTCAAGATGTCTATGCGCAATTGCGTGCCGGGTTGGACTGTGGCTGGTGGACCGAGGCGGAACATGCGTTGCTCAGTGAGACCTATCGGTTGATGTGGCGTTTGCAATCGGCGGCCCGGCTTTTGACTGGCGAAAAATTGGACCCGGAGGCCGTGGGCGAGGGCGGCCGGGCGTTTTTGCTGCGCTCGAACGGGGCGGTGAGCATGGCGGCGCTCTCCGAAGAAGTGGCGGTGCGGGCGCGGGCTGCGGCGCAGACCTTGGATCAGGTGCTTGCGCGCCCGGCCTGCGAGGGATAGCACCGGGACAGATGACGCGGGGCAACAGGAGAGACCCATGGCCAGTTCGGATCAAAAATTGACCTCAGAGGTCACGGTGGATGAATTGACCTCAGAGGTCACGGTGGATGCGGCGCTTGATCCCGGCGGGTTGATCCGGGAATCTTACCGGATTGACGGGCTGGGTCTGTCTGAAGCGCGCTCGATTTTCCTCGATTGGGCGATCAAACTCGCGCCTGAGCTACAGCCCCAAATCGCCATTCGCCGCCTTTTGGCGCTGTATGCGCCCTATGGCGGGCCGTCGCATCCGATGACGGTTGTGTTGCAAGAGGGCTTAGGGGAGTTGGCGGAGGCGCCGCACCGCCGAGGTGGATCGCGGGCGCGCCGCCCTTAAATATAAAAGGGCCCGAAACGAAAAGGGCCTGACCCGAAAAGGGCCTGACACAAAAAGGACCAGAGCGGTGGCTCTGACCCGATTGTTTTGAGACGTGCGCAAATGGGTCAGCGCGGCAGGGCCGCGGCCTCGCGCGCCAGCTCTTCGATCGCTTTCCAATCGCCTTTGTTGACCAAATCCGACGGGGCCACCCAAGAGCCGCCGACGCACATCGTGTTGGACAAACTCAGGTAGTCATTGGCATTTTTCAACGAAATGCCGCCAGTTGGACAGAATTTCATCTGCGGCAAAGGCGCACCGATGGCCTTGAGCGCGGGTGCACCGCCATTGGCCTCAGCCGGGAAAAATTTCGCCACCGTGTAGCCGCGTTCCAACAGGCGCATCACATCAGAAGCGGTAGAGGTGCCCGCCAAAAGCGGCAGATCGGCGGCCTCGCAGGCATCGAGCAACAGATCGGTTGCGCCCGGTGAGACGCCAAATGTCGCACCGGCTGCAATCGCGGCTTTGACATCGGCGGGGGTCAAAAGCGTCCCCGCACCGACCACACCGCCCTCGACTTTGGCCATTTCGCGGATCACATCGAGGGCGACAGGCGTGCGCAGCGTCACTTCGAGGGCGGGCAATCCACCCGCGACCAACGCTTCTGCCAGAGGGCGGGCATGGGCCACGTCATGGACCACGAGCACGGGCACCACGGGGGCGAGGGCACAGATTTCGGCGGCTTTCAGGCTTGCCTCTTGCGGGGTCATGGCGTGTCCTTTCGGGTCTGGAGGGTCGCCACCCTGTTAGCGCTAAATGCGTCGGAAATAAAGTCAAACTTGATGGGAGCATGGCTTTGCTCACAGTTTGGGGGAGGGGGCCGGGATGAGCGTTTTTGTTCAGGCCCCTGCGCGGCCCTTGTACGGTGTTTGCGCCAACATATCTTAGGCGGGACCGATTCACATATAGTCCCCGGAGACCACGATGACGACAGATAGCCCGGCGAAAACCGACACGCTTTTCCGCCCGTTTTCTTACAAATCCCTCACCCTCAAAAATCGCATCGTCATGGCGCCAATGACGCGCGGCATGGCCCCCGAAGGCATCCCGCGTGCCGTCAACGCCGCGTATTACGCCAAACGCGCCGCGCATGAGGTGGGGTTGATCCTGTCCGAGGGCACGGTGATCGACCGACCAGCCTCGCGCAACTTGCCGGGCATTCCGTTTTTCCATGGCGATGCAGCCTTGGCAGGCTGGAAGGGCGTGATTGACGCGGTGCACGCGCAGGGCGGCAAAATGGGGCCGCAGATTTGGCACACCGGATCGACACGCGCGGGCGCATGGGAACCAGAGGCCCCGGTAGAGAGCCCCTCCGGCTTGGTCGGCCCCGGTGATCCGCGCGGCGTGGCGATGTCTGAGGCGGATATTGAGGCGACAATCGCAGCCTTTGCCAAATCGGCTAAAGCGGCCAAAGACTTGGGCTTTGATGTCGCCGAATTGCACGGTGCGCATGGCTATTTGATCGACCAATTCTTTTGGTCCGGCACCAACCTGCGCGCGGATGCGTGGGGCGGCGAAACGATCGAAGCACGCTCAAAGTTTGCGGTTGAGGTAGTCAAGGCCGTGCGCGCCGCTGTGGGGCCAGATTTTCCGATCATTCTGCGGCTGAGCCAATGGAAGCAACAGGATTATGTCGCCAAACTGGCCAAAGATCCGGCAGAGATGGAACGCTGGTTGCAGCCTTTGGTCGATGCGGGCGTGGACATCCTGCATTGTTCGCAACGCCGGTTCTGGGAACCTGAATTCCCCGAGGTCGATGGCGAGGACGGGTTGAATTTTGCCGGTTGGGCAAAGAAAATCACCGGGGTTCCGACGATCTCTGTCGGCTCCGTCGGCCTGTCGAACGACTTCGGCGGGGCCTTTGCCGGGCAGGGCTCGGAGGTCACGCCGCTAGATAAGCTGGTGCAGCGGATGGAGAATGACGAGTTTGATTTGATCGCCGTAGGCCGCGCGCTTTTGGGCGATGCGCTCTGGGTCGAAAAGGTCAAAGCCGGGGCCATGAACAAGTTGCAAAACTTTGATGCAGCCGCTTTGGCGGAATTGGTCTAACGTCCCCGGTTCTTCCTCTTTTGCCCCGGTCCTTCCTCTTCGCTTTCGAGCGAAGAGGTTGCATTTTAAAGGGCGGGGGGCGACATATAACGCCTCAGACAAAGGAGACCTATGCGCAGAAAATCATCGTAGCCCAGAGCGGCACAGAACGGCGGCCCTGACGGGGCCGAATGATTTTCTATGCGCATATGCGCTTTTGACTGAGGTCACTCAGATGACATTTTTTTCTTTGACGATCCGCCCGTTTGTGGCGGAGGACACACCTGCTTTGTCTCGGATTTGGCGGGCTGCCTCGGAGCAGGCACACGGGTTCTTTTCACCACAGCAACTCGCAGAACAGCAAGGTTTGGTGGAGACGGTCTATCTTGCCAATTCGGAAACATGGGTTGCGCTGCAAGGGAGAGAACCCGTTGGGTTTATTGGACTTTTACCTGATGATCGGGGCGCGTTTGTCGGCGGAGTTTTTGTCAACCCCACCGTGCAGGGCCAAGGGATTGGTCGCGCTTTGCTGGATCACGCACGGGCGCTCAAATCTGGCCTTCGCCTTGAGGTCTATGAGGCCAATACTCAGGCGCGTGGGTTTTATGCCAGTCTTGGGTTTCGCGAAACCGGGCGGCGGGAGGTTGATGACAATGGCTTGCCATTCCCGCTTTTAAAACTGGACATCTAAGTGAACGGGGCCGCCCCCGGCCTGCTGCTGGGGGCGGAGCAGATTAGAACAAGGAACAGGCACCGTCGGTTGCGGGACCGGCGTTTTGGCGGAAGGTTTCAAACAGCTCGCGGCCCATGCCAACGGCGTTGGCGGAAAGATCAGCGGTGACCAGATCGCGGGCGTCAAACCCCTCTTCGAGCACCTCCAAAACGCCATGGGTGGCATCGACCCGCACCAAGTCCCCATCGCGCAATTTGGCGATCGGACCACCACAGGCGGCTTCGGGCGAGACATGGATACAGGCGGGGACTTTGCCCGAGGCGCCCGACATCCGGCCATCAGTCACAAGCGCCACTTTCAGCCCGCGGTCTTGCAATACGGCCAAGGTTGGCGTCAGCGAATGCAGCTCCGGCATGCCATTGGCGCGCGGGCCTTGGAACCGGACGACGACCACGGTGTCTTCTGTGAATTCGCCATTTTGAAACGCGGTTTTAACGTCATGCTGCTCGTGGAAAATCCGCACTTTGGCTTCGACCACATGATGTTCGGGTTTGACGGCGGAGACTTTCATCACCCCGCGCCCGATGTTGCCCTTCAGCTCTTTGAGCCCCCCCACAGGCAGGAACGGGTTCGAGGCGGGGCGGATGATTTTGTCGTTGAGGCTCTCGTCTGGGCCATCTTCAAAGGTCAAAACGCCATCCCGCAATTTCGGTTCTTTGGTGTAGAGCGACAGCCCGTCTCCGGCGATGGTTTTCACATCATCATGCAGCAACCCAGCCTCCAACAATTCGCCAATCATATAGCCAAGCCCGCCTGCGGCGTGGAAGTGGTTTACATCGGCCAAGCCGTTTGGATAGACCTTTGCGAGCAGGGGCGTGGCGTCGGAAATGTCAGAAAAATCTTGCAGATCAAGGATGATCCCGGCGGCGCGTGCCATGGCGGGCAGGTGCAACACAAGGTTGGTCGAACCGCCTGTGGCCATCAGGCCGACGATGCCGTTCACAAACACTTTCTCGTCCAAAATATGCCCGACGGGGCGGTAATCATTGCCCAAGGCGGTGATTTCCATCGCCCGTTTCGCCGCCTGTGTCGTCAGCGCATCACGCAGCTCCGTGCCCGGATTGACAAAGGACGCACCCGGCAGGTGCAGCCCCATGATCTCCATCAGCATCTGGTTGGTGTTGGCGGTGCCGTAAAAGGTACAGGTGCCTTGGCCGTGATAGGCCTTCATCTCGCTGTCCATCAATTCGCGGCGGGTGATTTCACCGGTGGCAAATTTCTGGCGGACTTTCGATTTTTCGTCATTGGTGATGCCCGATGTCATCGGACCGGCGGGCACAAACACGGTTGGCACATGGCCAAAAGCGGCGGCGGCCATGATCAGGCCGGGGACGATTTTATCGCAGACACCCATATAAAGGGCTGCGTCAAAACAGTTGTGCGACATGGCGATGGAGGCCGAGAGCGCAATGGTGTCCCGCGAGAACAGTGACAATTCCATGCCCGGTTGACCTTGGGTGACGCCATCACACATCGCCGGTACGCCGCCTGCGACCTGTGCTGTGCCCCCTGCCGCGCGGGCGGCAGCGCGGATCAGATCGGGGTAATGTTCATAGGGTTTATGTGCCGAGAGCATGTCATTATAGGCGGTCACGATGCCAAGGTTCGGCGCGCGACCGTCGGCCAGCGTGTCCTTATCTTCGGCCATTGCGGCATAGGCATGGGCCTGATTGCCACAGGACAGATGGGCACGTACCGGGCCTTGATCCGCGGCTTTGGAGAGGCGTTCGAGATAGGCGGTGCGGGTTGGACGGGACCGTTCGATGATGCGGGCTGTGACGGCGGCGATTTGATCATTGAGGGGCATGGCGTGGCCTTTTGGGTGCGTGTCTTCGGGTGCGTTTCGGTGTGTGGCTGGGCGCATTTGTGCCGCGCGCGCCCGATGTGGGGTGTGCGACCATATGGACCCGTTAGCGCTAACCTAAACTGTATCGGCGTCTCTGTCCATCACATGCGAGAAACATGCGGCAATGCGGCGCTTCTGGTTGGGCCCAACCTGCCAGAGATATGTCGCCTGTGCAAAGGCTTTGCGGGTGGCGCATAGCGGGTCTTCGGGATTGTCTCTCGTCATGTCAGCGGTGGTGACCTAATTTCAAAGGCAACGGGAGGATCAAAACACACTGATCCGGCCGCCGTTCAAAACGGCAGCAGACATGAAAAGGATGATCCTATGGACACTGATACAGACACACGCACTGTTTCTTATATCGACACATTCGCCATCGAGCAGGAGGCCCATCAGATGCGCGCCCAAGCTGCTCGTGAAATGGTTCTGGGGTTTGGCAAATGGCTGCGCCGCCGCTTTACTGCGTCGCATTCTGCCAAAATGGCCTGACGCTTAGGGGGCTGGCACCTTTCGGGGTGCTGAGCCTTAAATGACCTGAAACGCCAATGAAATCCCGGAAATGCTCCGGGATTTTCTTATTTCCGCCTCAATCTTTATGGAAAATTAACCATGAATGAAAAGGGGAGATCCCCCGGAGGCCGAACATGAAAAAGCTCATCAAACTCGCAGCAGCCCTGACACTCGCAGCCGCCACCAGCGCCTGTACAACGGAAACAATCTCACGCGCTGTGCCGTTGAGTGCGCCGCTTGGAGCACCGACGTCGTCCGCGGGTGCGGTCACGGTCGCCCCGGATTTCCGCGTCACTCAGGTCAATGTCGTCGTGCCCGACACGTTAAAAGTGTCTGAGGACAATGGCATCAAGCCGCGTGCAGACATCGTGTGGCGCGAAGATCCCTATGGTGATCGCTACGCACAGGTCAAAGCGGTGATGGAAGCGGGATTGATGCAGGGCGCGAAAACGCTTTCGGGCCAAAAAGCGGTGATCTTGGATGTTCAATTGGTTCGGTTTCATGCCCAAACCGAACGGGTGCGCTATTCCAACCTGCCCAGCAAACATGAGATCGAGTTTCTTTTGACGGTGCGCGATGCCAACACCGGCGCGGTGATTGTGCCTGCGCATATGGTCAATGCGACGCTGGATGCGCTCGGTGGAAATGCCGCTATCGCGGCCGACCGGGCTGGTCTCACCCAAAAATCGCGGATTGATGCCCATCTGGCGCAGGTGATCGCGGTGGAACTGAGCAAACCGATGGCGCTCTGATCCCGCATGCACCGATCCCCCTTGTCCTAAGGGCCAGAACACAGATATGAGGGCTCTATGACAGAGCCCTCATTTTCCATTCCGACCATCCGCCTCAAACCCAAAGCCAACGCCCGGGCCATCCGCCACGGCGCCCCTTGGGTCTATGACAATGAATTGGTCGTTGATCGCCGCACCAAATCCATCCAGCCCGGCACCATCGCCCGGCTGGAAGACGCTGAACGCCATTTTCTGGCCCTCGTCGCCGTCAATCCAAATTCGCGCATCTTTGGCCGGGTCTTGGCCCGCGAAGAAGACGAGCAGATTGACGATGCGTGGTTTGTGGCCAAACTCACCGCTGCGCTGAAGCACCGCGCCCATATGTTTGACGCGCCGTTTTACCGGCTGGTCCATGCCGAGGCTGATGGCCTTCCGGGCGTGGTGATTGATCGGTTCGGTGACACTTGTGTTGTGCAACCCAACGCGGCTTGGGCCGATCTGCGTATCGACATGCTCACCGCCGCTTTGCGCCAAGTGACCGGCGTCTCCACGGTGGTGATGAACGGCACGGGCCGGGCGCGCGGGCTTGAGGGTTTGGAAGAAAAAACCGAAATCCTCACAGGCACGGTGGATGGCCCGATCCCGGTCCAGATGAACGGGGCCACCTATATGGCCGACATCATGGGCGGGCAAAAAACCGGGCTGTTCTACGATCAACGCCAGAACCACGCTTTCGCTCAACGTCTTGGTCACGGCCAACGCGTTTTGGACGTCTTCTCTCATGTTGGCGGCTTTGCCTTGGCAACGCTCGCGGGCGGGGCCACATCGGCACTCTCCGTTGACAGTTCCGCACCGGCGCTTGATCTGGCCGAACAGGGCGCGGGCGCGATGGGGGCGACAGATCGCTTTGCCACCCGCAAAGGTGACGCGTTTGACACGATGGCGGCGCTGTTGGAAGAGGGCGAACAGTTTGACGTGGTGATCTGTGATCCGCCCGCTTTTGCGCCGTCGAAAAACGCCCTTGAAAAGGGGATGCGCGCCTATGAACGGGTGGCGCGGATGGCCGCGCCTTTGGTGCGTGAGGGCGGCTATTTGGGCCTGTGTTCCTGTTCCCATGCCGCCGATTTGGAAACCTTCCGCAATGCCTGTAACCGGGGTATTGGCCGCGCGGCACGTTCGGCGCAATTGATCCATACAGGCTTTGCGGGCGCGGATCATCCGCTGATGCCGCAGCTTGCGGAAAGTGGCTATTTGAAAGCCCTGTTCTACCGCATGATGCCGTAAGATCGGTGCGAAAGGCCTTGATATGAAAGTGCTTTTGGACGCCTGTGTCTTGTACCCCACCGTTATGCGGGAGGTGCTTTTGGCCGTGGCGTCCAAGGGGCTTTTCACACCGCTGTGGTCCGATCGCATCCTTGAAGAATGGGCGCGCGCCGCGCGTAAAATTGGGCCGATGGGCGAGGCGCAGGCGCGGGGTGAGGTGGCTTTGGTCAAGGCCGCTTTCCCCAACGCCTCGATCAAACGTCACGCGGGGCTTGAGGCGCGGTTGCACCTTAAAGACGAAAACGACATCCATGTTTTGGCCGCAGCGATTGCCGGCAATGCCGATGCGATCCTCACGATGAACGCGCAGGATTTTCCACGCCATATCTTGGCCGAAGAGGGGCTTGAGCGCTGGGACCCGGACAGCTTTTTGTGGCGGCTCTGGTCGGATTATCCCGACGAGGTCGCAAGCGCCGTTGAGACCGTGCGGCAAGAGGCGGAACGTCTCTCAGGTCAGCCGTGGGAGTTGCGCAAGCTGATGAAAAAGGCGCGGATGCCGCGTTTGGGCAAGGCTTTGTCGTAAAGCATTTGAGTATTTGACCTGCAATGAAGGGCAGCTTAACGCGCCCATTTCGCTTCATTGGCCTCGATTGCTTTGATCCGCTCTTCGACCTTGGGATGGCTCATGAACCACGCGGGCGTTTTGGCCCCATGCGCGCCGGTCAGGCGGTTGAGCTTATCAAACAGCGACTTTTGCGGCCCTGTTCCGATCCCGGCTTTCATCAGCAGGGCGGAGGCATAGGCGTCCGCCTCATACTCATCCGAACGCGACAGCTTGGCCGCCAGCATTTGGGTGAGCCAGGTGGCGATATAGGGGCCGATGCCCGGAATGAAGCGCGAAAAGATCATCGCCATAGCGCTGCGCAGTGCATTTTGGCCAGAAAAATCAATCATCCGCCGTTTGGAGTGGCCCAAGGCGACATGGCCCAACTCATGGGCGATGACGGAGGCCATTTCCTCGGATGTGATCTCGCCGGCGCGAAATTTGTTGTAAAATCCACGGGTGATATAGACCTTGCCATCGGGGGCTGCGAGGCCGTTGACCGGGTCGATTTCATAGAGATAGACCCGCACGCGCGGCAGGTCGAGCGCGTCGGCCAAACGGCGGAACACCTTCGCCAGCTCCGGGTCGGCGAGTTCGTTGGATTGCGCCTCCAACTGCCGCACGGTGCGCCACGCGGAGACGCGGTACATAACAAGGCCCATGATCAGGGCGAGGAGGATGGGGGTAAATCTCAACATGTTGTGAATATGGGGGCAGGGTGTGCGTTGGCCAAGTGTTATCGCCCCAAAAGCTTCATGCCGCGTTCCAAGCCCTCAAGCGTCATCGGGACCATACGGTGGTCGAAAATTTCTTCCACCATGCCGATGGAATGGGTGTAGCCCCACTGCGCCTCCGGCACCGGGTTGAGCCAGATGTGATCGGGCCAGGTTTCGCGCGCGCGTGCAAGCCAAACCTCGCCGGCCTCTTGGTTCCAATGCTCATTCGCACCGCCCGCCATGGCGATTTCATAGGGGGACATCGCCGCGTCACCGACAAAAATCACTTTGTAATCTTTGCCATAGGTGTTCATCACCTCACGCGTCGGCACGGTTTCGCCCCAACGGCGGGTATTGTCGCGCCATACGCCCTCATAAAGGCAATTGTGGAAATAGTAATATTCGAGATGTTTGAACTCGGCGCGGGCGGCGGAAAACAACTCCTCGACCACTCGAATGTGATCATCCATTGAGCCGCCGACATCGAAAAACATCAACACTTTGACGGCATTGCGCCGCTCGGGCCGGGTTTGCACGTCTAGATAGCCATGTTCGGCGGTGGAGCGGATGGTGCCGTCGAGATCAAGTTCCTCATGCGCGCCATCCCTGGCCCATTTGCGCAGCCGTTTCATCGCCACTTTGATGTTGCGCGTGCCCAGTTCGACGGTGTCGTCAAGGTTGCGAAATTCGCGTTTGTCCCAGACTTTGGTGGCGCGGCGGTGACGGGATTTATCCTGACCGATGCGCACGCCTTCGGGGTTGTAGCCATAGGCTCCAAAGGGCGAGGTGCCACCGGTGCCGATCCATTTGTTGCCACCTTGGTGGCGACCTTTTTGCTCCTCAAGACGCTGTTTGAGCGTCTCCATCAGCTTTTCAAAGCCGCCCAGGGCTTCGATTTCGGCCATCTCTTCTGGGCTGAGATGTTTCTCCATCTCGCGCCGGAGCCAATCTTCGGGCAGATCAACAGCGTTTAACACGTCTTCTGAGGAGATGCTTTCAAGGCCTTGAAAGGATTTGGAAAAGGCGCGATCAAAACGATCTAAATGACGTTCGTCCTTGACCATGGTGACACGCGCGAGATAGTAAAACCCGTCGATGTCATAAGGGGTCAACCCGCGGTCCATGCCCTCTAAAAAGGCCAGATATTCGCGCAAAGAGACCGGAATGCCCTCGGAACGCAGGTTATGGAAAAACGGCAGGAACATTGCGCCCGCCCCCTTAGATCAGCCGCTCGATGATCACGGTCAACAGCAGGCCGAGCATCGTGCCGGCCATTAAATACACCGCCGCATATTGCAGCTTATCAAGGCGATTGCCGCCCCGTTTTTTGGCCATACGCCAGCCATAAAAGCCGCCGACCAGCGCCAGAAGGATCACGATCATCTTTTTGCTCCCTTGCGCAGGCCTCGCGCGTCATATTCATGCGCGAACCGATCAGAGCCGCATGCCTTTATGGGGCGAGGGCGGCAATTTCGGCGGCGCGGGCCCGAACCATTGCATCTGAGCCAAAGCCATATCGTGCCCAGCCCAGACTGTCGAGGCGCAGCGCGCGCGCATCCCCGCTGCGGCCCATCGCGTCCAGCGCTTCGGCTTCGGTCAGCATCAAGGAGGCCAAGAGGGCGGCGTTTTCGGCCTCGGTGGCGGCGGGAATGGCGCGGGCGGCAATTTCATAGGCGGCTTGGTCTTGGCCTTCGGCGAGGGCCAGCGCCGAGAGTTGCATCGCCACATGGGCGGCATGGAATCGGGTTTCAGGATGCGCGCCATAAATCTTTGCCGCTTGCGCCAAGGCACTATGGGCCAAGGCACGATCAGAACTCAGCGCCAAACGGCCCAAAAGGAACCACGAAAACCCGGCGCGGGTGTCATCCCAACCTTGGGCGCGTGCGATGGCCACGGCAGATTCGGCGGCGGATTTGCGCGCCGGGATGGGCCCTGCGCTCATCGCGTCGATCACATGATCGGTCCAGGCGCGCGGGGTCGGGCTTTGGATCGGGGTCTGGACGGTTTCGCCCACCGGATGCAGTCGTTTCAAAATCGCGGGTAGGCGGGCGGCCACCTCGGCGCGGGTCATGCCGGAGTGCAGCTCTGGCGCATATGTGACTTTGAGCATCAACATGTCAAACGGCGTCAAAACCGAATGGATGTTGTCGTCGTTATAGACCGAATCCGCGAGCCGATACAGATCGTTGAGCGGCCCAAGCGCCTGAGCCAATTCTTCGTGCAGGCAATCGCGGATTTCTTGCGGGGCGACATCATCGGGGATGAAAATTGCCAGCCGGGTGCGGGTGTCAACTTGGGTCCAACTGAGGTTTTGTCGCCTTGCGCGTTTGAATTCGGTCCAGTCCGAGACATTCGGGGCGACGATACAGGCGGTGTTGGGCGCGCGGCGCGCCAATTCGCCGTGGGGCAGGGTTTCGATGGTGATCGAGGCGGGGCCATTGGCCGAAACGCGGGTGATTTTGACCCCGGCCTCTTGGTCCAAACGGCGCAAAAGCGCGGTCAGATCGGGGCCAAGCGAGATCGGTGGGCGCGCGCCGGTGACACGCAGGGTGATCGGGCCTTCGAACCGGGTCATTTGCACAAGCGGCGTGCCGTTTTCCAAGGCAAAGCTGAGATCAAGGAAGTCGCGGGCCAGAGACGCGTTGGAGCGCGCGGTTTGGCGCGGCGTGCTCCCGGAAAACACCTTCATCGGCGGCAGATCCAGCATCATTGCGGGGGCGCGCGCCGAGGGCGGTTGATCCGGCAAAGCTGTGGCGCAGGCGGCCAAGAGCGACAGGCTCAACAGGCCAAAAGCGGAGCGAAAGACACGGGGCTTTGCCGGCGCTGTGCGCGGGGGGGCTGAAGCCGCGAGGGGATCGGTTGTCATCTGTGCCAAACCTTATGTCTTTACGCAGTATGAGTTGAGTATCAGAGAGACAGACCAATCAACTGTGGCGCGAGCGTCTCCAATTTGGGGAGAATTTACGGCACTGCGCGCCAAAAGCAAATCAAAGCCTGAGCAGGGCCTTTAGCTGCGGCTATATTTGATAAAGGGCGTCAGCGTGGCGATCCGATCATAGAGCTGGCGCGCCGTGGCGTTGAAGTCTTGCGTCATCCAATAGACATTGGGCGTGCCATGGGCATCGGCCAGCGCATAAACGCCCTCGATCAGCGCCCGTCCGGCCCCGGTGCCGCGCGCCGCCTCACAGACAAACAGGTCTTGGAGGTAGCAGACATCTTCGACCCGCCAATTGTGGGCGTGGAAAATATAATGAACCAGTCCAATGAGTTGCCCGTCAAGCTCCGCCACCAATGCGCCGCGTTCCACGGCCTGAGGGTCGACTAGACGCGCGAATGTGGCGTCATAAATCTCTTGCGGTAGGGTGGTTTCATAAAAGCTCAGGTAATCGTGCCAAAGCGCAGCCCAGGGCGTGCGGTCTTCAGGGGTCAGAGGGCGAATGGTCAGGGGCATGGTGTGATCCTTTGGGTCCGATTTATAGATGTGAGCGTTTGTGTCCTTCGAGGCAAGCCCGTCTGTGCGTTTTTCGACCGCTTAGAAATTATGCGCCCTGTCCGGTTTTGGTGCATTTGTGCGGCGGTTTTCACCCTAAGGTGGTGCAGGCTGCGGGTTCTGTCATAAAATCTTAACCGCGCATCCTTAGTCCCGATGGTATATTTGCATGACCCACCACAGCCGATCAGATTGACACATGACACAGCAGACTCAAACCGACGATCACATCCGCGATGCGGCCTATTTCCTTTGGCTCAAAGACGGGCAACCCGAGGGGCGTGACCAAGAGCATTGGCTTGCGGCACAGGCGGAACTGACGGTTGAGACCGTCGCTGAGACGCCAAAGCCGAAAGCCCCGCGCAAAAAGGCGGCGGCAAAACCGCGCGCCGCCAAAGCGGCCGCCGCGACCAAGGCAGAGGTCGCCTCTAAACCCGCCGCCAAGCCTAAAAAACCCCGCGCGACCAAAGCCGCAAAGGCGGAGTAAGGCACAGGCGGAGTGAGGCAAAGGCGGTTAACGCCGCCCGCCGCCACGCGCCATAAAGGCCAAGCGTTCAAACAGCGCCACGTCTTGTTCATTCTTCAAAAGCGCGCCGTGTAATTTCGGAAGCGCATCCTTGCCGTCGCGTGCCAAATCTTCGGGCGACAGATCCTCGGCCAACAACAGTTTCAGCCAATCCAAAACCTCAGAGGTCGAGGGCTTTTTCTTTAGGCCCGGCGTGTCGCGGATCTCGTAAAACTGGCTGAGCGCGGTGCTCAAAAGCCGCTCTTTGATGCCGGGGAAATGCACATCGACGATGGCGCGCATTGTGTCCATGTCGGGGAAACGGATGTAGTGGAAAAAGCAGCGGCGCAAAAACGCGTCGGGCAATTCTTTTTCATTGTTTGAGGTGATGATCACCACCGGGCGTTGTTTGGCGCTGACGGTTTCGCCGGTTTCATAGACGTGAAACGCCATTTTATCGAGTTCTTGCAACAGGTCGTTGGGGAATTCGATGTCGGCCTTATCGACCTCATCAATCAACAAAACGACCTTTTTGTCGGCCTCAAACGCCTGCCAGAGTTTGCCCTTTTTGATGTAGTGGCGCACGTCTTCGACGCGGGGATCGCCCAATTGACTGTCGCGCAGCCGTGACACCGCATCATATTCATAAAGCCCCTGTTGAGCGCGGGTGGTGGATTTGATGTTCCACTCAATCATCTCAAGCCCCAAGGCATTGGCAATTTGGCGTGCGAGTTCGGTTTTGCCCGTGCCCGGCTCGCCTTTGACCAACAAAGGCCGTTCCAATGCAATGGCGGCGTTTACGGCCACGGTGAGGTCAGTGGGGGCGATATAACTGTCAGTGGAGGAGAATTTCATCGGTTTATGTGCGCTCTCGGACAAGGGGTGAGCCGGATCATAACAAGGCTTGGGAAAGGTGCAATGCGACAGAGATTGTGACGTGACATCCCCGAATAAACGCGGTAAACGAGCCGCAATTGGAGGGTGCCGCATGGCTGACGACAATACATCATTGGCTATGGGCACGCTCACTGACACGACAAAGGTGACAAAGATGAAGGCCGAAGCTTTCCTGCCTGATGACTACCGTCCCGCTGAGGGCGAACCTTTCATGAATGAGCGTCAGCTCGAATATTTCCGCCGCAAGCTTTTGGCGTGGAAAGCCGATCTTTTGGACGAAAGCCGCCACACCATCGAAGGCTTGCAGGACGGCACCCGCAATATTCCTGACATCACCGACCGGGCCTCTGAGGAAACCGACCGCGCGCTTGAGCTGCGCACGCGGGATCGTCAGCGCAAGCTGGTGCTCAAGATCGAACAGGCGCTGCGCCGGATCGAAGAGGGCGAATACGGGTATTGCGAAGTGACCGGCGAGCCGATTTCGCTCAAGCGTTTGGATGCGCGTCCGATTGCGACCATGACTTTGGAAGCACAAGAACGCCATGAGCGCCGCGAAAAAGTACATCGCGACGATTGATCTCTGACGTGATCTGGCGATCTTGCCTCTCTCGCGGCAATATGTGCCCGTGACAGATTGTGCAAAAATATGGCAAACACCGGGGGCATCTCCCGGTGTTTTCTTTTTTGACAGCGGGACCAACGATGCGGGATCAAAGATAAGGAACGTTCCATGTTGATTGGTCAGGATATCGCCGTTCTCGGCGCGGGGGTGGCGGGGCTTGCGCTCGCGCGGGCTTTGGCGCTGCGCGGGGCCAAGGTCACCGTTTATGAGCGTGCGCCTGAGATCACTGAAGTCGGCGCCGGGTTGCAAATCACCCCCAATGGCGCGCGGGTTTTGACCGCTTTGGGGCTGGACGCGGGAGCCGTGTCGATGCGCTCGGAGGGCGTGAGTTTGATGGATGGGTATATGGGCCGCGAGGTCTTGCATCTTGATGTCAAAGCCGCCCGCCCAAATGACGATTTTCTGTTGATGCACCGCGCCGATTTGATCGCCTTGCTCGAACAGGGCGCGCGTGATCTGGCGGTGGACATTCGCCTGTCACATCAGGTGCAGGCCATTCATGGCGATGCGGATGGGGTGAGCCTTGTGTTCGCTGCGGGCCCGGAGGCGGGAAACCGAGACGCGCGTCATGACGTGGTGCTCGGGGCGGATGGGGTCAATTCCGTGTTGCGCCCGATGCTCAATGGTCCGGCCAAACCGTTTTTCACCGGCCAAACCGCGTGGCGCGCCACGGTTCCGGCGCTTGGCGGCGAGGCGCCTTTGGCAATGGTTCATATGGCAGCGGGGCGGCATGTGGTCAGTTACCCGTTACGGGGCGGCAGTTTGATCAATATTGTCGCCGTCGAAGAGCGCCCGGATTGGCTTGAAGAGGGCTGGAATCACCGCGGTGATCCGGCGGAGATGATGAGCCATTTCGCCAATTTTTGTCCCGGCGTGAAAGGGCTTTTGGGGCGGGTGACGGAGGTCGCGCGCTGGGGATTGTTCCGGCATCCGGTGGCGCTGCGCTGGCATTCGGATCGCTCGGCGCTGCTGGGCGACGCCGCTCATCCGACCCTGCCATTTTTGGCACAGGGGGCGAATATGGCTTTGGAGGATGCGTGGGTCTTGGCCGATTGTCTGGCGAAATTGCCGCTGGATCAGGCGCTTGCGGCCTATCAATCTTTGCGTCGGGCGCGGGTGGTCCGAGTGATCGAGGCGGCAAATGCCAATGCGAAAAACTACCATTTGAGCGGGGCGAAACGCTTTGTCGGCCATGCGGCTTTGCGCTTTGCCGGTCAAATCGCACCGCGCCAAGCGGTGGAACGATTTGCCTGGCTTTACGATCATGATGTGACCGCTGGGTGAGCGCGGCAACGCCTTCGCAGAGGGGGCAAATGACAATGGAAAAACGCCGCGCCTTTGAAAAACGCGCGGCGTTTCTATGTCAGGCCGCTTCCAGGGCCGTGATGATTCCGGCAAAATCCGCCGCTTTCAACGACGCGCCACCGACCAGCGCGCCATCGACATTGGAGGTCGCGAAAATCTCGGCGGCATTGCCCGGTTTGACCGAGCCCCCATAGAGCAACGGCACATCCTTGGCCGTGTCGCCATAGCGCGCGGTCAGTGTGGCGCGGATGTCGTCATGGACCTCAGCGATCTGTTCAAGGGTCGGGATTTTGCCGGTGCCGATGGCCCAAACCGGCTCATAGGCGACCACGAGTTTGCTCAAATCAACCGCATCGGGCAGCGATGCGGAAAGTTGGTGGCGGATGATGCCCAATGTCTCGCCTGCCTCGCGCTGTGCTAGGGTTTCGCCAACGCAGACCACGGGTTTGAGCCCCGCCATCACCGCCGCCATGGTTTTTTCACAGACCACCGCGTCGGTTTCGCCATGATCGGCGCGCCGTTCAGAGTGGCCCAAAATGACGTAATCCGCCCCCGCATCGGCCAGCATATCCGCCGAAATATCGCCCGTATGCGCGCCGGAGGCTTTCATATGGCAATCCTGCCCGCCAACGTCGATTTTGGTGTGAGCCAGAGCGGCGGCCATGCTCGCCACCAAGGTTGCGGGCGGGCACAACAGAATGTCCACCTTCGGAGCCGGGAACATCTCTGCCAGAGCCTGTGCCTCTTTCAGGCTGGCGTTCAGCCCGTTCATTTTCCAATTGCCTGCGGCCAGTTTGCGTCCCATGCGTGCACTCCTTCTCCATGTTGGCCGCATCATTGCAGCCTCTTGAGGGTAGTCAAGCAACTGTGGGCGCTAACGTCTCTGATGTGGCGCAATTCGTGGGAAATGTGCCGTCGAGAGCTGCGCTTTGGGACGATGGCGGGGATCTGCGACATTTGGGCTGGTCCTTGGCGGCAAAGAGGCGGCCACGCGGTCTTGAATTGCGGTGAAATTGACGCCACAAGCGGCACCAGAGTCACGCCGCACACCGGCTTTGAAACAACGGGACCACATTGTCATGACCGCCAACACCCGCATCGTTCTTTCCAGTGATCACGCCGCCATTGAGTTGCGCCAAGCGATTGCCACTCATGTCGCCTCTCTTGGCTGGGAGGTGGTCGATATTGGCCCGACGACCCCCGAAAGCACGCATTATCCGCTCCATGGCGAAGCTGCCGCGCGGCGTGTGGCCTCTGGCGACTGCCGCTTTGGCATCATCGTGTGCGGCACGGGGCAGGGCATCATGATGGCGGCCAATAAGGTCAAAGGCATCCGGTGCGGTGTTTGTTCCGATGAGTTTTCCGCCCGCATGATCCGTCAGCACAACAACGCCAACATGCTGTCGCTGGGCGCGCGTGTGATTGGGGAGGGGCTTGCACTCAGTGTCGTCGAGGCCTTTTTGATGGCCGAATTTGAGGGTGGCCGTCACGGCACACGGGTCGATATGATCGACGCTTTGGAACAGTAAGGGTACAGGTACGGAAAGGGCGGGGCGCGTTAAAGCGCGTCCAAGGCCCGCCGTGCCCAATCGCCCGCAAGTTCTGGATCATCAAGCGCGGCTTCGGGCAGGGTCCAGTAGTTCATCCCGCGCCCGTCGCCCATCTCGAATTTCTCCGCTCCCTCGGCTTTGAGGGTTGCGGCGAAATCGTCCTTGGCCTTGAGGTAAATCCGGCCCTCGGAGGAGAGGATTGCGAAAATCTGACCGTCTGAATAGATCGACAGCCCGCCCATCATTTTGCGATGACTGATCGGACCGACGGCCTCAAACAACTCGTGAACAAAGGCGATGTCTTCGTCGGAGACGGTCATTTGCTTGGCCCTTATTGGCTCGGGCTCAGGCTTTCGTCAAACTTGATCGACTCGCCACAGCCACAGGCGTCGACCACATTCGGGTTGCGAAATTTGAAGCCGGATTCCAACAAAGAAACTTCGTAATCAATCTCGGTGCCAAACAGGAACATCTGCGCCATGGGCGCGATCATCACCCGTGCGCCATCTTGTTCTACGACCTCGTCCATCGCGTCCACCTCGGACACATAGTCCATGGTATATTCCATCCCGGCACAGCCGCCCTTTTTGATGCCGATGCGCAGGCCTTTGGAGCCATCTTTCTCCATCAACCGTGCGATTTGCTTGGTTGCGGCAGAGGTGAGCGTGACAGCTTGTTTTCCGGGGATGCCGAACATGAGAAGGTCTCCTTTGACCCTAATCTAGGGTGTTTGGCCCGCGATTCCAAGGTCTGGTAGCTGTGCGCCCACGAACATCACCGCCAACGTCACCGCAAGGGCCCAGCCGAACGAGGCCAAGGTGCCGATGATCACCCATTCCGCCTTTTTGCCGTCTTGTGTGGCCTCAAAGCGCAACACCGATTTCGCCGCCACCAAAAAGCCGATGCCGCCGGCCATATCGCCGATCAACAACAGAAAAATCAGCCCGCGTTCCAACAGCCCAATCCAAAACCCGCCCTTATCAAGGCTCTCCTCAATCGGGTTGTCGCCAAACCCCGCCATCAATTTGCCCACCGCAAACCCGCCCGCTCGGGTGACATAAATCAATCCAGCGGCATAAAGCATGAGTTTGGGCAGCCAAATGACGTCGGCGTAAATTCCGCTGGCGTAGATCTCTGGCGCGGCTTTGGCGAAGATCGCAAGGGTGAGCAGGTGCAGCACTTGGTCCGCGAGGTGCGGCAGGAACTTGTCGGAAAAGACTTTGACCTTGATCGCGTCAATCGCGACATGGACCAGCGCAAGAGCGTAAATCGCCGGAGAGGCGACTTGGCCGGTGGTGGCCATGGCGGTGAGCAAAACGATGAGAAAATGCAGAAACAGCGTCTCAGGCTTGGACTTGGTGTCGACCATGGCGGCGGACTGAAACACGTAGTCGGCAAGGACATGGGCAAGAAAGAGCGCGGCGAGGGTTTCAGGCATGTGACTCGTCACCTTCTAAATCATTCAAAGCTGCATAAATTGATCTAAACCCTGCGCTATCAAGCGCTTTTGCCACGGCTTGCCGTGACTTACCCAGAGCTTTTGCGATTTCAGTGTATGTCGGTGTGTCTGTTGGATGCAGCATGCGGATCAGAGGTGCGGCTTGTGCAGGGGTCCAATCTTGGGAAATGTGCCCAAGCAGTATCGCGCACGCAGATGTCACGCCTGTTGCGGCATGTCCGAATGTTAGTTCCAGGTGTGCCTCTGCTTTGATCCATTCAAGCATTTGCCCTGATTTTGTGAAGACATTGTCAGTCTGATCGTTGAGGTTTTCTTCCAGAGGGCCGGTAATGTCGCCCTCAGCAATGCCAATGTAGCTGTCAAACTCACTGCCTTCAGCCCGCAATGCCGCCCGGAACGCCAAAGCAGACCGCAACGCGTATTTCGGCTCGGCCAGTGCGACCTGCCAACCATCGCCGCGGTGGCGGGTGAAGTGCAGGCTTTCGCCCATCCACTCGGCTTGCATTTCGGCGCAGTCTTCGAGGGCTGCGAAGGCGCGTTCGATTTTGGCGGGGCCAAGGCCCGTGGAATTGACGAGGTCGCCGGTTAAAACGGCGATTTTGCGGGTGTTTTGAGGCATGATGCACCCAATATAGGGTGCGTTTTATGATATGCAACCATTTTAGGGTGCGTTTTGATGTTTGCACCCTTTTTGAGTTGCGTTTTGGATTATGCACCCAAAACAGGTTGCGCTACGTGGCAAACCGTTCCGGGGCCGTCAAAAGCGCCGCCAACCCCTCCAGCGCGGCACGCACGGGGGGGTCATGGCGGGCGTCGTGGTGGCAGACCAGCCATTCGTCATGGGTCAGCGCGCTGATGTCCGGCGAGACCTGAATGAGACCCGCGACATCGCGTCCGGCAAAGGTTGGCAGGATCACGCGGCCGATGCCTGCAATCGCCATGTCTGCGGCAGAGCGGGCATCCGAGGCGCTGGCGATGATCGCGTTGGGGTGCGTGCTGCGCAGCCAGCGTTCCGACGGTGTGGTTGGCATATCGTGGTGCAGCGTGACATAGCCCGCCACCTCTGGCCCGGCCGCATATTCGGCATAGGTGATCGGTGAAAGTTTGCGCCCGGCGAGCCAGCTTTGCTCTGGGCGGCGGTTGCGGATGCCGATGTCGGCTTCGCGTCGGGCAATATCGACGTTGGAATTTGAGGCCATAAGGGCCGGGCGCCATACACTCTCAGGCGTCCATATTTGGGACAGGTGGCGGGCGACATAGCGCGTGGTCCAGCCGCCTGCGGTGATGCGGACTTCGGGGGAGGTGTCTCTGAGTTGAAAGCGGCACAGTTTGGTTGCCGCTTCGCGCAGCGCTTCGGCCTCTTGCAACAACGCGCGGCCCTCTGACGTCAATGTGTAGCCGCGGGGGCCGCGCTCGAACAGGCGCTTGCTCAGGGTGCGTTCCAGGTCCGCCATGCGGCGGGACAGCGTGGGCTGTGAGGTGCCTGTGGCCTTTTCGGCCCCCGATAATCCGCCCGCATCCGCCACGGCGAGAAACAGGTAATAATCATCCAGTTTTGGCATGCCGTGCCCAAGGGGATCTTTCATTTTTGAAACCTGAATTGCCAATATGTTGGGTATTTGGGCGATGTCTGTGCCGATACAGTTGTCTCAATCTTTCAAAATTGCAACTGTGGAGGTGCCGATGTGGCCGTTCTTTCCGATCCATCTGCCGCGTGTCGGCACGCAGGCCCCAACGGGCTATCAGGCGGAGAAGGCGCTGCGCGAGGCGGAGCTTCGGCGGCTTCGGGCACAGGATCGGCTGACGCGTCGAGAGAGATGCGCGCGGTGGGGGCTTGTTTGGCCTTGGGCCAAAAGACGGCCCCCACAGGATCAGCCATAAAAATGGCCCGCCGCCGCAGCGCAGGCCATTTTGCGTCTCAAACCGGGGTCAAATCCGGGCGTTTACATGAAGCCAAGTTCAAGGCGCGCCTCGTCAGACATCATTTCCATGCCCCAAGGCGGGCTCCAGATCAGTTCAATATCCACATGTTTCACCCCGGCCAACGGTTCAATCGCATCGGCCAACCAGCCCGGCATTTCGCCCGCAACCGGACAGCCCGGCGCGGTCAGGGTCATCAAGATGAGGACTTCATTTTCGTCATTGATCTCAATCGTATAGACGAGGCCAAGGTCATAAATATTGACCGGAATTTCCGGGTCATAGACCGTGCGACAGGCCTCAACCACAGCATCATGCAGCGGGTGATCCGTGCTCGACGGTTTGATCAGCGGTGTGCCCTCTACGGGATTTGCCTCTTCGCTCATCTGCGCGTTCTCCTATATCCGAGTGAACATATAGGGAATAGGCGGGCGGGCGTCCAGAGGGGGTCTTACACCGAAATATTTCCGCGCCAAGAGCGCAGCGGCCCAAGGCGGGCAGATTTTTTCGACATATGCCGATCCATCCGGCCCAGAACGCGCGAGAGAAACCGGATCGTGTCGCAGACATAGGGCCCTTTGTTGAGCATCACGCAATCGGCGCGTTGGGCCATGGCGGCGTCAGTGGTTTCGGCGCGGGTGGCGAGGCCTTCTTTCATCAGCCCCTCAAGCACCTGCGTGGCCCAAACCACGGGCGTATGCGCCGCTTCGCAAAGCCAGAGGAGTTCCTCCTGCATCTCCGACATGCGTTCCAACCCGATTTCCACCGCCAAATCGCCGCGCGCGATCATCACGGCGGTTTCGGTCAAGGCACCCGATTGCACGATCAGCCGGGGCAGGTTGCGAATGGCTTGGCTGGTCTCGATTTTCAACACCACACCGGGGCGATGGCCGCCCTGGGGGAGGCGCTGATCAACCTCCGCGATCAAAAGCCGGATGTCCTCAGGCGTTTGGACAAAGGAGTATCCGATCAAATCGGCACGCCCGACGACGAAATCAAGCGCGCGGCGGTCGTCTTCGGTCAGGGCCGGGATGTCGATCTCAACCGCCGGTAGGTTAAACCCTTTCTCGGCTTTGAGTTTGACCCCCTCGAGTCCGGCGCGGGTGACTTTCAATTTTGCGCCTTTTGGTGTGATTTCAGTGACTTCCGCGCCAATCTTTCCGTCATCAATGAACACAGCCATGCCGGGGGTCAGCCGGTCAATCAGCTCGGGGTGGCTCAGCGAAAGCGCGGCGTGTTTGGCCTTGGCTTTCGGGGGGGCGCGCAGAATATCAAGCCGATCTCCGACAAACACCCGCGCTTTATTGGGGCCGGCGACCGCGCTGGTGCGCAGTTTCGGCCCGGCCAAATCCATCAGGATCGGCACATACCGCCCGATCTCCTCTCCCGCCGCGCGGATGTGGGTGATCATCGCGTCCCAGACCTCAGGGCCGTCATGGGCGCAATTGATCCGCATCGCATCGGCACCTGCCCGGATCATGTCGCGGGTCAGGTCGGGGTCGGTTGCGGCCTCTGTCGGCAGGGTCACCAAGATGCGTGAGCGCGGCGCACCGGAGGCGCCACAGCCAAAGGCGGTGTCACGACGTGCGGCGAGCCGGGCCGGGCCGCGGTTCAGGCGTGAGGGGTCGGGAAAGGCTTCGGGCACGCCAGTCAGGCCACTGAGCGCGGCCTCGACGGCATCAAGAGACGCGCGCACATGTGGTTCGCAACGGCCCAAAGTCGAAAGGCCCAAGGCGGCCAAATCCGGTTGCACAGCGGCGAGATCGGTGTGGCGAAAGGCCAGATAGGTCGCGAGGTTTTGCGCCGAAGGGCGAAAGGCGTCGCGCATATCGAGATCGGCCCAATCGCTCCAAATCGTGTCGGTTTCTGTGGCGATGTGATCGCGCAAGGCGCGGAACCGCGTCAAAAGATCGGCCGGATTGGGCGCGAGCGGGCAGGACGGGGATGAATGCGAGGTGGCGGCGGACATGGGGCACCTATCTGTGACAGTTGCGGCCAGTGTTCGCCTGTTTGTGTAACAGCGCTATGGCATAGATCAAGGAAGCGACTGATTTAAAAAAGAAACACCGCCCGAATGCCGAGGCCGGGGCGGTGTGAAGGAATTCTGGCCGAGATCAGGCTTTGCTGCGGCTTTTGCGGGCGGGCGTGGGCCGGACGCGCTTTTCGATCATGTCATAGAGCACCCCGGCCAAGTTTTTGCCGGTGGTGGTCTCCGCGCCTTCAAACCCCGGTGAGGAATTGACCTCCAACACTTTCGGCCCATCTTCGGCACGCAACAGATCGACGCCCGCCATGCGCAGGCCAAAGGCCTTGGCGGATTTCAACGCGACCTCACGTTCGGCTTTGGTGATGCGCACGGTCGAGGCGGTGCCGCCCAGATGCAAGTTGGAACGGAAATCGCCGCCCGAGGACGAGCGTTTGATCGAGGCCACGACTTTACCGTCGATGACGACACAGCGGATGTCTTCGCCCGCCGCCTCTTTGACGAAATGCTGGACCAAAAAGTTGGCTTTGAGGCCGCGAAAGGCCGAAATCACCGATTGTGCGGCTTTTTTGGTTTCGGCCAAGACCACGCCGCGGCCTTGGGTGCTTTCCAACAGTTTGACGATCAGCGGCGCTTGTCCGGCCAAGGCAATCAGGTTGTCGGTGTCTTTTGGCGAGGAGGCGAAGGCGGTGGTCGGCATGCCGATGCGGTGACGCGACAGGACTTGATGGGCCTGAAGTTTGTCACGCGATTTGGCAATGCCTTCGGACCCATTGACGCAAAATGTGCCGATGGTTTCAAATTGCCGGATCACGGCGGTGCCATAAGAGGTGATAGAGGCGCCAATGCGCGGGATCACCGCGTCGTAGCGCGGCAGGCGCTCGCCATCGTAATAAATCTCCGGGGCCATGGCATTGATCACCATGTAACAGCGCGCCGTGTCGATGACTTCAACCACATGGCCGCGTTTTTCGCCCTCATCGACCAAGCGTTGGGTTGAGTAATTGTCGGGTTCGCGCGACAGGACCGCAATGCGCAGGGCACGCGACGGCAAAGTGTCGCGGATCGCGGTGGTGAAATAGGCGCTGTCATCCAGGACGGGCTGGCAAAAGCTTTCAGTCGGTTGAACGATCATGTCTTCGGAGATGGCTTGGCGGCCCAACAGCATTCGGTAGGCCATATTGGTGCGGTTGGTCAGGGTGATTTCAATCGGCCAACGCCGATCGCCCATCTGGATTTCAGAGGCAATCACATAGCGCAGTTCGGTTTCGCCATTGGACGAGGTGACTTCACGGCGATCCACCACATCAGCAGAGCAGGAGATCACGATATCCTCACGCGCCGGGATGGGGTGGATATTAAAGCGCACTTTTGGTGCATCTGCTTTGCCAAAGGGTTCGATGTCAAAGGCATGCAACGCCGAGGTGCGCGCACCTGTGTCGACCTTGGCTTTGAGCGCGGGCAGGCCAAGATCCGGGAATGCGGCCCATTCTTCCCAGCCCAAAGCGAAAGGAGCTTTATCCATCATTGTCGTCTTTCATTTACTGGGGGAAGTCCCGTCGCGGCCACGTTCAATGTCCGTGTGCCGCGTTACACGCGCCCAATGTCATCCTTCTGTGTGTATGACAAGAGGGTTTGTGAGTTTTGTGACAGCGACGATGGGGACCGGGGTAAAGAGAGAAATGCGCGTCCCAGTGAACCGGAACGCGCCGTCTTTTGTGGTCAGTGCGGCCTTATCAGGCCTGACGCATCAGTGGCCCGCATGATCCGCATGGGCGGGGGACATCAGCTCCAGCGCCGGGGCGGGGGACGCGGGGTGTGGTGCGTCGGCAGAGGCGGGGATGTCGACCCAGGCATTTTCGCCGTCGGCACAATATTGCGTGGTGGGGAAATAGATCACCCCCTCCCCAAGGCTGTCATCCAACGTGCCACGAAAGATGAATTCGTCATAGAAATCGTCGGGCAACGTGCCGCCAGACCATTCAATCGCCTGCACGCCTTCGGTGACCGGACTGCCATGAATGACATAGCTATGGGCATAGGCCCCGCGCTCTGTGGTGACGGTCCAGCCGGGTTTGGGCATTGGTTTGACGTTCACAACGCCTTCGGGGATGTCAATGCGCACACGTTGGGTGCTTTGCCCGTCGCAGCCATGGGTGATGCGCATCACGCCTTTGTAGGTCGTGCCCAAGGCAGCGGTTTGGGTTTCGAGGCTCGCATGGGCCATGGCAGCCAGGGGGGCGACCAGAGGGGCAACAGAGATCAGACATCCGGCCAAAGCCGGTTTCAGCAAAGAAAATTGGGTCATTGTTGTATCCTAAATTCACATAACAGACCCATCGGCGCCGCCTGAGGGGCGGGACGATGGTATTTGATCGGCTGTTAGGTGAGGACGGGCGGCGCGCGCGCCGTTTTGACCCGTATAAGCTGCGGGATCGCACAGGCCTTTTGGGCAAAAACTCGGGGGGATGTGTGGTTGCTGCGGCTGGGGGCGAAGAGGCCTTGTGCGTATGGCACCACCGCCGCGGTGGAGATGACGCAATTCGGGCAGCGGCTTTCAGACCCCGAACCCGTGCCGCCATAGCCGCAGATGTCGCTGGCGGAAAATCCAAGCTCGGCAAACAGGGCGGCGTCGGCCGCCGGAGCGGGGGCAAGGCTGACCGGACGCGCGCCATGCAGCCCCGAAAGCACCGCAAAAGCCAGCGCTGCGATCATCGTGATCAGCGACCGCATGGTCTGGGTGTGGGGGCGGATCATTTGGATGTTGGCGCGGATCATCAAGGCGGGGCATGGCTCAAAGGTTCGACCCGTTTAGCGCTGGGGGGTGGCCCGGTCAACAGACCCCGTGTGGCTAAAGAAATGGACATTCTGAGGTGGCGCGCGCGAAAACTGCCAATTTATTCGGCACGGAAAAGACCGCGGGCCAAGTAGGCCACCTCAGGTGCAGGGAACGCTTTTGTTACAGGCGGTGGGGACGCAGATTTGGGGCAGGGAAAACCAAAAGCTGAAAAACGACCGAAAAGGGGATCACCGCGATGAGTAAAAACACCTTTATGCCGCTTGTTTATGGGTTAGACGATGTGCCGCCACCATCCAAGGCCGCTCTGGCCGCGATCCAACACGTCTTGGCCTCCATCGTCGGCATTGCCACGCCGTCTTTGATCATCGGCGGTGCTTTGGGGTTGGGCGAACAGGTGCCGTACCTGATTGCGATGGCGTTTTTCGTCTCTGGCGTGGCCACGTTTATCCAATGCAAACGCATCGGCCCGGTGGGGTCGGGGCTTTTGTCACTTCAGGGCACGTCCTTTGCCTTTCTGGGCGCAGTGTTGGCCGCAGGCTTTGCGGTCAAAAGCAAAGGTGGGACACCCGATGACATTTTGGCGATGATTTTTGGCCTGTGCCTTGTTGGCTCCTTGGTCGAGATCATCCTGTCGCAGTTTCTGGACAAGCTCAAACGCATCATCACCCCAACTGTGACCGGGATCGTCATCACCGTCATCGGGCTGAGCCTGATCAAATCGGGCTTTACCGATTTCGCCGGTGGCGCACGGGCGGGCGAAGACCTTGGCAAGCCGCTTTACCTGTTGATGGGCAGCTTGGTGGTGGCGGTGATATTGGTGATGACCTTTCTCGGCAAGCCAACGTTGCGGATTTCGGCCATCATGATTGGCCTCATCGTGGGCACCATCGTGGCCAGTTTCTTTGGCATGGTGAATTTCGGCGCGCTGAGTTCCGCCAAACTCTTTGCCCTGCCGATTCCGTTTAAATACGGCATTGATTTTGACATCGGCCTGTTTATTCCCATCGCCTTTCTCTATCTGGTAACGGCAATTGAGACCTCGGGCGATTTGACCGCCAACTCGGTCATTTCCGGTCAGCCGGTCGAAGGCGATCTGTATATGAAACGCATCAAAGGCGGCGTGTTGGGCGATGGCGTCAATTCCGCATTGGCTGCGGTGTTCAACACCTTCCCCAACACCACATTTTCGCAAAACAACGGGGTGATCCAAATGACCGGCGTCGCCTCGCGTCATGTCGGGATGTATATGGGCGGGTTCTTGGTCCTGCTGGGTCTGTTCCCCATCATCGGCACGTTCTTTTTGATCATCCCAAAGCCGGTTTTGGGGGGGGGCACCTTGGTGTTGTTCTCGACCATCGCTGTGGCGGGCATTCGCATCCTGTCCTCGGTCGAGATGACCCTGCGCCGGGTCTATATCATGGCGGTGTCCTTTGGCTTGGCACTTGGCGTCACCTTGGTGCCGGATGCGACGCAACACCTGCCGAATTTTCTCAAACAAGTCTTTGCTGCGCCGATCACGCTGGCGGGGATGTCGGCGATCATCCTGTCTCTGGCCATTCCTGAGGATGCCAAAGCCACGGTTGAAGCGGCAGAGTAACCTCCGTTGATCCAAGTGAGCCCGTCCCCTGCGTGTGGGGCGGGCTTGTCATGCGCCCGCGGGCCATGCGCCCGCGGGCCATGCGGTAAAGGGCCATGCGGTAGAGGGAAAGAGCGACCCTCTGGTCCTGACGCGGCTTTGCGGGTAAATCCCCCCTATGACCCAAGATGCTCAAACCCCGCGATTCTCATTTTCCCTCAACGCCACCGATGGGCGCGCCCGCACCGGGGTGATCTCCACCCCGCGTGGTGAGATCCGTACGCCTGCGTTCATGCCCGTGGGCACGGCGGCCACCGTCAAGGCGATGATGCCCGAAAGCGTGCGCGCCACCGGGGCTGACATCCTGTTGGGCAACACCTATCACTTGATGCTGCGCCCCACTGCCGAACGCATCGCGCGTTTGGGGGGCTTGCACAAATTCATGAATTGGGAACGTCCGATTCTGACCGACTCTGGTGGGTTTCAGGTGATGAGCCTGTCCGATCTGCGCAAGCTGACCGAAAAGGGCGTGACCTTTCGCTCGCATATTGATGGCTCCAAACACGAACTCACGCCGGAACGCTCGATGGAGATCCAAAAGCTCTTGGGCTCTGACATTGTGATGTGTTTCGACGAATGTCCGGCGCTGCCTGCCGATCGCGACCGGATTGCGTCCTCTATGCGGCTGTCGATGCGCTGGGCGGAACGCTCGAAAGAGGCGTTCGGGGATCGTCCGGGCCATGCGCTGTTTGGCATTCAACAGGGCGGGTTGGAGCGGGATTTCCGCGAAGAGAGCGCCGAGGCGCTCAAAAACATCGGCTTTGATGGCTATGCGCTGGGCGGTTTGGCCGTCGGCGAGGGGCAAGAGTTGATGTTCCAAACCCTCGATTTCGCCCCCGAGTTTTTGCCCCAAGATAAACCACGTTACCTGATGGGCGTCGGCAAGCCCGATGACATCGTCGGCGCGGTCAAACGCGGCATTGATATGATGGATTGTGTGTTGCCGTCGCGCTCTGGCCGCACGGGTCAGGCCTGGACCCGGCGCGGGCAGGTGAACATCAAAAACGCCCGTCACGCCGATGATCCGCGCCCACTTGATGAGACGTGTACTTGCCCGGCCTGCTCCAACTATTCGCGCGCCTATCTGCACCATGTGTTCCGCGCCCAAGAGATGATTTCCGGGATGCTTTTGACCTGGCACAACCTGCATTATTTCCAAGAGATCATGCAGGGCATGCGCGACGCGATTGCGGCGGGAACATTCGCGATCTGGGAGGCGGACTTTCACGCCAATCGGGCGATGGGCGACATTGATCCGCTGTGATCCGCTGTGGTCCGTTGTAAATTGCGCGGTTCATGCGCCGAAAAGACGCCGTCAAAAGGCGATATTGCGCCGAGGTATAAACACGGCCAAGGATAAGGTGAAAGATAAGGCAAGCAGAGCTTTCTTTTTCTTTCTAACGGCTTTTGGTGTAAAGTTGATCAAGCCGCGCGGTGTCAGGTGCCGTTGCCTAGACTTCAATGTAAATCCTCTCTTGCAGGGCCGCGCGTTGAAAGGCAGACTGCTAGGCAACATGCAACTTGTCTTGCTTGAAATCTGCGGGAGGCCACCCCAGATATAATCACCAAGATAGGAAAGAGCCGAGCGTTGCCGCCGAGCGGGACATGGTTCTTTTGCCAAAAAGGAAAGAATATGAACGAGCACGCACAAACTTACCCCGTTCTTCCCCTGCGCGACATCGTGGTTTTCCCGCATATGGTTGTGCCGCTTTTTGTCGGTCGGGAAAAATCCGTCAAGGCGCTGGAAGAGGTGATGAACCAAGACAAGCAGATTCTGCTTGCCGCCCAAATGGACCCGTCGGTCGATGACCCGGATATTGATGGCATTTTCCGCGTTGGTGTTTTGGCCAATGTGTTGCAGCTTTTGAAACTGCCCGATGGCACGGTCAAGGTTTTGGTCGAGGGCGAAAGCCGCGTCCGCCTGAGCGAATTCACCCAAAATGACAGCTATTTCGAAGCTCAGATCGTGCCGCTTGAAGAGAGCGAAGGCGATCCGTCCGCGATCACCGCGTTGCTGCGGTCGGTCCGCGAAGAGTTTGAACATTACGCCAAGGTGAAAAAGAACATCCCGGAAGAGGCGCTGGCCGCCGTCTCCGAGACCCGCGAACCTGCGAAACTGGCCGATTTGGTGGCCGGGCATCTGGGCGTTGAGGTCGATCAAAAGCAAAAGCTTTTGGAAACACTCGCGATTGATGAGCGTCTGGAGGCGGTTTACGGCCTGATGCAGGGCGAAATGTCGGTGCTGCAGGTCGAGAAAAAGATCAAAACCCGCGTCAAATCCCAAATGGAGCGCACTCAGCGCGAATATTACCTGAATGAGCAAATGAAGGCCATTCAGAAGGAATTGGGCGACGGTGAAGATGGGGCCAATGAGATTGCGGAGTTGGAGGCGAGAGTCGCCGAGACCAAGCTCTCAAAGGAGGCCAAGGATAAGGTCGATGCCGAGATCAAAAAGCTCAAAAACATGAGCCCGATGTCGGCAGAAGCCACCGTGGTGCGCAACTATTTGGATTGGATGCTCTCAATCCCATGGGGCGTGAAATCGCGGGTCAAAAAGGATCTGAACCGGGCCGAGCAAATCCTCGACGCCGATCACTATGGTTTGGAAAAAGTCAAAGAGCGCATCGTCGAATATCTCGCCGTGCAACAGCGTAGCCAGAAACTCAAAGGCCCGATCATGTGCCTTGTGGGGCCTCCGGGCGTGGGGAAAACATCGCTTGGGAAATCGGTCGCCAAGGCCACGGGGCGCGAATTTATTCGCATCTCTTTGGGCGGCGTGCGCGACGAGAGCGAGATCCGCGGTCACCGCCGGACCTACATCGGCTCGATGCCGGGTAAGATCATCCAGGCGCTGAAAAAAGCCAAAACCACCAATCCGCTCATTTTGCTCGATGAGATCGACAAGATGGGTCAGGATTTCCGTGGCGATCCGGCTTCTGCCATGCTCGAAGTGCTGGACCCGGAACAAAACTCCACCTTCGTGGATCACTATATGGAGGTCGAATATGACCTCTCCAACGTGATGTTCCTGACCACATCGAACAGCTATAACATGCCGGGACCGCTTATGGACCGGATGGAGATCATTCCGCTCTCGGGCTATACCGAAGACGAAAAAGCCGAGATTGCCAAACAGCATTTGATCCCGAAACAGATCAAAAACCACGGCCTCAAAGCCAAGGAATTCTCTGTCACCGATGGCGCGATCATGGATGTGATCCGGTATTACACCCGCGAGGCGGGGGTGCGCAGCCTTGAGCGCGAATTTGCCAAGATCGCGCGCAAAGCGGTGACCAAAATCGTGCGCAAAGAGGTCGAGGCGGTGCATGTCACCTCCGAGACGCTTGAGGAGTTCCTGGGCGTGCGCAAAGCGCGCTACGGCCTGGCGGAGAAAGAAGATCAGATCGGTGTTGTCACCGGGCTGGCCTACACGTCCGTTGGCGGTGATTTGTTGCAGATCGAGGCGCTCAAATTGCCGGGCAAAGGGCGGATGAAAACCACCGGCAAACTCGGCGATGTGATGAAAGAAAGCATTGACGCGGCCAGCTCCTATGTGCGCTCCATCGCGCCCTCTCTTGGGGTCAAGCCGCCGCTGTTTGACACGATGGACATCCACGTCCACGTGCCTGATGGGGCGACGCCGAAAGACGGACCAAGCGCAGGTCTGGCCATGGTCACAACCATTGTGTCGGTGCTGACGCAAATCCCGGTGCGCAAAGACATCGCCATGACCGGCGAAGTCAGCCTGCGCGGCAATGCAACGGCGATTGGCGGGCTGAAAGAGAAACTTTTGGCGGCGCTGCGTGGCGGGATCAAAACCGTTCTCATCCCTGAAGAGAACGTCAAAGATCTGGCCGACATCCCCGACAATGTCAAAGAGGGGCTGGAGATCATCCCGGTCACTCACGTCTCCGAAGTGCTCAAATACGCGTTGGTGCGTCAGCCTGAGCCGGTGGAATGGGACGCGGAGGCCGATGAGGCGGCGCGTTTGGCCAAAATCACCTCAACCGGTGAGGGGCAGGGCGCAACCGCGCATTGATCCTGTCTCGGAAACAATCATGATGAAAAACCGGCCTGAGGGCCGGTTTTTTATGATTGATACATTGCCAAACCGCTGTGTTTCAGGCGAAGGTTGCCGGAGTTTTGAGCAATCATGCTGTTCAACTGCGCCGCAGGGCCTGAGATAAACCATTCGCTCATTTCCCATTTGCACGCGAGGGGGCAGTGGCGTTAAGGTTTCCGTGAGCGAAACAACGAGGTTCAAAAGAGGTTCATATGGCAACCCGAAAATCCTCGACCAGCAGCCGTAAAACACCGACCGCTGTCAGGAAAACCACATCCAAATCAACATCCACCCGTCGCAGTACCAAAGCGGCAATCACGCCAAAATCGGAGTCCCCTGTGACAACAATTTCCAATCCAGAACCGCTAAAAACCGTCCCCAGCAGCACAGAGGCCGCTCCGGTTGATGCGCCTGAAACAAGTGTCGTGACCACGATGAAAAAGAAAGACATGATCGCCAAAGTTTCTGAGGCCTCTGGTGTGAAACGCTCTGAGGCTAAAAAAGTGCTCGAAGCGGTGTTGGCGGAGCTGGGCGATGCGCTTCAGCGCGGCGATGAATTGAACCTGCCGCCGCTTGGCAAGGTGTCGGTCAACCGCCAACGCGAAGGCTCGGGGGCCCATATTATCATCGCCAAACTGCGTCGCCCAAAAGCCATGATGGCGGGCGCTGAAGAGGGCGATGTTTCAGACGCCGAGGCAACAGAAACCGAAGCCGCAGAAAGCTAAAGCCTCCCGCTTTAAAAATCTGCATTTCGCCTCTTGCATCAAAGGGGCCGTGGCGCTAAACACCGCGCCACGGCGGGTGATTAGCTCAGTGGTAGAGCGCTTCGTTCACATCGAAGATGTCAGGAGTTCAAATCTCTTATCACCCACCATTTTCCACATTTTGTTTTTAAATAAACTTTTTCTCACGCCAACTTCAATTTTATGGTGAAAATCTCTCAAAATGTATGGCGAATATATGTGAGTTTTACCGCGAGCGCGATCAAAGAGGCGTTGGCGCAGGCGGGCATCATGCCGGAAATGTGTTGTGAGGGGGGCGAGGTTGGCTGAACTGGAAACCGCTGATCTCTCGGACGCTGTGACATGAAAGGCTGCGCTTAAATTGGACAAGCTCTTGGGGCCGTGGAGCGCGAGAGAAGATCTGAGCGACAAGCAGCCCGGGAGGCCATAAGGGCCACGCGAGACGCCAGAAAAGACACTCTGAGGCAGTGACTAAATGAAAGAACAAAGTAAAAAAACGAAGATGTCGTTGAGAGGGTTATGGCGGTTTTTGACTTTAGCTTTGGTCGATATTTTTTTGGCGCCGTTCATTGCCGTCATTTTTATCTTTGGTTTTAATATCTCGGATCCCTTTTCAAACGACATTCCCCCGGGCGATGGGGTTTGGCACTATTACAAATACCTCTGTGCTTTGGTGCTCATGGCATACTTATTCGCTCTCTACGGCATCATATCCATCATTACGATTTTGTTATCTCGCAAACTGAATGTAAGACGAAGAGCCCTTGTTCGTTTGGGCACTTTCATTTTGTGGCTAGGTCTCTTTGTTCGCGTGGAGCTTATCGAAGCTGATTTTGATGTTCTGGTTTGGGTCAGGACTTCGATTTTTGTTGGGGCTCCCCTTGTGTGGGGCGGTCTTTGTTCGTCACTCTTGTCGGAATATGTCTGGGAGCGACTTTCCAAAAGAAATAAAAGTCGATCGGCGTAGTGGAAACTCGTTATGCATGCTTTTGGTTTATGGAGAACCTTCGCTCATAGGCTCCAAGGCCTTTGCGCCGCTCCCCTTTCCGCCAGCACCCCGCGCAGCAGGTTTTTCTCTACGAATGGTTCCACCCCAAGGTCGATCAGTCACGCATGGGGCGTATCTGCGGAGGTGGTGTAAAGGGGCGGCGCGTCTTATCAGTTGCGGGGCGTTTTGATCGGGGCTTTGCCAGATTGTTTTGGCTCATGATGGCTCTGCCGCAGGGCGGACGCGAAATCCAACTTGTCAGACCCGGTTCGGCACAGTAGTTCGATCTCATGACCTATTCTGTGATCTATCCCACCCTTTATCTGTTGCGCCATGGCCAGACCGAATGGAATGTCGAAGGTCGCCTTCAGGGCCGTCTTGACAGTGCGCTGACGGAGACGGGCGTGGCGCAGGCCCATGCGCAACGGGCGATTTTGGCACCGATTTTGACTGCGCATCCGGGGATCGCGATCCACGCAAGCCCTTTGGGTCGGGCATGGCGCACCGCGTCCATCGTCGCCGAAGGACGCGCGGTTCAGGCCATGGACGGTCTCAAAGAAGTCTCGGCGGGCACATGGGAAGGCCGGTTGCGCGCCGATGTTGTGGCGGAGCGGGGCTATGGCTCGGCGGAGGAAAAGGACATGTTTTCGCTGTTCTTAACTGCGCCAAATGGCGAGGGGGGCGCAGCTTTGGAGTCCCGTTGCCGCGCCTATTTGGAAAGCCTCACCCAGCCTACGGTGATCGTGTCTCATGGTGTGGTCTCGGCCTTTTTGCGCGGGATCATCTGCGGACTGTCCATAGATGAGATCGCCGCATTGCCCCATGTTCAGGGCGTGGTGACGGTGCTCTCAGGTCATCAGGCGCGTGTGCTTGAGACGCCTGAGGCGGCGGAGGCCTATGTCACCCACGCCCTTGCGAGCGATCCCCCTGCGGCATGACGCCCTCTGGTTTGGGCGCATGAGTTGGGGCAGGAGGGGTCTATGAGCTTTTTTGACAAAATCCCGACCTCCACCTTTGTGATTGCCGCGCTGACGCTGGGGTTGGCGCCGTTTTTGCCGGAACCGCATGTCTGGGAAAAGATCAAAATGCTACTGGCGGGCGAGTTGGCTCGGCCGATTGATATTTTTGATCTGGTGTTTCACGGTCTGCCTTGGGCGCTTTTGGCGGCCAAGCTGTCGCGGGGGGCGCGGGGGCAGGGCGCCTAGTCACCGTGTGTCACCAAAGCGCGTGTCACCAAAGCGCGTGTCACGAAACTGTCTGATATATTTTACCATTTGGAAAATTGTCTGACACATTTCTCCGAGACAGTGCGGTCGAAGACGACGGGGACCAGCCTCGTGTCTCATAAACGCACATCCAACCCGGAGACCTTATATGTCCATCCGTATCACGCGCCGTCAGGCGCTTGCCGGGGGCGCTGCCCTTGCCGGCTCCCTTGCCATGCCCGGCCTGTCCCGCGCCGCCTCCCGTCCGTTGATCACCCACGGTGTTCAGTCCGGCGATGTCGCCCATGATGGCGCAATGATTTGGGCCCGCGCCGACCGTGAGTCCAAGATGATGGTGGAATGGTCCACCACCGACACCTTTGCCAATGCCACACAGGTTCAGCCGCTCTCGGTGGGCGATACGTCCGATTTCACCGGTAAAATGGTGCTCGAAGGTCTGCCATCGGACCAAGATATTTTCTACCGCGTCGCCATGGCCGATTTGTCGGATACCAATTCGGTCTCTGAGGCGGTCACCGGCCATTTCCGCACCGCGCCGGGCTCGCTGCGTGATGTGTCTTTCGTCTGGTCGGGCGACACCGCCGGTCAGGGCTGGGGCATTGATGAGGATCGCGGCGGCATGACCACCTATGCGACCATGCTTGGACATCGCCCGGATTTCATGATCCACTCTGGCGATACCGTTTATGCCGATGGTCCGCTCTCGGCTGAGGTCGAGTTGAAAGACGGCACGATCTGGAAAAACACCATGATCGAGGAAAAGGCCAAGGTCGCTGAGACGCTGAACGAATTCCGCGCCGCGCATAAATACAACATGCTCGACAAGAATGTCCGCGCATTTAACGCCGAGGTTCCGATCCTCTATCAATGGGATGACCACGAGGTCACCAACAACTGGTATCCGAACGAAACCTTCGCCTCGGATGATCGTTACACCGAGAAATCCGCCGCCAAACTGTTTGCCCGCTCGGCGCAGGCGTTTTTTGAAATGTACCCGATCCGCGTCAACGCCGCAGAACCCAAGCGCGTCTATCGCAAGGTCTCCTATGGCCCGATGTTGGACGTGTTCTTTCTCGACATGCGCACCTACCGCGACGACAATGACGGCAACCGTCAACCGACGCCAAAGGATTTCCTGGGCGCCGAACAGATCGCTTGGCTCAAAGGCGCTTTGTCGACGTCGAAAGCCACATGGAAAGTCATCGCCGCCGATATGCCGATCGGCATGATGGTGCGCGACGGCAAAGAGGCGTTTGAAAACATGGCCAATGGCGATGGCCCGGTCTTGGGCCGGGAATTCGACATTGCCGAAGTGCTGTCCTTCATCAAACATGCCAAGGTTAAAAACACGGTCTGGCTCACCGCTGATGTGCATTACACCGCCGCGCATCACTATAGCCCGGAGCGTGCCGAATTTCAGGACTTTGAGCCGTTCTGGGAATTCGTCTCCGGTCCGCTGCACGCGGGCACCTTTGGTCCGAGTGAGTATGACAACACCTTTGGCCCAAAGGTCGAATTTGCCAAAGCGCCGCCGGAAGGCGAGTTCAACCTGCCGCCCTCTGATGGCTATCAGTTCTTTGGCAAGGTCGATATTTCCGCTGCTGACCGGACGATGACCGTGTCGCTTTTGGATGCGGCTGATACGCTGTTGTGGTCCACGACGATCGAACCCGATCTGGCGTAAACCCCATAAAAGAAGCCCCGGAGAGCGATCTCCGGGGCTTTTTCTATAGATGCAAGATTTAGGCCCGAAACTCAGGCCCGAAACTCAGGCCCGAAACTCAGGCCCGAAACTCAGGCCCGAAACTCAGGCTTTGGACACAGCGTCCAAAATCCGTGCCCAGGAGCGGATGCCTTTGTGGAAGTTGTTGAGGCCGTATTTCTCATTCGGAGAGTGAATGCGGTCGTCATCATCGGCAAAGCCCACCAACATCGAATCCAGCCCCAAAATCGTGGTAAAATAGCCCGCAATCGGGATCGACCCGCCCATGCCGGCAAACACCGCCTCGCGATCCCATTCGTCGGACAAAGCCTGACGCGCGGCTTCAAATTCCGCACGCTCGGTGTTCATCACTGCGGCGGGAGAGCCATCGAGGTCTTGGTTCCACGTGACTTTGGCATCGACCGGCAAGCGGCTTTCGACATGGGCGCGCAGGTTTTTGCGGATCGCATCCGGGTCTTGATCGCCCACCAAACGGCAGGTGATTTTACAATGCGCCTCAGACGGGATCACGGTTTTGGTGCCGGGGCCTTGGTAGCCGCCCCAAAGCCCGTTGATCTCCAACGTGGGCCGCGCCCATTGTTGTTCCAAGGTGGAATAGGCGGTCTCGCCATGGGCTTCGGTCATGCCGACGCCGGACAGGTAGTCAGCCTCGTCAAAGCCACAGCCCTGCCATTGGCGCAGGATGTCTTCGGGCACCTCATGCACGCCGTCGTAGAAATCTTTGATCGTCACACGGCCCGCATCATCGTGGAAGGTGCTGATGATTTTGGAGATCTCGCGCAGCGGGTTCAGTGCCGGGCCACCGTAATGACCCGAATGCAGATCCATCGTCGGACCCGTGAGGGTGAATTCGTCTTTGAGCATCCCGCGCAACTGGCTACAGATCGAGGGCACGCCGGGGGCGACCATCGAGGTGTCACAGATCAGCGCCAGATCGGCGGCGAGACGGTCTTTGTTGGCCTTCATGAAGGGGATCAGGGACGGCGAGCCGCTTTCCTCTTCGCCCTCAAAGAAAAATGTGATGGTGCAGGGCAGGGTGCCGTTCTCGGCAATCCAGGCGCGGCAGGCCTCAACAAAAGTCATCAACTGGCCTTTGTCGTCGGAGGCGCCGCGGCCCCGGATCACTTTTCCGTGTGCGCGCTCTTCGATAAAGGGGGCAAACGGGTCGTGGTCCCAAAGGGTGAGCGGGTCCACTGGCTGCACATCATAGTGGCCGTAAAACAAAAGATGCGGCCCACCAGAGCCGATTTTGCCCATCACCATCGGGTGACCGGGCGTGGCGCAGACATCGGCCTTGGCCCCCAAAGAGGTCAATTCGGCGGCAAGCCACTCTGCCGCGGTTTGGCAATCGGCCTTATGGGCCGGATCGGTTGAGATCGAGGGAATGCGCAAAAATGTCATCAAACGATCAAGGGTTGCGTCGAGATCGGCGTCGATGCGATCGAGCACCGGAGCGAGGCGAGAGTTCATTATTGGAAACCTTTTATCATGCTCGGGATGTTTTGCCGCAGCTTACGCCTCTGAAAAATGGTGTCCAGAGGGGGAGGGCGGGTTGACATAGATCATTCTGAAAGGGAATTGATACATCCTAAGAAGAGGATGCTGATAAGGCAGGGCAGAGAGATGCCCATAGGGGTCTGTGGTGGTATTATCTTGCGAAATGTGAATATGAGTCGCAATTTTCGTTTGATGCCGCTAAAAGAGGCAGACCTGAGACGCGCGAAAGGACGAACAGTGGACTATACGGCGAAGCTTGACGAAGCACTTCAACGGTTGCACGACGAAGGGCGCTATCGCACCTTTATCGATATTGAACGCAAGCGCGGACAGTTTCCCCACGCGACACGCACGCGCCCTGATGGCACGGAGCAGTCGGTGACAGTATGGTGTGGCAATGATTATCTTGGCATGGGGCAAAACCCCGTTGTCCTGGCTGCCATGAAAGATGCGATTGATGCGACGGGCGCTGGCTCAGGTGGGACGCGCAACATTTCGGGCACCACGGTCTACCACATTCGTCTCGAAGCTGAGATTGCCGATCTGCACGGCAAAGAAGCCGCCTTGCTGTTTACCTCGGCCTATAACGCCAATGACGCAACGCTTTCGACCCTGCCGACCCTGTTCCCCGGTCTCATCATCTATTCCGACTCGCTCAACCACGCGTCGATGATCGAAGGCATCCGTCGCAACGGCGGCGCGAAACGTATTTTCCGTCACAACGATCTGGATCACCTGCGCGAACTTTTGGCGGCGGATGATCCCAGCGCTCCGAAACTGATCGCCTTTGAATCGGTCTATTCCATGGATGGCGATTTCGCCCCGATCAAAGAGATTTGTGACTTGGCCGATGAGTTCGGTGCGCTCACTTACCTTGACGAAGTGCACGGTGTTGGCCTCTACGGTCCGCGCGGTGGCGGTGTGGCCGAACGTGACGGTCTGATGGACCGTATCGACATCATCAACGGCACTTTGGCCAAAGCCTTTGGTGTGGTCGGCGGCTATGTCGCGGCCTCTGCCAAAATGTGTGACGCGGTCCGCTCCTACGCGCCGGGCTTTATCTTTTCGTCTTCTATGCCGCCGGCTGTTGCAGCGGGCGCTGCCGCTTCGATCCAGTTCCTGAAGGGCGAGGGCGGGGTGAAACTGCGTGAAGAGCATCAGACCCAAGCGAAAATCCTCAAGCTGCGCCTCAAAGGCCTTGGCCTGCCGATCACCGACAATGGCTCGCATATTGTGCCGCTGATCGTGGGTGATCCAAAACACACCAAACTCATGTCCGACATGATGCTGGATCAATATGGCATTTATGTTCAGCCGGTCAATTTCCCGACCGTGCCGCGTGGCACTGAGCGGTTGCGCTTTACGCCGTCTCCGGTGCATGGCCCGCGCGAAATGGACGCTTTGATTCATGCTTTGGACGCGCTCTGGAGCCATTGTGCGCTGAATCGCGCCGAAATGGCGGGTTAACCTCGATATCCGCTGGGCGGCCCTGTCGAGCCTATGGTAACACTAGATCAACTTTAGGCGACGAATCGTCGTCTGAAGATGGGCAGGCTAAATTGGGGCGAACGCATGATCAGGCGGTGGACAAAACCACGCGTCGAGGAGCAAGAACATCCTCGCGGTTTTGACGATTACGAGCTTCAGCTCGGTGACGTCATGCGTGGAGAACGCGCCACCCTCGGCAAATCGCTCTTGGATGTTCAGCGTGAGCTGAAGATCAAAGCGACTTATATTGCGGCCATCGAAAACTCTGACCCCTCGGTGTTTGAAACCCAAGGCTTCATCGCGGGCTATGTGCGCTCCTATGCGCGCTACCTGAATCTTGATCCGGATTGGGCCTTTGTGCGCTTTTGTTCCGAGAGTGGCTTTGCGGTTGCCCACGGCATGTCGCCCGAAGCATCGACCAAGCGCAAACCGGCCACGGCCGCCACGGCCCCTGTTCGAAAAGATCCGTTCTCCGACCCCAACGCCAGCTTTGTGCCGCGCGGTCAGGGCCTTATGTCCCGAATCGAACCTGGCGCGTTGGGATCAACCGCTGTGTTGCTCGCGCTGTTGGGGGTGATCGGTTATGGTGGCTGGTCGGTGTTACAAGAAATCCAAAAGGTCAAAATGGCCCCGGTGGATCAAGCCCCGGCCGTGATCGCCGAAGTCGCACCCCTTGGCGGCGCAGGCTCCGAGACCCGTTTGGCGCAGATGGACGAGAGCATTGGTCTTGCGACCCCTTCCGCTGAGGCGCTGGATCGGTTGTACCGTCCACAGGCGCTGGATGTGCCGGTTTTGGTGCCGCGTGACGGGCCGATTGCCGCGCTTGATCCCCGTTCCGTTGGCGCTTTGGCGGGCGAAGGTCGTGAGGCTGAACGCGAAGATCGTCTGAATGCCATGTCTTCTGACATCGCCATGGCGGCCCTTTCGGGCATGGACGAGGGTGCTGTGCGTGTGGTCGAAGATGGCGCGCCCGAATTGGCGCTGGTCGCTGTGCGCCCGTCCTGGGTGCGTGTGCAGGCCGCCGATGGCTCTGTTTTGTTTGAGAAAATTCTCGATGCGGGCGAACGTTACATCGTTCCGGCGATGGACAAAGCACCGATCTTGCGCACGGGCAATGGCGGTGGCGTTTATTTCGCTGTCAACGGTCAGGCCTATGGCCCGGTCGGTGCGTCCGGTTCTGTGGTGAAAAACGTGGCCCTCTCGGTCGCGGATGTGTCTGACAGTTTTGCCCAGGTCGATCTGGCCGCCAATGACACGGTCGCGGACGCGTTCCAAGTCGCCCAAAACAGCCAATAAGCCCTGTCCGTTCAGCGCCCACACGCCTTGCCCTTCGCAGCGTGCCGCCTTATCTAAGGGGGACTGAAACACGGTTTCCCAAAGAGGCTCCCATGTCGCACAATCCGATCCGTCCTTGGCGCAACATTGACCGACGCGTGAGCCGCAAGATCTGGGTGGGCACTGTGCCGGTGGGGGGCGATGCGCCGATCACGGTGCAAACCATGACCAACACGCTGACCACCGATGTCAAAGCGACCTTGGATCAGGTGCTGCGCGCCGCCGAGGCCGGGGCCGACATTGTCCGCGTCTCAGCCCCCGACCGCGACTCGGCTTTGGCGCTCAAAGAGATCTGCCGCGAAAGCCCGGTGCCGATCGTCGCTGACATCCATTTCCATTACAAACGCGCCATCGAGGCCGCCGAAGCCGGGGCCGCCTGTTTGCGGATCAATCCGGGCAATATTGGCGACGAAAAGCGGGTGCGTGAGGTGATCAAAGCCGCCAAGGATCACAATTGCTCGATCCGTATTGGCGTCAACGCTGGCTCACTCGAAAAGCATCTGTTGGACAAATATGCCGAGCCATGTCCCGATGCGATGGTCGAGTCCGGCATGGATCACATCAAAATTCTGGAAGACAACGACTTTCACAATTTCAAAATCTCGGTCAAAGCCTCCGATGTGTTCCTCGCCGCCGCCGCCTATCAACAATTGGCCGAGGCCACCGATGCACCGATCCATTTGGGCATCACCGAGGCGGGCGGCCTCATGTCTGGCACGATCAAATCGGCCATCGGGTTGGGACAGCTGTTGTGGATGGGCATTGGCGACACGATCCGTGTCAGCTTGTCTGCCGATCCGGTCGAAGAGGTCAAAGTCGGCTATGAAATTCTCAAATCACTCGGCCTGCGTCATCGCGGTGTGAACATCATTTCCTGCCCGTCCTGCGCGCGTCAGGGTTTTGATGTGATCAAAACCGTTGAGGCGTTGGAGAAGCGGTTGGAGCATATCAAAACGCCGATGAGCCTGTCGATCATCGGATGTGTGGTCAATGGTCCCGGCGAGGCGCTGATGACCGATGTCGGTTGGACCGGCGGCGGAGCCGGGCATGGCATGGTCTATCTCGGCGGGGCGCAGAGTCATAAAATGTCCAATGACAATATGGTCGAACATATCGTCGAACAGGTCGAAGCCAAAGCCGCCGAGATCGCGGCTCAGACCGCGTCCGAGGCGGCTGAATAAGCGCCACAGCCGCTTCATTGCAGCCCAAATACTCACAATCCCAAAGAAAAACCCCGCCATAGGCGGGGTTTTGTCGGCTCGAAAGCTGCGAGAAGTTACCCACGCAGCTCCGCCACGATTTCAACCATCGCATCATAGGGCACATAGCCGCGCAGCATCTGGTCGCCCATCACAAAGGTCGGCGTACCGGAGATTTGCAGCTCGGCCGCCAATTGGTGGTTTTTCGCGATCACCGTGGTCACGTCTTCGCTGTCCATCTTGGCAACAACCGCATCGGCGTCGATGCCAAGGTCGGTGGCCAAACGGCGCAACGAGCCCACGGTGACATCGCCCCGTGCTTCCATCAGTGCGTCATGGAAGGTCAAATACGCGTCATCTCCGGCCACCATTTTGGTCGCAACGGCAAAGCGCGACGCCAAAACTGACGCGTCGCCCAAGATCGGGAATTCTTTGACGATCAGTTTGATATTGCCGTCTTTTGCCAAAAGCGCCTTCACATCTGGAAAGGCCTTTTTGCAATAGCCACAGCGGTAGTCGGTGAATTCGACCATCACGATGTCGCCGTCTGGATTGCCGTAGACGCCATCAAATTCGGTGTTGTAAATCGCATCCACATTGGCGGCGATCATATCGGCATCGCTGGAGACCTGAGCTTCGGCCTGACGGGCTTGGTACACGTCCACGGCCTCCATCAACACCTCAGGATTGTCCAAAAGATAGGCGCGGACTTCGGCGCGAAACGCCTCGCGTTCCGCATCTGACATGTCGCGCATGTCAAAAGCGGCGGCGCCAAGCGCAGTGGAAGCGGTCAAAAGGGCCGCGGCACCGAGGCGGGCGCAGGCTTTGGCAAAAGGCATATCTCTATCTCCGTTTGAGAGCGGTTTCGCACGCGTTTATCACATCTTGCGCCCGGTTCCACCCAACACTTCCGTGACTCAGCCCTGCTGTGGCGCGTTGAGCCAAAGGCATCGCGGCTTTGCAATCGCCACGCATGATATGGGCCTCTGAGGCGTTGAGTGCGGCCATGGCGTCCTGACCCGATTGGGCATAGGCGGAGGCCAAATGACGCAACAGCACGGGATCATAGCCATCACGCGCGCGCGCCGCCTCAAGTGCTTTGATCGCGGCAGGCAGGTTGGCCTTATTGGTCGTCGCCAAAAGCGCACGGCCCAGACCGGCCTGAATTTGCGGCTCATTTGGTGCCATTTTCGCCGCCCGGCGATAGGCGGTAACAGCGGCGTCAAATTGCCGACTTTCCAAGAGAATCTGCCCCTGAAGCTCGGCGTAATACGGATCGTTTGGACGCAGCGCGACGAGGCGGGCCATGGTGGCCATCGCCTCTTTCGGCTTGGGCACACGGTGCAGTGCTACGGCGCGGCGCATCAGCGCGATGTCGGACGCATCCGAGGCGGGCACCCGACGGAGCGTATAGGCGGGCGGGCGGATAAAGGCCTCCAATTTGCCGCGCGCGCGGGCGTACCAATAATTGGCCTCCGGGTCGGGATTTGCGGTGAGTTTGGAGGCGGCCGCATAGCCCCTGAGCGCGCGCAGACGGTCGCGGGTCAAAGGATGGGTGCGCGCGTAGGGGTCTTGGCGGCTTTCGGAGAGGACCTCTTGGCCGCGAAACATTTCAAGCACATCCAGCATCGCCTGTGGTGGGATGCCCGCGCGCGCCATATATCGGATGCCGGCCTGATCGGCAGAGGCTTCCTCGGCACGGGTATGACCAAACAGCACCCGCTGCGCCGATCCAGAGATCCCGATCGCAAGGCCCGCCGCCGCTTCGCCATTGCCCGTGGCGGCCACCACAGCGCCCGACAGCAACACACCAAGAGCGGCCGCCGTCGAGGCATTTTGCATATTGACCTGACGCCTGATGATATGGCCGCCGGTGATATGGGCGATTTCATGGGCAATCACCGCCTGAACTTCCGCCGCAGTATCAAGGCGTAAAAGCAGGCCGGAATGGATGAAGACATGGGAGGTGTCAGCGACAAAGGCGTTGGGTTGGTCATCATGGATGATGACGATTTTCATCCGCGCCGCCGACAGACCCGCCGCATCAAAGATTGGTCCGGCCAAACGGCCAAGCGCATATTCAATGTCCGGGTCACGCAAAATTCCCTTGGCCCATGCCGAAAGCGGCAGGCAGAGCATCACCGCAACGGCCACACATATCGTCACCGCTTGACGCATCATCTGCCGCATTGCAATTCCTCTCTGTCGCTGGCATTTCAGGCCCCAAACAATCACAGGACATGCCCGATGAAAACCTCCCGCCGCTCAGCTGTCGATCCTTTTATCGTGATGGATGTGATGGAGGCGGCGCGCGCGCATGAGGAGGCCGGGCGGCACATCATCCATATGGAAGTCGGTCAACCGGCCACGGGCGCGCCCAACGCGGCGCGGGCCAAATTGGCGCAAGAGATGGAGCAGGGGCCTTTGGGCTACACGGTCGCGCTTGGCCTGCCGGAGTTGCGCAAAGGCATCGCGGCGCTCTATCAGGACTGGTACGGGGTGGATTTGGATTGGCGGCGCGTGGTGATCACGCCCGGTTCATCGGGCGCATTCATTTTGGCGTTTACCGCGCTGTTTGATGCCGGGGCCAAGGTGGGATTGGGCGAGCCGGGCTATCCGTCCTATCGCCAGATCCTGTCGGGGTTGGACATCACGCCGGTGGGCATTCAGACCCAAATGGAGAACCGCCTACAGCCGGTGCCAAGCGAGATCCCCGACGGTTTGGATGGCTTGATCGTCGCCAGCCCCGGCAACCCCTCGGGCACGATGTTGGACCGAGAGGCCATGGGCGCGTTGATCCAGACCTGCCAGGACCGCGGCGTGTCGTTCATCTCGGATGAGATTTACCACGGCATCCAATATGGCACGCCTCCGGTGACCGCGTTGGAGCTGTCCGATGATGTCTATGTGATCAATTCGTTTTCGAAATTCTTCTCTATGACGGGGTGGCGCGTCGGTTGGATGGTGGTGCCCGAAGATCATGTGCGGGTGATTGAACGCATCGCGCAAAACTTTTTCATCTGCCCGCCGCATGCCGCACAGGTTGCCGCCTTGGGCGCGTTGGAAGGCCGCGATGAGTGTCAGGCGCTGGTCGATGTTTACACCGAGAACCGCCGTTTGATGTTGGACGAGCTGCCGAAAATCGGTTTTGACCGGATCGCCCCCCCGGACGGGGCATTTTACATCTATGCCGATGTGTCGGAGTTGACTGAGGACAGTCGCGCCTTTTGTGCCCGTATTTTGGATGAGGCCGGGGTGGCCGTGACACCGGGGTTGGATTTTGATCCCAAACGCGGTCATCAGACGATGCGGTTTTCCTATGCCCGCTCGACCGAGGACATCCGCGAAGGACTGCGCCGTCTTTCCGTTTTTATGGCTGTCTTTATGGCCGAAGAATTGGCACAAACGTGATCATGCCTTTGCTCCGGTGATGGCTGTTCAGGCCACGCCTGTCCGGCTACACTGTGCCAAGGGCCGGACACGCGGCCGGTTTTATGAGGTTTCGATGCAGGTTTTCAAAGCGCTCGCTCTTTCTGTGCTCGCCGTTTTCCCCTTTGTCCACAGAGCAGAGGCGCAAGACGGTCTGACCGCCTTGGCCCGCGCCGACAGTTCGGCCTCGGCGCTGGTCGATCAGGGGGACAGTCTTGAGATGATGCTGCGCCTGTCCCAACCTGTGCCGTTTCGGATTTTCTCGCTCGATGATCCCAAACGCATCGTGGTGGATTTTTCTGAGGTCGATTGGACCGGGTTTGACACGCAGGCCTTTGACACGGCTGAGGGCGTCACCGCGCTGCGGGTGGGTGGGTTTGTCCCCGGCTGGTCGCGCATGGTGATGGATTTGGCCGCCCCTTACGGGCTGGTCCATGCCGAAATGTCGCGTGATGAGGCGGGGGCGGTGTTGCGGCTTAACCTTGATCCGATGGCCGCCGATGAATTTGCTTTGGGGGCCGGGACGCCGTTGGAGGCGCAGCTTGTGCGCCGCTCCGAGCCGGACGATGCGGCGATCCCACGCAAAAAATTTGGCGAAGGGCCGTTGAAGGTCGTGCTTGATCCTGGCCATGGCGGCATTGATCCGGGGGCCGAACGCGATGGCGTACGCGAGGCGGATTTGATGCTGAGTTTTGCGCGTGAATTGCAGGATGTGTTGATCCGCGCCGGTGGGTTTGACGTCACATTGACCCGCACAGATGACGTGTTCGTGCCGCTTGAAACCCGCCTGACCTTGGCGCGTGAGGCGGGGGCCGAGGTGTTTATCTCGCTCCACGCCGATGCGATTTCTGAGGGCCGGGCTGAGGGGGCGACGCTTTATACGTTGGCCGATCGCGCCTCGGATGCGGCGTCGCAAAAACTGGCCGAACGTCATGATCGCGCCGATTTGTTGGCCGGCGTGGATTTGAGCGATCAAGACGATGTCATCGCTGGCGTGCTGATGGACATGGCTCGCACTGAAACCACGCCGCGCACAGACCGTTTGGCCAATGCTTTGGTGGAACAGTTGCAAGACAGCGTCGGCATGCACAAACGCCCGCGCTTAGAGGCAGGATTTTCCGTGCTCAAAGCCCCTGATATGCCCTCTGTTTTGCTTGAACTGGGCTTTCTGTCCTCGCCCAAAGATCGCGCCAAACTCAATGATCCGGCTTGGCGCACCCGCGCCGCCTGGGCCATTCGCGACGCGCTCTATGCTTGGCAGGACGAGGAACGGGCGGCGATGCGCAAATTGCGTAAATGAGTTTATGCGGCTCATGTGACCCGTTTCGCCCTATCATTCCCCGCCGCTTCGCGTATGGGGAGGGGGACCCATACGGAGACATGAACGATGACAGCATCACAGAGCGTGCCGGAGCTGATTGCCGCAGCACAGGCCAAAGCGAAGAGATCCGAAGAGATCATTTTGGCAGGGCAGGCATCTTTCGACGCGAAAGACCTGCGCGCCGCACATGTCGCGCTTGAATTGGCGGCGGTGGATGCCTTTACGCTGTTCGAGGCGCGGATGCAGCACCATTTCAAACGCGGGCCGTTTTCGCGCAAACTGACCGCCGCCCTCAAAGAGGCCGGACGCGGGGACCTCGCCGAGCGCATTCACGTCTATTATCTCGCCATCAACGTGCTCAAACACGGTAAAGGCGCAAGCTACCGGGAGTTGATTGAAACTCCCACCGCGCTTGTCCATGTGAAACCCGCCAAAGGCGCGACGACGCAAGACGAAAACGCGCCCTCAGAGCTGATAGATATTGGCGTGCCGGGCTTTTTCGACGGCCTCGCCGAAAGCCTTTTGGCGGCGCACGCGTTTCTTGAAAATCGGTAGATGTTTGGTGGCCGTGTCAAAAACGAGGGTTTTGGCAGGTCTTTCGTGACCTGTTTTGCCACCAAGGCCCTTGTTTACAGAGATTTTGTTTCGCGGGAGAGCCAGTCGATAAAGTCGGCCACTTTCTGTTTTGGTCTGCCATGAGCGTGGGCAGCATAGACATATCCGCTGTCTTGAAATCCGAATGGCGCTGACAACCTTGCACTTGAAAGGTCGTCGAGAACGAGATGAGCTGGCGTAACGCAGATTCCTAATCCCGCCGCAGCCGCTTCTATTGCAAGTGACAGATGTTCGAACGTCGATGTATGCGGTGGCTTTCGGTCCGGGACGTTCTGGATCGCAAGCCATGACGTCCATGCATTTGGACGGGTTTTCGACAGAAGCAGGGAAATGTCCTGTAGGTCGTTTGGTTGCAAAGCTTGCTGTGATCCAGCCAGTGAAGGCGTCATCACCAGCCCCAGCTTTTCTCGAAAAAGTATAGTGTCCCGTTCGCCAATCTCATGATCAGGGGCGTGCGCCAAGATCGAGACATCCATGCGGTGTCCCGTTTTGTGCGGAGTGCGAGGGTCAGTAGAGAGGCGCACATCAATGTCAGGATGCTCTGTTCGGAACCTGTGAAGACGCGGGATCAGCCACCGGACAGCAAGAGTGCTAAGACAGGCAACATCAAGGATTTTGTCCCTTTCGGTATCAATGGCACCGAGCGTAGCTTCAATATCGTCTAAAGCTTTGGTGACGCTTGCGGCAAGCTGTTGACCGGCAGGCGTCAGAATATGATGCGTGCGATGACCGACAAACAAGTCAAAACTCAATGAGGATTGCAGCTCGGATATCTGTCGGCTCACGGCACCAGCCGTCACCAAAAGCTCGTCTGCGGCACGAACCATGTTTTTGTGGCGCGCGACAGCCTCGAATGTGCGGAGCGCGTTAAGTGATACTTTAGAACGGGCCTTCATTGAGAAAAACTCACAGTTTCCATGTCGAAAAATCGTTACCAAACCTGTTCACGCAAAGCTACACATTCTTGGAAACTCACTCAGCGCAAGGTTTGCAGATGCCAATTGTACGTACTGCCGTTAAATCCGGAACCCCTAAAGAAATAAAGGAAAAGATCGTTTATGGCATCCATAACGCTCTTATTTCAGGCATTGGAATGCCGAAAGACGAGTTGTTCAACCTTGTTCAAGACTACGATCCAGATGACTTTTTCTACAGCCGAACATTCAACGGTATCGCAAGATCTGACAACGTAATCCTTGTGGAAATCACAATGCGCCGTGGACGAAGTGACGCGATGAAAACAGCACTTTATGCGGCTATTGTCGACAATCTGAAACGAGATGCGAACGTTGAGCCTCGTGATGTTCTCATTTTCATGCACGAAAACGACCATTCAGATTGGTCAGTTGGAAACGGTAAGTTCGCGATGCAAATCGTCCAGCAACGCGGCACAGATCATTAGGGCACAGATCATTAGGGCATTGGGCGTTGATTTATCAAGTCAGCCAGTGCCCAAAAGGACCGTTTTGGAACGGTAAGAATTGCAGTTTATCAACTGCGGCTTTACGAAATCGGCCAGTGGCGCGACCGCTGCGAAAGCCCGCTTTGTCCCGCATCGCCGCCATTCGGCAAACCCATCACATCACCCCGCCAAACGCGCCATCCAGACGGTGTGGAAATCGCATTCGGGGTCTTCGGGCACGTAGCGCAGCACCTCTAAACCTTGCTCAGCCATCAGGGCGCGGTATTCGTCTGGGCCGAGCGAGGCGTGGTAGACCTCTTCGCCCTCGACATTGCCGATCACTTCGCTGTCCTCAGGACCCGAGGTGAACAGCAACACGCCGCGGGGCGCGAGGTGGTGGGCGAACGTGGCGAACATCGCCCGTTGATCATCTTTGGAGAGGTGAAAGAAACTGTCCCATGCGATCACCGCATCAAAGGTTGCTTGTAGATCAAGGCCGCGCATGTCCTCGTGAAACACCCGCACATTGGGCAGGTTCTCTTGGAACAACGCGACCATGGCCGCGGCGCCATCGACGCCTGTGACCTCAACCCGGCGATCCACCAGATATTGCGCAATCGGCCGACCTGCGCCGCAGCCAAGGTCAAGCACCCGGCGTTTGCCAGTGCTTTGCGGGGCGTGAGCCAAAAGCCGGTCCAGCCAGACCCGTTCAAACAGGGCCTTGCTGCGGTTGCGATCAAAGCCTTTGGCTTGGCGTTCGTAGGTGGGCAAGATATTTTCGGGTGTCATGGTGACCAGCAGATAGGGGGGCAGACGGGGCAGGGCAAGCCTAACCGTATTGGCCGCGATCACAAGCGGCGTCTTTCTGCTCACATTTGCGCGGGGGATGTTTTGACCACGGGGCCGGGCCTGTATAAGGAGGGGCAAAGATCGGGCACTGATGCGAGTCAGGGTCGGGTCAGTTGGTGGGAAAGGCAAAGACGTGCTTCGATTTATCCTCTCTTTTTTCGGGACGATTTTCTCGTGGGTGACCACGGGGGCCTTTCTGTTGGCTTTGGTCATCGGCGGGATTTTCTGGATGTATGGGCGCGATTTGCCCAATCACGAAGCCTTGGCGCAATACACCCCGCCGACGATTTCGCGGATTTACTCCGGCGAAGGCAAAATCATCGACGAATTTGCCAAGGAACGCCGCCTGTATACCCCGCCCGAAGAGATCCCTGATCTGGTGAAATATGCGTTTATTTCCGCCGAGGATAAAAATTTCTACACCCACCACGGCTATGATGTGCGTGGGATGGCGGCGGCGGCTTTGGATGCGGCCAAGGGCGGTGCGTTGCGCGGGGCCTCGACCATCACGCAACAGGTGATGAAAAACTTTTTGCTCTCCTCGGATCGTTCCGCTGAGCGTAAAATCAAAGAGCTGATTTTGGCCACGCGGTTGGAGCAGACCCTCACCAAGGATCAAATCCTTGGGCTTTATCTCAACGAGATCGACCTTGGTGTGCGCTCTTTTGGGGTGACGGCGGCGGCGCAGTCTTATTTCAACAAATCCCTGTCTGAATTGGCCCCGGAAGAGGCGGCGTTTTTGGCGATTCACCCGAAAGCGCCCTATTCCTATCATCCGGTGAAAAACTACGATGCGGCGCTCAAACGGCGCAACTTCGTTTTGCGCGAGATGTATGAGAACGGTTATCTGAGCCAGTCGGACTATGAAACCGCGCGGGAAAAGCCGATCAAATCGGTGCAAAACGGCGATTACGAAAGCTTCCGCTCAACCCTGCCACCGCGCGATTATTTCACCGACGAAATCCGCCGCCAATTGTCCAAGGACTTTGGCGAGGAGGAATTCTTTGAGGGTGGCCTCTCAATCCGCGCCACGATGGACCCGGAGATGCAAACCAACGCGGCCCATGCGTTGCAAAAGCGGCTCGAAGAGTTGGACCGGGGCCGGGGCCAATGGCGCGGCACAGACAAGACGATTGATGTCGCCACGCTGGAGGATGGCACTTGGGAAAATGCGCTTGAGAATGTGAATGTGGCGCGGGACGTGACGCTTGATGGCAAATGGTCGGTCGGCGCGGTCAACACCATTGGCTCCTCCGAGATGACGGTGATGGTCGAACAGGTCGGCGAAGTCACGGTGCCGCGCGAGGACATCAAATGGATCAAAGGCGGGTTCAGCGACAATTTTGAACGCGGCGATGTCGTCCATATCCGACGCATGACCACGGGCAACAACGGCGAGGGCGATTTGATCCGCTGGAGCTTGCGCCAAGTGCCGCAGGTGCAGGGCGCGTTCATGGCGATGGACGTCAACACCGGCCGTGTGATCGCGATGCAGGGTGGCTTTAGCTATCAAAACTCGGTGTTCAACCGGGCCACACAGGCGACGCGTCAGCCGGGCTCTTCGTTCAAACCCTTCGTCTATGCGGCGGCTTTGGACAGCGGATTTACCCCGGCGACGATCATCGTCGATGCCCCGATTGAGATCAACACGCCCCAAGGCGTCTGGCGTCCCAAAAACGCTTCGCGCACCTTTTACGGGCCAACGCCGCTCAGAACCGGGATTGAGCAGTCTCGGAACCTGATGACCATTCGTTTGGCGCAGGAGGTCGGCATGGACACGGTCGCGCGCTATGCCGAACGCTTTGGTGTCTACGATCACATGGGGCAATATTTGGCCTCCGCGTTGGGTGCCGAAGAAACCACCGTGTTCAAAATGGTCTCGGCCTATGCGATGTTTGCCAATGGCGGCGAGCGGGTGGAACCGACGCTGGTCGACCGGGTGCAGGACCGTTGGGGCCGCACCATTTACAAACATGATCAACGCGCCTGTCCTGAATGCGAGGTCGCCACACTTGCGCCGGGCAAAGCGCCGACCATTACCGCAAACCGCGAACGGGTGATGAACGCGATCACCGCCTATCAATTGACCTCGATGATGCAGGGCGTTGTGTCGCGTGGCACCGCCGCCGGTAAGGTGCATTTGAACGTGCCCGTGGCGGGCAAAACCGGGACCACCAATGACGGCAAAGACGCGTGGTTCATTGGCTTTACCTCCAATATTGTCGCGGGCTGTTACATCGGCTTTGACACGCCGCGCGCGATGCGTGGGGCTTCGGGTGGCGGGTTTTGTGGCCCGGTGTTTGACGCTTTCATGCAAGACGCGGTCAAAAAATACGGCGGCGGCAAATTCAAAGTGCCGCCGGGCGGGCATTTCATCAAAATCGACCGCTATACCGGCGCGCGCCTCAATGATAGTGCCTCGGGCCCGAATGTGGTGGCCGAATATTTCCGCGATGGCGAAGAGCCGATCTTTGGCCTGATGTATGACGGTGGCTTTGCCATGGGGGCGGATCTGCCCTTGGTGTCAGGCGCAAGTGCTGGCAGTGGTCAACGCGATGTTCAGACCTCGACGGGGCGGGTGATTAAAGTGCCGGAAAAGGCCCCGATCAACTCACTGTCCTCGGGCGGGCTGTATTAAACCCTTTCGCGAGATCGGCAGACCCGCCCCCTTGTTTCTTGGGGGCGGTGCGCGTAAATCTTGCCGGACCCTGAGACGCTTTGATCGTTGAGACAAGAATAAGGTAAGACACCCGTGCGCGCTGAAATCCAAAACACTGTGGCGAAAATCGAAAAATCCGTGGCACTGCTCAAGCAGCGACTGGATTGGGAAACTGCGCCGCATCGGCTTGAGGAATTCAATGCGATGATCGAGGATCCGACCCTGTGGGACGATCCCGAGCGGGCGCAAAAACTGATGCGCGAGCGCCAGATGTTGATGGATGCGGTGGGCACCGCGAAATCCATTGAACAGGACATGAAAGACAACATCGAACTCATTGAAATGGGCGAGATGGAAGAGGACCAGGAGGTCATCGCCGAGGCCGAAGCGGCGCTGATGGCGCTGACCAAAACGGCGGCTGAGAAAGAGCTTGAGGCGCTTTTGGATGGCGAGGCCGATGGCAACGACACCTTCCTCGAGATCAACTCCGGCGCAGGCGGCACCGAGTCCTGTGACTGGGCCTCGATGTTGGCGCGGATGTATGTCCGCTGGGCCGAGAAAAAGGGCTATAAGGTCGAATTGCAGTCCGAGAGCGCGGGCGAAGAGGCGGGCATCAAATCCGCCGCCTATAAAATCTCCGGGCCGAATGCCTATGGCTGGTTGAAATCCGAGTCTGGCGTCCACCGCCTTGTGCGCATCTCGCCGTTCGATTCCGCCGCCAAGCGCCACACCTCTTTTACCTCGGTCAAAGTCTACCCGGTGGTGGACGACAATATCGAGATCGAGGTCAACCCGTCCGACATCCGCATCGACACCTACCGTTCGTCGGGCGCGGGCGGTCAGCACGTCAACACCACCGACTCCGCCGTGCGGATCACCCACTTTCCGACCGGCATCGTGGTGACCTCCTCTGAGAAATCGCAACACCAAAACCGCGACATCGCGATGAAAGCCCTGAAATCGCGCCTCTATCAGATGGAATTGGACAAACGCTCGGCCTTGGTGAATGAGGCCCATGAGAACGCCGGTGACGCCGGCTGGGGCAACCAAATCCGCTCCTACGTGTTGCAGCCCTATCAAATGGTCAAAGACCTTCGGACCAACTTTGAAACGTCAGACACAAAAGGCGTTCTGGACGGCGATCTGGACGGCTTCATGGCGGCCACTCTGGCGCTGAACGTGTCGGGGAAATCCCGGGCCGATGCGCAAGGCGAGTGAGCGGGAGTGATCTCTCGCGGAGAGTGTAGTTGCGCCGAAGCCGCCATTGAGCATGGATGCAGCGAATGGCGGGATTGAGCCCAGAGTGACAGATGCTGCGCCAAGTTCGAATGTCGGGTTGTTTGAGAGACCATTTTGTGAAAGCTCTTGGGTGATTTGATTTGGAAACCGTTCCATGCGTATTTTCTGTGCTTTCTTCGTCGTTTGCTTGTACGCCACCAACGCACTTGCTGACATACGCTCCGATATGCGCGACCTGTTTACCCGCGATATGGACACTCTCGATTTTACCCGCGTGAAAATCGAAGTGGATCGCATGATTGATCCCAGCATCGATGTTGATACGCAGCTTGCACAGATCGACCAGATGGTCGCCACGATCCGCACCATGCTGCCGCCAAACGCGACGAGCTGGGATAAGCTCTAAACCATCCTCCGTTACATCTATCAGGCTGGGGCTTGGAATGATGGCCGCGCCTTCAGCTATGACCATGATGATCCTTACGGCCTCGATGTGCGCAACAAGCTCCTGTCAGATTACATTCAGGATCGGCGGGGGAACTGCATCACCATGCCGTTTCTGTTCATCATACTCGGTCAAAGGCTCGGGCTGGACGTAACGCCCGCCATGGCACCGCTACATGTCTTTGTGAAATTCACCGACGATGATGGAGTGACACACAACCTTGAAGCCACAAGCGGAGCAGGGCGGGCACGGGATCAGCACTATCGCGATTTGCTGCCCATCACCGATGCAGCGATTTCAAATAGCGTGTTTCTGGCCCCACTAGATGCCAAACAATCTGTGGCGGTCATTGCTGCCGTGATCGTGGAAGAGTTAATCGCACAGGAACGCTATCACGATGCCATGGCCGTGGCCGATATCCTGATCGAGCATTACCCGATGTTCGCCTATATTATGGTCAAGAAAGCCACCGCCTCTTACCATCTTCTGCGAACGGAATTTCACGAGAAATACCCAACAGCACAAGGCGTTCCAGAGGATCAACGGCCCTATCTGGCTTACCTCCAGCGGGTCAATCAGGGCATGTTTGACAGAGCAGAATCTTTGGGTTGGCGAGCTTTGGAAAGATAGGCTAGTGTCGCAACAAGATTTACCCGTTTAAGGAGAGGCTTAATGCTCCGCGGTTTACAACAATTTATTCTCACCACGCTTTTTGCTGTTTTTGCCTCGCAAGCGTCAGCCATGTTTATCCAACCCGATTGGCTTGATCCGACGCAACCAGGTGTTGGCACGAATAGGTACGCGTATTCTGGCAACGACCCAATAAACAACATTGATCCTGGGGGAAACGAGTGCATTGGTTTAAACGGTGGCAGCGGCTTTTGTCGACGCGCTACGTTATACCAGAACTTTCAAGTGAAGTTCAGCGGCACAACAGATTTCTTCGGGGCAGCATCACAGACCACAAGGATGCTGGCCGCTGTCGAAATTCCTGGCTCTGGGTTTTCCATATCGGCTGATGCAAAAGATTTTCTTCGTGAGGTTAGTGGTCAGTTAGAAGCACTCAACGTGCAAGCAGCCCTTTCTATTGAAGACGGTAGCCTTACTCACCCAAATCTTGATGGATATCTTGTCAATCTTGAGCAGACAAACGTACAGGCTGCATTGGATAATTTAAGAACAACCAACCCTAGCCAGTATCAAAAAGTGGCAAGCGAAATCAACGATCTGCTGAATGCAAAAGGCTTAGATAGAATTCTTGGAAGTGTGTACGGCTCTGATCGAGCCTATCAAGGCATTCTTGACCAAGTGCGTGATGATTTAGGCAGCGATATTGATTTCTCAAATCAGGAACATCGAGAAGCCATTGGTCACAAACTGATCGACACACTCGACGAAATTCGCGAAAGCAGGGCAGAGGGCTGGTCAGGGTGCGATGCCGCTGGTTGCAGGTGGAATGACTAAATGATGAAATTTGGCATTTGGTTTATTGAACGAGCAATAGAAACCATACTGGTTTCTATTGCGATAATATTGTTTGTTGACCGACCCTCACAGCACATTAGCGATAGTCTGGTAGAGGAAGTTCTACGAACTATGCTTTTGCCAATGCTATTTTACATCATATCTGGGTATCTGGCATCCTGCATATATTTCGGCCTAATCGCTAGGCGGAACAAAACTCTAACCCAAGTTTTCGTGATGGCCGCTGCATTTTCCATCCATACGCTCGCTTTCTTTATACTAACTAGCGGCGCGTTTAATGACTACGCTTGGAAACTCTACGCCTTCGGCCTTGCGATTGTTGTGTTTGCAAACACGCTTGGCAGTCTGATTTTGGCAAAGCGCTATGAATCCCCTCAGTCCTAAAACCGAACGGTTTTGCAACGCTTTCTGTGGGTGAATGATTTCAAGGGGTTGGCTGTCGCAAAACCTGTTGCAAAATACCTGCATGAAATTCGGTTATGCGCGTGACTCAACTTCGGATCAGGATGCCAGCCCGCGCCGCGACTCCAAAAGGGCAAATTCCAAAAGCTGAGATTGGCGCACGCACAGCAAACGGCGGTTCAGTCCGCACTGCCGTCATCCATCCTTGTAGCCCTCCATCCTTGTAGCCCACAATGCCAGCTTTTCTCTCCGTAGGACTTTGCTTTAATCGCTGTTTTGGGTCACCAACATAAGTCTGAGCCCTAAAAAGAGGGCTCACTCTGTCTCCACCCCATCGCCCACAAATTCCCCGCTCATCCCCCTTATGTGACAAACTCACCGACAGCTCCGTTTGCGCTCGCATAGACTGGGCGCATACAAGCGGGAAACCCGCGCATAAGGATACGCACAGATGACATATTGGGCTGATATCAAAGCCCCTCTTTCGGGAGGGCAGACAGGATGATCACGGAGTTTTCGCCAACCGAGTTTACCCCATGGGCCTCGCTTATCGGCGGGGTTTTGATTGGCAGTGCCGCCGTTTTGTTGATGGCGCTTCAGGGCCGGATTTTCGGCGCCACCGGGATTTTGGCGGGCTTTCTAAGCCCGGCGAACTCCTCAGATTGGGCGTGGCGGGCGATTTTGCTGGCGGGGATGGCGTCGGGGCCTTTGGCCTTTGCGGCGTTCACGGGGCATATGCCGGTGGTTGAGGTGCCGGTGTCAAAAACGGCGCTGATCATCGGCGGGTTTATCGTCGGCATTGGTGTCAGCTACGGGTCTGGCTGTACCTCGGGGCACGGCGTGTGCGGCATGTCGCGGCTCAGCCCACGCTCGATTGTGGCGACGCTGAGCTTTATGGTCGCGACGGCAGTGACGGTCTATTTGATCCGCCATGTGTTCGGCCAAGTGGTGGGAGGGGCATGATGAAACATCTGTTGACCTATCTCACCGGGCTGATTTTTGGCCTTGGAATTTCCATGTCCGGCATGGCCAACCCGGCCAAAGTGCTGAACTTTTTCGACTTTGCCGGCACCTGGGATCCATCCTTGATGTTTGTGATGGGCGGGGCGGTGATGGTGAGTTTTTTTGGCTACCGCGCCCTGTTTCAACGCTATGAGACCCCGGCCTTTGAGCCGCGCTTTGTCGTGCCGACAAGCCGGGTGATTGACGCCAAACTGGTGGGCGGCTCCTTGGTCTTTGGGGTCGGTTGGGGGATCGCTGGGTTTTGTCCGGGCGGGGCGCTTCCGGCACTTGGCTCATTGGACGCCAATGTTTGGGTGTTTTTTGTCGCCCTTGTGGCGGGGATTTTTGCCGCCAAGTTTATGATGAAGTTCACGGCGGCCAAGGCCGCGCGCCGGGCCGCATAAGGCCTTTGGTGCAGATCGAAGAAAAAGAGGAGAGAGAAATGGCATCGAATTATCCCGTCGATATGTCGGTCAATCCCGAGGTGAAAGCCTTTTTTGACCCTGAAACATGGACGATTTCCTATGTCGTCAAAGATCCGTCTTCCAACGCCTGTGCGGTGGTCGACAGTGTGATGGATATTGATTACGCCGCCGGGCGCATTTCCTACAAAAGTGCGGATGAGATCATCGCCTATGTTGAGGAGCAGGGCCTGAAGCTCGACTGGTTGATCGAGACCCATGTCCACGCCGATCACCTGTCCGCCGCGCCCTATATTCAGGACAAGCTTGGCGGCAAGATCGGCATTGGCGAAAACATCACCGTGGTCCAGGACGTGTTTGGCAAAGTGTTCAACGAGGGCACCGAATTCCAACGCGATGGGTCGCAGTTTGATCGGTTGTTCAAGGATGGCGACACCTATCAGGTGGGCGAGATGACCTGTTTCGCCATGCACACGCCGGGCCACACGCCCGCCTGCATGACCCACACCATGGGCAACGCCACCTTTACCGGCGACACGTTGTTTATGCCCGATGGCGGTTCGGCGCGCGCCGATTTCCCAGGCGGCGATGCGGGTATCCTGTTTGACAGCATCCAAAAACTGCTGGCCCTGCCGGACGACATGCGCCTGTTCATGTGCCACGATTATGGCCCCAATGGCCGCGACATTGCGTGGGAAACCACGGTGGGCGACGAGAAAGCCCATAACATCCATGTCGGCGGTGGTAAAACCAAAGCCGATTTTGTCAAATTCCGTGAGGAACGCGATGCGCAATTGGCGATGCCGCGGCTGATTATTCCGTCTTTGCAGGTCAACATGCGCGCGGGTGAGTTGCCCCCGGCGGATAAGGATGGCAAGACATTCCTGAAGGTTCCGGTGAACGGGCTCTAAGACCTCTTTTGATGTCGTGGGGCGCGTTGCCGCTTTGTCGCTTTCAGGCCCGAAGAACGGGCAGGGCGGCCCCACGCACATCAGGAGATCAGACATGGATTTCAACAAGATCAACGACACTCTGACGGTCAGCAGTCAAATCACCCCTGACGAGGTCACACGGTTGGCCGCGAAAGGCTTTAAAACGCTGATCAACAACCGCCCGGATATGGAAGTTGAGCCGGGATTGTCGTCAGATGTGATGGAAGAGGCGGCAAAGGCGGCTGGGCTGAGCTACCTCTACTTGCCGGTCATGCCGGGGCAATTCACCCCCGATCTGATCGCGGATATGGCCCAGGCCTTGGCCGAACTGGACGGACCTGTCTATGCCTATTGCCGCTCTGGTACGCGCTCGTGCACCACTTGGGCGCTGACCCAAATCGGCATCTTGTCGGCTGATGAGATCGTCGAACAGGCCGCAGGCGCAGGCTATGACCTGAGCTCCATGGCCGATTTTCTAAGGGGCTAAGACGCGCCCAATTGCGTCTCTGTCCCGGCTTTCACGGCCCCGAACGGGGTATGTACGGTTTTGGGACAGATCCGGGCGGGAGCCGGATCCGTCTTGCTTTGCGAGGAGACGCAGGATGGACATTAAAAAAATCACGGACGGCTTGTCCGTGTCGGGACAGATTCAGATCGACGACATGGCCAAGCTGGCCCGCCGGGGCTTTCGGGCGGTGGTGTGTAACCGCCCGGATGGCGAGGCCCCCGATCAACCGACCCACGAGGAAATGCAACGCGCCGCCGAGGCCGCAGGTTTGGCATTCCGCTATTTGCCGGTCACACCGGGGATTGTCACCGAAGAGACCGCAGAGGCGTTTCGCAGCGCTTTGACGGAATTGCCCGGTCCGGTGTTTGGCTATTGCCGCACGGGCACGCGCACCACGACACTGTGGTCTTTGGCGATGGCGCAAGAGAAATCCGTGGTCGATATTTTGGCCGCGACCAAAGCCGCAGGCTACGACATGTCGGGCGTGGCGCGGCGCATCGCCAATGGCGGTGTGACACCGACGGACAGTGTTGAAGATGCCAAATTCGACGTGGTTGTCGTTGGTGGCGGGGCTGCGGGTGTGGCTCTGGCCTCGTCTTTGAAAGCGCGCAAGCCTGACCTTGAGATTGCGATCATTGATCCGGCGGGCACGCATTATTATCAACCGGGCTGGACCATGGTGGGCGCGGGCGTGTTTGACGCGCAAACCACCGCCAAAACCATGGGCAGCCTGATCCCGCGCGGGGTGCATTGGCTCAAATCCGCAGTGGCGGCGTTTGAACCGAAAAACAACGCGGTGATTTTGGACGGCTGCCGGGTGGTGAAATATGATCGCCTTGTGGTCTGTCCGGGGCTGAAGCTCGATTGGGCGCGCATTGAAGGCCTGACCGAAACCCTGGGCAAAAACGGCGTCACCTCGAATTATCGCTATGATCTCGCGCCCTACACTTGGAAACTGGTGCAGGGCTTGAAGGGGGGGAAGGCGATTTTCACCCAACCGCCGATGCCGATCAAATGCGCCGGCGCACCGCAAAAGGCGCTGTATCTGTCGGCGCATGACTGGGAAACGCGCGGCGTTTTGCCCAATATCGAGATTGATTTTATGAACGCGGGCGGCGTGTTGTTTGGCGTCAAAGAGTATGTGCCCGCGCTCGAAGGTTACATCAAACGCTACGGTGCCAATGTGAATTTCTTCCACAATCTGGTGGCGATCGACGGGCCGGGCAAAACCGCCACTTTCGAGGTCGCCAAACCCGACACGGAGAGAGAAACGATCACCGTCGATTTCGACATGATCCATGTGGTGCCGCCACAGGTCGCGCCCGATTTCATCCGCGTGTCGCCGTTGGCCGATGCGGCTGGGTGGGTCAATGTCGATCAGATCACGCTGCGCCACACAGAGTATGACAACATCTGGTCCTTGGGCGATGTTATGAACGCGCCCAACGCCAAAACCGCCGCCGCCGCGCGGATGCAGGCCCCCGTGGTGGCCGATAATATCGCCGCTGACATCGACGGAAAATCACCACAATCGGCCTATAATGGCTACGGTTCCTGTCCGCTTACAGTCGAGAAGGGCAAGATCGTTTTGGCCGAATTCGGCTATGGTGGGGTGTTGTTGCCGTCTTTCCCGAAATGGCTTTTGGATGGCACGAAACCGACGCGTAAAGCATGGATTTTAAAGGAACAAATCCTGCCGCCGGTCTATTGGAAAGCCATGTTGCGCGGCAAAGAATGGTTGATCAAGCCGGAAAAAGTTCACGCCAAATAAACACTCTTCCGGGCAGACTACATCCTCTGCCCGGACGCCTTCTCCCGATCCTGCGTCCAAGCGAAAGGACAGTCCCTTGTCTGTGAAACGGTCATTTGACCCGCGCAAACTGCGCCGTTATCTCCCCATCCTTGAGTGGGGATCGAAATACACGCCTTCGACCTTCGCCAATGACGGCATCGCCGCCATTATCGTCACGATCATGTTGATCCCGCAATCTCTGGCCTATGCCTTGCTGGCGGGGCTTCCGGCGCAGATGGGGCTTTACGCCTCGATCCTGCCGCTCGTCGCCTATGCGATCTTTGGCACCTCGCGGGCTTTGGCCGTCGGGCCGGTCGCCGTGGTCTCGCTGATGACTGCCGCGGCTGTCGGTAATATGGCACTGCAAGGCACGGCAGAATATGCCGCCGCTGCCATCACATTGGCATTTATTTCTGGCTTGATCCTTTTGGTGATGGGGGTGTTTCGACTTGGGTTCTTTGCCAATTTTCTGTCGCATCCGGTGATCGCGGGTTTTATCACCGCATCCGGCATCCTGATCGCCGCCTCGCAGATCAAACATATCTTTGGTGTTTCGGCCTCCGGCAGCACCTTGCCGGAGCGGTTGATTTCGCTGGCGGAACACATTGGTGAGACCAATTTTATCACGCTGATCATCGGGGTGGCCGCGACGTCGTTTCTGTTTTGGGTGCGCAAAGGATTGAAACCTTTGTTGATTTCCAAAGGGGTCAGCCCGCGCATGGCGGATATTGCGACCAAGGCCGGCCCTGTCGCCGCCGTCGTTGTCACCACACTGATTTCATTCGTGTTTTCGCTCAATGATCACGGCGTGAAAATCGTTGGTGAGGTACCGCGTGGCTTGCCGCCGCTCACATTGCCGCATTTCTCGCCGGAGATTTGGAGCCAATTGTTCGGTTCTGCCATTCTGATTTCGATCATCGGTTTCGTGGAATCCGTCTCCGTGGCACAAACTTTGGCCGTGAAAAAACGCCAACGTATTATCCCGGACCAAGAGCTCATCGGGCTGGGTGCCTCCAACATCGCCGCAGCGATCTCGGGTGGCTATCCGGTGACGGGGGGTTTTGCCCGCTCGGTCGTCAATTTTGACGCGGGCGCGGAAACGCCCGCAGCGGGCGCGTTCACCGCCGTGGGCATCGCGCTGGCTGCCTTGTTCCTCACGCCTTTGCTCTATTTCTTGCCGATCGCCACCTTGGCCGCGACCATCATCGTCGCTGTTCTGTCCTTGGTGGATTTCAAAATCCTCAAAACCACATGGGACTATAGCAAAGCCGATTTCACCGCCGTTCTGGCCACGATCCTGTTGACGCTGTGGTTCGGGGTGGAAACGGGCGTGTCCTCGGGCGTGATCCTGTCCATTGCACTGCACCTTTATAAAACGTCGCGCCCGCATGTGGCCGAGGTTGGTCTGGTGCCCGGCTCCGAGCATTTCCGCAATATCAACCGCCATGACGTGTTGACGGTGCCGGAGATGGTGACGATCCGGGTGGATGAGAGCCTGTATTTCGCCAATGCGCGGTTTCTGGAGGATTACATTTTGGATCGGATTGCCGACAATCCCGTGATCAAACATGTGGTTTTGATGTGCCCGGCGGTGAATGATGTCGACTCGTCAGCGCTTGAAACGCTTGAGGAATTGAATCGCCGCTTGGCGGATGCCGGGATTAAGTTGCACCTTTCCGAGGTCAAAGGGCCGGTGATGGATCGGCTGCAAAAATCGCATTTGTTGCAAGATCTCAGCGGGCAGGTGTTCTTGTCGCAATTCGCGGCGATGAAGGCCCTGGGCGATGTGACAAAGCCTGTGCCGCCTGCGACTCAGGCCGACACAGCCGCCTAAAAAACGCCCGCCAAATTCGGCGGGCGTTTTCTTTGGACGGGGTCAGGCCGGGCTCATGCGGCGCGGGGCCTGCGCATATTGCCCCAGATAGACGGAGGCCAACACCACAACCATGCCAAGGGATTGCAGCGCGGACAGGTCTTCGCGGGCAATCACCACGCCCAGGATCACGGCGGTAAAGGGGCTCAACAGGCCCAAGGGCGCAACGGTTTGCGGGTCCAGCCGGGCAATGCCGCGAAACCACAGGAAATAGGTCACAGCCCCGCCGATCAGGCCGAGATAGACAAAGCCCATGATGTTGGTGGCGCTCACCTGTGGCATCGGCGGATCAAGGATCAGCGCGATGGGCAAAAGCAACAGGCCACCGGCGACCAATTGCCAAGCCGTCACGGTCAGCGGTCTGGCGGGCAAGGCCCATGTGCGGGTCAAAACCGTACCGATGGCCATGGACAGAGCGCCGATCAAGGCTGCGATGAGGCCAAGGGGGTCCAAAGTGGCGGCGGGGGTGAGCACCAAAAGCGCCACGCCGATGACGCCGGCACTCCCGGCGACCACCGCCAAGGGGCGCAATGGTGCGCCCATCCAGACCCGCATCAAGATCAACACGATCAACGGCTGCATCGCGCCCAAAGTGGCCGCCACACCGCCCGGTAGGCGATAGGCGGCAATGAACAGGCAACTCCAGAACAGAGTAAAATTCAGCGCGCCCAAGACAAAAATTTTGCCCCAAAGTGCGAGCGGTGGCAGGCGGCGCAAGATCACCAGCAGCAAAAGCCCGGCGGGCAAGGCGCGCAGGAGCGCAACGGTGAAAGGGATGCCCTCGGGTAAAAAGCGGGTGGTGACAAGGTAGGTCGAGCCCCAGATGGCAGGGGCGAGGGCGGTGAGCAGGATGTCGGACCTGCGGGAGGACGGATCTGGCATGTGGTGGCCTTTGAGTGGAACTGCATTTATCTTGACGTTAAGATAATGTGAAAAATCTTGACGTCAAGATGATTTCCTGCAAAGCCTTTTACATGAGCGATGACAGCATTCAGATTGACCACATCCGGGCGCAATGGGCGAAAGCCCGGCCCGATCTTGACACGGGTCCGATGGGTCTGATTGGCCGTTTGGGGCGGATCACCCGCGTGTTGTCACGCGAAATGGAGGCGACCTTTGCCCGCCATGGCCTGAACCAAGCCAGTTTCGATTTGCTCGCCACGTTGCGCCGCGCCGCGCCGCCGCATGCGCTCACCGCCGGGCAATTGATGGACAATATGATGATCACATCGGGCACTGTAACCAATAGAATCAATCGGTTAGAGGTCAAGGGTCTGGTGGAGCGTCGCGCCGACAAAGAGGATGCACGCCGGGCGATTGTCGGTCTGACTGAGACAGGATTTGCCCTGATTGATCGGGTGATTGAGGATCATGTCGCGACCCAGCACCGCTTGACCGCGCTGCTCACGGATGCGGAATTTGCTGCGCTTGATGCCGGGCTCGCGGGTTATCTTGCCAAACTCGACGGACGCGAGGTTGGTTAAATCCGGCGTTGCAAAACCTGTGCGCAAATCCGCGCGTGATCCGGTTCAATTCCCCAACTGCATGCCACTTCCCAAGCGAGAGCTGCGGTTTTCTCCGCCGCCGTCGCGTGTTCGGGATGCGTACGGATCAGGTCATAGGCGCGTAAATCCACCCGCGCCTCATCCCAATCTATCAGTGCGGGACCATGCTCGCTATGGATCAGATTGCCAGCGTTCAGATCGCCATGGATCACGCCGATCTCGCCCTGCATCGGCTGCCACGCCCGCCGGCACAGCGCAATGATTTCGGCGGGCATGGCCATCAGATCGACATCGCCACCTTGGGTGGCATCCATGAGATCGGGACTGCTCAAAAATCCGGGCCGCTGCGGCAGGGAGTGAGTTTTACGGTGAAACCGTTCGATCTGAGCCGCCACTTTGGGGATGTTTTCGGGCGCAAAGGGACGGCCCTCGAGATAGGGTTCGCAGGTCCATCCCGCCGCCATCAAAGCGCCGTCCAACGCCGGAATGAGCCGGGGCACGGTGAATCCTGCGGCTTCGGCGGCCTCCATCACGGGGGTGAGCCAGCTCAGCGCCGCTTCTGTGCGTCGGGTGGATTTGAACACCAGATCGCGTTTGAGACCTGAGGTGCGAAACACCGCATTGCGATGACCGCCGCCGATTGGTTCAATCGCGGCCTGAACGCCCCAGAGGTGGCTCGGGGGTAGGGCCGACATCAATACACCCACCGCACAAGGCCAAGGGTCAGCACCGGGAAGGCGATTAAAAATCCGACGCGGATCAGGTCGGTGATCACAAAGGGCAGGGTGCCTTTGAAGGTCTCGGAAATTGGCGTCTCTTTGTCCAAAGCATTGATGATAAACAGGTTCATCCCCACGGGTGGAGTGATCAACCCGACCTCGACCACGATCAAAACGACGATGCCGAACCACAGGCCGAACTCGCCGTGCGGTAGGCCAAAGTCCAAACCCTCCAAGATCGGGAACAGGATCGGAATGGTGAGGATGATCATTGACAGGCTGTCCATGACGCAGCCAAAGGCCAGATAGATCAGCAGGACAGCGGCCAAAATCACCCATGGGGTGAGGCCCAACGCGCCGACCCAAGCGGCGGCCTGCATCGGCACGCCTGAGAGCGCCAAGAAGTTGTTGAACACTTTCGCGCCGATCAGGATCAGGAAAATCATCCCCGTAGAGGCGGCCGTTTCCAAAATCGCCTCGCCCGTGCCGCGCCATGTCAATCCGCCGCTCATCAGCGCCACAATCCCGGTGCCAGCGGCCCCCACAGCAGCGGCTTCGGTTGGGGTGAACATGCCCAAATAGATGCCGCCGACGACGGCCACAAAAATTGTCAACACCGGCCAGACAGCGACGAGGGCAGAGACGCGTTCGGCGAGTGGCGCTTTGTCGCGCTGACCGCAGGATTGGGGCCGGAGGCGCACGTAGACCGAGATGCAGATCATATAGCCAAGCGCGGCCAAAAGGCCGGGCACAAAGGCGGCGACAAAGAGCTTGGCAATGTTCTGTTCGGCCAACATGGCGTAGACCACGAGGATCACGGAAGGCGGGATCAGGATGCCCAACGTGCCGCCTGCCGCCAGCGCGCCGGTGGCCAAACGCCCCGTGTAGCCATATTTTTTCAACTCCGGCAGGGCGACTTTGCCCATGGTGGCGGCGGTGGCCAAGGACGATCCACAGATCGCGCCAAAGCCCGCACAGGCCCCGACGGCGGCCATCGCGACCCCGCCTTTGCGGTGGCCAAGCCAGGTTTCCGCCGCCTTAAACAGCCCCGCCGACATGCCGCCCATGGTGGCGAAATGGCCCATCAGCAAGAACAGTGGAATGATGGAAAAGGAGTAAGACGAGAATTCGCCGTAGATCAAATGTTTGAATTGGCTCAACATCATCACGGAATTGCCGCTCAGAACATACGCCCCGCCAAAGCCCACGGCAAACATCGCGACCCCGATGGGGATGCGTAAAAAGATCAAGGCCAAGAGTATGGGGAAAGACCAAAGGCCGATTTCAAAGCGGCTCATGTCAGGTCTCCGTTGCGTGTGGCATCGAGGGCGGCAAAAGCAGCGCGCGGGTGGAACGCAGCACAGAAAACAGCGCCACAATCACCGCCACCACACAGGTCGCCATGGCGGCGCGATACCCCCAGACCACCGGGATTTGCAGAATGAATGAGGTCTCGTGATAGGCGCCTTTGTCGATCATCCCGAGCCAAAGTCGCCACGCGATCAATGCCGAAAAGCCCAGCAAAAACAGATCTCCGATCAGGTCCAACAGGCGGTTGATCGTCTTGCTTAACAGAGGTTTGAACAGATCGACCCGAGCATGGGCGCGGGCGAATTGGGCGTAGGGCATGGCGGAAAATACCGCAAATCCAATCCCAAATTCGACCAGTTCAATATCGCCGGGGATCGGGCCAAAACCAAGGCCATCCAAGGCCCGGCCCGCAATCGAGACGCAGGTCAACGCAATCACAGCCATGAGGCTCAGCCCGCCTGCATAGGCGGTCAGTCGCGCCAAACGCGCGATCCATAGGGACAGGCGGTGATACATCTGGGACCCTTTGTGACTGGACTGCACGAGCGGTTTAACCTGACGCAGGAGCAGGTCAACGTAAAATCAGCCGTTGCCCGGCGATAGGTTCGGTGAATGATCCGGCAAATGATCCAAAGGGTCCTGATACTGCGGAATATCTAAGCCACTCATGGGCGGGCCGTTTGGGTCTTCAACGGCTTGAAGTGCGGCGCAGGCCAATGCAATGCCGGCCTTTGCGACATCTTCATGCAAGGAAAGCGCCTCGCGTCGAAACCGGGTCAAAAGCGGGGTTGCCTCTTTGGCGAAGGCGTCAAAATCGACGCCGATCACCCGGCCCAGCCGCTCGGCTGCGTCAATGGCGGTGATGGCGCTCATCGGTGAGGCGCAAAGGATGGCGTCAATTTCGGGGGCCTCCTTGAGGGCGGCGCTCACATCGGCTTCGATCGCTGTGGAGGGGCTGTCCGAGGTGGCGCTTTTGAGCCAGATCGGCGTCATCCCATGATGCTGACAAGTTTCTGTGACGCCTGCAAAAATGTCCTGACCATAGAGTTGGTCCAGCGGCGGCGCGATGACCAGCACATGACGGCGTCCGCGTCGCGCCAAGGCGGCAATGCCGATTTCGGCAAAGCGACGGTTGTCAAAATCAAACCATGCGTGGCGATCGGACCAAATGGTACGACCATGGGTGGCAAAGGGAAATCCCCGCTCCATCAAATAGGCGACGCGGGGGTCCTCGGGCAGGGTTTGGTTGAGGATCACGGCGTCGGCGGAACCGGTGCTGATCATATGGCGCAGAGGCCGCATCAGATCCTCATTCGGAGCATAGGGGGTGACGACCAGATGATAGGGCGTGCCTTGAAGGCCTTCGGCGACGGAGGAAATCAGTTGCGCAGTGTGGGACATGATGTCGGGCTCGGTGGGCATCAACAGCGACACGACATGGGTTTTTCCAGTGCGCAGGCGCTGACCGGCACGGTTTGGGTGATAGCCAATGTGATCGGCGCACTCCCGCACGCGTTTTTTGGTTTCGACCGAAATGTCGGGCGCATCTGAGAGCGCACGGCTGACCGTGGCGATGGCCAGCCCGGTGATGCGGGATATGGTTTTAAGGGTCGGGCGCTCGCCCGGAGACAAGGGGGGCGTGATCACAGGGGCCGCCTTTTCGTGCTCATCCTCACCCGCCATATCCGCTCCTTATAAGGGCGTCAGATTCGCCGCCTCTTGGTTTCAACAGTGTCGCCTGTGCGCCCGCCGGGGTCGAGCCGTTACTGGGGGAATTTTCGCGAGAAAGTTGCGGCATGGAAAAACGCTCCGTTGGATCATCTTGGCCCATGAGAGGGAAAGAATCGCTTTTGATAGGATACTAAAACGTTTTAGATTGGGTAGGGCGCGGCATTTCTTTGTCTGGGAGGGATTATGGTCACTATCGAACTGACAGAGGGTTGGAGATTTTTTGACGCAGAGGGCGATTATGATCTGCCGGTCTCTTTGCCGTTTGACAGTGTCTCGACCATGGTCAAAGCGGGGCATGCGCCGGAGCCTTATGTGGGGGACGCGGAAGCCGCGCTGCGCTGGATTGCAGAGCGCGATTGGGTGCTGTGCCGCTCGGTGGAGCTGACGCAGACGGATGTTGAGTTGGTGTTGTCAGGCCTTGATGGCGTCGTCGGTGTCTCGGTGAACGGGGTCGATGTGGTGACCGCCGACAATGCATTTCGGACCTGGCGGGTGGACCTGTCGCATTGCGCGCGGCTGGGCGACAACCAGATCGCATTGCGGTTCCGCTCGGTGATCCAAGCGGCAGAGGCCCGCCAAAAAGCCCAGCCGTTTTACATCCCCTATCACAAGGGCAATTGCCCGATCGCCAACATCAACATGCTGCGCAAACAGCAATGCGATTTTGGCTGGGATTGGAACACCGCTTTGGCACCGTTTGGGGTCAGCGGGGGTGTGAGTATTTGCTCTGCAATGAAGACGCGGATTGCGCATCTGCATGTGGCGCAGGCGCATCATGACACTGAATCCCAGAGTGTCTCTGTTACGGTGACGGCGCATGTTGTTCATGGCGAGGGCGCGGTGGCGGAGATGCGCTTTGCCGGTCGACGGCGTGAGGCCGTGGTCAAAGATGGCGTGGCGCAGGCGGTGTTTTTTATCGAAGAGCCTCAGCTTTGGTGGCCAAACGGGCAGGGCGATCAGCCGCTATACTCGTTGGAAATCAGGTGTGGCGCGGCGGTTGCGATGCGCCGGATTGGGCTTAGGCGGATCGAACATGTAACTGTCAAAGACGCGAAAGGCACCGGGTTTAAATTCCGGGTCAATGGTCGCGATGTCTTTGCCAAAGGGGCAAATTGGATTCCCGCAGATGCGCTGCATGGGCGGATTGAACGCGACAAGGTGCGCGATCTTTTGCAATCCGCCGTCGATGCCCACATGAACATGATCCGGGTCTGGGGCGGCGGGCGCTATGAGCCGGATTGGTTTTACGATCTCTGCGATGACATGGGATTGATGGTCTGGCAGGACTTTATGTTCGCCTGCAATTTGTATCCGGCGGATCGGGCATTTTTGTCCAATGTCTCGGCAGAAGTGGTTGAGCAGGTGCAGCGATTGCAGCATCACGCCTGTTTGGCGCTGTGGTGTGGCGACAATGAGCTGTTGGGCATGTTACATGAATTCCCCGAGGCGCGGGCGAACCGCGACCGCTATTTGGTGATGTATGATCGGCTCAATCAGACCTTGGAACGCGCGCTTTTTGAGGCAGACCCGCAGGCGAATTGGTGGCCATCTTCGCCCTCTTTGGGTCCGTTGAATTACGGTGATGCTTGGCATGAGGACAGCTCGGGCGACATGCATGTGTGGACGGTGTGGCACGAGAATATGCCGTTTGAGGCCTACCGCGAGATGACGCCGCGTTTTGTGTCTGAGTTTGGATTTCAGTCCTTTCCCTCGATGGATGTGATCCGTCGCTTCATCGCGCCCGAAGATCGCAATATGGCCTCCCCGGTGATGGACGCGCATCAAAAAAACGCGGGCGGCAATGCGCGGATCGTGGGCACGATGATGCGCGATTTTCGTCTGCCGGAGCGGTTTGAGGACCTCGTGTATCTGTCGCAGGTGCAGCAGGGGCTCGCGATCAAAACCGCCGTCACCGCATGGCGCGCGCTTAAGCCGCATTGCATGGGCACGCTCTATTGGCAGCTCAACGACACATGGCCCTGCGCCTCTTGGTCGAGCTTGGACTATGGTGGCGGTTGGAAGGTTTTGCACCATATGGCCGCGCGGTTTTATGCCCCGATTTTGGTCACGGTTGTGCCGCAGGGCGGTATCGATGTATTTAAACTTATCAATGATTTGTCTGGTGAAGTGGATGTGTCTATTCAAGTCGCCGCCGTCACTCCAAAAGGCGATGTGCGGCCTTTGGCGGAGGTCTCTGTTACGGCGATGACCCATAAGGCTTTTGAGGTTTTGGAGCTGGAGCGTAGCCTGTTAAAACAGGATGAATTCTACGTTTTTACATGGCAGTATAGGGGGCAGCATGAAGGGCAAAATGAGGGCGGTGAAGGCGGCGACATTCATGCGCCGAAACCGTTCAAAGCCTATGATCTGATTGATCCGAAAATTACGTTTGAAACCAATGATCTGGATGGCGTTATTGAAATCATACTTGCGGCCGAGGCGCTTGCGCTTTTTGTCACGCTTGACGCGGATCAGCCGGGGCGGTTTTCGGCCAATGCAGTGACGCTTTTGCCCAACGTGCCGCAAAAGATCATCTTTGTTCCACAAGATGCAGATATAACGACGAATTTCACAGTTCAACACCTCTATCAGGCGACCTTGGGAGGGGCCAAATGAAACGATCCACTGTCAACGAGATCATCCGCGAGGCGGATGCGTTTATGCGCTCATTCGGCTTTGTCATGCCACCCTTTGCCTATCTGACGCCCGAGGCGCTCAAAGCGCGTGTGGCCAGCGATGGTATGATGATCCGCGATCATATGATGGGCTGGGACATCACGGATTATGGCCAGGGCGATTTCGACGCTTTGGGCCTGTTCCTGTTTACTCTGCGCAATGGCACTGCCGCCAATGTGGCACGGGGCATGGGGCCGCTCTATGCCGAAAAACTGTTGATCTCGCAGGAGAACCAAATTTCCCCGATGCATCACCATATCTACAAGACCGAGGACATCATCAACCGGGGTGGCGCGACCTTGGTGTTGCAACTTTACACCCGGACCGAGGACGGTGTTCTCAATGATACGGCCCCGGTCGAGGTGATGACCGATGGGCAATTGCGGACCCTGAAAGCGGGCGAACATTTGGCACTGGCACCGGGCGAAAGCGTCACTTTGGAGCCGTGGCATTGGCACGCGTTTTGGGGTGAGGGCGGTAAGGTGTTGATCGGCGAAGTGTCGAATGTGAATGATGACCGTACCGATAATATTTTCCATCAACCGATCGGGCGGTTCAGCCAGATCGAAGAAGACGACACTCCGCTGCACCTGTTGGTCAGCGATTATGACAGCTGGCTTTGAGCCGAAAGGAGGCCCTGATGACCTACACACCTGCCGAAAGCCGTTATGACACGATGGTTTACCGCACATGCGGCCAGTCCGGGCTGAAACTGCCCGCCGTGTCGCTGGGCCTGTGGCACAATTTCGGCCATGACACGCCGCATCAAACCAAACGTGACATCCTGCGCACCGCCTTTGATCTCGGTATCACTCATTTCGATCTGGCCAACAATTACGGCCCCCCTCCGGGCAGCGCCGAAGAAGCCTTTGGCGAGATTCTCAAAACCGACTTTGCCGGTTACCGCGACGAGATGATCATCAGTTCCAAGGCGGGCTATCGCATGCATCCGGGGCCTTATGGCGAATGGGGGTCGCGCAAATATCTGATGGCCTCTTGTGATGCCTCGCTCAAACGGATGGGCGTCGATTACGTTGATATTTTCTATTCGCACCGCTTTGATCCTGACACGCCATTGGAGGAAACCATGGGAGCGCTGGATAGCATCGTGCGACAGGGCAAGGCGTTATACGTTGGGATTTCGTCCTATAATTCCGCCCGCACCCGCGAAGCGGTGGCCATTCTCAAAGACTTGGGCACGCCCTGCCTGATCCATCAGCCGAGCTACAATATGCTCAACCGTTGGGTCGAACGGGACGGGTTGAAAGACGCGCTCAAAGAGTTGGGGGTTGGCTCCATCGCCTTTACGCCCTTGGCGCAGGGCATGTTGACGGCGAAATACCTCAAAGGCATCCCCGAAGGCTCGCGCGCCACCCAAGGCAAATCCTTGGCCCCGTCGATGGTCTCGGATCAGGCGATCAAAAACCTCAATGCGCTCAATGAGATTGCGCAGGCGCGCGGACAGACATTGGCGCAAATGGCGATCGCTTGGGTGTTGCGCGAGGAGGGCATCACCACGGCCCTCATCGGCGCATCAAAGCCGTCGCAGGTGGTCGATTGTGTCGGCGCGGTGAGCAATCTGAGCTTCACGCCTGCGGAATTGGCGGCAATTGATGAGGCGGCTGATGAGGAGAAAATCAACCTTTGGGCCCTGTCGTCTGAAAGTGATCAAGATTAGTCTAAGTGGTTGTGATTTAAGTCATTGGCGGCTCCTCTTGGAGGCTGTACTCTAAGCGCACATACGCTCGGGAGGGGCCGCGATGACGAATGAGACAGCTCAATTTGACGGGCCTCAATTTGACGGGCAATGGACGTCGCGATTGATGATCTATGATCTTGAGGATCGGATCAGCACGCCTGTGCTTGAAACCGACATCGAGATTGCTGCGCCAAATTGGACGCCGGACGGATCGGCGTTGATCGTGAACGGTGGCGGGAGCCTGTTTTGGGTTGACCTTGATGCGCCGGAATTGTTGGAGATCGACACCGGCCTGTGCATCAATTTGAACAATGATCACGGCCTTTCGCCCGATGGCGAGACCCTGTATTTTTCCGATCATACCTATGGTCACGGCGCGATCATTTGGCGGCAATCCTTGGATGGCGACGCCGACCCGGAACAGGTCACCGAAAAACGCCCGTCGTGGTTTCATGGCATATCGCCCAATGGCCAATGGATTTGCTACACGGGCGTGCGCGAAGGGTTGTTTGGTATTTATGTTGCCGCAAGCGACGGGTCCGGCGAACATTGCGTGATCGAGGGCGGGCATCATTACGATGGCCCGGATTTCTCCGCAGATGGGGAATGGATTTGGTTCAATTCGGACCGCACCGGGGCCTCGGAGCTTTGGCGGGTGCGCCTTGACGGGTCGGGGTTGGAGCGGATGACCCAAGACGCGATGGTCAATTGGTTCCCGCATCCCGCGCCTGAAGGTGACGCGGTGGTGTATTTGGCCTATCCTGAAGGCACGGTGGGCCATCCGCCGATGATGCATGTGGAATTGCGGCTGTGGCGACCGGGGCACCCGAGTGACACGCTGGTGACATTGACCGGCGGGCAGGGGACGATCAATGTGCCGTCATGGTCGCCCGATGGGGGGGCATTTGCCTATGTTGAATACGCGGACTAAAGCCGGTGTTTCGGCCCTGATTTTTGCCGCTTTGGCACGCCCGGTGCTGGGGTTTGATCTACCCGCGCCGGTCACGGATGAGGATTACCTTACAGTAAGCATGTCCGAGGTCACTTTAGGGCAACTGTTGTTTTTTGATCCGATCCTGTCGGGCAATGACAATATTTCCTGTTCCACCTGCCACCACCCGAAATTGGGCACCTCGGACGGGCTCTCACTGGGCTTGGGGGAAGGCGGGATCGGTCTTGGGCCGAGCCGTGTGGCGGACCAAAGCAATCTGCCCGAACACCGTGTGCCGCGCAACGCCCCCGCGCTTTATAACCTCGGCGCACATGAGTACACGCGGATGTTTCATGATGGTCGCGTCGAGGAGGTCGATGGTCATTTGCGTGTGCCGATTGAGGATGGTTTCTTTGCAACCGTGTCGGGCGTTTTGGCGACCCAAGCGGCGTTCCCCGTGCTCTCTCCTGATGAAATGGGCGGGCAGGTTAGCGAAAACCCTCTGTCCAAAGCCATCCGCAAGGGGCAATTTTCCGGCCCCGGTGGCGGTTGGGATTTGATTGCGGCCAAGGTGGCGGCGATCCCTGACTATGAGGCGCGATTCAAGACCGCCTATCCCGCCATCGCCTTTGGCCGCGACATCGCCTTTGCGGATATTTCCAATGCGCTGGCGGCATTTATGGCCTTTGAATATCGCTCTGATCACAGTCCCTTTGACCGATACCTGCGCGGTGATGAGGCGGCTTTGAGGGATCAGGCCAAAGCGGGGATGGAGCTGTTCTATGGCGAGGCGGGATGTGCCGCCTGTCATTCCGGTGCGTTTCAAACCGATCACGCGTTTCACGCCATGGGCCAGCCGCAATTTGGCCCCGGCAAGACGTTGATTTTCGAACAAGGCGCGCGCGACGAAGGCCGGTTCCGTGTCACCGGCCAGCCGCAAGACCTCTATGCTTTTCGCACGCCCGCGCTGCGCAATGTTACGCTGACATCCCCCTATGGTCACACGGGCGCCTACGCCGATCTGCGCGATTTTGTGGTGGCGCATCTTGCCCCCTCTGAGGCGTTGATGACCTATGATCGCGCTCAGGCGGTGCTGCCTGATCTGCCGGTCGAGGATTGGGAGGTGATGAACACAGAGGCCGATGTCGCGGCGATCCTGTCGGCGATCAAAGTGCCGGACCGGAGCCTGCCTGAGGATCAAATCGACGCGCTGATGGCATTTTTACGCGCGCTTGAGGACAATCCAAATCGACTGGGCGTGCCGGAGACGGTGCCGTCTGGATTGGCGTTTGAGAAGTAGGGCGAGGACATAAAGCCGCGATCAAACCTGCGGTGATAGGCCGGTTTGGGCTCGCACAAAGCTGGTATCTTACTCCCGCGCCAACTCAACCCAGCGATCGAACCGGGTCAGTTCCACCCAATCGCTTGCAAAGCCATCGGGCCATGTGACCTGAATTTTCGCACTCACCGCGTCACCAAGGCCAAAGTGCAGCGGCACCGCCTTGCCCGATCCATGCCCGCCGCCGATGGTGATTTCTTGATCCTGCAAACCAAGGTTGGTCAGAACCGACACCACTGCGCCGACGGCGGTTTGATTGGTCCCGGATTGCACCAAAGAGACATCCAGATACTGTCCGGAGTTGGGTGTCACGTTTTCATAAAGCTCCATGGGCGAGCCGCGATTGACCACCACGAGATCAAGCTTGCCGTCGCCGTTCAAATCCACCAATCCCGCACCGCGTGATTTCTCCAAAGACGCCACGCCTGCCGCAATCGAGACCTCGCGAAACGTCCCGTCTGGCTTTTGTTGCAACAGGTTGTTGGGGTCGCGCGCGGCGTTTGAGGGCATTTGTTCGACATTGCCCTTAGCGATAAACAGATCGGCGCGGCCGTCATTGTCGACATCGCCCCAATCGGCCTGCCAGCCGGTCGAGGGCCGCCCGTCATCGCCCAGATGCGGCCGATGGGCATAGGTGCCGATGTCAAAAGGCGCGGCCTCATAGCGACCATTCGCGCGGCCAAATTGCAGCAATTGATCCCCCATTGAGGTCAACATCACATCCGGGATCGCATCACCGTTGATGTCGCGTTCGGCAATGCCCATGCCCCAAAGGGAAACTCTGTCCCAGCCATCGCTCTCATCTAAAAACCGATTGTTTTGAAGATCATAGACCTGCTCATAGCCGCCTTTGACATAGTAATGCCGATCATTGGAAAGTCGCAGGCTCTGCACCCCGCGCGCGCCTTTGGACATCAGGGCGGAGAGTGTGCAAAAGCCCGGCTCTAGGATGGTTTTGTCCCATCCTGTTGCGTTTGGGCGGTGCAATTCGTTGCTGTCACAGGCCTCAAATGGCCCGTCCGGGTTGTCGCGGTCGACGTAATTGCCGAAAAACAAGGTCGGTCGGGTGTTGTCCCCCTCCCATCCGGCGGCAAAAGAGGTGGTCCAGCGGTCGCCACCGTCAAATCCCCATGCCTCTGAGGCATCCTCAAACGCGCACTCGCCCAAGCCTTTGAGCAGTAGATTTTTCCCGACCCGCAGCACGGCGAGATCGGTGATCCCATCACTGTCGATGTCAATCGGATAGGCTCCGGTGACGCCGGTGATGGCCGCGATGTCGCCACGCTCAAATGTCAGCGCGCCCCCGCGCTCGGAACGGTTTATCATCAGGCTGGCGGGGGTGTCGCCGCCGGCAGCAAAGAGATCGGTCATCCCATCGCCGTTGCAATCAAAAGAGGCCACGCCGCCGCCGACAAAATGTTCCCAGCCGCCGCTGTAGATATGTGCGGGCAGGGCGTCGGACCGATCTTGGAATTGCGGAATGGATTGCGCCATAAGGGCTGTGGGGGCACAAAGGCCAAAGAGGAAAAATAAAAATCGGTGGGTCATCCCACAAGCATCTCCGTGGCCAGATCAAGCGCCAATGCGCCCGCGCCCCGCGCCCAAACCAGATCGCCCCAGGCGTGAATTTCCACCGGGGTCGGCGGGCGTCCGGGTTTGTGGGTCAACATGCGGGTCTCGTGCAGCACATCTTCGGCATAGAGAAAATCGTAACGCAAACGATCGCCGGAGAGAAGGATTAATGCCGGGTCAAACAAGGTCACGACATTGGCCAGCCCTGCGGCCAAATAGCGCCCAGCCCGCGAAAAAATCGTCCGCGCCAAGGCGTTGCCGTCTTTGGCTTGGCGATAGAGCGTTTCCAACATGTCGTCGGCGCTGCGGCTTTGCGGGCCGATGTTGAGCGCGGTATGGGCTTCACGGACCAAGGCATAGTCGGCGACATAGGCCTCAAGACAGCCGCGCTGACCACAGCGGCAAAGCGCGCCATCGAGTTGCACTTTGGTGTGACCAAGTTCCATCCCGTGCCCCATGCCGCCGCGGTGCAATTGGTGTCGGATCACAAGCCCCATGCCCAAGCCGTGTTCGATCGAGACCACGGCAAAGTTGTCCAATCCGCGTCCAGCACCAAACCACAACTCGGCCAGCGCCAAAAGGTTGGCGTCATTGTCGATCCGCACGGGGACACCCAAACGGTCGGCCAATAGGTCGCGCAACGGGATGTCGGCGGCTTCCATGAAGGGGCACCACAGCATATGACCCGCGTCAAAATCAACCATGCCGGGCAGGCCAAGAGCCACGGCGGTGGGCCGTGTGCCGGTGAGGTTGGCGTCCTTGAGACCTGCCGCGACGATGGTTTCGGCCTCAATCAGGATCTCATCGGTCGTGCGCGCCATCGGCGGCGCGGGCAGGGTGGCCGAGCCCAATAGATTGCCAGCCAAATCCAGCACCACGGCGGAATTGGAGCGGTCCGAAATTTTGATCCCGACGATGATGCCGGAGCTGGTGTTGACTTTGAGGCCGACACGGGGGCGGCCACGGGTGGAGTCTGTGTCACGTCGGGGCAGCTCGGTTTCTTCGATCAAGCCTGCGCCAATCAGGTCTGCTGCGATCTGGGTGACAGTTGCGGGTGAGATGGCAAGCTGGCGTGCCAGATCAACTCGGGCAACGGCCCCCGCCGCGCGCACCGCCTCAAACACTTGACGCCGAAAGGATTTTGCCCCGGTGTCCGCGTTCGGGAACAGGGGTCCACAGCCCGCTTTTGGGTGGGGTTGGGTGAGCGGATCAACGGAGGGTTCCGTTGGGATGTCTGATGTTACGTCAGGGATCATAAAAATTCGCCAATCTAATTTAATAGACGATTTACGCACCTTTTCGCCTAAGGTTTCAGCGATTAATGCATGGTTTATTTTGAATATCCATCAGAAAGTGAAGGATGGGCGTTATTATTATTTTGACACTCAAATTAAATATGCCATGATTTCGCCATCCCGACCGCGAGTCGGGACCCGTCGGCACTTATCTGTAGGAGGAGGAGTGGGACCGGCGTGGCTATTTGGGAGGATATTCATGCGTAAATCCATGTTGATGGCGGCCACTATTGTGGCTGCTGGCTTTACAACTTCGGCGTTCGCCGCCGATCTCACCGTTGGCGTGAGCTGGTCCAATTTCCAAGAAGAGCGTTGGAAAACGGATGAGGGCGCGATGAAAGCGGCGCTTGAGGCGGCTGGTGCCGACTATGTTTCCGCAGATGCGCAGTCGTCGTCGGCCAAACAGCTTTCCGATATTGAAAGCCTGATCGCGCAGGGCGTGGATGCGCTCATCGTATTGGCGCAAGACACCCAAGCGATCATTCCCGCCGTCGAAATGGCAGCGGACGAAGGCATTCCGGTCATCGCCTATGACCGCCTGATCGAAGATCCGCGCGCCTATTACCTGACCTTTGATAACGTTGAAGTCGGGCGTCTTCAGGCCAAAGCTGTGTTCGATGTTCAGCCGACCGGCAACTATGTCATGATCAAAGGCTCGCCGACCGATCCGAACGCCGACTTCCTGCGCGGTGGTCAGCAAGAGGTGTTGCAGGCGGCAATTGATTCCGGCGCGATCACCATTGTGGGCGAGGCCTACACCGATGCGTGGCTCCCGGCCAACGCACAGCGCAACATGGAATCCATCCTCACCGCGACCGACAATAAAGTGGACGCGGTTGTGGCCTCCAATGACGGCACCGCAGGCGGTGTTGTGGCCGCTTTGGCGGCGCAAGGCATGGCCGGTATTCCGGTCTCCGGTCAGGATGGCGATCACGCCGCTTTGAACCGTGTGGCTTTGGGCACACAGACGGTGTCCGTGTGGAAAGACGCCCGTGAGCTTGGCAAAAACGCCGCTGAGATCGCCGTTGAATTGGCGGGCGGTATGATGGCGCCCGATGTTGATGGCACCGTCGCTTTCACCACACCGGGTGGCAATGACATGAACGCTAAATTCCTGGCCCCGATCCCGATCACCAAAGACAATCTGTCGGTGGTTGTGGACGCTGGTTGGATCACCAAAGACGCGCTGTGCCAGGGCGTTGAAAGCGGTCCGGCCCCCTGTAACTGATCGGTTTCAGGACCGAAATCCTCCCGGTTCGCCGGGCATTTAGGACTGTTCCCGCCGGAGTTCGGCGGGGGCGGCCCGCCTCAGTGCGCCCGCGGCCGGGTTACCGACACGAGGGGCAGGGCAGAGATCAAGACACAAAGATCGGGACATGAGGCACACGAGGCGCAGACCTCGTTCAGACCTAGGGGAAGGCGACAATGGCGGACCAATCACAGACAGCGGCGACACAGGCCAACACACAGACGGGGCCTCAGAATTCCAGCAATAAGGGGTTTTTCTCCCAGTTGGAGATCGACATGCGGCTCTTGGGCATGGTGGGGGCGTTTATCCTCATCGCGCTGGCGTTCAACATGTTTACCGATGGGCGGTTCGTCACACCGCGCAATATTTTTAACCTGACCGTGCAAACCGTCTCTGTCGCGATCATGGCGACGGGCATGGTGTTTGTCATTGTCACCCGTCACATCGACCTCTCGGTCGGGGCTTTGTTGGCGATTTCTTCGGCCATTGGCGCGATGATGCAGGCGCGTTGGTTGCCACAAATTGTCGGGCTTGATTACGGCAATCCATTGATCGCGCCGATCGCGATTGTGACCTGTCTGGCGGTCGGCACCCTCATCGGGGCGTTCAATGGCTGGCTGGTGGGCTATCAAAAAATTCCGGCCTTTATCGTCACTTTGGGCGGTCTGTTGATCTGGCGCTATGTCGGTTGGTATGTCACCGATGGTCAAACCATTGCGCCGCTCGATCAGACCTTTACCGTTTTGGGCGGAGCTGAGGGCACATTGGGTGTCACCCTATCATGGGCGGTTGGGATTTTGGCCTCTGCCTTCACGATCTACGCCCTGTGGAACGCGCGCAACGCCCGCAAGAGCCACGGTTTTCCGATCAAGCCGCTGTGGGCTGAAGTCACCATCGGCGGTGTCGCTGTCGCCGCGATCCTTGGCTATATCGCCACGCTCAACGCCTATGACATCCCGGTCGGCAAGCTCAAACGCCTGTTTGAAGCGCGCGGCGAGATCATGCCCGCGGGCTATACCGAGGCCTATGGCCTGCCGATTTCGGTGATCATTTTGATTGTCGTTGCCATTGCCATGACGCTTGTGGCCAAGAAAACCCGTCTTGGAAAATACATCTTTGCGACGGGGGGCAACCCGGATGCGGCGGAACTGTCGGGCATCAACACCAAACTTTTGACGGTCAAAATCTTTGCGCTGATGGGCTTTCTTTGTGGTCTCTCTGCGGTGATCGCCTCGGCTCGTTTGCAAAGCCACGCCAATGACATCGGCACACTCGATGAGCTGCGCGTGATTGCGGCGGCGGTGATTGGCGGCACGGCCTTGTCGGGTGGGATCGGGACCATTCACGGTGCAATTTTGGGCGCTTTGATCATGCAGTCATTGCAATCGGGCATGGCCATGGTCGGTGTCGACGCTCCGCTGCAAAATATCGTGGTTGGCTCGGTTTTGGTCTTTGCTGTCTGGATCGACATTCAGTACCGCAAACGCCTTGGCATGAAGATTTAAGGGGGGAATGAGCATGGAAAACAGTGCAAACACAACCATGGGCAAGAACCCCAACATCGGCACGCCGCTTGTGGAACTCAAAGATATTTCGATCTCTTTTGGCGGGATCAAAGCGGTGGATCATGTCTCGATTGATCTGCACCCCGGCGAGGTCGTGGGCCTGTTGGGCCACAATGGTGCGGGCAAATCGACGCTGATCAAATGCTTGTCTGGCGCCTATCAAAAGGACGCGGGCGAGGTCTATATCAACGGCGAGAAGGCGGAGATCCGCAACACCCGCGATGCGCGCAAATACAATGTCGAAACCATCTATCAAACGCTGGCTTTGGCTGACAATCTCGATGCCGCCTCCAACCTGTTTTTGGGGCGCGAATTGGTCACACCGTTTGGCTTTGTCGATGAACCGGCAATGGAGGCGGAGACGCGCAAGATCATGGGGCGGTTGAACCCGAATTTCCAGAAATTCAAAGAGCCGGTGAGTGCGCTCTCCGGCGGTCAACGCCAATCGGTGGCCATTGCCCGCGCGGTCTATTTCAACGCCAAAATCCTGATCATGGACGAACCGACAGCGGCGCTTGGTCCACATGAAACCCAGATGGTTGCGGAGTTGATCGAAGAGCTCAAAGCGCAGGGTCTTGGGATTTTTCTCATTGAGCATGACATCCACAACGTCATGCGGCTCTGTGACCGCGCGATGGTGATGAAAAACGGCCAAAGCGTTGGCACGGTCAACGTCGGCGAGGTCACGGATGAGGACATTCTGGGCATGATCATCATGGGAAAAAAGCCGCCGCAAGCGTATTAACCTCCTTACAGGGCGGGCGATTGCATTTTGGTCGCCCGCCACACAACAAATGGATTTCCCATGTATATCGGACTTGATCTCGGGACCTCCGGTCTCAAAGCGATCCTGATCACTGAGGCGCAAGATGTTGTCGCCGAAGCCAATGTGGCCCTGACCAATGAGCGCCCGCAGGATGGCTGGTCGGAACAGGACCCGGCCACATGGCTTGCTGCCTGTGATCGGGTGATGGCCGAACTTGGCACCAAGGCCGATCTCTCAGCGGTCAAAGGCATCGGTCTTTCGGGGCATATGCATGGCGCGACCTTATTGGATGGCGCGGATCAGGTGTTGCGTCCCTGCATCCTGTGGAATGACACCCGCTCCCATGTCGAGGCGGCGGAGCTGGACGCCGATCCACGCTTTCGTGCCCTCACGGGCAATATCGTGTTTCCGGGATTCACCGCACCGAAACTCGCGTGGGTCAAACGCCATGAGCCAGAGATTTTTGCACAGCTCAAAAAGGTGCTTTTGCCGAAAGATTACCTGCGGCTTTATCTGACCGGGGAGCATGTGGGCGAGATGTCCGACAGTGCGGGCACCGCGTGGTTTGACACCGGTGCGCGCGATTGGTCCGATGATCTTTTGGCCGCGACCGACATGGATCGCTCTTTCATGCCGCGCTTGGTTGAGGGCTCTGAGGTCTCTGGCACATTGCGCGCTGACCTCTGCACCAAATGGGGCGTCTCATCGGCCTGTGTGATTGCCGGCGGCGGTGGGGACAATGCCGCCTCGGCCATCGGGGTGGGCGTTGTGAAAGCCGGGCAGGCCTTTGTGTCCTTGGGCACATCAGGCGTGCTCTTTGCCGCCAATGACGGCTATCAACCGGATGCCGACACCGCCGTTCACACCTTTTGCCACGCGTTGCCAAACACCTGGCACCAGATGGGCGTGATCTTGGCCGCGACCGATGCGCTCAATTGGTATGGGCGCTTTGTCGGCCAAGACGCGGTCACGCTGACCCGTGCGCTTGGGGATCTGCAAGCCCCCGGCAAGACCCGGTTTTTGCCGTACTTGGGCGGAGAGCGCACGCCGTTGAACGACTCCGCCATTCGTGGCGGGTTTATTGGCCTTGAACACGCGACGGACACGCACGCGGGCACCCGCGCGGTGCTTGAGGGCGTGACCTTCGCGATCAAAGATTGCGCCGAGGCACTGGCCGCAACCGGCACCAAAATTGAACGGCTTTTGGCGGTCGGGGGTGGGTCGAACTCTCCCTACTGGGTCGAGGCCATCGCCACCGCGTTGAATGTCGCCGTGGACCTGCCCGTGGCGGGGGATTTTGGCGGCGCTTATGGCGCGGCGCGCCTTGGTCAAATGGCCGCAACGGGGGGCGGGACCGAACTGGCCGCCACACCCGCCATCGAGACAACGATTGAACCAAACCAAAGCCTGAGTGCTGCGTTTGAAGACGGGTTCGCCCGGTTCAAAGCGGCTCAGGTTGCCATTAAGGGGCTGACATGACTGAGTTTTTCAAAGGCATTCCGCAAATCAATTACGAAGGCCCGGCCTCGCACAATGAGTTCGCCTATAAGTATTACAACCCCGATGAGGTTGTGATGGGCAAACGGATGGAAGATCACCTTCGCTTTGGCGTCGCCTATTGGCACAGCTTTGCCTATGAGGGCGGCGACCCGTTTGGCGGGCGCACTTTTGATCGTCCGTGGTTTGGCGAGGGCATGGAAAAGGCGAAACTCAAGGCCGATGTGGCCTTTGAGATGTTCGACATTCTGCAAGCGCCGTTTTTCTGTTTTCACGACCTTGATGTTCGTCCCGAAGGCGCGACATTTGCGGAAAGCAAACGCAATCTTGAAGAGATCGTCGATTATTTCGCCGCGAAAATGGAGACGTCGCACACCAAGCTGTTGTGGGGGACGGCCAACCTGTTCACCCACCGCCGGTTCATGGCCGGATCGGCGACCAACCCGGACCCGGATGTGTTTGCTTACTCTGCCGCGACGATCAAATCCTGTATGGATGCGACGATCAAACTGGGCGGGGCCAATTACGTCCTTTGGGGCGGGCGCGAAGGCTATGAAACGCTGCTCAACACCGATCTGACACGCGAGGCCGACCAAGCCGCGCGGATGTTGGAAATGGTGGTGAACTACAAGCATAAAATGGGCTGGGACGGGGCGATCCTGATTGAGCCGAAGCCGCAGGAACCATCGAAACACCAATATGATTTCGATGTCGCCACGGTCTACGGATTTCTCAAACGCTATGGGTTGGAGAATGAGGTCAAGGTCAACATCGAACAGGGCCACGCCATTTTGGCCGGGCATTCCTTTGATCACGAATTGGCACTGGCGGGTTCGCTGGGCATCCTTGGCTCGATCGACATGAACCGCAACGATTACCAATCCGGCTGGGACACGGATCAATTCCCCAACAATGTGCCCGAAGTGGCTCTGGCCTATTACGAGGTGTTGCGCGCGGGCGGGTTCACCACGGGGGGCACCAATTTCGATGCCCGCATCCGGCGTCAATCTCTGGACCCGGAAGATTTGATTTTGGCTCATGTGGGGGCGATGGACATCTGTGCGCGCGGGTTCAAAGCCGCCGCTGCGATGTTGGAGGATGGCAAATTGGAAGCGGCGCGTCAGGCGCGCTATGCCGATTGGGAGACGGCCGCGAACCATGCGATGTTGAAAGAGGGCGATCTGGAGACAATCCAAGCCCGCGTTTTGGCCGATGGTGTCAACCCGCAGCCGCGGTCAGGGCGTCAGGAACGGTTGGAGAACTTGGTGAACTCCTACCTGTAAGGTGTCGATTTGTTGCGCGGAAAGGGCGGGGTTGTCCCGCCCTTTTTATTGCTGATTTGAGTATTTGGGCTGCAATGAAGCGCCAGATATTTGATCTTATCTCTTTGACAATGTCCGGTGGATCGCGTCGGTCCAACCGTCATATTTTTCCTTGCGCAACGCCTCATCCATCTGTGGGCTAAAGGTCGCGTCGGCGCGCCAGACCTTGGCAAACTCATCGGGGGCTGGGCACAGATCGACCGCAAGCCCGGCCAGATAGGCGGCGCCCAAAGCGGTGGTTTCCAGATTGGCGGGGCGGTCCACCGGCGCGCCCAAGATGTCGGCCAGGAATTGCATCGCAAAGGGATTGGCCGACATGCCACCATCGACGCGCAGGGTGGTGTCCTCGGGGGTGGCGCTCCAATCGGCATGCATCGCCTCGATCAGGTCGCGGGTTTGATAGCCGACGCTTTCGAGTGCGGCGCGGGCAAACTCTGCAGGTCCGGTGTTGCGCGTCAGGCCATAGATCGCACCGCGCGCCTCGGCATCCCACCACGGCGCACCAAGCCCGGTGAAGGCGGGGACGAGGTAGAGGTTTTGTTCGGGATCGGCCTGTTGCGCCAGCTCCAGCGTTTGCTTGGCATCGGTGATGATTTTCAGCCCGTCACGCAGCCATTGCACCACGGCCCCGGCGACAAAGATTGACCCTTCGAGCGCATAGGTGGGGGTGCCGTTCAGTTGATAAGCGACGGTGGTGAGCATCCGGTTTTTTGAGGCGACCGGGGTGTCGCCGGTGTTGAGCAAGGCAAAACAGCCAGTGCCATAGGTGGATTTCATCATGCCGGGGCGAAAGCACGCCTGACCAACCGTGGCCGCCTGTTGATCGCCCGCAACACCACGGATGCGGATCGGCGCGCCAAACAGGGTGGTTTCGCCAAAGTCAGCGGAGCTGTCGCGCACTTCGGGCAGCATTTGCATCGGGATGCCAAGGCGCTCACAAATCGTCGCGTCCCAGGCGCCCTCATAGATATTATAAAGCATGGTGCGGCAGGCGTTGGTGGCGTCTGTGGCGTGCACCCGCCCCCCCGGATTGTCTTCGGTCAGGTTCCAGATCAGCCACGTGTCGACAGTGCCAAATTTAAGCCGACCCGCGCGTGCCATGTCGCGCGCACCTTCGGTTTGATCAAGGATAAAGGCCAGTTTTGTGGCGGAAAAATACGGGTCGAGCAAAAGCCCGGTGCGGGTCGTGACCTCCGCTTCAAACCCCTCCTCGCGCAGCTTGGCACAGGTGTGTGCGGTGCGCCGATCCTGCCAGACGATGGCGGGGGCGATGGGTTTGCCGGTCTCGGCGTCCCAGACCACGGTGGTTTCGCGTTGATTGGTCAGACCCAGCGCGGCCGGGCGCACACCCGTGTCTGCCAGCACATTGCGGATCACCCGAACGGAGGTTTGCCACAGGTCCATCGCATCATGTTCGACCCAGCCCGAATGCGGGTAATGCTGGGTGAATTCCTCTTGAGCGCTGGAAATGGGGCGCAGCTCCGCGTCAAACAGAATGGCGCGGGTCGAAGTGGTGCCTTGGTCCAGGCTTAAAATTGTGTTGCTCATGTCGCCTCCCTTGCAGGTTACGATAGGGCGCGGATCACGGGTCTACAAGCAGAGGGTCGTGTTGGTGTGACCATAGGGCCGGTGGGCGAAAGACGGGTTGATCTGCGCAATGGTCAAGAAAACCTTTTATGACAGGGAGGTCTCGGGCTTTTTGACCTTGAGGCAGACGGATATGCGCCTGCGCCCTTGTCATTTGGTTGCCAATCAGGGAGTTTTGGCCAAAGACCCAAGCCGCACCAAGAACCCAAACCAAGAGGTCGCCTCGATGAAATTTTTTCCCATGTTCCTTCGGGTGGCTGAACGCGATGTTGTGATCGTGGGTGGCGGGGAAACGGCGGCGCAAAAGGCGCGGTTGATGTTGAAAACCGAGGCGCGTCTGATCTTTGTCGCCCCTGATCTGGACCCTGAACTGGCCGCATTGGTTGAGGAGGGGCGGGCAAGCCATCACAGCGGAGACATCACGCCGGAGTTGTTTCGCGGCGCGGCGCTGATATTCATTGGCACCGGCTGTCCGGGGATGGATGCGGCGCTTCATGCGCTGGCGCGTGAGGCGGAGGCTTTGGTCAATGTGGTCGATCAACCCGCACTGTGTGAGGCGACGACGCCGTCGATTGTGGATCGCGATCCATTGGTGGTGGCAATTGGCACCGAAGGGGCCGCGCCGATTTTGGCGCGCCAGATCAAAACCCGGCTGGAAAGCATGTTGGAACCACGGCTGGGCGATTTGGTTGGCTTGGGTGGTCGGCTCCGCAGCGCTGTGGCGCATCGTGTGCCGCGCGAAAACCGTCGGGCATTTTGGCGCTGGGTTTATGATGACGCGCCGCGCAGGTTGCATGCCAGAGGGGCCGAACGCGAGGCGGCGGAACTGATCAAACAGGCGATGGAGGCCGGGGGCGCGCCGAAAGAGGCGGGGACCAAGGGGGCCGTGACGCTGTTGCCCGTCAGCAGCCTGGAGCCGGATTTGATGACCCTGCGCGCGGTGCAGCGGTTGCAGGAGGCTGATTTGGTGCTCTGTTCTGATCCAAGTTTTGTGCCGATCCTGGAATTGGCGCGCCGCGATGCCACGCGCGTCGTGGTGGGACGCGATCACGGCACCGAAGACTGGCTTGTGTCCGATCAGCGCAAAGTGGTTTTGGACGAGGTCGCGACGGGGGCACGGGTCGTCTGGCTTGTGGCGCGCCGCGATGCGGAGCGGGCCGCGCTTGGCCTGCCGGATGATATTGAACGGGTGCCTGCTGTTCGGGTTTAGGCCAAATGGGTTTAGGAGATAAGCATGAGTGATCTGGAGCATCGTATTGCTGTGGCCCGAGGTGAGATCCCTGCGGATATTGTCCTCAAGGGCGGGATGATTTTTGATCTGATGACCGGCGAGATGATCACAGGCGATGTGGCCATCGTTGGCGATCGGATCGCGGGCGTTTATGAGAGCTACGAAGGCGCGCGCGAAATTGATGTCACGGGCCAGATCATTGTTCCGGGCTTTATCGACACGCATTTGCATATCGAAAGCTCTCTGGTCACGCCGTTTGAATTTGACCGCTGTGTCGCGCCGCGTGGGGTGACCACGGCAATTTGTGATCCGCATGAGATCGCCAATGTCATCGGTCTGGATGGCATCCGTTATTTCCAAGCGGCCTCTGAGCACACGGTGATGGATATTCGGGTGCAGCTCAGTTCTTGCGTGCCCTCGACCCATATGGAAACCGCAGGGGCGGAGCTTTTGGCCGAGGATTTGGCTCAGGTCATGGGGCATCGGTCCGCCATCGGTCTGGCCGAATTTATGAATTATCCGGGCGTGATCTCCCGCGACCCTGAAGCGATGAAAAAGCTGCATCTGTTTGAAGATGCACATATTGATGGCCATTGCCCGCAACTCTCTGGCCGCGATCTCAACGCGTATATTGCGGCGGGCATTCGCACCGAACATGAGGCGACAACGGCGGATGAGGCGCGTGAAAAACTGCGCAAAGGCATGCGGGTTTTGATCCGCGAAGGCTCAGTGTCCAAGGATTTGCACGCGTTGCAGCCGCTTTTGACCGATCTGACCGCGCCTTACATGTGCCTGTGCACCGATGATCGCAACCCGTTGGACATCGGTGAGCATGGCCATTTGGACTACATGATCCGCACGCTGATTGCGTTGGGGAGTTCGCCTTTGGCGGTCTACCGCGCCGCAAGCCTGTCCGCCGCCGAGGCCTTTGGTCTGAAAGATCGCGGTATGATCGCGCCGGGCAAACGCGCCGATCTTGTGGTGATTGATAGCCTTGAGGGGTGTCATGCCTCGCGCGTGTTTGCGGGCGGGGTCGAGGTCACGGATGCGGCCTTTGCGGCGCGCGGGTCCGTTGATCCAATCGGGCGGCAGTCGGTGAAAGCCCCAAAAGTGCGCGCCGAGGATTTTCGCACCACCGGCAACCGTGAGCAGACCGATGTGATCGGCATTCTCGAAGGCAAAATCATCACCGAGCACCTGCATGAGATCATCCCGATTGTGGACGGCGACAAACGCCCCGATCCGGTGCGCGACCTGACCCGGATCACCGTGATCGAGCGCCACGGCAAAAACGGCAATATTGCCTCGGGCTTTGTCAAAGGCTTTGGTGTCAAGGCAGGGGCGATTGCCTCGACCGTGTGCCATGACCATCACAACATCGTTGCGGTCGGGGTGGATTACGACGACATGGCCGTGGCCGCGAACCGCCTGTCCGAGATCGAAGGCGGCTTTGTCGTGGTGCGGGACGGCGTGGTCTTGGCCGAATTGGCACTGCCCGTGGCGGGGCTGATGAGTCTTTTGTCGTTTGAAGAGGTGCGCGATCATTTGGTTGATCTGCGGGCGGCGGCGGCCTCATTGGGCGTCACATTGGAAGAGCCGTTTTTGCAATTGGCGTTTTTGGCGCTTCCGGTCATTCCGGCGCTCAAAATCACCGACCGCGGCATGGTCGATGTGATCAAATTCGAAATCATCGTGTGATCTGGAAGATCCTCCAGGCGGGAGGGGCGGCCCTAATTGGGCCGACCCGTTTGGGCCTTTTTAGCGAACCATGACGGTCGAGGTTTGGCCCGGCAGCAGCCGGACTGTGTCGCTGAAATACGCATCGCGCGCCACGGAATAGGCCGAAACTAAGATGCATTGACCTGAATCCGCAGGGAAGACCCAGCGGTCTTTGTCCGACGGAGGACCCCCAGGTTCGATCAAAACTGTTTGTTTCGCAAGCGAGTTGCAGCCTTCATAGGAGAGGGAGCGCAACGGTTGGCCGCTGGCGTTGACGATTTCGAGGGTGGACTCTGGTGCGCCGCTTTTGCTCAACGGATAGTCTGGGATTGGCACGCCATCACATGCAGCAAGGGTTGCGGCAACAGCGAGGGCTGCGAGCGGTTTCAACGTGGGGGTGATCATGCGTGTCTCTCCTTTTGTGCCGGATTAGGCTACGGGACTGATGCACGGCATCAACCTATAGGTTCTTATAGGGTTTCGAAGGCTGGATGAGATCCAGCCGAGGCAGGGTTTCAGGGTGTCGAAAAAAATGAACCGATTAGTTCACTTTTAGTGATTTTACAGTTGACAAAACTGTCAACTCGGAACATTTGAAGAAGAGAAAAGGGCGCGAGGCGCCCCAGATTTCTCACATCAGGAGGTTGATTATGACCCGTTCTATTTTGGCTCTTTTTGCTCTGACGCTGACCCTTGCCGCCTGTGAGGGCGTGGAGACATATCCCGTGTCGCAATGCACAACTGCGGATCACTATCCGGTGGCGTGCCAGCCGACGTCTTCGACCGATCACCCCGGTGATCTGGCCATCACGGCCGCGCCGGAGATGACGGGCGCATAAGGTTTGGAGGGGGCGGTGGCCGTTTTAGGCCGCCGTTTTAGGCCGCCGTGTCAGGCCACCGTGCCTTCGGTCTGGCTTTGCAGCATGGCCCGGCCAAGCAGGATGGAGCCATCGCGAATGTCGCTTTCCAGCGCGGCACAGAGCGCGGTCACATCGCGAGCCTCCATCGCTGCCAACATTTCTTTATGGCGATCGACCATGGCCGTCGTTTTAATGGATTTGATTGCTTGGCGCTGAAAGGGGCCGAGCTGCAACCAGACGCTTTCGATCATTGGCACCACGGCTTGATGTGGGTTCAATCGGTAGAGGTCTTTGTGAAAGCCCTGATTGATCCGGGTCAGCGCATCCAAATCGCCCGCCGCCAAAACCACATCCATTTGGTCATCAAGGGCACGCATGTGCTCAATGAAGACATTTGAAATATAGGGAAAGGCGCGCTCTGTGGCGTGGGTTTCCAAGCTGATGCGGAGCTGAGCCAGTTCCTCAAACCGACCAAGGGTCATATCGGGCACTTTGAGTCGACGATTGCCCAACACTTGAATGGCGTTTTCCGAACTCAACCTGCGCACCGCTTCGCGGATGGGGGTTGGGCTGAGGTTCAATTCTTGGGCCAGCCCGCGAATGGTCAGGGCGGTTCCGGGCGCAAAGGCGCCGACAATAATGGCATTACGCAAGCGGCTATAGGCGTATTCCTGGGTGGTGCCATCGCTGTCACCGGAAAATTCAGGAATAGTGGATACCACCATCGGCGTTTGACCTTACTGTTGTCTCAATATGTGTAGGATGACGTGTGTTTCCGGTTGACACAAGCCCAAAAGAGATCACAAATAAATAAATAGTATCACATTTAGGGGCGCGATATGACATCGGCAAAAGCAGGATCGGCAACAGCTTCGGAACAGGCAGAGCTTTGGCGCATCGACAACCCGGAAATCGAAACGATTTTTGCCTGTATTTGCGATCTCAATGGCGTGATGCGCGGCAAGCGTGTGCCGGTTGATCAGCTTGATAAAATCTTGGAGGGTGGGCTGCGGATGCCGCTCTCGCTGCTCAGTATGGACATATGGGGCGAGGATATTGAGGGCAACGAATTGGTGTTTGACACCGGCGATGCCGATGGGTTGTGCGATTTCACCGGGCGCGATTTGAGTCCGGTCGATTGGATCAGCCGCCCGGCGGCCTTTGCCCAACTTTGGATGCGGCAGGAAGATGGCTCGGTGTTTCCGGGCGATCCACGCCGCGCCCTCGACACAATCACCACCCGGTTCAAGGCGCTGGGTCTGACGCCGGTTGTGGCGACCGAATTGGAATTTTATGTCGTCGACCCAAGCGAGGCCGCACCGCAACCGCCGTGTTCGCCGGTCACCGGCAAGCGCCTCGATTCTGATGGGGCGCTGTCACTGGACGAGTTGGAGCATTTCGACGCCTTTCTCAATGAAATCTATGATGGCTGTAAGGCCCAAGGCATCCCGGCGGATGCGGCGATTTCGGAAAACGGGGCAGGACAGTTTGAGATCAATTTCATGCATGTCGCTGACCCGTTGAAGGCGGCCGATGATGCGGTTTTGTTCAAACGTCTGGTGCATGGCATCGCCCGTAAACACGGGTTTGCCGCAACCTTTATGGCGAAACCTTACGGGGATCGTTCAGGGTCGGGGATGCACGTCCATTTCTCGCTCGTGGATGAAGAGGGCAACAACGTTTTTGACGATGGCGGCAATGACGGCACCGAAGTGATGCGCCAAGCGGTTGCGGGTCTTTTGGAGACGATGCAGGAAAACGCCTTGGTGTTTGCGCCGCATGAAAACTCGTTCCGTCGGCTTTTGCCGGGGGCTCATGCGCCCTCCACCGTGTCATGGGGCTATGAAAACCGCACCGCCTCGATCCGTATTCCGGGTGGCAGCCACAAAGCACGCCGGATCGAACACCGGGTCGCAGGCGCGGATGCCAACCCCTATCTGGTGCTGTGCTCGATCTTGGGGGGGGCGCTTTTGGGCATTGAAAACAAATGGACGCCAAGCGCGCCCATTGTCGGCGATGCCTATTCGCAAGACCTGCTTCACTTGCCTTATGACTGGGCGTCGGCGATTGAGGCCTTTAGCCGTGGCCGCCATGTCGAAGACATCTATTCCAAGCGCCTCAAGCGCATGTTTGTGCAATGCAAACAGCAAGAGCTGCGCCGGTTTGCCCGTCATGTCACTGATTTCGAATACCATTCTTACCTGGAGGCCGTGTGATGGCTCATCCCTACGCGGGCACCGGCGCGCATACCACAAGCTACTATGCCGCCTCGGCCAATCCTACGCCGGACCGTCCGGCCCTGTCTGGCGATCATGAGATCGACATTTGCGTTGTGGGCGCGGGCTATTCCGGCTTGTCCACCGCGCTGCATCTGATCGAAAAAGGCTATAAAGTCGCCATCATCGAGGGCGCGCGCGTCGGTTGGGGCGCTTCCGGGCGCAACGGTGGCCAGATCGTCAACGGTTTGAACGCCAGCCTTCAAACCATCGGCAAGCGCTACGGCGGTGAGACCGCGACGTTTGTCGCCGGTTTGGTGCAAGAGGGCGGCCAGATCATCCGCGAGCGGATCAAGACCTATAACATTCAATGCGATCTGAAAGAGGGCAATGTCTTTGCCGCTTTGACCGCCAAACACATGCAAGAACTCGAAGAGCGCCGGGCACTTTGGGCCGGATATGGCATCCACAATCAGGAGATGCTGAGCCGGGACGAGATGCACACTCATGTCAAATCGGACCTCTATGTGGGCGGGATGATTGACCATTCGGGCGGTCATATGCACCCGCTCAACCTTGCGCTTGGCGAGGCGGCGGCGTTTGAATCCCTGGGTGGTGTGATCTATGAAATGTCGCCGGTGATTTCGGCGGACACAGGGGCGGCGCGACCGGTTGTGCGCACGGCTGAGGGGTCTATGACCTGCAAAACCTTGGTGCTTTGCGGCAATGCCTATCTGGGCCATGTCATTCCGGCGCTGACCGCGCGGGTGATGCCGGTATCGACGCAAGTGATGGCGACGAAACCGCTGGGAGAGGCCTTGGCGGCTGAGTTGATGCCCACCGATGTCTGCGTCGAAGACGTGCGCTATATCCTTGATTATTATCGTATGTCTGCCGACAAACGGCTGTTGTTTGGCGGCGGCACTGTCTATGGCGGGGCCGATCCAAAAGACATCAAAGCCAAGCTCAAAGGCAACCTTGATAAGGTCTTTCCGCAGCTCAAAGAGGTTGAAATCGACTATGCGTGGAGCGGCAATTTCGCGCTGTCTTTCTCACGTGTGCCGCAGATGGGCCGCCTTGGTGCCAATACCTATTTTGCCCATGGCTATAGCGGTCATGGCGTCACGGGATCGCACACGTTTGGGCGCATTCTGTCCGAGGCGATCCATGGGGATCTGACGCGGTTTGATGTGTTTGCCGCCTTGCCTTGGATTCCGTTTCCCGGCGGGCGCGCGTTGCGGGTGCCGTATTCGGTGATCGGATCGTGGTGGTACGCGTTGCGCGACAAATTGGGTGTGTAAAACACACGAATTGGGTGTCTAAAACATGATGCGCCGCGCTCCAGAAGGGACGCGGCGCAGGCTTATCCGGCCTCTGAACAGACCGAAATCTTCTTAGTCCGGGCAGGCAAACTCCAACGCCCCATGCGGCTCTGACGTGCGCGGTGGTTGTGCTGCATCCGCCGGGCGCATCTCAGCCAAGACCTGTTTCATGCGATACAGCCGCAGTTTGTCGGGCAGGGTCCATTTCAAAACCGAACAATCGCCAATGTCCAAGTGTGCGCGTTTTTTGGCTTCCCATGGGCAGCCGCCTTTGCACAGGGGCTGCACCTTACAGGACTGGCATTCGGCGTATTGAGAGGGGTGTGATCTTCCCAATGGCGCAGATTATCCTGTGCCACATCAAGCGTGCCGTCGGAGCCTTCGTCCTCGCCGGGGATCAGAGGTATCCGGTTGGTCCACAAAGCAGGGGTCAGGGGGGGGGGCGACCTTATATGAGGCACAGCTGAAGACTTCGGAATGACAGGCGTTGTCGGTACAACTGTTTTGGGTGCAACTGTGGGTATGGGGAGCGCCATTCCCTGTTATGGCCTGACGCGACGAATAGCGGCTCTGGGGCGTGAGGCCGGGGATATTTGGGCGCAAAAGCTCCACCGGATGGGCTTTGAGCGACAGACGTACCGCGACATAATCTTCAACCACCTCCTCGCCCACGTGCATCGCCGGGAGATCGACATGTGGCTCGTGAACAGGCGCGCAGTGCCTCCGATGGCGCCGTCGCGCAGGCGGATCGGCTCCGGCAAAGTCATGCGCACGCCGGAATGGGGCGTTTCGCCCCGCGGCGAAATCACCTCGACCTGCGTGCCTATTTATTGATCTCGGTGCAGCACAAGGTCGGGGCCAAAGCGACGGGCGAGCGTTGCGCGGGGCAGGGCGATGAGATTGAAAATCAGGCGCAGGGCGAGCCGTCGCGGCGCGGAGTCGGTCCTGGGGTCAAGGCGCAGCGCGGAAGAGACGTGTCTGTTTGCGTGTGTGCGGTAGCAAAAGCCGGGGGGCAGTGCCTTCGGGTATGCGCGGCAGTGCTGCCGATGCCCTCTTGCGCCACCAAATGCAAACGCCGCCCTTCGGTGAGGTCCTCGGGTTTGGTGATCTCCATCACCACAAGCGCCACGCAGCCAGAGCGCAGCACCTCTTTGGCACTGGTCCGCAGACCTCATGGATGCGGGCCAGTATGGGTGGGAAATGGGTCTGAAATTCAGCCACGGTTGCGATCATCTATCATGACATCTGGAATATGCGGGTCACATGATGCTCAGGCCTGTCTCGCAGCCAGATCCAGATCAGGGTCGGTTGGGCGGTATTCTGTTCGGGTTGCCAGTCTGACGCTGGCACGCACCACCGTGTTTTCAAACATTCATGATGGTCAAATCCCAGTGGAGGCAGGGTCCGTCGTTATCGGTCTGTGGTCTCAATTGAGACGATATGGCTGATAAGGGCATCGCTCGGGCGGGCGATGTGCATCATATATTGCGGTGGCTCGTCGGTGAAGGCGTAGGGCACATCTGTGCGTAGATCGAACGCAATTTGGTGTGAAACGGAGGGGGCAACACGCACGGGGGCACCGCCGCATTCGCCTTGTATGGCGCGGTGCATGTGACCGCAAAGGATACCCCGAACCCTGCCATGGCGTGCCACGAGACGTGAAAACGCATCTCGTCCCGTCAGCAATCCCATCGAATCCATGTCGTGTAGCCCGGTGGTGAGAGGTGGGTGATGCATGAAAATCACCACATCTCGATCCGCAACCCGCGTCAGCGCCGCCTCAAGCCATGACAGCCGATCCGCACAGAGCTCACCATGTGGGGCGCCTTCAACCAGTGTGTCGAGACCGATCACAGCCAGATCAAACTCCGTGTCGCACAGGCACAGGTGCCCGCTGTTCGTCTCGCCAAGCATATCCGGCAGTGCCGCCAGCATCGGAGCACGGGCATCATGATTGCCGGGCACGGCGCGCACCGGGATGCCAAGACTGCGCAGTCCTGCGCCGATATGCGCATATTCTTCCGATGTCGCATCCTCGCCCAGATCGCCAGAAAACAGGATCAGGTCCGGTTGGATCGGTTGGCGGGCAAGGGCTGCGATTAGGCGATCAAACGCCGCTCCCGTGTCGAACCGCCCCGCGAGTTTGCGTCCAGCCGCCAGAATGTGGGAATCACTGATATGGGCAATCAACATCTGTGGACCTCCTGAGGGTTTGCTGGGATTCGCCGCCTGTCTGGCTCAACCTACCTGAGACATATGACGTCATTCATTCAAATTCTGCTGAAAAAATCTACATCTATCGTCTATTTTTGTGGATTTTTTTGTGGATAGCCACAAAAAATATAATTTACGTTTTGAAATCCTTCTGATGTGCATTGACTGAAATTGAGGGCTTAACTTTCATATTTTTGTGATTTTTGGTGAATAAAAGGCGAGTCACGATCTGGATGCCGCCCAAATCATGCGGCTTCAAACACGGGAAATACCATCGCAAATCCACATTAGGGAAATGTATAAAGATGAAATCCACAAAATCCACTATGACGCGGCGGCGGATGTTGGCCTCTGGTTTGGCTGCGCCTTTCGTCAGCATGATGCCGGGCGTCCTGACGCCAGCGCGTGCCAACGAAACAGTTAAACTTCAGTTCATGTATCCGGTGGGGGTGTCTGGTGACATCAACACCATCATTTCGGGCATGATTTCCGAATTCAACGCGACCCATGATGGGATCGAAGTTGAAGCAATCTACGCCGGCTCCTATGACAACACCGAGCAAAAGGTCATCACCGCGCTTGGCGTTGGCGAGCCACCCGCTTTGTGGTTGCCGATCAACTCTTCGCTTCAGACCTTCTTGGGTCTCGACGCGCTTGAGGACATCACCGAGCAAGCCAAAGCCGACGACATTTACGATGATTTTATCGGCGGCTTCCTTGATACCGCCATCTCTGACGACCGCCTTTACGGTCTGTCCTTTCAGCCCTCGACCCCGGTTCTCTACTACAACAAAGATGCCTTCGCTGAGCGCGGTATCGCCAAGGCACCGGAGACTTGGGACGATCTTTTGGAAACGGCCAAAGCTCTGACCCTGCGTGATGGCGATGACTTGAAGCGCTGGGGGCTGATCATCGGCGGCGGCTGGCATGACTGGATGTTTGAGGGCTATTGCCGTCAAAACGGTCTTGTGCCGTGGGAAAAGGACAAGGTTCTGTGGGATCGCCCCGAAGCGGTTGAGGCGCTGAGTTTTTGGAAAACCATGGTGGATGCGGGCTGTATGGCTCCGGCATCGACATGGCAGGGATCGGCCAATGACTTTATGGCGGGGTCGACTGCGATGTTGTACCACTCCACCGGGTCGCTGACCAACCTGCGCACCTCGTCGCCCTTTGAGGTCGGCGTGGCCTTTATGCCGAAGAAAAAGCAATTCGGTGCCTCCCAAGGCGGCGGTCCGATCATGATCGCCAAGAACCAGTCGGATGCCAAGAAAGAGGCTGCTTGGACGTTTGCGCGTTGGATGACGAACACTCAAAACCAAGCCGCCTGGAGCCAGGCAACCGGGTATCTCGCCGTGCGCAAATCCTCTTGGGAACAGCCTGAGATGCAGCAGTATCTCACCGAGGTTCCGCAGGCTGAGGTGGCGATGAAACAGGCGGAATATTCCGGTGCCTTCCTACAGGTTCCAGCCTATTCGCGCGCCCGTGACACGTTGAAAAGCGCGATCGACCGGACGCTGGCCGGGGAAATCGCACCCGAAACGGCGCTGAGCGACGCCACGACGGAGGTGAACCGCGAAATCGCCCGCGTCCTGCGCCGCAAAAAAGGCTAACCAAACCACGGCGTGAGGGGCGCGGGATTTTGGCCCGCGTCCCTTTGCCGTTTTCACGAGGATTCTTCATGTCCCACGCTTTTGCACGTGCCCGCCGCAACGAGATGTTGTTGGCCTATGCGTTGCTGCTGCCATCGCTCGTTTTTCTTGCCGCCTTCACCTATTGGCCCATCCTGCGTTCGGTCTGGTTCAGTCTGCATGACGTGTTGTTGGGCGATCCTGACATCTATTGGGTCGGCGCCGAGAATTACCTGCGCTTGCTTGATGATCGGTTGTTTTGGAAAGTGCTCTCCAACACGGCATTCTACACGCTCACGACGATCCCGCTTTCGATCGCTGCCGCATTGTTGTTGGCCGTGGCTCTCGACAGCAAATTACGTGGCATGGCGATCTATCGTTCGGCTTTTTTCTACCCGGTGATGATCCCTTCGGTCGCTGCGGGCATGGTCTGGGTGTTCCTCTATGCGCCGGGATATGGGCCGATCAATGAGGCTCTGACTCGCATCGGACTGCCACGGTTGGATTGGCTCTATGATAGCAAATGGGCCTTGCCTGCCATCGTGTTGATGAGCGTCTGGAAATACTCGGGCTATTTCATGTTGATCCTCTTGGCGGCCCTAAAGCTCGTGCCCTCCGATCTCTATGAGGCGGCAAGGTTGGATGGGGTCAGTGCGTGGCACCGTCTGTTGCACATCACCATCCCGCTGATCTCTCCGACGCTCTACTTTGTCATCATCATTGGCACGCTGCACAGCTATCAAATCTTTGACTACGTCTATGTGATGACACAGGGCGGCCCGGCCGACAGTACGAATGTGTTGACCTTCTACATCTACCAAAATGGCTTTCAGTATCAGGACATTGGTTATGCGTCGGCGCTGGCCAATGCGTTGCTGATTTTCGTTTTGGGCCTGATCGGCCTCGTCGCAGTGACGTTGGGCCGTAAGGTTCACTACCTTGGAGAACGATGATGACCGACGTCCCCCAAACACAGCTTTCCGTCCCGCACAGAGGCTTGCACAGAGGCTTGCTCAGACGCCCGCACAGACGTCTCCATTGGTGGCGCAAGGTTCAGAACAATTGGCTGCATCTCATTATGGCCCCCTTGGCTTTGCTTTGGCTCAGCCCGATGATTTGGATTCTTGTCACCTCGCTCAAAACCAATGTCGAAGTGTTCGATCAGACCGCCGGGTTTTGGCCGCATAAGCTGACGTTCTCAAACTATCCCAGCACCCTGTCGGTTGCGCCCTTTGGCACCTACCTGATCAACTCTGTGATCGTGACGGCCTCCATCCTCGGCGGCCAATTGATCACGATTACATTGGCGGCCTATGCCTTTGCGCGGCTGAGCTTTCCGGGCAAAAGCCTATTGTTCACGCTGTTCTTGTTGCAGGTGATGTTCCCGATTTACGCAATCTTTCTGACCAACTTTGTCACCCTGAGAGAAATGGGGCTGGTCAATACCATCCCGGCGATGATTGTGCCCTTTATCGCCTCGGGCTATGGCACCTTTATGCTCAGACAGAGTTTCCGTCAGGTGCCCTCAGAGCTGTCAGATGCCGCCCGTCTTGATGGTTGCAATCATCTGGACATCCTGTGGCACGTGTACCTGCCGCTGGTCAAACCAACGCTGATTGCTTTTGCGATCATCTCGGTGGTGACCCATTGGAACGATTATATGTGGCCGCTTTTGGTCACCAATTCCGAAAGCATCCGCACCCTTCCCATTGGATTGGGTCTTTTGGCCAAGGCCGACAGCGGGGCCGATTGGCCGCGCTTGATGGCGGGCACAACCATTGTCGTATCGCCGCTGTTGCTGCTCTTTGTGATCTTTCAGCGCCGCTTTATCGACAGTTTCATGCATACCGGCGTCAAGTGACGCCACAGACCGGAGACCCAACATGGCGACCGTCCAACTGACGAATATTTGCAAATCCTATGGGGATCGCAAAACCGTACATGACATCAACCTGACCATCGAGGACCGTGAATTCATGGTGATGGTGGGCCCCTCGGGCTGTGGCAAATCCACGACGCTGCGCATGATTGCGGGGCTTGAGGACATCACATCGGGTCAGCTTTTGATCGACGGGCGCGATGTCACCGACGCCCAACCCCAAAAACGCGACATTGCGATGGTGTTTCAATCCTACGCGCTTTATCCGCATATGACCGCCTATCGGAACATGGCCTTTGGCCTGATGAAAACCACGCGCCTGTCAAAGGCCGAAATCGACACCCGTATTCGCGATGCGGCTGAGATCCTGAGCATCACCGACCTGCTGGACCGACGCCCAAAAGAATTGTCGGGTGGCGAGCGTCAGCGCGTTGCCATTGGCCGCGCTTTGGTGCGCAAACCCAAGGTGTTTCTTTTCGACGAACCTTTGTCGAACTTGGATGCCAAGCTGCGCAATCGCATGCGGGCGGAGCTTAAGCGGCTCCATCAGGAATTGGGGTTGACGGTGATCTATGTCACCCATGATCAGATCGAGGCGATGACATTGGGCACCCGCGTTGCGATGCTGTCCCAAGGTGCGCTGCAACAGGTGGGAGCGCCGATGGACATCTATATGCGCCCGAGCAACACCTTTGTCGCCACCTTTATTGGCAGCCCTGAAATGGCGTTGATCCCTTGTCGGGCTGAGAATGGCAAACTTGGCCACGCCAATTTCACCAATGATTTAACGTTGGGACGTGACCTGCCGCCGGACGTGATGATCGGGCTGCGTCCCGAAGAAGTGACCCTTTCTAACACCGGCATGGCCCGCGCACGGGTGGAGCGCACTGAATTGATTGGCGCTGAGGCTCTGGTAGAGGTTGCTTTTGGCGCGGATCGGATGATTGTCAAAAGTCCGGTTTTGGGCGCGCCCGTTGCAGGGGATGAGGTTGGCTTGAATTTCGATCTTGATCGCTTGAGGCTCTTTGATAGGGGCACAGGTCAAGCAATCATGGCTGATGTCTGAGCTGAACTGAGCTTGAGGAGGAGACGACATGGCACGCACGCACAGACAGGAGCAAATCCTCGCGTTTCTCGCAGCGCGGGGGAAGGCGGCGATTTCCTTTTTGGCAGAAGAATTTGAAGTCTCGGATGAAACCATTCGGCGCGATCTCAAACTTCTTTCGGGCGAGGGGTTGGTGGAGAAATTCCATGGCGGTGTTCGCCTTCCGATGCCGCGCGCCGAGGCTCCCTTTGAGCGTCGTTTGTTGGAAAATGCTGCCGCCAAAACTGCCATAGCCGCCCGCACCGCGGCTCACATGCGCGAGGGTGCAACGCTGCTTTTGGACAATTCGACGACGGCGTGTTTTTTGGCAAAGGAACTGACCCGGCGCGAACCGATGACGATCCTGACCATTTCGCTGGAGGTGGCCCAGATTTTAAACTCTGGTGGGGGACAGCACCGCGTGATCTTGCCGGGCGGCGAATTGCGCGCCTCTGATCGAACGCTGACCGGGGCCAGCACGATCCACTATCTCTCAAGCTTCTCTCCCAGTTATTTCGTGATGTCTGTGGTGGCCGGATCGCCCAGCGGGTGTCAGGATTTTGATCTGTTCGAGGTCGAATTCAAACGCGCCATGATTTCGCGGGCGGATGAAACGATCCTGATGATGGATGCGAGTAAGTTTAGCAAATCCGGTCTGATCCATGTCTGCGACTGGTCGGAGGTCGATGTCATGGTCACCGATGGCGCGCCGCCCGAGATCACTGAACAGATTGATCACGGCCATTTGTTGTTGGTGCCTGCGGCGCAGGGAGACACCGCATGAGTGCGTCCACCAACCCTGAGAGTTTTGAAGACATTGCCTTGCGTCTGGTTGATGTCGCACACCCCTTGGCCAAATCATATTTCCGCACATCGTTGACGGTCGACCGAAAGGCCGACAGCAGCCCGGTGACCGAGGCGGGGCGGGCCATTGAACAGAGCATGCAAGCCGTGTTGGGCGCGATTTGCCCGGATCATGGCATCTTGGGCGAAGAGTTTGATCTCAGCGGCGAGGATGCGCGCTCTCTTTGGGGGCTCGACCCGATTGATGGCACCAAAGCTTCATCTCCGGTGGTCCGTTGTTTGGCACGCTTATTGCCCTGCTTGAGGACGGACATCCGATTTGGGGGGATCGACATGCCCATGTTTGGGGAAACCTGGGTCGGCCAGAGGGGCGAAACAACCCGCCTGAACGGCGCGGCCTGTCACATCTCTGGCACCACCCGCCTGAAAGAGGCGGTGTTTTCCGAAGCGTCACCCGACCAATTCACGCCGCACGCGCACCGCCTCTTTGATGCGCTGAGCCACGCCTGTGCGGCGCGTCGGTTCGGGGGGATTGCCACAGCTATGGCGTGTTGACCTGGGGTCATATTGATCTGATCCTAGAGGCCGAATTGCAGCCCTATGATGTCATGCCCCTTGTGCCGGTGGTGACGACGGGGGCAGGTGGGGGCATCACCGATTGGTCCGGTGCACCACTGACGCTTCCCTGTGGTCAAGTGCTCGCGGCCGCGGCACCGGAACTGCACCAAGCGGCGTTGGACCAAATGCGTCAGGGCTGCGTCCCCGCCAAGGCGCTGGGATAGCGCCTTTCCCGTTTCCCGCACGTCGCGGCCTTTGCCAGCGCCGTGCAGGATGCGGCCTCAAAGGATGATTTAAGGCCTTTCGTCTTCACATGGGCGGTGTTCCATGATTGTGTATCGGTCTTAAATTCGATCCGCCGTAGATATGCCGCGTTGCGTCTCTCTTTTTCAGTGTGGTAGTCGCCTGTCTGCACACAGTTGAGAACGTGCCCTTCGGGTCTGCTTTCGTGTGGGCGGCGCGGCGCGACAATGGGTAAACATGCCAAAAGGTGAAGAATGTCATATTCGTGTTTTCTGGAATGTGGACTTGTCCGCCTTGGTGTAAAAGGATTTTGTCTGGCATGAGGAATGCTGTTCTCTCGGTCGCCCCGATGATGGATTGGACCGACCGCCATTGTCGTTACCTGCATCGGTTGATGTCGCATCATGCGCTTTTGTACACCGAAATGGTGACCGCCCCGGCTTTGGTGCGCGGTGGGGCGGTGCATTTATTGGCATTCAACCCGGAGGAACATCCGGTCGCGGTACAGCTTGGCGGCTCTGATCCGGCGGAGCTGAAAGAGGCCACGAAGCTTTGCGTCGAGCACGGCTATGATGAGGTCAATCTCAACGTCGGCTGTCCGTCTGATCGGGTGCAATCGGGGGCGTTTGGCGCGGTGTTGATGAAAGCGTCGGATCTGGTGGCGGACTGTGTCCACGCGATGCAGGAGGCGGCGGGGGGCGTGCCGGTGACGGTGAAATGCCGCATCGGGGTGGATGATCAGGAGCCGACCGAGGTCTTGCCCGTCTTCGTTGAGACCATGCGCGCCGCAGGCATCACCCGGATGCAAATTCATGCCCGCAAGGCCTGGCTTGACGGGCTCAGCCCCAAACAAAACCGCGATATTCCGCCGTTGGATTACCCGCTGGTCCATGCGATGAAAAAGGCCTATCCAGACCTCCACTTGTCGATCAATGGAGGCATACAAAGCCTTGATACGGTTGAAGAAGAGCTGACCCATATGGATGGCGTCATGGTTGGGCGTGCCGCCTATCATCAGCCCTATGACATCTTGGGGGCAGCGGATGCGCGCATTTTTGGCGACACCCGCGTGGCATTGACCCGGCATGAGGTCGTACTGGCGATGGAGGACTATATCGGACGGCATATTGCGGAGGGTGGCAAGCTGGCACAGATCACCAAGCATATGCTTGGGCTGTTCGCCGGCCAACCCGGCGCGCGGCGGTGGAAACGCGTGCTCTCCGAGGGCGCGCATAAAGACGGCGCGGGGTTTGAACTGGTGAAAGAGGCTTTGCCAGAGTAACGACATGAGTGACGATTTGCGCAGGAGGCATATATGATGAAAGACGTTCCCAGCCTGTTAGAGGCGACACAGGCCAACAAAGCCGCCTGGGAGGCCTCTGCGTCTCTGCATGGGACCGGCGCAGGGTGGGAGGCGCTGCTCAAAGCGGCGTCAGAACCGGGGTTCTCAACCTTTGACACCTGCTTGGCGCAGACACTCGGGGCGCTTGATCTCTCGGGCAAACGGGCGGTGCAGATTGGCTGTAACAATGGGCGCGAACTGTTGTCTTTGGCGAGCTTTGGCGCGGTGCCTGCGGTGGGGATCGACCATTCCGGGGCCTTTCTGGCGCAGGCACGTCTGCTATCAGAGGCCGCAAAGCTCACGCCTGAGTGGATCGAGGCGAATGTATACGAGTTGCCGTCCGACATGCGCAGGTTCGATTTTGCGCTGATCACCATCGGTGTGCTCAACTGGATGCCCGATCTGGCGCGGTTTTTCGAGATTGTTGCGGGGCTGATGGCGCCCGGCGCCCAGCTTGTGATCTATGAGACCCATCCGGTGATGGAAATGTTCGACCCGGTGGCGGAGCAGCCGCATGAACCGGCGTTCAGTTATTTCCAACAAGCGCCGCATAGACAGGACGAGATGTTCAGCTATGACGGCCAAGATCACGGCACGGGGACGACCAGCTATTGGTTCCCGCACGCGTTGGGCGAGATTGTGACCTCCTGTATCCGGGCCGGGTTACACATCGAGCGGCTGACGGAACATGGGCACAGCAATCGCGAACCGGAGTATGACCTTTATGAAGGCCGCGCCGCGCAAATTCCGATGAGCTATACATTGGTTGCGCGGCGCGCAGGCTAGGGCGGATTACTCCGCCGCCTCTTGCCCGCCGCCTTTCGGCTTTTTGACCTTTTTCACCTTTTTGAGCGTGCCGGTTTCGGGCTGCTCGGGTTCAAATTCCACCACGCTTTCGGGGGTGGCGGTGGGTTGGGTCATGGGACGCTCAGGGGCCGAGTCCATCGCGGCCTCTTTGGGGGCGGGGCCGGAGGTGAGGGTCGGGGCAGAGGCACGATGGGCGTCAAAGTCTTCGGGCGCCCCCCAAGCGGCCTCGCCAGTGCTCCAGACGAATTCCGGGTTCTTGGCCCGTTTGGCCTCGGCGCGCAGACGGAAATCCTCAGCCGTGCGCGATTGACGGCCCAAAAGCGTCGCCAAGCGCATGATCAGATGATGCGCGATGGCCCAGAACCAAACCCGCAGCGCCAACATCGCAGGTGTGAAAATCAGCGTCAAAACGGTCGCGATGCCAAGGCCAAAGACCACGGCAGTCGCCAGGTTGGTCCAAAACTCTGCTGTCGGCGAATTCATCGAATAGCCGCCGTTGATGAAATCCAAGGAGAGGCCAAACATCATCGGTGTCAGGCCCGCCATGGTGGTGATCGTGGTCAGCAAAACGGGCCGGATGCGGTCTTCGGCGGTGCGCACGATGGCCTCGATCCGGGGCATATAGCGAGAATATTCCTGATAGGTGTCGATCAACACAATGTTGTTGTTCACCACGATCCCCGCCAGCGCCACAACCCCGGTGCCGGTCATGATCATGCCGAATGTCATGTCCATCACCAAAAGCCCGACCAAAACGCCCGCTGTCGACATCACCACCGCCATGAGCACCAGTACGGAGTTATAAAAACTGTTGAACTGGGCCAAAAGGATGATGAACATCAGGGCCAAAGCGGCGCTGAAGCCTTTGATCAAAAATGCTCCGGTTTCCTTTTGCTCTTCATCATCGCCGGTCCATTCCCATGTCACGGAATTGGGCAATATGGCCTCGGTTTCAAGCCATTTTGTAAGGGTTTCGACCCGTTCGGTCGGGGTGATCGCCACGCCATCCTCGCGGGTCAGCTCAGACGCGACCCCCGCTTTGACATCGTAATAGCGTTGCTGATCGACCCGATCAATTTGCGCCAGTTTGGCGACAGGTTGGCGGGTGATGAAATTCGACAAAGGCACAAGCCCATCCATTGTGCGCACTTTGAGCGTGTCCAGGGTGGACAGCACCCGGTCTTGTTCCGGCAGACGCACGCGAATGTCGATTTCCTCGTCCGAACTGTCGACCCGCATGGTGTCGAGCAACAGCCCCCGCGTCACCAGTTGGATCATGCCACCCACGGTGGCCACATCCGCGCCATAGCGCCCGGCTTTGGCGACATCGACGTCGATCTGCCAATCAATACCGGGCAGGGGGCGGGTGTCCTCAATGTCGGTCAGCGCAGGGGTGGCGTCATATTGGGCGCGCACAAGGGCGGTGGCCGTTTCCAAATCCTCAAAACTGTCGCTCTTGAGGCGCAAATGCACCGGTTTGGCCGAAGCAGGCCCCATCGCCAGATTGAGCGTTTCGGTGTAAATGCCGGGGATCTCGGCCAGCCGGGATTCCAACTGAGCCAAGACATAATCGCCATCATATTCGGGGGCGACATGGGTGTCCTCAAAGAACAACCAGCCCTCCTTGGTCTCGGTTGGGCGGTCCTCCCATGGGATCAATTCAACTTGGATTTGCCCGATGGTGTCGCGCGGCGATGACCCGCCGCCGGTGTTGGAATTGAGGCCGCCGGAGCCTGCAAAGGCAAAGGCATTGTCGACGCCGGGTTGGGTCAACACCACCTGTTCGGCTTGACGCACCAGCGCGTCTTTTTCCGTGATCGAGAGGTTGCCACGGGCGCGGACATAGATGATCGCCTGTTCGGGTTCTGAGGCAGCGAAAAATTCAATGCCTTTGTTGTGTTTGCCGTAATAGCCAAACACCGAGACCACGCCAAAAATCACCACACCAATCGCCACCAAAGGCATCACCGGGTTGCCAGCAATGGCATGGGTGAAATGGCCAAAGAGGGTGCGTTTGTAGCCAGATTTGACGGTTTTAGCGCTGCGTTCAATCCGGGCCGCTGACAACATGATGCCCGTCAAAGACGCGCCAATGAGGAACAAAGCGCCGCCGACAATCTGTGGCATAATGCCAGACGCCTCCGCGCCCATGAGATACGCGGGGTTCATCAATTGCATCAGGCCCAAGAACACCAGATAGGCCGAGGGCACGACCAAAACCGCGCGCAGCCAATAAGGCGTGGTGGCGCGTAATCCGCGTGAGGCGCGATCGAACAGCCGCGCGATCCGGCCAGACACGCCGCCCATCACAGGCAAGTAAATCAACGCCACAATCAACGAGGCGGAGAGCACAAAGATGATCGTCACCGGCAACATGCCCATGAATTCGCCTGCAACGCCGGGCCAAAACAGCATTGGCAAAAATGCGCAAAGCGTGGTGGCCGTGGAGGACACAATCGGCCAGAACATCCGTTTCGCCGCCTCGACAAAGGCCGCCATCGGGCCGGTCCCTTCGTCCATTTTGCGATCGGCATATTCGACCACAACAATCGCGCCATCGACCAACATGCCAACGGCCAGAATGAGGCCAAACATCACGATGTTGGAAATGGTGATGCCCATGAGGCCCAACAGGATGAAACACAAGAGAAACGAGGTCGGAATGGCAAAGCCCACCAGCAAAGCCGAGCGGATGCCCAAAGAGGCCAACACCACGATCATCACCAGCGCCACGGCGGTCAGAACTGAGCCTTCAAGCTGGCTGACCATCGAGGCGACTTGGCGCGATTGATCGTTGGAGGTGCCGACAACCACCGCGTCCTGTAGTGCTTGCGGCCAGGTTTTGAGCTCGTCGGCGATCTCGGATTTGACCAAAGCGACGGTGTCGATGATCGGATAGCCTTTGCGTTTGACGATCTGAAGCGCCACTGTGCTTTCGCCGTTGAACCGCGCAGTGCCGGTCCGATCCTCAAAGGTCAGACGAATGTCGGCCAAATCGCCCAAGGTGACCACGCGGTCGCCGTTGACCTTGACCGGCAGGGCCATGACATCGCGTTGATCTTTGAACGAGGATGGGATTTTGACCGAAAATGTGCCTTGAGCGGTTTCCACTTCGCCCGCCGCCACCAGACGGTTGTTGTTGGTGACGACAGAGATCAATTCGCCCGCCGTGACATTGTAGGATTCGAGCCGCAGCGGGTCGATGATCACTTCGAGCATCTCGTCGCGTTGCCCGGCGAGCTGCGCCTCCAAAATCGGCTCCAAGCCCTCAAGCCGGTCCTGCATCCGTTTGGCATATTGCACCAAAGTGCGTTCGGGCACGGGGCCGGTCAGGTTGACGATGAGAATGGGGAATTCGGAAAAGTTGATTTCGGTGATCGAATAATTGTCCGCCCCCGTGGGGAAATTCGCCTGAACCCGACCCATACGGTCACGCACATCGGCGATGATTTTGGTTTTGTCCCAACCAAATTCAAACTCAAGCGCGATGCCGCCATAGCCTTCGGCGGCGGTGCCTGACAAGGTTTTAAGCCCGTCGAGATCGGAAAGTTCCGTCTCCATCGGTTTGACCAGAAGTTTTTCGGCGTCTTCGGCGGAAATGCCAGGGAAGGGGACAGAGACGAAAAGGGCGGGGATTTCAATATCCGGTTCGCCCTCTTTCGGCAGGCTGACATAGGCAAATGTCCCCGCGATCAAGGTGAGCGCGATGAAGGCGAGGATCATCCGGGCGCGTTCACCCGCCCAATCAACGAGGCCGGTCATTGGCCGCTCTCCATCTGGGTGTCTGCGTCTGCCGCGGCGGGGTCATCCTCATAATGCGGTTCAACCAAAACCCCGGCTGTGACAAAATCCTGACCGACAACGATGATGTCGACCTCATCGGCCAGACCCGCGACCCAAATGCCCTCAAGCGTGTCGCGCAGCACGGCCACCGGAGCGAATTCGGCGCGACTGTCCGCGCCCACGATCCGCAGCCCGATTTGGCCCTGATCATCCAAGGTCAGCGCTGATTGCGGCACCAGATGCGCGGCCAGACCGGCCGCCGAGATCGCCATTTCAACGGTCTGCCCATCGCGGATGGTGAAATCCGGGTTGGGGATTTCGACCTCAACCCGGAACGTGCGGGTCGACGGATCGGCGGAGCGCGACAAAAACGTGACGCGGCCGGTGACGTCGCGGCCCGAGATCAACCGCGCCCCAGCCAAAGCACCGACTTCAATCGCCGCCACGTCTGCCTCAGGGGCGTAGCCAACCAGTTTGATCGGATCAAGTTGGATCACCGTGGCGCAGGCGGCGCCAGAGGATAAGAATGTGCCAAGCTCGGCGGTGTCACTTTCCAACAGCCCGGCGAAGGGCGCTTTGATGGTGACGTTTTCAATGTCACGGGTGGCAATGGCGACTGCGGCCCGCGCACTTTCGATCCCGGCCTCGGCGGTCAGGATTTGGGTCTCGGAGGCATAGCCCCCTTCGGCCAGTTTGCGGGCATTGGCCAGCGCCACCTCAGCCTGTGCAAACCCGGCCTTGGCTTGGGCCAATGTCGCCTCGCGGGTACCCAGATCAAGCTCGCAAAGCGTTTGGCCGACCTGCACATAGGCCCCTTTGCGCAGCGGGGCGTTGACCACACGACCGGAGGTTTCCGCTGTCACATTGACCTCGCGCGCCGCTTCGGTTTCGCCACGCACGACCACTGCATTTGTCAGGGTCTGTGCGGTGGAGTGGCGCGCGACCACAGACACCGGATGTGCCTCGCCCATGGTTTTTTGCGCCGGCGTTGCAAACTCTGATTCTGCCTGTGCGGTGGTTTCAGTGTGTGCCCCGGTGGCCGTGCTGTCTGTGGCGGCAAAATCGGTCAGCCGATCCCGCTCAAAGACAAAGAAATACAGAGCGACGGTAACAAGCAGGGCGATAACGATGGAAACAATACGCATGTGGGTCTCTGTCTCGGTCTAGGGCGTCCTCTCGTCTCAGAGAGGCGGGGTTTCAGTTTGATATACGGCGTCGTGCACAGGTCGGATCATTCGGCAGCACCTGCGGTGGTCTTTCTGGTGCGTCACGGCTTAATCCGGGTTAATCTTAGAGTTAATGCCATTAACATTGCGGCCAAGATGGGGAGATCACGGGGCAATCACAAGGTCGCGATGGAAAAAACTTACCTGAATTCGGAAATTTTGCTCCCCTGCAGGCTAAATGCGCTCAGACTGCGCCCCGTTTGCGACAGCGTTGTGACGGATCAGGTGGCTGTGACGAGCCTACCCCAAGCCAGAAAACCGCTCAAGTCTTGCCGGGCCAACAGCCCATGGAGGACGATTTGCCGCGCCGCCGCTTTGCTGGGCGCTGCTCAGGTCTTGGCATTCGGTTTCAGATCGGGGTATGAGGGGACAACAGGTTGAAACATTAATGACCGCAGCCCGTGCTGCGAGATGGGGGCCCCTTGAGCCAAACCGACAGTTTTATCGACGAGGTGACCGAAGAGGTCCGCCGTGACAAATTCTATGCGTTCCTGCGCAGATTTGGCTGGATCGGCATTTTGGCCGTCTGTGTTCTGGTCGGGGGGGCGGCGTGGAATGAATACGCCAAATCCCAGGCCCGGACCCAAGCCGAGGCCACGGGCGATGCGTTGACGGCGGCGCTTCAGGGCGCGGATGCCGCAGTTCGGGCGCAGGCCTTGGCTGACATTGGTGGCGAGGGCGATGTCCGGGTGATCACAGCGATGTTGCGCGCAGGCGAATTGCATGCGGCGGGCGATAGCAAAGGGGCGATTGCCGCTTTGGCACCGTTCACCACAGATGCGATGCTGGACCCGGTGTATCGCGATTTGGCCGTGCTCAAAACCGCGATGATCGGTGCGGGCGACATTCCGGCAGAAGAGCGGGTGAGCCAGCTTGCGGGCATTGCGGCCCCCGGTGCGCCCTATCGGCTTTTGGCCGAAGAACAAATTGCCGCGGCTCAGGTCGAAATGGGCCAAGTGGAAGCGGCGATTGATGGTTATCGGGCCATCTCGCAAGATGGTGAGGCAAGTAATGCCTTGCGTCGGCGTGCGCTGCAGATGATTGTGGCGCTTGGAGCAGATCCGGCGGCAGAGTAAGTCCCCGGTGTGCAATAAAGCGCCTTTTGGGGCGTGAGTTTAAGTCGAGTTGAGACAAATGGGAGTGCGGGCATGATCGGTCAGGCAGGGAAAGCGGGGCTCTTTTGTGCCGTGCTGGCACTTACGGCATGTGGGGCAGGGCGCGAAGAGATCCTTTCAGGGCAGCGCCTTGATCCGCGCGAAGGCTTGGTCTTTGGCTCCGTTCAGACCGCGACGGCCAACCAAGTTGAAAAAATCTCCCTTGGCCAACAGGTCAGCCGCGCCGAATGGACCACAACCGGCGCTGGACGGTTGCATGCCTCCGGTCACAATGCCTTTACCTCTGGCACGCCCGTGCTTGCGTGGACCGCGCCGATTGGCCAAGGCAATTCGCGCAAACTGCGCCTCACCGTTGATCCGGTTGCCGCGAAAGGCGTGATCGTGGCGATGGATGCGTCGGCGCAATTGACCGCCGTATCTGCCACCTCCGGTGCGCCGGTGTGGTCGGTCGATCTGACGCCTGCGGGCGAGAAACCCGGCAAGGCCTCAGGCGGGGCTTTGGCGATTGAGGGTTCGACCGTTTACGCCACCATTGGCTACGGCGACCTGATCGCTTTGGATTTGACCACCGGCGCGATCAAATGGCGGCAATCCTTGGATGCCGTGGGGGCCTCTGGCCTCGCGGTCTATGATGGTTTGGTCTATGTGGTTGCGGGCGATGGCCAGGGCTGGGCGGTGAAAACCTCCGATGGTCGGGTCAAATGGCAAATCAGCGGCCCCGAAACTGTGACCTCGCGCGTCGGCGCCGCCTCCCCGGTGGTCACCGACCGCATGGTGGTCTTCCCCTTTGCCTCCGGCGATCTCTACGGTGCGTTCCGCAAGGGCGGCATCCGCATGTGGTCCGCCTCTTTGGCGGGGCAACGCAAAGGCGTGGTCTACGCCAATATCTCTGACATCACATCCGATCCTGTGGTCGTTGGCCCGACGATGTATGTCGGCAACCAAGCCGGGCGCTATGCCGCCTTTGACGTCGAAACCGGCGCGCGCAAATGGACGGCGGATGAGGGGGCCTATAGCCCGGCCACGGTGATCGGCGGATCGGTGTTTATCGTCACCGATCGCAACGCTTTGGTGCGGCTCTCGGCCTCTACAGGCGCGCGGGTCTGGTCGGTGCAATTGCCGTTTTTCACCACCGATAAAGAACGCAAACGCAAAGATGTCTTTGCCCATTACGGGCCTGTGGCGGCGGGTGGCAAGCTTTGGGTTGCCTCCAATGACGCGGTGCTGCGGGGCTTTGATCCGGCCTCCGGCGCACTGGTCGCCTCTGTCGCCTTGCCGAAAGGCGCGGCCTCCGATCCGATCGTGGTGGGGGGCGTGATGTATGTGCTGCTTGAGGACGGCAACCTGGCCGCACTGCGTTAAGGCCTTTACCGCGCCCCCGGTTTGGGTGTATCGGGGCCGCTAAAGCGTGCGGCCTTTGACCTGTTTCGGGGAAAAGGCGGTGCGCAGCGCAACATCTCAGCGTGTCGCACCTTTCGCCAAGAACCCCGTGTCTCAGGTGTGTGGCGGACCGTTTTAGACTATGACCCGGAGCTATCCTCATGAGTTTTTCGCTTGCCATCGTTGGCCGTCCCAATGTGGGCAAATCGACCCTGTTCAACCGTTTGGTTGGGCGGCGTTTGGCGCTTGTGGATGACCAGCCGGGGGTGACCCGTGACCTGCGCGAAGGCGAGGCGCGCCTGATTGATCTTCGGTTTACCGTGATTGACACCGCCGGGCTTGAGGAAGCCACTGATGAATCGCTTCAGGGTCGGATGCGCAAGCTCACCGAGCGTGCGGTCGATATGGCCGACATTTGCCTGTTTATGATTGACGCCCGCGTGGGCATTTTGCCTGCTGACGAAATTTTTGCCGAAATCCTGCGCAAACGCGCCAAACATGTGATTTTGGCGGCCAATAAGGCCGAGGGCAAGGCCGGTGAAGGCGGGCTTTTGGAGGCCTATGCTTTGGGTCTGGGCGAGCCTTTGCGCCTCTCTGCCGAACATGGCGAGGGCATGCATGAGCTGTATGATGCGCTGTTGCCGCTCTCGAAAGAATTCGATGAACGCGCGGCCTCCGAGGCGCCTGTGACCGATATTGAACTGTCCGAGGAAGAAGCCGCCCTTGGCGAGGATTTCGAAGAGGGCGATGAGGCCGGATTTTCGCGCGATTTCACCCTTGATAAGCCGCTGCAAATCGCCGTTGTTGGTCGTCCGAACGCCGGGAAATCCACGCTGATCAATAAGTTGCTCGGTGAAGAGCGGCTTTTGACCGGGCCAGAAGCGGGCATCACCCGCGACAGTATTTCTGTGACGATGACGTGGAACGAGACGCCCGTGCGGGTGTTTGACACGGCGGGGATGCGCAAAAAGGCCAAGGTTCAGGAAAAGCTTGAGAAACTCTCGGTCTCTGACGGGCTGCGCGCGGTGAAATTCGCCGAAGTGGTCGTCGTGTTGCTCGATGTGTCGATCCCGTTTGAACAGCAAGACCTGCGCATTGCCGATCTCGCGGAACGCGAAGGCCGCGCGGTGGTGATCGCCGTCAACAAATGGGACGAAGAGACCGATAAATCCAACAAAGCCAAGGCGTTGCGTGAAGAGTTCACCCGGCTTTTGCCACAGTTGCGCGGCGCACAATTGGTGACGGTGTCGGCGCTGACCGGTAAGAATCTGGACAAGCTGCAAGAGGCGATTTTGAATGCGCATGCGGTGTGGAACCGTCGCGTGTCCACCGCCAAGCTCAACAATTGGCTTGGCGCGATGACCACGGCACACCCACCGCCCGCGCCCGGTGGCCGCCGGATCAAGCTGCGCTACATGACCCAAGTCAAAGCCCGCCCGCCGCAATTCGTGGTGATGTGCAGCCATCCCGAGGAATTGAACGACAGCTATAAACGCTATCTGATCAATGGTTTGCGTGAAGATTTTGATATGCCCGGCACGCCGATCCGACTGTTTTTCCGCTCACAAGGCGACAAGAACCCGTTCAAGAACAAAACCAAATCCATGCCCTCGCGCTTGCGCAAGCACCTTGGCAAAGACCGTGCCGACGCGCCAAAGGTCCAAAAACAGCGCCCGCCAAAACGCTGAGGCGATATCAAGCAATCAAAAAGCGGTGCCAGATGCAAATCTGGCACCGCTTTTTTTCGGCATGCTGTAGGGCGATCCAGTGTCAGAGGTCTAGATCAACCCAGATCGGCACATGGTCCGAGGGCTTGGCTTTGGCGCGGGTATAGGCATCAATCTGGCAATCGCGCAAAAGGTCTGCGGCTTGCGGTGAGAGCAGGAAATGGTCGATGCGGATGCCATCGTTTTTGTCAAACGCGCCACCTTGGTAGTCCCAGAATGTGTAGGTCTCAGGCGCGTTGTTTTTGACCCGCAGCGCATCGGTAAAGCCAAGGTTCATCAAGCGGCGAAAGGCGGCACGGGAGTCGAGGCGAAACAGCGCATCGTCTTTCCACGCCTCGGGGCGTTTCGCGTCCTCGGGCTGCGGGATCAGGTTGAAGTCGCCCGCCATGAGAAACGGCTGTTCCTCGCGCATCAATTCACGCGCGCGCGCTTCAAGCCGGTCGAACCATTTCAGTTTAAAGTCATATTTTGAACCGGGCACAGGCGTGCCCTCAGGCGTGAGATCGACCGGGTTGCCGTTGGGCAGGTAGAGGCCGCAAATGCGGATCGCCTGGGTGTCACCGACCACCGTGGCCTCGATATAGCGCGCCTCGATGTCGTCTTCGCCGTCGCGCCCCGCACCTGTCGCACCCGGCAAGCCACGGCTGACGTCTTCGAGCGGGTGTTTGGACAGGAGCGCCACGCCGTTGAAGGATTTTTGGCCATGGGTTTCAACGTTATAGCCCATGTCCTCAAAGAGGTCGCGGGGGAAGTTTTCGTCGACCGATTTGATCTCTTGCAAGATCGCCACATCGGGCTCGGCCTCTTTCAGCCACTCTTGCAACGCCTCGACGCGGGCTTTGATGCCGTTGATGTTGAAACTGGCGATTTTCATGTGCGTCTCCTCGTCTTTGACTCTTTGTATGGCGAAGGGCGCGGAAGGGAAAGGCGGGATCAGCTCCGATCTGCGATTGCGCGACCGCAAGCGGCGGCGGAGGCCCAGGCCCATTGGAAATTGTAACCGCCGAGCCAGCCAGTGACATCGACGACTTCGCCGATAAAATAAAGGCCGGGGACGGATTTGGCCTCCATGGTTTTCGACGAGAGCGCGTCTGTGTCAACGCCGCCCAACGTGACCTCGGCGGTGCGGTAGCCCTCCGAGCCGGTGGGGTTGAGGGGCAGGGCGTGGATCAGGTCGGCCAAAGCGCGCAGTTTGGCGTCGGATTGATCGGCGAGATTGCCCGTGAGGTTCCATTTTTGCGCCAGAGCGGCTGCCAGTTTGGCCGGGAACAACAGCGAGAGGGCCGTGTGCATGTGGCGGCGGCCATTCTCGGCGCGCGCGGCTTTGAGGGCGTCAAAGGCGGCACGGGCGGGCAGGAGATCGACGCGGATCTCTTCGCCTTCGCGCCAGTAATTCGACACCTGTAGCACCGCTGGCCCTGAGAGGCCGCGATGGGTGAACAGGAGAGCTTCGTCAAAAGATGTGCCGCCCGCTCCGACACGCGCGTCAAGCGCTGTGCCAGCCAAGGGCACGATCCAGTCCAAATCTTGCGGACCGAACGTGAGGGGCACCAAGCCGGGGCGGGTCTCAATGAGCGGCACATTGAATTGTGTGGCAATCTGATAGCCCAACCCGGTCGCCCCCATTTTGGGAATGGATTTGCCGCCTGAAGCGATCACAAGGTGACGCGCATGGACCGGGCGGCCCGAGAGTGTGACGCGAAACCCTGTGTCGTCTGTACCATCACGGACGACCTCGTCCACGGTGGTGGACAGGTGCAGATCGGCGGCGCGGGCCTCATGCAGAAGCATGTCCACAATGGCGGCGGATTTGCCATCGCAAAACAACTGGCCAAGGGTCTTTTCATGCCAGGTGATGCCATGCTGGGCCAAAAGGTCGATGAAATCCCATTGAGTGTAGCGCGCCAAAGCCGATTTGGCGAAATGCGGGTTTTGCGACAGGTAATTGTCCGGCCCTGCGTCCAAATTGGTGAAATTACAGCGTCCGCCGCCAGAAATCCGCACCTTTTCCGCCGGGCGTTTGGCGTGATCCACGACCAAAACCCGCGCGCCTTTGGCGGCTGCAAATTTGGCGCAAAACAACCCTGCTGCGCCTGCGCCGATGATGATCGTGTCAAACTGTTCCATGGCCGGCTCCTTGGCGTGGTTTGAACAGGCAGAGAGGGGTTTGGCAAGGCAATGAGGGACATTTACCAAGACTTAAAACCCATGAGCTATATCTGTTGCAACGTTTCATCGGGGTATGACAATGGCGGTTATTGCCGTTTGGGATCTTCAGGACATTTCCTTTACCGGAACGCCGTTTCACTCCAATGCAACGGCGGATTTAAGCGATGTTGGCACAAGTTTTGTCATCGGGTCCGGTCCACAGCATCTTGAGGTCACGGATGATGAGGGGATTTTCGAAGACGCTGATTCCTCTCAGGATCTAACCAATTCAACGACGTTGGGCGGGACGACCTTTGCCGCAGGCACAGAGGTTGAGAATGAATATTCCTATATCGTTCGCCCGGTTGGTGGCGCAACGGATGGGTCCGAAGATGTCACCATCTATGCCTTTGAAGTGTCGGGTGATGTTTTGGGTATGGCCTCTGATGGCTATCTTACGCCCGGTGTCACCTATGAAATCATCGCCCGCGACAGCAGTGATCCGCAGGTGGCCTACGCAGATATGTTTGTGTGTTTTGGCGCCGGAATGCGCATTCAAACCCCGGATGGGCCTCGCCGGGTTGAAACCTTGCGTGTGGGAGACCGCGTGATGACGCGCGATCATGGACCCCGGCCGATCCTATGGCGCGGGGCCTCTGTGGTGCCGGGGCGGGGATCACAGGCCGCCATTTGCTTTGGACCGCAGGCCCGTCTTGCGTTGGGGGCGTCTGCGGGGGGCGAGCTGCCGGATGGTGGGTTGATCACCAGTCCCCACCATCGCATGTTTTGGACGGATGCCGATCTTGGTCCCCGGCTTGTACCGGCCAAGGCCTTTGTCGGATGGAAAGATGTCCGGCGGTTGCCGCGTGCGCGTCAGACCTATGTCCATTTGCTGTTGGAGCGCCATGTTTTGGTGCGGGCTGAGGGGATTTGGTGCGAAAGCTTCAATCCGGGGCCGCAAGCCCTTCGGCAATTGTCACCAAATCAGCGCGCCGAGGTGATGACTCTGTGCCCAGAGGCACGTGACTCGCGGGCCTTTCGCGATCTTTTCCCCGTTGAACGGGTCGGCCCGTTTCGGCGTCGTCTTGGCCTTGCGCCGCTTAGATTGCATGCGGGCGCTGAGCGTTCGGTGCATAGACCCGAGGGCACACAAAAACAGGCCCCGCATGATGCGAGGCCTGTCGTCTGAGCCCTGGGAGGGGGCGAATTAACCTTGGTTGAAGTCGTTGATCGTGGCCGTGGCCACGGGGGCCATGCCATCGACACTCAGCACAACCAGGGCTTTTTGCGCCACGTTTGGCTGAAGCTGGACTTTCACGTTCTCATTGGCCCCGGCATGGACCCTTTCAGAGCCAAGAAGCGCGCCTTGGGTGCCGTCAGTGAAGTCATAAATCGACACGGTGCCGCCATCATCGGCGCGTACAAGGTCGAGATTGATAACGGAGTTCGTATGTTCGTATGTGCCGGGGACGATGTAATTGTAGGACATGTCGGCAGCAAATGCGGCGGTGCCGGAGGCCACAGCGATGAGGGAGGCGGCGGCGATGGTTTTGAGGGAATTAAAGGTCATTGTCTTATCCTTTTCTAATCGTGTTTTACGAGCGGCGGATAACTGACAGGGTGTATTCCGTCGTTGTGATAGACAGGTAGGAGTGCCGTCCCGAGATGTTAAGGGGTTGAAAGATCACAAGAAACGGAGCGGGTTGTGAGGCAGCGTGTGCGCGAAAACTGGCTCAAATGCAAAACGCCCCACGTTTGAGCGCAGGGCGTTTGGTCAGATCAAAAAGCTGGTTTGGATGGCGGATTACATCGAAAACGATGTGCCACAGCCACAGGACGAGGTCGCATTGGGGTTCTCAATCACGAATCGCGCGCCGATCAGCTCTTCGGTAAAATCAATCACGGCGTTTTCCAAAAACGGCAAAGACACCGGATCAATCACCACCGTGCCGCCAGTGCCGGACAACACAATGTCGTCGCTCGCAGGCTCGTCCAGCGTGATGTCATATTGAAAGCCTGAACAGCCACCCCCCTCAACCGCGACCCGCAACGCCTTGGCCTCGCCTGTCGCCGCATTGATCTCAGAGAGGCGTTCATAAGCGCGGGCGGTCACTTTGGGCGGCAGGGTGAGGGACATGATGCAACCTTTTGGTCTAAAGCGGCGGGAATTCACCGAATTTCAGCGATTTAAAGCAGAAACAAGGGATAACCCCGTGTCATCTGTTTGTCGTGGGGCTTGTCTCTTAATATAAGTGTGAAAAAGATCATCGACAAGGACGTGGCGCAAGATGTGCGGTGCGCAGCCGGTCGATCCGGTCACGAATACAGGACAGGCAGATGTTGAAACCCTATGCAAGCCAACCGTTTGAAACGCGCGGGCGGCTTTTCCCGGAAAAACTTTCGACCTTTCGCTCGCCGTTTCAACGCGACCGGGATCGGATCATTCACTCCTCGGCCTTTCGCCGTTTGAAACACAAGACCCAAGTCTTTGTCGAACATGAGGGCGATTATTACCGCACACGCCTGACCCATTCGATCGAAGTGGCGCAGGTGGCGCGCACGCTTGCGGGGGCTTTGGGGTTGAACGAGGGGCTGGCGGAGGCGGTGGCGCTGGCGCATGATCTGGGCCATTCGCCGTTTGGTCACACCGGCGAAGATGCGCTTGAACTGTTGATGGCACCTTATGGCGGCTTTGATCACAACGCACAGGCGCTGCGGATTGTCACCAAGCTGGAAAAACATTACGCCGACTTTGACGGGCTGAACCTGACGTGGGAAAGCCTAGAGGGGCTGGCCAAACACAATGGTCCGGTGATGGGGCCGCATGCCGACCCGAAAAAACACCCGGAAGGTGCGCCACTGCCCTATGCGCTCAAAGAGGTGAACGATCAGTTCGATCTTGAGCTTTACACCTTTGCCAGTGCCGAGGCACAGGTGGCGGCGATTGCCGACGATGTCGCTTACAATCACCACGACCTGCATGACGGCTTGCGCGCGGGGCTGTTTACCGCCGCCGATTTGATGGAATTGCCGCTGACCGGCCCGGCTTACGCGGAGGTTGATCGCGACTATCCCGGCCTTGATCCGCATCGGCGCGATCACGAGGCGCTGCGGCGGATTTTTGGCTATATGGTCGAGGATGTCATCACGATCGCCACCAACCGTTTGGACAGTGCCAAGCCCGAAACGGCACAGGATATTCGCGATATGGACCGCACCATCATTCGTTTTTCCAAACCATTCTTTCAAAACCTCAAAGCGATTAAATCGTTTTTGTTCAAGAGGATGTACCGCGCACCTACCGTGATCAAAGAGCGCGAGCGCGTGACGCATATGGTCAATACGTTGTTTCCCCTGTTCATGAAACAGCCCGAGCTGTTGCCGGAAGAATGGCGGCATGAGGTCGACTTGGCCCAAGGCGACACGGAACTGGCGCGGATCGTTTTGGACTATGTGGCCGGGATGACCGATCGCTTTGCCATTCAGGAATTTGAGCGGCTTTGCTCCTAAGTCATTGACGACAGATCACACTGAGGAAGGACCATCATGGCCACGGAGACGATGACAGGGATGAACCCGGTGGAAGCCTTTGCACTGGTCGGCGTGTTGGGCGTCGGCGCGCAATGGCTGGCGTGGCGATTAAAGCTCCCGGCGATTGTTTTGATGCTGGCGGCGGGGCTGATCGTGGGGCCGGGATTGGGGCTTTTGCAGCCTGCGCGCGACATTGGCCCGGTGGTTCAGCCGTTGATTTCTCTGGCGGTGGCGGTGATCCTGTTTGAGGGCGGGCTGACGCTGGATCTGCACAAATTGGGCGATGCCAAGCGCGGCGTGTTCCGGCTTGTGGTCGTGGGCGCGCCTTTGGGCTGGGCGTTGTCGGCTTCGGCGCTGCACTGGGGGGCTGGGCTGGGCTGGGAGGCCTCGGCGGTGTTTGGCGGTATCATGGTGGTCACCGGGCCTACCGTGATCGCGCCTTTGCTCAGGCAGGCGAAGCTCCAACGCCGTCCCGCGAACCTGTTGCAATGGGAGGCCATCGTCAACGATCCGGTCGGGGCTTTGGCCGCTGTGCTGGCGTTTGAATTCGTGCTTGTGGGCCGCGAGGCCGAAAGCCTGCCTGCTGCGCTTTTGCAATTGGGCTTTGGGATTCTGGTGGCCGGGGGAGTTGGGTTATTGGTTGGACTGGCGGTGTCCTACACGTTTAGGCGCGCCTATGTACCGGAATATATGAAGGTTCCGGTGCTGTTCGTGACCCTGCTGGCCACCTTCGCCGTGCCCGATCTGATGTTGCATGAAAGCGGGCTTTTGGCCGTGACCGTGATGGGATTGGTGATCGCCAATGCCGATTTGCCCTCCTTTGACGAGCTGCGCCGGTTCAAAGAACACGCCACGATCCTGTTGGTCTCGGGGGTCTTCATCCTCTTGGCGGCCTCAATGGATTTTGCCTCTCTGGGTCAATTGACATGGCGGGCCGGGCTGTTTGTGGCCCTTGTGATCCTTGTGGCACGGCCTGTGACCGTTCTGGTTGCTTTGATCGGGACCAAATTGCCGCGCAATGAAAAGCTTTTGATTGCCTTCACAGGCCCGCGCGGCGTGGTTTTGGTCGCCGTGGCGGGGCTGTTTGGCGAACGTTTGGCCGCAGCCGGCGTTGAGGGCGCGGGCGTGATCGGCCCGCTGGCCTTTGTTTTGGTTTTGGTCACGGTGGTGCTGCATGGGTTCACGCTGGCACCTTTTGCGCGTGCGCTTGGGCTGGCCTCGACCGGCAAGCCGGGGGTGTTGATCCTGGGCGGATCGCGCTTTACCACCTCCTTGGCCGAGGCGCTCAAACGCGAAGAGATCCCAGTGCTGATTGCCGATCCAAACCATGCACGGATTGTGCGCCCGCGCGCGGCGAATGTGCCGGTGTTTTATGGCGATATTTTGGGCGAGGCGGCCGAAGACAGTCTTGAAATTCTGTCCTATGACACGCTGATCGCCGCCTCCGACAATGACGCCTATAACACTTTGGTTGCGACTGATTTTGGCTCGGAATATGGCCGCGAAAACGTCTGGCAACTGGCTCGTGTGAAAGAGGGCAAAGCGCGGCACAGCTTGCCGACGCAATTGGGCGGGCGGCCCTTTGGGCTGGGCAAAACCTTTGGTGATCTGGATACGTTGATGCAAAGTGGTTGGCGGGTGTCGGTGACGACATTGAGCGAGGATTATGATTTCGAGACGTGGAAAGCCGATCGCAAAGGTGCGCTTTTGCTCGGTCGTTTGAAAGAAGACGGGACGTTTCGGCGGTTGCTGTCGGAGGACGCAGATATCCTGTTTCCGTTGCGGGCTGAGGCGGAGATTGACGCGTTGCCCGAAGAGCAGCGCGAGAGCGCGCGCGCGGCGCTCAAACGCCGTATGACCGAGGCGCGCGAGGCCGCGTCGCGGGCGCGTGTGGCCGCCGGGGCACGTCTTGTCGCCTTGGTGCCGCCCGAGGCCACCACGCCCACCGCGCCGGAAATCGAAACCGTGAAAACGGTCGAAAAACCGACCGCAGTGCGCGCAAATGCGGCCAAAACAGCCGCGAAAGCGCCGCCAAAACTCGCATAGCGCTGTGCTTGGTGGGTCAATGCCGTTGACGCGCCGCGCGGGCGTGGTAAACCCGCCGCAAGAGATGGAGAGACCAAAGATGAACCTGTTCGCCGATATCCGCGCCCTTGTGATCGACAGCCTGACTGGCCTTGTCTCCGATGGCGTCCTGCCCGAGGGGCTTGAGTTTGCCAATGTGGCGGTCGAGCCGCCGCGCGATGCGTTGCATGGCGACATGGCCACCAATGCGGCGATGGTGTTGGCCAAACCGGCCAATCTGAAACCGCGCGACATCGCCGATAAGCTGGCCGAAAAACTCGCCGCCGATCCGCGTATCTCCGCTGTGGATGTGGCGGGGCCGGGGTTTATCAACCTGCGGCTTGCCGATGGCGTCTGGTCCGGGCTGGTCGAGGGCATTTTGGCGGCCAAAGGCTATGGCCGTTCGCCCATGGGCACAGGCACCAAGGTCAACGTCGAATATGTGTCCGCCAACCCGACCGGACCGATGCATGTCGGCCATACCCGCGGTGCGGTGTTTGGCGATGCTTTGGCATCCTTGTTGGATTATGCGGGCTATGACGTGACGCGCGAATATTACATCAACGATGGTGGCGCTCAGGTCGATGTCTTGGCGCGTTCGGTATTTCAACGTTACCGCGAGGCCAATGGCCTGAACCCGGAGATCGCCGAAGGGCTCTATCCCGGTGATTACCTTGTGCAGGTCGGTGAGGATTTAAAGGCGAAATACGGCGACAGTCTTTTGGATCAACCCGAAGAGGTCTGGTTGGCCGATGTGCGGGTCTTTGCCACGGACGCGATGATGGAGATGATCCGGGGCGATCTCAAAGCCCTGGGCGTTGAGATGGATGTGTTTTACTCGGAGAAATCTCTGTACAACACCGGGCTGATTGAGGCTGCGATCAAGGAACTGGACGAAAAGGGCCTGATCTATCGCGGTGTGTTGGAGCCACCAAAGGGCAAAATGCCCGAAGATTGGGAGCCGCGCGAACAGCTTTTGTTTAAATCGACCGCGCATGGCGATGATGTCGACCGCCCGATCCAGAAATCCGATGGCGCATGGACCTATTTTGCCCCCGACATCGCCTATCACTATGACAAGGTGAAACGCGGCTTTGACGAGATCATCGACGTGTTTGGCGCCGATCACGGTGGCTATGTCAAACGGATGAAAGCGGCTGTGTCGGCGCTGTCTGATGGCAAGGTCGGCTGTGACATCAAGCTCATTCAATTGGTCAAGCTGATCAAGAATGGCGAAGAGTTGAAAATGTCGAAACGCGCGGGCAATTTTGTCACCCTGCGCGATGTGGTTGAGGAAGTGGGCGCGGATGTCACTCGCTTCGTCATGCTGACCCGCAAAAACGATGCCTCGCTTGATTTCGATTTCGACAAGGTGCTGGAACAGTCGAAAGACAACCCGGTGTTCTATGTGCAATACGCCCATGCCCGCGTGCGCTCTGTGCTGCGCAAGGCAGAGGAGGCGGGGGTGACCCTGACCGACACGCCGCGCTTTGATGATCCGGCAGAGATCGCCGTGGCGCGCAAATTGGCCGATTGGCCGCGTCAGGTTGAAATCGCTGCAAAAGGCCATGAGCCGCACCGCATCGCTTTCTATCTCTATGATTTGGCGTCTGATTTCCACGCGCTTTGGAATAAGGGCAATGACAATAGCGCATTGCGGTTCTTGCAGGATGACCCGGCGCTGTCGGCGGCAAAAATTGCCCTACCGCGTGCCGTGGCCGTTGTGATTTCCGCAGGTCTTGCTATTCTGGGGGTAACTCCGGCGGAAGAGATGCGTTAAATCAAAGCGCCCAAGGTCGGACCCCCGAGAGGGATTGGTGCAAAATGAGGGCATAGATCCTCATGCATCCCCTTAAGAGCAGTCAATAACCCGCAGAATATAAAGCGGGAATCGGTATGAGGCGAAGATGGCGCAGGATTTCCGGAGCGGCCCCAATGCGGGCTATCCTTCCCCCCGTGTGAACGGGAACTATGTCGCAGATAAGAACGGGACATACACGTACCGCGAGGCTCATCTGGGCCAGTCGCGCCCGGCAGATCAGCAAAATTTTGGCGGTGCGCCTGATCCCGACCGATATTTCAACGCTCAAGATGTGCGGTTTGCGCCACAGTCGGGTGCGCAGTCGGGTACACAGTTCGATGCGCAGTCTGGCCATCCGTCAGGTCAGCCGTCAGGGCGCTATGCCGGGCATAATGGCCACGCCCCACAGGGGGTTGCCGCGCCGCAATCGCACTATGCGCCAGGGCCAGACACCGGGCCTGCTTATGTTTATGACACCACAGGCGATGATGGGTCCTCTGAGGGGTTTGAGCGTCCGAAACTTGGCAAAGCCCAATGGGCTGGCGCGGCGGTCTCGCTGGCGCTGGTGTTGGGTCTTGGGGTTTGGGGCTATCAATTGATGATGCGCGATGTGAACGGTGTGCCTGTCATCCGCGCGCTCGAAGGCTCGGCCCGTATGGTGCCTGACGATCCGGGCGGCCAATTGGCGATGCACCAAGGTTTGGCGGTCAATTCCGTCACCGCTGATGGCTCCGCCGCTGCCCCCGCTGACAGTTTGATTTTGGCACCACGGATCGCGACATTGAGCGAGGAAGATCAACCAATGTCCACGACCCAAACCGTGGCCTCGGCCTATGAACCGGAAAACACCGCCTATGCGGTGCAACCCGAAGCGTCGGCTTTGGCTTCTTTAACGCTTGAGGAAGATCCGCTTGACTTGGAGAGCGTCGAAGAGGTGGCCTCCGCCGCCGATGTGACGCCTGAGACCGCGGGTCTTGCGCAGTCGCCGCGGCCAAAACCGCGCCCTGTGCGCATGGCCTCTTTGGCCACGGTTCCAAGTACGTCATCTGCCAGCCTCGATGGCGTGGCGGGCGATATTTTGGCCGCAATTGGTTCCACCAGCGAAATGAGCCCGAGTGACGTGCCTGCGGGCGCGCGTTTGGTGCAATTTGGCGCTTTTCAAAACGAAGAGATCGCGCGCAGCGAATGGGATCGTCTTTCGGGCCGGTTTGAGGACCTGATGGAAGGCAAATCACGGGTGATCGAGCGGGCCGAAAGTGGCGGGACGACCTTTTACCGTCTGCGCGCCTATGGCTTTGCTGATGCCTCGGATGCCAACCGGTTCTGCGCCGCTTTGACCGCGATGAATGCGGCCTGTGTGCCCACGGTTCAGCGATAAGCCGCGATGATTGCGGGGCCGGATCACGTCGGGGGCAACGTTTCGGGGCAGGGCGCTTTTATCTTTGGATGTGAAGGGCTTGCGCTGACCTCAATAGAGGCTGATTTCTTTCGTGAGGCCAATCCTTGGGGCTTTATCCTGTTTGCGCGCAATGTGGACACGCCGGAGCAACTGCGCCGTTTGACGGGCGCGCTGCGTGAGGCCGTGGGCCGTGACGCGCCGATCCTGATTGACCAAGAAGGCGGACGGGTCCAACGCCTGCGCGCGCCGCATTGGCGCGAATTTTTGCCACCACTGGATCAGGTGCATTCCGCCTCCGATCCGTTGCGCGCCATGTGGTTGCGCGGGCGATTGTTGGCGGCGGATGTGCTGGGCGTCGGCATTGATGTGAACTGTGTGCCGGGGCTGGATGTGGCCTCTGCACAGACCCATCCGTTTTTGATGAACCGTTGCTTTTCCGATGACGCGGAGGTCGTGGCCCAGATGGGCCGCGCCTTGGTCGATGGTCTGGCGGCGGGCGGCGTGGCGCCGGTGATGAAACACCTGCCGGGGCATGGGCGTGGCGCAGTGGACAGTCACAAGGGCCTGCCGCGTGTTTCGGCCTCGCGCGCTGAATTGGCGATGGATTTCGCTCCGTTCAAGGCGCTCAACGATTTGAGCATGGGCATGTCGGCGCATATCGTGATGGAGGCGATCGACCCGGACCGTCCCGCCACCCTAAGCCCCGCCGCGATCCGTGTGATCCGTGAGGAGATCGGCTTTGACGGGCTGTTGATGACCGACGATATTTCGATGGGCGCTTTGGCGGGCACGGTTTTGCAGCGTGCGCAATTGGCGCTGGCGGCGGGCTGTGACATGGTGTTGCACTGCAATGGCGATCTGGCCGAGATGCAGACATTGGCCGCGCTCGGGCCCATGGGGCAGGCGGCACAGGCCCGCGCGGATCGGGCCGTCAGCGCGCATCCGAAACATCTGCAGGCGCATCACCCCATTGACATCTCCGCCTTGGATGCCGAACTTCAAAGCCTGTTGAACCGATAGGGGCAAAATGGCCGACCCGGACCAATTTGAAATCAACGATCTGCTCAGCGTCGAGGAGAGGCTCGCGGCTGAGGCGTTGATTGTCGATGTCGAGGGCTATGAGGGGCCTTTGGACCTTTTGTTGCAATTGTCGCGCACGCAAAAGGTCGATTTGATGAAAATCTCGATCCTGCATTTGGCGCAGCAATATTTGATTTTCGTCGACAAAGCCAAAGAGCTTCGGATCGAATTGGCCGCCGATTATCTGGTGATGGCGGCGTGGTTGGCGTTTTTGAAATCGCGGCTCTTGCTGCCTCCCGACCCGTCCGATGAGGGGCCGTCAGGTGAAGAGCTTGCGGCGCATTTGGCGTTTCAATTGCAGCGTTTGGAGGCGATGCGGGAAGCGGCAGCCAAATTGATGGCGCGCGATCAAAAGGGCCGGGATTTCTTTGTGCGCGGCATCCCCGAAGAGGTCGCGCGGCTCAGAAATGTCACCTATAGCGCCTCTCTTTTGGACCTGATGCAGGGCTATGCCCGCGTGCGCACCAAGGACGAGTTTCGCCCCTTTGTCATGGACCGAGAAGCGATCCTGTCGATGGAACAGGCGCTGGAGCGGCTGCGCGGGTTGATCCCCTATGCGATTGAATGGGCGGATTTGTCGAGCTACCTGCCCGAGGGCTGGGAGCTTGACCCGAAAAAGCGGCGCTCAGCCACGGCGGCGACCTTTGCCGCTTCGTTGGAATTGGCCAAACAGGGCCAAATTGAAATCCGCCAAAGCGGGACGTTCGCCCGTATTGAGATCAAGGCGAGGACTGGCCGATGAGTGACTCTGTGAGTGACGCAGTGAGCGAAGATACGGATTTGGACGCGTCCGCCGAGGCCAGTCTGTTTGAGGCGCCGCCTTTGGCCGAGCAAGAGCGCATGGTCGAAGCGGTGCTGTTTGCCTCCGCCGGTCCGGTGAGCGTGGCCGAGATGAGCGGTCGTATGCCGCATGGGTGCAACGCCAAAGCCGCACTTGAGATGTTGCAAAAGCGCTATGAGGGGCGTGGTGTTCGGGTGGTAAAAGTCGGTGAGGCCTGGGCCATTCGTACCGCGCCCGATCTTGGGTTCTTGATGCAAAAGGAAACGGTCGAGACCCGCAAACTGTCGCGCGCGGCGATCGAGACCTTGGCGATTGTCGCCTATCACCAACCCTGCACCCGCGCCGAGATCGAAGAAATCCGGGGTGTGTCCGTGTCCAAGGGCACCATTGATCAGCTCTTGGAACTCGAATGGATCCGCTTTGGTCGCCGCCGTATGACGCCGGGGCGTCCGGTGACCTATGTGGTGACGCCGTCATTTTTGGATCACTTTGGTCTGGAAAGTGCGCGCGATTTGCCGGGCGTTCGGGAGTTGCGGGCAGCGGGGCTTTTGGAAAGCCGACCAATGCCGGGGCTGGACGATGAGGACAGCGAGGATCAAGACGATCTGTTTGAGGATGAAAGCTAAGCCCGATAGCGCGCGGGTGTTTCATCCCTTTGCCGTGATCAAGCCCTGTTAGGGGCGCATTGTGATCCTATCTATGCTAAAGTGAACTGAAACCGCAGCAGTCAGGCCGATGTAGAGGCCGGAAAGCAGAGTGACGATGAATTTGGACCGGCTGATCAACATGATCATCAACCGCGTGATGCGGGTTCTCATTAGCAAGGGGATCAACAAGGGCATTGACGCGGGCAGTTCTGCCTTGGCGCGGCGCAAATCCGGCGGGGTGCAGGGCGATGCGCAGATGGGCGAGGTCGATGATTACGGCAACATCCGCCATAAGTCAGGGCAAAATCAAAATGGCGGTCAAGGTCAGGCCGAAATGACCGCTCAGGCGCAACAAGCCGCCAAACGCGCGCGCAAAATGGCGCGGATGAGCAAACGCATCGGTCGGTTTTAACGCCGAGATTTGCTGAATTCGAAATTTGCGCATGGCTCGGGTCAAGTGAGCTGGGATCACTGGAAATCACAGCTCGGATCGAGCAGATCCGGCACTTTTTACTTTAAAATTCAAAAATACGCTTATGTCAGCTGATATAAGCACAATTTTTTACACTTTATTTACCACGACTCAGTGACTTTGATGCCATCGTTCAAAGGGGCCGCAATTTAGGTCAATCGGGACTTAGGTGGCGATCGGTGATGTATAAAGGTGTTTGTCATGTTCCTGCCAATGATCAATGATCTGTTGATCTTGTCATGCTGACCCCGGGTATCCAACCTGTGGCCGGGCGGCTCAGATTTGGCCCCGCAGTGATCGCGCTTCGTAGCCAACCCTATCTTGCGCTCATCGCGTTCTTTCTTGCCCTCATCATTGCTGGAATGGAACTTGTTCGCTACGGCGACGATCTTCTCTATGCTGCGGGAAATGGACCAAACCCTCTGACGCTCACCTGTGTCATGCTTCTCAGCGTGGCATTGATGCACAAAACCCTGTTTCCAGTGCAAAGCATATGGCGGCGCGTTGTGTTTTTGATCGTCCTTGCGCTGTCACTGTTTCGGTTGATTGAAATCTACATTTTGCAGGCCACACCGCTCACGGATGTCCTCGCCTTCGTCTATAACCGATATCCCCATGCCGATGTGATCATGTCAAAAGGCACGTCGCTGTCCTTGATGCTGTTCAGTCTGGGCGCGTTGATCCGCCGGAGGATGCAAACTTGCGGATTTGTGGTGTCGCTATTGGGGCTGGTTCCGGTCAGTTTCGCCTTTATGATCTATTCTTACGGCGAAAGAAACATTCAGATCGAGATGTCTCCCGCGACCTTGATGTTGCTGATGTTGGTTGGGTTTTCCTCCGTCTTTACCTTTACCCGAAGTCCGATTTTACGCCCGTTTTTGACCTCATCCGTGTGGGGGCGGATGGCCCGGCTGCAAACGCTGGGCACAATCATCGGTATTTGGGTCATTGGCGCTGTCTCGCATCTGTCGGAGACAGCGATGATGTTTGAGGCGGTGCTGGCCTCCGCAATGTGGGTTTTCGCGATCATCATATTGGTGTCGGGCTCTGTGTTTGAGCGCATCGAACGGGACCGCCGCACCTTGTCACGCGAGGTCGAACATCGGGCGCGGCATGATCCTTTGACCGGGCTTTTAAACCGTCATGCGGTTGGGGATTATGTTGCTATGATCCACCAAATGGCCCATGGCCGTCGCCGAGAGGATGACCCGATGACGGTGGGGGTGATCTTGGCCGATATTGATTTGTTCAAACGGGTGAATGACACGCTTGGACATGAGGCCGGGGATCGCGTGTTGCAACATGTGGGCCGTGTGCTTCGCGGCAAATTGCGCTCTTCTGATGTCGTGGCGCGCTGGGGGGGCGAGGAGTTTTTGATGCTACTGCCCGGAGCCACGCTGGAGCAGACCATGAACACGGCACAGGTGCTGCGCACGGCGATCGCGACGCATGTGAGTTGGAAAAACGGCTTAGAGTCTGAACCGATTACAATTTCGATCGGGGTCTCCGCCTACTGTCTTCATGACAGTGCCGATTCATTGGAACAAATCATCCAGCATGCTGATACCGCGTTGTATCATGCCAAATCTCAGGGCCGAAACCGGGTCAATTGTTTTAAAACGAACCGAAAACCCCCGCCAACGCCGAAAGATTTTCTCCCCCCTCGGGATAAGGTTCATTGAGGTGCTGAACCGCAAGATGAGGGATCACTGCGCGCGGAAGTGTTTCGACAGTTTCAGGCCCTGACCCTGATAATTGGACGCCAAATCCGCGCCATACAGGCGCTCGGGCAGGCTGTCCATGCGCTCATAGACCAAACGCCCAACGATTTGCCCGTCTTCCAACACAAACGGCGCTTCGTGACAGCGCACTTCCAACACCCCGCGCGAGCCCGCGCCACCGGCATTGGCATGACCAAAGCCCGGATCAAAGAACCCGGCATAATGGACGCGGAATTCCCCAACCATGGCCAGATAGGGCGCCATTTCGGCGGCGTACTCGGGCGGAATGTGGACCGCCTCGCGACTGACCAAAATGTAGAACGCACCGGGGTCCAAAATGATCCGCCCGTCTTTGGTATGGATCGGTTCCCAGTATTCTGAGGGCTCGTAATGGCCGATATTGTCGAGGTCAATCACGCCAGTGTGCGGTTTGGCGCGGTAGCCAACCAGATCACCCGACGCAGGTTTGAGATCGACCGAAAAGCCAAGCCCCTGATCAATCATCGCAGCGCCATCGACCAGCGGGCTCTCGGCGTGCAGGGCTGTCAGCTCAGCGTCACTGAGGATCGCTTGCCCGGCACGGAACCGGATTTGATTCAGCCGCATGCCCGGACGCACCAAAACGGAGAAGGAGCGGGGACAGATTTCAGCGAAAAGCGGTCCATGATAGCCGGGCGTGATGCGGTCAAATTCGACGCCTTCATCGGTGATCAGCCGGGTCAAAAGATCCAACCGCCCGGTCGAACTTTTGGCATTGGCCACCGCCTGAACGCCCTCAGGCAGAGCCAGAGATTCCATCAAGGGCACGACATAGACACAGCCCTTTTCCAGCACCGCACCATCGCTCAGGTCAATCTGATGCATTTCAAATTCGGCCAGCCGATCCGCCACTTTGCGACCGTCGCCCGCCAAAAACGACGCGCGCACACGCCAAGCCCGGGTGCCAAGACGCAGATCGAGGGAGGCAGGTTGCACCTGTGCGTCGATCACCTCTGGTGTGGCGGTGATTTCGCCTCGTGCCACCATGTCGCGGATCGCGTGATCAGCCAATACACCCATATTCGTCCCCTCACGTCACTTTGGCCCGAAAGGGCGCGCTTTTATCCCCCTTAACGCAAAACCGCCCGCAAGCCCAGAGGCTTACGAGCGGTTTTAGGGGTGTTTTGGTCGGGCTAGCAGGACTCGAACCTGCGACCTTCCGTCCCCCAGACGGACGCGCTACCAGGCTGCGCTATAGCCCGAACTGGAGCCCTACATAGTGATTTTATGGGCAGGGGCAAGTGGAATTTCGGCAAATCTGATGCGAAATTGCGCAGGTGTGGCCGCCACCGCTGGCGGTGGCAGATCAGGACACCAGTCGCGCATGCAGGGCTTCGGCACGCGCCAAGAGGCTGGCGATGTCTTGTCGGGGCACCCGGATCAGATCGCGGTGATTGAGTTTGCCCAAAATGCCGTCGCCCATGACCAAATCTGCCGCCGCCTCATCCGGGTCGTCGTACAGGTCCAAATCGACACCAAGCGGGGCGGGGCTGAGGGGCGCGGTTGCAAACACGTCTTGTTGGGGGGCCTCGACCTCTGCCTCAGCTCGGCTGTCCAACGCGATCTCTTCAACTGCCGAAAGCTCCGCTGATGTCGGGATCACGTCGTTTTGTTCCGCGTCCAAATAGGCTGCGGCATCTGGCAGGTCCACATCGGCCAACTCTTCGGCAAAAACGGCGGGGTCGCTCGCCGGCTCATACTCAGGAAGAGGATCAGACAGAGTGTCGGGCAGGGCCTCGTCAAACCCATCGGTCAAAATCGCCCGTTCTTCGGCGCTCATCTCCAGCGCAGAGGGGGGCGTGGCGGTCTCTGGCGCAGGCGTCTCAGGCAGATCAACTGCGTCAACGGCCCGTTCCGGCTCTGGCTCCGGTTGTGCCTCCGCCTGTACTGTACTCGAAGGCGCAGGCGTCAAATCAAAGTCAAAGGTGCGCTGTTCGGTCGTCAGCGGCAAAGCGGGTTGCTCCGGCACATCCGCCCCAATTGCGGTGTCTTGAAGCGGTGATGGTTCGTCGAATTCGGCCAGATCTGCCATCGGGTCTTGGTCCCGATCATGCGGTGGCAGCGCCTCTTCGGCCTGTATCTCAAACACCGATTCCGCCATGGCGTCATGGATCGCCTCATGGGTCAGCTCAGGTGCGGCGGCGTCCTCTGCCGCGGGAGGCATCTCTGCGTTCATGTCCTCGACAAAGGAGGCCGGTGGCTCAAAGCCATGCGGGGCAAAGGGGGTGGTGTCGGGCAGCTCGGCGGATGCCGGAGCGAGAGGCGGAAGGTCCGGCGGGGCTTGATCTGGCGCAGCCTGATTTGGCACAGGCGTGGCAACCGGCGCGTCAAAGGAGGCATTGAAATCCGTCAGTGGTGCCGCGGGAGACGGAGTTGGCTCGGAGCCGGAGTGCGGCGCAGGCGATGAAGGCCGCGAGAAATGCACAATTTTTTCCGCCGCAGGGACGGGGATGTCAAAGGCGTCATGCGGGACGTTTTCGGCCATCGGTGCGTCGGCGATCTGCGATGCGGGAGGGGCAGGGGGATTCGCTAACGGATTCGAGGTGGGAATCGCGTCTATCACAGGGGTCGGTGCCCCGCTGGCCTGAGCCGAGATTGGGTCGACCCCCTCAATCAACGGTGACAGAGAGGCGACATATTTCACCCCATGTTCGCGCAACAGTTTTTGCACGCCGCGAATGGTCATCCCATCGTCGTGCAACAGTTTTTTGATCCCGCCCAAAAGCGCCATATCGGCGGGACGGTAATAGCGCCGCCCGCCCGCGCGTTTCACGGGTTTGACTTGGGTAAAACGGCTCTCCCAAAAGCGCAACACATGCGCAGGCGTGTCGAGCCAGTCGGCGACTTCGCTTATGGTGCGAAAGGCGTCCGGTGATTTATCCATTCAAAACAAACCTTTACAGGAGTTTGCAGGCCTCGGATCAGGCCTTGTTGCCGTCGGCCACACGATCTTTCATCAAATGCGACGGGCGAAAGGTCAACACCCGGCGCGCGGGGATCGGGGCCTCGTCGCCGGTCTTTGGATTGCGGCCTACGCGTTCGGATTTGGCGCGCACGGAGAAGGTGCCGAAAGAAGAGATTTTCACCGTCTCACCAGCGATCAACGCATCAGAGACATGCGCCAGAACACTTTCGACAAGGGCGGCGGATTCATTGCGGCTTAGGCCAACCTCGCGAAACACGGCTTCGCTGAGATCCATACGTGTCAAAGTTTTGCTCATCGGTCTCCCCCGGTGTAGTGAGTTGCCAAGGAGAGTGGCAGTTTGCAAAGCAGGCGTCAATATCAATGACTTGGCATGGGGTGTTGAGATGGGAAATCGGGCGGGTTTTGTCGCAGTCGGGGGGGCGGCGGCGGGAAACCCGCGCATGATGACCAGCGCAGTACAACTGCGCGCATGATGACCAGCGCAGAACCACTGCGCGCATGATTACCAGCGCAGAACCACTGCGCCCCAGGCCAAACCACCGCCAATCGCCTCGGCCACGCAAAGATCGCCATCTTTGATCTGACCACGGGCACGGCCCACAGACATCGCTAAGGGTATCGAGGCGGCGGAGGTGTTGCCGTGGTCTTGGACGGTGACGACGACCTGATCCATCGCATGACCCAGCTTTTTCGCCGTGCCTTCGATGATGCGAATATTGGCCTGATGCGGGATGATCCAATCAATATCGGCGGGGATCAATCCGGCCTTGGCAATCGCGGTTTCCGCCGTTTCGGCCAGTTTTTGTACCGCTTGGCGGAACAAGGCATTGCCCTGCATCCGCAATTTACCTGAGGTGCCGGTGGTGGAAACGCCGCCATCGACATAGAGCATGTCTTTATAGGTGCCGTCAGAATTCAGATCGACAGACAGGATGCCGCGATCCTCGGAGGTGCCAGTTCCGATCCGGGCCTCAAGCACCAAAGCGCCGGCGCCATCGCCAAACAGCACACAGGTCGCACGATCGGTCCAATCCATGATCCGGCTAAAGGTCTCCGCACCGATCACCAACACGCGTTTGACTTGACCGGAAATGATTTGGGCATTGGCGTTGGAGAGGGCATAAATGAACCCGGCACAGACCGCTTGCACATCAAAGGCAAAGCCGCAGGTCATGCCCAGCTCTTTTTGCACCATCGTCGCGACAGAGGGAAAGGTCAAATCCGGGGTCGAGGTGGCCACGATCACCGCGTCAATATCGGCGGCCGTCAGGCCAGCATCGGCCAGCGCGGCTTTGGCGGCCATGGTGCCCATCATCGAGGTGGTTTCGCCTTCGGCGGCAAAATGGCGGCGTTCAATACCAGAACGCGAGCGAATCCATTCGTCGGAGGTGTCGAGGGTTTTTTCGAACTCGGCGTTCTCAACCACACGTTCGGGTAGGTAATGGCCCACGCCCGTGATAACTGCCCGGATAGTCATGGCTTTGCCGCCTTATTTTGGTTCTGACGTTCCGTCATTTTGCGCTGAGGCCACGGCAGATGCAACCCGTGCCGCCAAACGTTCGGAAAAACCCGAGGCGGAGAGTTCATAGGCCAATTTGATCGCGGCAGAGACGCCGGTGGCATCCGCCGAGCCGTGCGATTTGACCACGGTGCCTTTGAGGCCAAGGAAAACCCCGCCATTGACGCGGCGCGGGTCGATTCGCTTTTGCAGGCGTTTCAGCGAGGTCAAAGCCAGCAGGGCGGCGATGCGCGACAGCGGCGTGGCTTTGAACGCTTCTTTTAGGAAATCGCCAACGAGTTTCGCCGTGCCTTCGCCGGTTTTCAACGCGACATTGCCGGTGAACCCGTCGGTGACGATCACATCGACCTTATCGCCGGGAATATCGCCGCCTTCGACGAATCCCTTGAACTCATAGCCACCAATGCCCGCAGCGTTGGCGATCAAGTCTTGCGCGGCTTTCAATTCGGCGCGGCCTTTGTGCTCTTCGGTGCCGACGTTCAAAAGGCCCACGCGCGGGACATCGAGATTGAGACCGTTGCGGGCATAAGACGCGCCCATCATTGCATATTGTAAAAGGTCGCGTTCATCGGCGCGAATATCCGCGCCCACATCAAGCATGACGTTAAAGCCCTGCGGATTGCGCGAGGGCCAGAGGCAGGCAATGGCGGGGCGGTTGATGCCGTCGAGTTTGCGCAGGCGGATCATCGAGGTGGCCATCAACGCGCCGGTGTTGCCACAGGACACACAGGCCTGAGCCTCACCGTCTTTGACGGCATCAATGGCGGAGCGCATCGAGGTGTCGGCGCGGCGCATGGCCTGAGACGGTTTTTCATCCATGCGCACAACGCCGGGCACATCACGGATTTCGACACGATCTTTCAAAATCTTGCGCTTGCGCACAAGTTTATCAAGCTCGTCGCCGGGCCCATGCAGAATGAAATTCAAATGGGGATTTTTGGACGCAGAACGTGCAATGCCGGCGACAATGGTCGCCGGCCCACGATCGCCACCCATGGCGTCGATAGAAAGCGTGACCTGAATGCCCTTGCGCGCGCCAAGCCGCCCTTTCACCTCATCAACCTGACCCGGAGTGTCCGAGGCGGCCATGGCGGAGGAGGGGGCGAGCGTGCTCATGCTTTTCGCGGCATCAAGTCAATCAAACGCGCTTACGCTGCGTCGTCGTCGAGATCAATCTCGTCGGCTTTTGCAACGACTTCGCGCTCGTCATAGTGACCGCATGCGCCACACACGTGGTGCGGGCGTTTCAATTCGCCACAGTTCGGGCATTCTGCCGGGTTGCCAGCAACCAATGCGTCGTGCGCGCGGCGCATGTTCCGCTTGGAGCGGGTGACTTTATTCTGAGGAACAGCCATGTCTCGACCTCGGGTTCGTGGGGATCTGATCCGCCTTTGCTGCGGGCCCCTAGGTGGGCGGGGCCGGGGCCCCATATATATTCGGGTGTTATCCCGATCAATTCTCGGCGCTTCATAGGGCTTCGCGGGCAGAGTGTAAACCATGCAGTTTGACATGGATGACACATGAATATGGTCCGTGACCTGTGTCAGGACCGATCCCATGCGCCACAGATGCCACAGGCAAAACCGTTACGGGAAGCGAGGCCGGGAACATACTCGGAATCTTGAGCCGTGCAACCTTTTTGTTTGGTCTCGGTTTATACGTCTTTTTCCGGGCTCAACTGTCGTCTTTTCCAAGCCGATCGCGCAGTGCTTTCAGGCTGGCAAAAGGCTTTGTATCCTCATCTTGCAAAGGCGCTTTGCCCGGCTCGGTGATTTGGGCGCTGATGGTTTCGACCCCTTCGGCGCGGGGATAATCGGGCGCAGCAAGCGCAAGCGCCTCTTCGGCCACCAAGGACAGCAACAAGGATGCCGGCAGAGCTTCGATCGTATCGTCCTCGGGCGCTTCGATTTCGGCATCGCCCGCGTCGATCTCATCCGTGTGATCGGCCAGATAGGTGCGCGAGAGCGGCGCATCAATCCGGGTGGTGACTGGCGCAAGCGTGGCCACACAGGGCTGAACCACCGTGGCGCCCAGCGTTCCGGTCAATTGCCAGTCGCGTTTGCCGATGGGGGTGAGTTTGCCTTCAAAACGTAGCTTTTTCACCGCAGACAGGCCGAGCGCTGTGGCCAGCACCTCCATGTCTTCCGAGGTGGGGATGAGGCGGAACGGGTGAGCGTGGGCATTTGAGAGATCGCGCAAGCGCAACTCTGTGCCCCAGCTGGTCAAACCGTCGTGTCCCATGTTGGATGTCTCCTTGATCGTCGGGCGCTGTTTCTATAAGCCGGATACGAGGCGCGCGCGCACAAGGCAAGAGGGGGCACATGTCCACACGCATTTTCCCAAAAGGACCGACTATGAGATTGAACCGTATTTTAGGGCTCTCTTTGGGCGTTGTCTTTGCCGTTGTTTTGTCCGGCTGTGTCGCGCAATACCGCAATCATGGCTATGTGCCCTCTGATGAGGCTTTGGCGCAGGTTGTTGTCGGTGTGGACACCAAAGACACGGTGTCTGACGTGATCGGCGTCCCCGGCACCGAAGGCATTTTGGACAGTTCCGGGTGGTATTATGTCCGCTCGCAATTCCGTCATATGGGGGCGCTTGCGCCCAAAGAGGTGGACCGTCAGGTCGTTGCCATCTCCTTTGATTCGCGTGGCACGGTCAGCAACATCGAACGGTTCGGGTTGGAACAGGGCCGTGTTGTGGTCTTGTCGCGTCGTGTGACCGTGGCCAACACCAAGGGCACGACCTTTATCAAACAGCTGTTTGGCAACTTGGGGCAGATTTCCGCCGATCAATTGTTGCAGTAACGGGCTGTCGTATCCCGCATGAAAAAGCCGCCTTATGGGCGGCTTTTTGTTTGGCGGCTGTTCGGGCGTTTTCGCCTGACCCCGGCTTATCCTTCGGCGCCCTCAGTCGGCTCAAACCGGATCGACACGCCGTTGATGCAATAGCGCATGCCGGTTTTGTCCTGTGGTCCGTCGGGGAACACATGGCCCAAATGCGCACCGCAATCGTCGCAATGCACCTCGACGCGGACCATGCCATGCGACAGATCGCGGGTTTCGGCCACGGGCGCGCCCTCTTTGGTGGCGTAAAACGCGGGCCAGCCGCAGTGGCTTTCATATTTGGTCTCTTGGGTGAACAGTTCCGCCCCGCAACAGGCGCATTTAAACGACCCTGCCGATTTCGGAAAACCGGGGTGGGAAAAAGGCCGCTCGGTTCCGGACTCCCGCGTCACGCGATAGGTCTCAGGGTCCAATGAGTCGCGCCATTCGGCCTCTGTTTTGTGAATTTTCACCATTATGCGCACTCCTTTTGCTCTTTGGTATAGCAGATAGGGGATTGGCGGCGTGAAGCAAGCCAAACCGAGTTTCAAAAAATCGTCATGTCTTGCAGGCAAGAAGGGGAGACACCATAGTCTATAGGCGTCCCTTGTTTGGGATGGATGCCTGAGGTGAGGCTGAAAAAGGACCAGTGCCATGATCCCGTTGCTCAAGGGCCGTTACACCGCCCGTTTTGCTGAGACCCGTCCCGACATCGAAGCGGCGCAGCGCCTGCGCTATCTGGCCTTTATCGTTGGATCGGGCGCACAGGCCGCAGGTCTGCGCGCTGATGGGCTTGAGGCCGATGATTTTGATGCGCTCTGTCGCCATGTGTTGATCGAAGAGCGCAAAACCGGGCGATTGGTCTGCACCTACCGCTTCCTTGATCTCGCGGGCGGTGCCGACATTGCCCGGAGCTATTCGGCGCAGTTTTACGGCCTCGACGGTTTGGCCGATTTCGAAGGCCGGATGTTGGAAATGGGCCGGTTTTGCATTCACCCTGAGGCGCGCGATCCAGATATTTTGCGCGTCGCTTGGGGGGCGATGACGCGCTATGTCGATGAACAAGAGATCGCATTGCTGTTTGGCTGTTCGTCCTTTCATGGCACCGAATGGAAAGACCACGCCGATGCTTTGGCCATGCTCAAACACCGTCATTTGGGGCCGAAACGGTTCCTGCCCAAGGTCAAAGCCCCCAACGTGTTCAAATTCGCCGCCCGCCTGCGTCGCAAACCCGACGCCCGCCGCGCCATGTTGAAAATGCCGCCGCTGCTGAAAACCTACCTGATGATGGGCGGTTGGGTGTCAGATCACGCGGTCGTGGACCGGGACCTTGGCACGATGCATGTGTTCACAGGTGTGGAAATCAACGCCATCCCGCCTGCGCGCAAGAAGTTTCTGCGGGCTGTGGCGGGGTAAGGGGCCGGTTTTAACCCTTTGCAGATCTGGTTTCAGATCAGAGACTGTGAGCGATCTTTCGAGTGTTGCGCGCCCCGGATGGCGGCAATGCGGGACAAAGCACCAATTCGCTGCGGCTGCGCCAAGGGCTGCTTTGGCGAACCGTTGATAACGATGGATTTGGTGAGAGTGCAATTTTTCGATCAACAGTCATGAGAAGTTCTTCGCGCCACAGTTTTGACAGATGTTACTTGTACTTGTGCGTCATGAACCTGAAAGATTTTCTCACCGTATGTTGCTTTGGGATGGTATCTACTTCCGCGTTAGCTGGCCCGGTAGACGACGCGCGATTTATTGTAGAGCAACATATAGCGTACGGTGAGACCGTTGAAAAATTAGGGATGTTGGAGCTAGACCTCGTTAACAAATTGGAGCCTGCTATTGAGCGACTTGGGGCAACAATAATCGATGATGCACGTTTGATGCACGAGATCACTGGTGAGTTCAAAGTCGATTTTTTATCCAATGTTTCAGACGCATCGATCGAAGCATTTGTCAAATTCCTATCTCCCCAAGAGCTTTCTGACCTAGCTTCCTTCTATCGCTCTGAAGAAGGGCTCAAACTACTATCTAAGATGCGTGCAGAAAACGTTGACCTTGAGACCCATCCCTTTTTTCTAAATGGTCCCGGCTTGCCGATATTGGAGCATTATGAAGAGTTGGATGCGCTTATTAATCAGGCAGCCTTGCAAAGCTTTTCGATCATTGAAACATCTTTGACCCCTTCTCGATTTGCGGATTTTTTTGAAAATCCTCAGATCATGAGATTTGAAGATGAAACGGTGCGAGCAGCCGTTGTTGCAGGCCTTCGATCAGTCGATCAGTGAGTTACAAAGCGGCCATCTAAGCATAATGCAGCATATGCCTTTTGGGCTCAAACCCGCCATTCACCGCACCTTTGCCCAATGGCGGCTTGGCGCGATGATCGCAGTTTGCAAAGAGCCATCTCTGTACAGTGCGACCGCTCCGTCAGTGCGACACTCGCTCCGTTCCCCGTTGACCTTTCGTGCGGCGCACAGTAGCGGTGCCCCATGGCACGCGCACCCGTATTACAGCTCTCCGACATTTCCCTCACTTTTGGGGGAGATCCCGTATTTGATGGCCTTGGCCTTGTGGTTCAGGAGGGCGATCGTGTCGCCCTTGTGGGACGCAACGGGTCGGGGAAATCGACCTTGCTCAAGGTCATGGCCGGGCTGGTTGAACCGGACCGGGGATCGCGGGTTTTGGGGCCGGGGATCACCGTTGGCTATATGGAGCAGGACCCGGATCTGTCGGGCTTTGCCACTTTGGGCGCGTTTGCCGCCTCACAACTTGATCCGGCGGAGACCTATAAGGTCGACATGGTCGCAGAGGGCCTTAAATTTGATCCCGAGACGCCGGTGGACACCGCCTCGGGGGGCGAAAAACGCCGCGCCGCCTTGGCCAAACTGTTGGCCGAAGCGCCGGGGTTGATGTTGCTCGACGAGCCGACCAACCATTTGGACATTGAAGCCATCGCCTGGCTTGAAGACGAATTGAAATCGACCAAAACCGCCTATGTGCTGATCTCGCACGACCGCGCTTTTCTCAATCACCTGACCCGCGCGACGCTTTGGATCGACCGGGGTGAGGTGCGCCGCCAAGAGCAAGGGTTTGAAGCCTTTGAAGAATGGCGCGACAAAATTTGGGACGACGAGGACATGCAGCGCCACAAGTTGGATCGCAAGATCAAAGCCGAGGCGCGGTGGGCGGTCGAGGGCATTTCGGCCCGGCGCAAACGCAACCAAGGCCGGGTGCGGGCGCTGCAAGAGCTGCGCTCTGAGCGCTCCAGCCAAATCCGACGTCAGGGCACGGCGGCGATGGATCTTGAAGTGGTTGAAAAGTCCGGCAAACGCGTGGTTGAGGCCGAAGGCATTTCCAAAAGCTTTGGCGATAAGGTGATCCTACGCGATTTCACCATCAAAGTGGCGCGCGGCGACCGGATCGCGTTTGTCGGCCCCAATGGTGCGGGCAAAACCACGCTGTTGAAAATGCTCACCGGCGAGATGGAACCGGACACGGGCACGATCAAACTCGGCACAAAATTGGACATGGCGGTGTTCGACCAAAACCGCTCCAACATTCGCGAAGATTTGACGCTTTGGGAGGCGATGACGTCGGACAAAGACATGCGGGTGTCGGGCAAGGCCGATCAGGTCATGGTGCGCGGCGTGCCGAAACATGTGGTCGGCTATCTTAAAGAATTCCTGTTCTCAGACGCCCAAGCGCGCGCGCCCGTGCGCTCATTGTCGGGGGGCGAAAAGGCGCGGTTGTTGCTGGCGAAAATCATGGCGCATCCGTCGAACCTTTTGGTGCTCGACGAACCGACCAACGATCTTGATATCGAAACGCTCGACCTGTTGCAGGAGCTTTTGACCGATTTCGAAGGTACGGTCCTTTTGGTGTCGCACGACCGCGATTTTATCGACCGGGTGGCAACGCAAACCGTGGCGATGGAGGGCGATGGCTGGGCCACCTCATATCCCGGCGGCTGGTCGGATTATCAATCGCAACGCGGGGCTGTGGCCAAGGCGCGCGAACGCGAAAATGCCAAGCAGGCGGAGCGGGCTGCGAGCAAACCGGCAGATGCCAAGCCCGCAGAGGCATCGCAATCCCCGGCAAAGGCGAAAACCGCGCTGACCTTTACCGAAAAGCACCGTCTTGAGGCTTTGCCCGACGAGATGGCGCAGATCGAATCGCAAATTGCCAAATTGTCCGAACTTTTGGCCGATCCTGACCTGTTCACGCGTGAGCCGGTGAAGTTCAAAAAGGCCACAGATATGTTGACCGAACGCCAAGAGGCACTCGCTTCGGCTGAGGAGGAATGGCTTACGCTTGAGGAGAAAAATTCCGACGCTTAAGTCGGGGTTTTTCTTTTTTGAGGCCAATTTCGGCAGCTTCCTGCCAGAACATGCAAATCCTTCGGCGTCTTTTGTCCCATCACGAAGACCTCACGCGGGCGTGACCGTAAACCCCCTGTTTGTTTATGAAAAAACCATTATCTCCCTGATCGAGGTGTCGCAAACGACATCACCTTTGGACGATCCTGAGGCAGTTAAGGAGACAATTATGAAACGTATGACAACTTCCGTTCTGGTGCTCGCGAGCATGGCTCTTTCCGCCCCTGCATTTGCTGGTGGCATGACCGCGCCGACCCCTGAGCCCACTGTTTACACCCCTGCACCGGTGGTGCCGGTTGGCGCCGATTGGACGGGGGCTTATGCCGGTGGCACGCTTGGCTACGGTTGGGGCAATGATGCGCTCGATAACGCCGATGACATGACCTACGGCCTGTTTGGCGGCTATGATTACGACTTTGGTCAGTTTGTTTTGGGGGGTGAGCTTGAATACCTCAAATCCGAACTCGAAGACGGCACCACCAAGCTTGACGATATGACCCGCCTGAAATTGCGGGCTGGCTATGACTTGGGTTCCACTCTTGTTTACGGTGTGGTCGGCGCGGCCTATGCCAACGCTGATATCGGCGGGACCTCGTATTCCGACACGGGCGTGACCTACGGTATCGGTGTGGATTACGCTGTGACCGACAACGTGAACGCAGGTGTTGAACTGTTGCAAAACGACTTTAACGAGTTCGACAACAGCGGTTCTGATCTCTCCGCCACCACGCTTGGTGCGCGCGTGTCGTTCCGCTTCTAAACTCTGGATTGAAGGGCGGCTTTCGCGCGGCCCTTGGGTTCCCCCCAGTGACGAAAGGCGTTCCCCGCGTTTCCTTTCGTCGCAGCCCTCGTCCTGATCTCAGGGCGGGGGTTTTTTAGTGGCGGCTCACAATTGAACCGCATCTGATTGCCAAGCCCGCCCGCCACGCTAAACTGCGCCGAGATCTGTATCGCAAGCTTGGCACAACAGGCGCGACCAGGTCATTTGACCGACTGACGAGCGAAAGGCCACAACATGGCATTGGAAGACGCAAAGACACAAATTGATATGGCCTTCACCGGTTCGGGGCGTGGGCTCGCGTTTGAAAACGCCTTTGGCGGGGCGCTGTCCGCCTTTCGCCGCCGTTATACCAAAGACCTGAGCGGGGTCGATTTGGCCATCACTGGCGTGCCGTTTGATCAGGCCGTGACCAACCGCCCCGGCACCCGCCTAGGCCCGCGCGCGATTCGCGAAGCCTCGGCGTTGCAGGCTTTTGATGCGCCTTACGGTTGGGGCTATTCGCCCTTTGATGAATTCAACGTGGTGGATTACGGCGATCTGGCCTTTGATTATGCCAAGGTCTCCGATTTTCCTGACACGCTGACCGACCACATTCGCACGATTTTGTCCTCTGGGGCTGGCAGCCTCGTTTTGGGCGGCGATCACTATATCAGCTACCCGATCCTCAAGGCGCATGCCGAAAAATTCGGCCCCCTCAGCCTCATTCATTTCGATGCCCATTCTGACACCTGGGCCGATGACGATCTGACCCGGATTGATCACGGCACGATGTTCTACAAAGCTGTCAAAACCGGGCTGATTGATCCGAAAACCTCGATCCAGATCGGCATTCGCACTGACAACCCGGATACGATGGGCGTCAATATCATTGATGCGCGGATGGTGCATGAACGCGGTGCGGCCTGGGTCGCCACTGAGATCAAAAAGATCGTCGGCGATCGCGCCTGTTATCTGACCTTTGACATTGACTGTCTCGACCCGGCCTTTGCCCCCGGCACTGGCACGCCGGTGTGGGGCGGTTTGAGTTCGTGGGAGGCAGCGGCCATCCTGCGTGACCTTGCGGGGGTCCATCTGACCGGCGGTGATGTGGTCGAAGTCTCGCCACCCTATGACACCACAGGGGCCACGGCGATTGCGGGCGCGCATGTCGCGATGGAAATCATCAGCCTGTTTGGTTGGACCCGGCGAAAGGGCGTTTGACGTGAAAACCGCACTTCTTCTTCTCATTGGCTTGTTTGCCTTGTTGCAAGCTGCGGTGCGACTGGCCCCCACGGTGCCGTCACGGTGGCACATCGACCCGTTTGCGGCGGCGGACCCGGCGCCGGGCGGGGTGTTGGAGGTTTTCACCGTGCCGATGGAGGCGGACGAGGCCCTTGCGCGTCTTGCCGCCATCGCCGAAACCGAACCACGCACCCGCCATGTGGCCGGGTCGGTGGAGGAGGGGCGATTGACCTATCGCACCCGCACCGCGTTTTGGGGATTCCCGGATTTCACCACGCTTGCCGTACGTCCGCATGAGGCCGGAGCAGAGGTGGCGATTTTGGCACGGTTGCGCTTTGGCAAGGGCGATCTTGGCGTCAATGGCCGTCGGGTGGCGGCATGGCGGGCGGCTGCGGGTTTTTGAGCCGCGCTGCGTCGCCTTCTCTTGACCCTCCGGCATTTGCAGGGCAACAGATCACCCCATGATACCACAGGACCGTTTACACCAGATCGTTGAGCGTTTTGAATTCCTTGAGGCCTCCATGGCGCAAGGCTCCGGGGATATTGCGGCTTTGGGGCGGGAATATTCCGATTTAAAACCCGTCGTGGACCAAATCCACGCCTATCAAACCCTGTTGTCCGATCTCTCAGACGCCGAAGAGATGCTTTCGGACCCAGATATGCGGGCTTTGGCACTTGAGGAAATCCCCGTGCTCAAAGCCAAGTTGCCTCAGGCCGAAGAGGCGCTGCAAATCGCGCTTTTGCCGAAAGATTCCGCCGACACCGGCTCGGCTATCGTCGAAATTCGACCCGGCACGGGCGGCGATGAGGCGGCTTTGTTCGCGGGGGATTTGCTGCGGATGTATCAACGCTACGCCGAGGCGCGGGGCTGGCGGTTCGAGATCATCGAACTTCAGGAAAGCGAATTGGGCGGTGTCAAAGAGGTCATCGCCAATATCGCGGGGCAGGGCGTCTTTGCCCGGATGAAGTTTGAAAGCGGCGTGCACCGGGTGCAACGTGTGCCGACGACGGAATCGGGCGGGCGGGTGCATACCTCCGCCGCCACCGTCGCAGTGCTGCCCGAAGCGCAGGACGTGGACATCGAGATCAACGCCAATGACATCCGGATCGACACGATGCGGGCCTCTGGCGCGGGCGGGCAACACGTCAACACCACCGATTCTGCCGTGCGGATCACCCATATCCCGACCGGGATCGTGGTGACGTCTTCGGAAAAATCGCAACACCGCAACCGCGAGATTGCGATGAATGTGTTGCGGGCGCGGCTCTATGACGCAGAGCGGCAAAAATTGCATGATGCACGCTCAAGCGAGCGTAAATCGCAGGTCGGCTCCGGCGACCGCTCCGAGCGCATCCGCACCTATAATTTCCCGCAAGGGCGGATGACCGATCACCGGATCAACCTGACACTTTATAAACTTGATGCCGTGATGAACGGCGATTTGGATGAGGTGATCGACGCGCTGATTGCCGATCATCAGGCGCGGTTGATGGCGGAGATGGGGGCGTGAGCACGCAGGTTACCGTTCAGCAGGCGCTGGTTTTGGGCACCCGCGCGTTGGCCGACGCGGCAATAGACGGTGCGGGCCGGGACGCCCGGCTGTTGATGGCGCATGTGTTGGAGATCGCCTCGGATCGGCTGACTTTGGTGTTGCCCGATGCGATTTCATCGCAGACGCAGACCGCATTTGACGCCGCCATTGCCCGGCGGCTGGCGCGCGAACCTGTGTCGCATATTCTGGGACGGCGCGCTTTTTATGGCCGGGTGTTTCAGGTCAACCGTGATGTGTTGGACCCGCGCCCAGAAACCGAAATGTTGATCCAAGAGGCACTGACACGCCCCTTCGCCTCCGTGCTTGATCTTGGCACAGGGTCGGGCGCTATCCTTTTGACTTTGCTTGCGGAAAACCCTTTGTCCAAAGGGCTTGGCAGCGATCTGTCCGAGGCCGCTCTGGCTGTGGCGCAGGCCAATTGCGTGACACTGGGGCTTGGCAAACAGGCGCGGTTTCAACAGGCCAATTGGTGGAATGGCCTCAACGGGGACTTTGATCTGATCGTCTCCAACCCGCCTTATATTGCCGCCGCTGAAATGCCGGATCTGTCGCCCGAGCTGGCCTATGAGCCGCGCATGGCACTGACCGACGAGGCGGATGGGCTGACGGCCTATCGGGCGATTGTGGCCGAGGCGCGGGCGCATTTGGTGCCGCGTGGGCGCATCCTGTTGGAAATCGGCCCGACCCAAGGCGCGGCCGTCTCCGATCTGTTGTTGGCGCAGGGTTTTAAGGCGGTGCGGGTGGTCGCCGATCTCGATGGACGGGACCGGGTTGTAAGCGGGCAGGTGCCCAATCCGCATCGACGCAATGTGGGTAAGTGACACCGGGGTGGCTCCATGAGCCAAGCATGAGCCGATGCTTTTGGACAAGCGTCAGGAAAATCTTAACTCTTATGCGCCATGTATGTGCCATGGTGTCCGATCGTGCCCGTAGAAAATCTGTCGCGTGCTTTGCATTGTGATGCTGCGTTGGTATGCTGCGACCTGATCCCGTGATATAATCCCGAGGCGCGATCTGGTGACATCGACCTGACGCTGAGGCATCGGAAAAGAGGTCATCGGTCGCATTTAGCCCATGAAGAGCGCAAAAACTGCTTGTCAACAGGGGTGGGACATGGTTACTGAGAACAGCGTCTGGCAGGACTTTGTGTCCCCAGCGCCGTTACCCAACACAGCTTAGACGTTGAGGGCTCCCATTTCGGGGAGCGCATGGGACAGACAAGCCCGATCTAGCATAAGCCGGTCCGAAGAACCCGGAAGACAAAGGCTCGAGAGAATACTGTATGAGATCCTCTAAAAACCGTTCGCGGTCCAAGACCAACAATCGTCCCCGTACCGTCGGCAACATCGTCAACCGTGTGTTTGACAGTTCCGGCCCTGAGGGAAAGGTGCGTGGCACGCCGCAACAGATCATTGACAAATACAACCAGTTGGCGCGCGACGCACAGCTGTCCAATGACCGGGTGGCGGCTGAAAACTTTCAGCAGCACGCGGAACATTACCTGCGCCTGTTGAGCGTGGCGCAAAAAGAAATGGATGCGCAGCGCGAACAGCAAGAGCGCGAGCAACAAGAACGCCGGGACCGTCAGGAAGCCGAACGTCTTGAGCGTGCAGAACGCGCCGAGCGTCATCGCAAGCGCGAAGAGCAGGCCGCAGAGAACGCGCCGCAGCCGGTGTCTCAGCCCTCCCCGGTGGCCGGTGAGGGCGATCAGCCCGACGTGGTCTTTGTTGATCGCAGCGCCCAGGAACAGCCCGCAAGCGATGACACCGGATTGGTGGAAACGCCGGAAAGTGCCGCCCCTGCACCGAAAAAGCCGCGTGCCCCGCGCAAACCACGCGCGCCGCGCAAACCTAAAACGACGGACGACAGGTCTGGCGATGCAGGTGGTGAGGTGGCCAGCGCGCCCACAGGCGACAGTTCCGAAGCCGCAGAATAATTTAGATCGGACAACGTGCCTTTGGGCGCGGTGTTTCGTGATCAAAGATAAAACCCGCACTTGTTTGTGCGGGTTTTATTTTGCGGTTGTGGGCGTCTGAGGCCGTTCAGGCCCGATCAGAGGGGGCGTGCGAAGGTGGGGCCCTGTCGATCAGCGTATCAATCAACGCCGACATCATCTCTGCGCGATTGCGGGTCTCAGATTTGCGATAAATCGCATTGAGATGGGCCTTGATCGTGCCCTCTTTGTTGCCGCGGAATTCGGCGATTTCACCGATGGTAAAGCCCTTGACCAAAAACCGCGCCACATCACGTTCAGAGGGCGAGAGCTTCCACAGATCAAAATGGCTTTCGATCACATCAAACACTGCTTGTGAGGCCTCATGCAGGCTGTGTTCCAACCGATCTTTGCGCTGCACCAAGTCGATCAGATAGCCAAGCTCCAACATGATTGCCAAGACCAAAGTTGTCGCCGCCACCGCTTCGATCAAAAGATGCGTGGTCGGTTTGCCTCCGGCCTCTTGCAGATCGGTGAAAACATCGGAGACAAAGAAAACCGCACAAAAGGCCTGAATGACAATCAGCGTGATCATTGCCGCCGGGGCTTTGGCCGGAGTGAAACGCGCCATGGCGGGTCCTTTCAATGGGAGCATGGGGGGCGGGCTTAGGGTAGGTCTTTATACCCGGTGATCATCGCGCGGGGAAGGTTCACATGGGTGCGGAAACTTTCAAACACCACGGCCGCAATGTGAACGACAACTGAGAACTCAGCCCAATCGACGGCGATGGTATGCACCTCCTCCGGCCATTCCACGCCCCAAAGTAAATCCGTCGTCATCCCCCAGCCGGACAAGCCGATGATCGCCAAGGTGCCGATGAGATTGTAGATCATCAAGCCCCCAAGTGGCGTGTGCCCAACATGATGGCTCACCCGACCAGAGGTCATTTCAGCGGCCTGTTCCACCGCCGCAGCGGCGGAGGGCGGAAAGCTTTTGAACCGGGCGTAGCGCGTGCCGACAAAGCCCCAAAACACCCGGATCGTCAGCAAGGTGATGATTGTGTAGCCGACATAGAGGTGGACATCGCTTTCCGTGTCGACAAACACGGCATTGGCGGTAAAACACCCGACCAAGCCCCAGTGAAACAGCCGCACGAGCGGGTCCCAGACTTTGTGCCGGGTCTTGGGCGCGGCGGTGAGATGGGGGGCGGCCTCTGTCATGACTGTGTCCTCTCATAAACGAAAAAAGGGTGCGGGAGGGAAAGCTCCGCCCGCACCCTGACGTGATCAGTCTTGGATTTTCACAATGGTGAAATCGCCATCGAGGAGCACTTCGAGCTTTTTGCCATCTTTTTTGGCATAGGCCTCGTAGTAGCCATCTTCGAGTTTGATTTTGCCGACATCATAGCCTTCAGCGGTCAGCAGTTCGGTGATTTTGGCTTTGTTTGCATCGGTCAATTCGACCGTGCCCATGGCGAAAGCGCCTGTGGTCAAAGTGGCGGCGAGAAGGGTGGCGGAAACGATATTTTTCAACATGTGTCGTCCTTTAGAGATCAATGTGGCTGTGCCCGGACCCCTATGGCCCGGCGCTGAGATCACTAAGACGGCGCAAACAGAAAACCCCATTGACCCACAGTTGGGGGGTGGGGGATATGTGCCCATGGTTGAGACCATTATACCTTGGGTTTAGGGGGCGATTGGCGGGGCGGATGTGCGGGGCCCTATCGGGGTGAGCGCTCGATCAGATCGTCCCAAAGCGCGGCGCGGTGCACGATGTGGATCTTATTGCCCGAAGGATCGCGCAGATAGGCACCGTAATAATCCGGCGCATACTGCGCGCGCAGACCCGGCGCGCCATCATCCGTTCCGCCGTGCAAAAGCCCTTGGGCATGGGCGGCATCCACTGCCGCGGGTGACGGTGCGACAAAGGCCAACATCGCGCCATTTCCGCCGCGCGCAGGCGCACCATCAAAGGGCCGATAGACGTAGAACCGGGGATAGGGCGCGTCCGGGCGGACCCAACAGCGCGCATCAGGCCCACCATCCGGCTCAACCGCCCGCTGTCTCATGCCAATCTCGCCCAACACCGCGTCATAAAACGCCGCCGCTTGGGTCAAATCATCGGCTCCGACGGTCACATGCGAAAACATGGCGCTCTCCCGCTTAGGTCTTGGCCACTTCGCGCGCCAAGGCACACCAGCCCTCGACCGAGATTTGTTCGGCGCGGTCGGTGGGTTTGATCCCGGCGGCAACAAGGCGATCTTCGATCTCGGGGGCCGCACCTTTCAACGAGGCGCGCAGCATCTTGCGGCGCTGGTTGAACCCGGCGGCAACGATGCGTTCCAAGACTTTCGGATCGGCCTCGAACCGCGCTTTGGGCAGGGCCTCGAAATGCACCACGGCGGAATGGATTTTCGGCGGCGGGGTGAAGGCCTCGGGCGGCAATTCCATCACGATATTCGCTCGCGTGCGCCATTGGCTTAGGATCGCGAGGCGTCCGTATTTTTTACTGCCGGGTTGCGCGACAATGCGTTCGGCCACTTCGCGTTGAAACATCAGGGTCAGCGAGGACCAATAGGGCGGCCAGCTTGGCGGGGTCAGCCAACGCACCAAAAGTTCGGTGCCGATGTTATAGGGCAGGTTTGAGACGATCCGCACCGGGGTGCTCAGGCGCTCCAATGGGTCGATCTCAAGCGCATCGGCGTTCAAAACCTCCAACCGTCCGGGGTAGATCGCTTCGATTTCATCGAGGGCCGCGATGGCGCGGCTGTCTTTTTCTACAGCCAAGACTTTGCGCGCGCCTTCGGCCAATAGGCCACGGGTCAAACCGCCGGGGCCGGGACCGACCTCCAAGACATCGCATTTCGACAGGTCCCCCGCCAGCCGGGCGATTTTCGAGGTCAGGTTGAGATCGAGCAAAAAGTTTTGGCCCAAAGATTTTTTGGCCACCAACCCGTGCCGCTCGATCACATCGCGCAGCGGTGGCAACCCATCAAAACTTGTCATCCGTGGTCCTTTTGCCTTTTGGCATGGCTCATCTCATGCGCCATGTTCAGCGCCGCAATAAGGCTGGTTGGGTCGGCTTTGTTTTGGCCCGCGATGTCAAAGGCGGTGCCATGATCGGGCGAGGTGCGGATAAACGGCAGGCCCAGCGAGACATTGACGCCACCGGCGAAATCAATGGTCTTGATCGGGATCAGCGCTTGGTCGTGATAGGCACAGAGCGCCACATCATAGCCCGCGCGTGCGCGGGCGTGAAACATCGTGTCGGGCGGCATCGGGCCTTTGAGATCAAAGCCTTCGCTCTTCAGGCGGGAGATCAATGGGATCATCCATTCAAGCTCTTCATCGCCCATTGCCCCACCTTCGCCCGCGTGCGGGTTCAGCCCGGCAATGGCAATGCGTGGCGCGCAAATGCCCCAGAATTTCTCTAGATCGGTCGCGGTGATGCGGATCGTCTCTTCCAAAAGTTCGGAGGTAAAGGCCTCCGGCACGTCGCGCAGCGCGATGTGGATTGTCACCGGAACCACCCGCAACTCGGGGCAGGCCAGCATCATCACCACGCGTTCGACGCCCGCCAGATGGGCCAAAAATTCGGTGTGCCCCGGATAGGCAAACCCGGCCCCATCTTTGAGCACTTTTTTGTGGATCGGTGCGGTGCACAGCGCCGAGGCTTGGCCGGTTTGTACCAAAGCCACCGCATGGCGCAGCACGTCGATCACACCTTGGGCATTGTCGTAATCGGGCACACCCGGCGTGGCCATGGCATGAAACTCATGACGCAACACCGCCAAAGTGCCACTGGCAACATGATGCGCCTCTGACGGATCGGAAATCTCGCTAAAGCGGGCACCATGGGGCAAATGGCGCGGATCGCCGATCCAGAAAAACGGCACAGCGCCGTCCAAAGCCTGCGCCGCTTTCACCGCAATCTCAGGCCCAACCCCCGCAGGTTCGCCGCAAGACAGGGCGATCGGCGCGGTGGGGACTGACGGGCTCATGGGATCACAATCGTCGCATCTGCGCGCAATTCGGCGACAAAACCGTCGGCCAAAGCGCCGATGCGTTGCGACAAAAGCTGTTGGCGGATTTGGTCGCGGTCGGCACTGTCATTGGCTTCATAGCTGCGGCCACACATCATCAAAAACACCAAAGTTTGCCCATCTGCACGGGTCAGCGCGGTTGAGACCTCGCCCGGATCAAGTTTCGCAAGCTCAATCGCCACGTCATTGGGAATGTCTTTGACGGGCAATGTGTCGATCTGCAACACGGTTTCGGGTTCACCTTTGGCGATGCCGTAGAGATCGTCACAGGTGTCCACCGAGGCCTTGACCTGCGCCGCGCGTTTGAGCGCGGCCTCAGACCGGCCCCCGGCAATATAATAGGCCGCGTATTCGATGGCGTCGGCGTTGGGCGTGGCCACATCGGTCTCCGCGATTTTTCGCAGTTGAAACACGCCAATGGCATTGCCCGTCGACAAAGGCGCGGTCATTTCACCGGGTTTGAGCGCCATCACCGCAGAGCGCAGGGCAGGCGGCAAATCGCCCACCGCGACCCAATCCATGCGGCCGGATTTTTCACGGCTCGGTGCAACCGAATATTTGGCGGCGGCGGCCGCAAAGTTGGAAATCGTCGAGTTTGCGGCGATTTGTTTGACCAATGCCTCTGATTTTGCTGTCTCTTCTGGGGTGCGCGCGGGCAGGAACAGTTCAGACAACAACACGCGAAGGCCGCCGGAGGGGCCATTGTTTTGCAAGGCGCGGTCGATCTCGGATTCGGAGACCTGTGCCTTGGCGCCAAAGCGGCCGCGGGCATAGTCGCGCCAGATCAACCCGGTCGAGAGGAAATCACGCACGGTCTGGGCCGAAACGCCGTTTTTGGCCATCAGGTTGAGGAATTGTTCAGGCTGCAATTTGCCACGCGCTGCGAATTCTTGGATGCCTTGGGCAATTTGTTCGTCGGTGACGCTCAACCCCACCCGTGCTGCGGCTTCGGCTTTGAGGCGTTCGTCGATCAGCGCATCAAGCGCGTCTTTTTCCGAGGTCGCCCCACCTAAAACCCGCAAAAGAGCCACGCGTTGGGTCAGTTCATAGCGGGTCACCACCTTGTCATTGACGTAGGCGACGGGGGCAAACATGTTTTGCGCCAACGCCGGAGTGATGGTCAGAGACAGGGCCGACAGCGTCAGCGCCGCGATGGCCGCCAGTTGACCCATTCGGCGTGCAGCGGCCCGCCATGTGGCCACACCCCACCCTGCGCTGTGGCCTTTGATGGATCCGGTTTTTGATGTGTCGAGTGTCCCGAATTTACGTCTCATGCCCAGCCTCGTGTTTTGCCTGCTATGTTTTGCCTGCGTGTGGCGTCTGACCTCTTTCTAAGAGGTTTCGTCGTGCGGGCCAAGCGGATTGCGTGGCCCAGATTGTCCGACCCTTTTGGCCCACCATGTTGCTCCGGGTCGCGCGCCTGCCGATGCGCCAACGTATGCGTGGATTTAGAGCGCCCCAAAGCCACAGCTCGTGTCCTTTTTGCCGTTTGCACCATAGGCCCCAAAGCCGATGGACAGGGAATAGCTGGTGGTGGGATCAAGGGCTTCGGTGTCGGAATAGCGCCGCGAGACCTTGAAACGGACACGGGCGCATTCATTTTCGAACTGAAGGCCAAGCCCGGTGCGCGTCGCCTCATCTTCGGTGAAATCATAAAGATATTCGAGGTTGGCGGACCAGTTTTTGGCCAATCGGAAAGAGCCATCAAAGCCAAACTCATTGAGCGCCGTGTCGCGATGTTCCATCGCATCGGCCACCACATAGGCATAGGAGGCGCCAAGAGTGTAGCGGGGCCGCATGTAATCAAGGCGGGTTTCCCATTTGGTCAGATCAAAGTCATCGTCAAACAGGCTCCGGCTTTGCAAGGCAAGGCTGGTCTCAAGGCCCGCGTCAAAGGCGACAGAGGCCCCAAGCAACCAATCCGATTGCGCGGTCGAAAGACCGGACGCGGCGGAATATTCGGTGCTGTCGTCGAGAGAGAGCACCCGCCCAAGGGTGATCGCATATTGAGTGGTCTCGGCGTAATGGGCAAAATGGAGCCCGGCCGCCGCCGTGACCCCAGTGGCGCGACGATCGGCACCGGGAAAGCGGGCGAGGGTCATCAGATTGCCTTCGTCAAATTCAACAAGGGTCGAGTCGGTGTTGGGGACTTCACCGCCCACGCTGTCCGACCACCCCAGTTGGATCATCGGTTCGATCAACTCAGAAGCCCCTGTCGCCGTGGTGCGGGTCAACGGCCAGCTCACTTTTGTCTCAAACGATCCGGTGAACCGGGTGACGGTGTCCTCATAGGCTGAGTTTTGATGCATCGCGTAGGCATCGACATAGGCGGCGGCGGTGCTGTCCCATTTCAGACCGGGGCCGAACACCGCGCTGGTGATCCAAGCCGCCTCAGCCCCAAGACGCAAGACGTCATAGCCGTCGATATCGACCTCTGAATCGCGATAGGACGAGGAGGCGGAGAGGCCAAAGCTCAAAACGCCGGGCAGCGCGCTCGGATCGACCCGACGCTCATATATGACCTCGCCCAAAAAGAACGGCAACGTGTCCTCGATCCCTAAATCGGCGGCGCGCAGCGTCCGCATGTGGATCAGTTGCGCATCAAAAGCCTCGCCTTTTGTGTAGCGCGTCAGGGTCAGTTTCGAGGGGAGGAAATCACCATCATAAATGCCGTAATCCACCAGATAGGCAATGTCGGAGGCGGCCCGCAGATCGGCGCCAAATTCAAAACCATTGCCCAGATGCCATGTGCCTTGGGCATATAGATACGCGCGCAGGCCATCGCGGGTGTCATCCGAACTCACCGCGCCGTTCACGTCGAGATCGCCACGGGCAAAGGCTTGGCGATAGCGCAGGCCCAGCGTGGTGGTTTTGGTTGCGATATAAGGCGAAATCGTCAGATCGCGGCTGTCACCCAGAGGGATGAAATAAGGGGTTTCAATCCCTGTGCCCAAAGTGGAATCCGTGCGCAACTCTGGGATCAAAAAGCCGCGCGCGCGTTTGAGCGTGGGATCGGGGACGCGCAGATGGGGCAACCACAACACCGGGACATCGGCGATGCGCAATTGCGCGTTGGTGAAATAAAGCTGATGCGCCTCGCTGTCGTGGATCACTTCGCGGGCGCGGATTTCCCACAAGGGCACAGGATGGGCGGCGCAGACTTCGCAGGTCGAAGCCACCGTTTGTGACAGCCGCAGATAGCGCCCGTCCACTACATCAAGCCGATTGGCGGCGAGTTGTAACTGGCGATCAATGACCATGCGGGCCGAGGTCATGATGCCATTTTGAAGCGCGGTGTCGAGATCGGCGCTTGAGGCCAAAATCACAGTGTCTCCGCGACCGTCAGTCAGACGGATCGGGCCGTCGATCTGCAGCTGTCCGGTGCGTTGATTATAGGTGATCCGGCTGGCCGTCAGACGCGCCGTGCCTTGGATCACTTCGATTGCTCCGGTGGCGATCAACAGCGTGCCATCAAAGCTGACACTGTCGGCCAAAAGGGCTGTGGGCAGGGCTTGGGTGTCTGGACTGTCTTGGGCCAAGGCCGCACCGATTTGCGCCTCTGATAACGCCATGCCAAAGCCCAAGCTCATGGCCAAAGCCAGAACCAGACGGGCAGGGCGCAGCGGGCGTTTTGAGGGGGCGGCTGAGACAGTCATGGCCTATCCATCCTCCAAATGCAGCAGCAGCGCAAGAGAGGCAAAGATCACCGCCATCGGTGGGCCCCATGCCGCCAAAGAGATTGGCAAAAGCCCGTTTTGCCCCAAAATGATCGCGAAAGAGCGTAGAAAGAAAAAGCCAAAGGCCAAAATGATCGCGGTGACCACCAAGGTTGAGGTCCGCCCCAGCCGGGTGTGGCGCATGGTGAACCCAGCCCCGATCAACAGCATGGCGACAAAGGTAAAGGGCAGGGCCAATTCGCTTTGCAGCCACATTTTGTAGCTGCGCGCCGAAAAACCTGCGGTTTCCAACTTTTTGATATAGCTTGACATATCCCAAATTGAGACGGCTTGAGGTGTGCCAAACCGGTCTTGGATTTCCTCAAGCGTCAGCGTGGTGTTCAGCGTCAGAGTGTCGTGATAGGTCGCCGCCGCTTCCGGGTTGGCCGCACCCTCAAGAGGCCAGCGTTTGGCGTTTTCAAGCAGCCAGCGCCCGTCTTCAATGCGCGCTTCTTCGGCCTCGATCCGATAAAGTGGCAATCCCGCCTTGGCAAAGCCGATAAAGCTGACGTCGAACAATTCGGAGCCATCCAGATTGGAGCGCGTGGCACGGATCACCATTTGGCCGTCTTGTGAACCTTCACGCAACCATAGCCCTTCGTCCGAGACGGAAAATACCTGACGTTCTCCTTTGAGATAAAGCGCTTCGCGGGTTTCATAAGTGCGCCCCGTGGTTGACGCCACGGGGTTCAACACCGCAACGGACAAGAGGCCGAACACAAACACCACCACCACGGGCGGCAGCAAAGAGCGCATCGCGGAGCGACCGGAGGCGCGCGCAACGACCAGTTCCGAAGATCGCGCCAGTCCCAGAAACAGCACCAGCGTCGCAATCACCACAATGATCGGTAAAATATCGTAAATCGTGCGTGGCAGGCGCAGCAAAGCCATGGAGAAAATCGCCGCCGATCCAATATCAACACCGGAGAAATTGCGGATTTGATCAAGGCTTTCAACCATCACGATCAGCCCGGCAAAGGCGGCAATCACGATCAACAAGGCCCGTAAAAACCGGCGGGCGAAATAGAGATCAAGCCTCATGCCGTTTCTCCCTGAGCGGGCGCGCGTCGCAACCGGGGATGGGCCGCTTTCCACAGTAAGGCCCAAGAAATCCCAAGCCCCAAAAGCGTGGCGGCATATCGGAATGGCCAAAGCCGGGCATTGGCGTCAATCATGCCTTCGAGCGTGTTGTCGATGGATTTCACCACGACCAAAAGCACGATGGCGATCAAAATCTGTCGCCACAGACCAAAGCGCGAAAATCCGCCGACGATCAGCGCGCCAAAGCCGATCAGGCTGATGGCGATGCTTTGAAACGCCTTGTTCATGCGCATATTGGCCTCGGCGATCATGGCTTCTGGGGTCAGTCCCGTATCGGCTTGTAGCGCCGGGCTGGCGCGCAACAGATCAAATGTGGTGGTCGCACGAATTGAGCGCGCGCCAGTTGTTGGGGTGGTCATCAAGCCCCCAAGCCCATAGGCAAACCGGTCAAATCGGGTGACAGACAGGCGTTTGCTGTCAAGTTCATAGGTCTGCGCCATGCCATCAAACATCAACAACATCGGCGCGTCGTTGCCCGCGGTGCCATCACCTTTGACGATCAGGGCGCGGGAGGCCATGAAGCTTTGGCGCTGGCTCGCATCGCGACTGTTGGACAGGTAAACGTCTTCCAATTCGCCCGCCGCCGAAATGTTGCGCACGTAAAAGGTGATGCCCTTGGTGGGATGAACAAATGTGCCCTCGGTGAGCAGGCGCGCGGTGACATCGCGAGCGATCTCACCCCGGCGCATGTCCAATTCTTGCACCGAGAGCGGCACCAGAACATGGGACAAAATCGCCACCATTGCCGCGACGATGAGGCTAAAAAACACCACCGGACGGGCCAGGCGATAGGGCGAATAGCCAGCGGCCTGAACCACCACCAATTCCGATTCTGCCGACAAACGATTGGTCACATAGACGGTGGCGGCAAAGGCCGCGATCGGCAATAGATTGACCAAGATCGTTGGCAGCGACAACAGCGTGAGTTGCAAAAACACCGAAGCCGATTGGCCGTCGCCCATGAGCCAGTCCAACAGGCTCACCGCCTTGTTGACCCAGAACACCAAAGCCAGGACGAGCGAGAAAAACCCGAACAGCATCAGCAATTGCTGAAGCATGTATTTGTCGAATCTTCCCAAACGCGTTCCCCAAAGCCACAACCAGATTGCGCGGACTTTATCGCGCCGTGAGGGCGGGAGAAACCCGTAATCTCGCTCTGGTCACCGCCGCCTTTGAGGTCTACCTATAGTGCGAGCGCCAAAGGGACGGTGAGCTGTCCCATCGGCACAGACGCGACATATTCGACAAAGGATTCCCGATGACCCAACCCGCTAAGCTGACCGTTGTTGCCCTTGATCTTGATGCCATCGCCGCCGCAACCGGGCGTGTTGCCGTTGTGGTGAGCCCGGAGGGCACGCTCGGCCAAGCCGCCCGCCGCATCAACCGTTTGAGCAAAGGCGCGCTGGCGCGGTTCGTGGAAAGCGATGCTTTTGAGGAGATGGCCGAAGGCGAGGCCAAGGATTTGGCCTATCCGGCGGGGATGGAGGCGGAGGCGGTTCAGGTGGTGAAACTGTCCAATCAGGCCTCTGTTGAATTGGCGCGCAAGGCAGGTGCCACAATTGGCGGTGCGGTCACCAAAGCGGGCGTTTTGGTGCTGCCCGGCAGTGTGAAACGCGTCGAAGAGCTGGCTTTGGGCGTGGCGCTTAAGCATTATAAATTCTCCGATCATATGGGCGATGGCCCGGCCAAGGACATTCCCGAAGTGACGATTGCCGTGACCAAACCGGAGAGTGTCGATTTGTCCACGGTTGAGGCGTTGAGCGACGGCGTGTTCTTCACCCGCGATCTGGTGATGGAGCCGTCCAACATCCTCAACACCACAGAATTCGCCAATCGCCTCAAAGCCTTGGAAACCTTGGGTCTTGAGGTTGAAGTGCTGGAAGAGGCCGATCTCGAAGCCCTCGGAATGCGCACGCTTTTGGCCGTGGGCCAAGGGTCGACCAGCCCGTCGAAAGTGGTTGTGATGCAATGGAAGGGTGGCAAAGATGAGGCCCCCTTGGCGCTTGTTGGCAAGGGCGTGGTGTTTGACACCGGCGGGATTTCGATCAAACCGGCGGGGGGCATGGAAGACATGACCATGGACATGGGCGGCGCGGGTGTTGTCGCGGGCGTGATGAAATCACTGGCCCTGCGCAAAGCTGCCGCCAATGTGGTGGGCATCGTTGGCATCGTCGAAAACATGCCCGATGGCAACGCGACCCGTCCGGGCGATGTGGTGCGTTCGATGAAAGGCGACACAGTTGAGATCATCAACACCGACGCCGAGGGCCGTTTGGTTTTGGCCGATGTGCTGTGGTACGCTCAAGACCGCTTTGCGCCCCGCGCTATGGTCAATTTGGCCACGCTCACCGGCGCCATCATCATCGGTCTTGGCCATGAGAACGCGGGCGTTTTCTCCAACGACGATCCGTTCTGCAACGCCTTTCTCAAAGCGGCCAGCGCCGAGGGCGAGGGCGCATGGCGGATGCCGATGGGCGCGAACTACGACAAAATGCTCAAATCCGATGTTGCCGATATGAAAAACGTCGGCGACCGGGCGGCAGGCTCGATCACGGCGGCGCAATTCCTCAAACGCTTTGTCAAAGACGAAACCCCTTGGATTCACCTCGACATCGCGGGCGTGGCTTTGGTGAAATCTCCGACCACTCTGGCCCCCAAAGGCGCGACAGGTTGGGGCGTTTTGGCGCTCAATCGCCTCGTGGATGACATGAATAAAGAGGCTTAATCCCTTATGGGCGCTGCCTTTTTCTATCACCTCACCCAAGCGCCTCTGGTCGTCACCTTGGCCAGCCTGTCGGAGAAATCTCTCGCGGCAGGCTGGCGGGTTGAGGTCCGAGGGCGCTCGGAACAGATGCTTGCGGTACTTGATACCGCGCTTTGGGCGCGCGACGGGTTTTTGCCGCATGGTTTGGCGAATGGGCCGCATGATGCCGATCAGCCCGTGCTTTTGACGCTGGCTTCTGGGACCAACCGGGCCTCCTGCATCATGAGTGTCGGAGGTGCCGAGATCAGCGCCGACGAGGTCGCGCGTGCGGATCGGGTCTGTATCCTGTTTGACGGCCACGACCCGGAAGCCGTGCAACAGGCGCGGGTGCAATGGAAATCGCTGACAGGCGCAGGCGCGCAGGCGCAATATTGGTCCGAGGAAAGTGGCAGATGGGAAAAGAAGGCCGAAAGCGCATGACGCTTTTCGGTGCCTGACTTAGCGGGTCAAATTAGCGGGTTAAAATCAACTTATCCTGTTTGATTTCAATGTGATCATAGCGGCGCAGGTAATCCATCCCCAAGAGTGAGCCAAACAAATCGCCATCGGTGACATAGGCGCGGACCCGGTCGTCTTGGATGCCGCCCAAACTCAATGTGTCGATCTTGACCGGGGCGGTGCGCACGGTGCCATTGGCGGTTTGAGCACGGCCGGTGAAGGTCAGATCGTCGACATTGATCCCGGCGCGTTCGGCGTCTTTGAGCGAAAGCACCACGTTGGAGGCACCGGTGTCGACCAAAAACGCGACCGGCGCGCCGTTGACCAGGGCGGTCAGCGAAAAATGCCCGCTTTGATCGCGATCGACCTCAATCACGCCATCACCGCGGATGATTTGCGCGGGGGCAAGGCGCGGTCGCACGTCTTGCCAAAGTCCCACCGCCGCCAACGCGCCGATAAAAATCAGCGCCCAAAGGGCCGCATGGCGCAAAAGCTGCCCCATATTGCGGCGGTTGGCGACGATATAATAAAATCCAACCACCCCCAAAAGGAGCGAAAGATAGAGAATGCGGGCGGTGTCAAAGCTGTCCATGCTCTATAGATAGGGTGTGTTTTCGGATTTGTCAGCGCGACACAGGCACCAGTCACGCAACTATCAGGTAAATGTCAGGCGACTTTTACAAAAACACCGCTTTGAGTCCGTCGATCACGAACTGGACCGAGAGTGCGGCCAAGAGCATCCCCATCAGCCGTGTCACCACATTGATGCCCGTCGCGCCCAAAATCCGCTCCATCGCGGTGCTCATCACAAAGAAAAACAGCACCACCAAAAGCACGGCCAGCAACACGCCCAAAACGAAAAATACGCCGCTGACGCCATTGGACTGATCAATCAACAAGATCATCGACGTAATTGCCCCCGGACCCGCCAAAAGCGGCGTGGCCAACGGAAAGACCGACGGGTCTTCGACCGGCTGATGTTCAGGGTGCTGGGCATGTTCTTCGCGCCGTTTCGAACGCTTTTCAAACAGCATCTCAAGCGCGGTTAAAAACAGCAAAAGCCCGCCCGCGATGCGAAAGGCGGGCATGGAGATGCCGACAAAGGTCAGGACGTGATCGCCAAACAGGCCAAACACCGTCAGGATCACAAAGGCAATCGTCACCGCGCGTAGGCCCACAGCCCGCCGATGCGCCGCCGATGCACCGGGGGTGAGTGCCACAAACAGCGGCGCAAGCCCGATCGGATCAATGATCACGAACAGGGTCAAAAACGCGGTGATGAGGGTTTGAATCTCCATCAAAAACCTGTCTTAACCGTTTGCTTTTTCTAGTTTTTCAAGCGCATCCATCCAAAGAGATTCCGCGCGTTCCAACGCGTCGACCACTTCGGCATATTTCTTTTGCCAAATCACCGCCGCCTCTTTGTCTTCGTAAAGCGCCGGGTTGGCCAGTTTGATCTGCAATTTCTTGCTCATCTCGTTGAGCTTGCCAACGCGCTCCTCGCATTTGCGAATCTCGGCCTTATAGGCTTGGATCTCTTCGCGGCTGGCTTTTCTCGCCGGGGCGGCCTGTTTGGCCGCTTGTTTGGCAGCCTTGGCTTTGGCCTCTTTCGGCTTGTCATCGCCGGTCAACAACAGGCGGCGATAGGCGTCCAGATCGTCCTCATAGGGGGCAACCCGACCGTCTTTCACCAACCACAGTCGATCCGCCACAAGCGACAGCAAATGCATGTCGTGGCTGACCAAAACAACCGCGCCCGTATAGGCCGTAAGCGCCTCAACCAGCGCCTCGCGGCTCTCGATGTCGAGGTGGTTGGTCGGCTCATCGAGGATCAACAAATGCGGCGCGTCAAGCGTGGCCAGAAGCAACGACAGACGCGCTTTTTGGCCGCCGGACAAGCGCCCGACCTCGGTGTCCGCCTGATCCGCGCCAAGGCCGAAACCGGCCAATTTGGCACGCAGTTTTGGCCCCAACATGCCGGGGATGGCGCTTTGCAAGTGTTGCAGCGGCGTCTCATCGAGATAGAGCTCATCCACTTGGTGCTGGGCAAAGAAACCGATGCGCAATTTGTTATGTTGCACCATCTTGCCACCCATCGGCGCGAGGCGGTTGGACAAGAGTTTCGAGAGCGTCGATTTGCCCTCGCCGTTGCGGCCCAAAAGCGCGATCCGGTCGTCTTGGTCGATGCGCAGATCGAGCTTGCCGAGGATCTGTTTGCCATCATAGCCCACGGATGCATTTTCCATGTTGATGATCGGCGGCGACAGTTCTTCGGGCTCTGGGAAGGAGAATACCACCCGCGCCGCATCTTCGGGCGCTGTGATTTTTTCCATTTTTTCCAGCATCTTAACGCGAGATTGCGCCTGTTTCGCTTTCGAAGCCTTGGCTTTGAAGCGATCCACAAAACTCTGAAGATGCTCGCGCGCCGCGTCTTGCTTTTTCGCCGCGGCCGCCTGAACCGCGCGCTGTGCGGCCCGGGTTTTGGCGAAATCATCATAGCCGCCGGTGTAGAGCGTCAGCTTTTTGCTCTCGAGGTGCAAAATACCGCCGACGGCGCGGTTCAAAAGGGCGCGGTCGTGGGAGATCAACAACACGGTATGTGGGTAGCGACCAAGGTAGCTTTCCAGCCACAAAGCGCCCTCAAGATCGAGGTAGTTGGTCGGCTCATCGAGGAGCAGAAGATCGGGCTGTGAGAACAACACGCCCGCCAGCGCCACGCGCATCCGCCAGCCGCCGGAAAAGGCGGAGCAGGGCATGTGAATTTCTTCTTCGGTGAAGCCCAGACCTTTGAGAATCGAAGAGGCGCGGCCTTCGGCGGACCAGGCGTCGATATCGGCCAAACGGGTCTGAATTTCAGCAATCCGATGCGGGTCGGTCGCGGTTTCAGATTCGGCCATCAGGCTTTCGCGTTCGACATCTGCGGCCAACACCGTGTTCACCAGCGAGACCTCATTGCCCGGCACCTCTTGGGCCACGCCGCCAATGCGGGCGCGGGCGGGCATTTCGATCACGCCACCTTCCAGGACCAATTCGCCCCGAATGATGCGAAACAGGGTGGTCTTGCCGGCGCCATTGCGACCGACAATCCCGACCTTGTGGCCGGTGGGAATGGTGGCGGAGGCATTCTCGATCAGAGTGCGGCCGTCAACGGAGTAGGTGATATCGCGAATTTTCAACATGTGGCGAGCCATGCCTGAGACTGCGGCGAAGGTCAATCACCGCTTTTCAAACTCTGCTTTTCAAAGGCGGCTCCCCGTGCTATCCGGCGCGCAATCTTCGGGTGCGGGTTCGCTTGTGCCCGGTTTCCTTAAAAACCGATCCAAGAGGTCTCTCCCATGGCTATCCAGCGCACCTTCTCCATCATCAAACCCGACGCCACCAAACGCAACCTGACCGGCGCCATCGTCGCGAAATTCGAAGAAGCTGGCCTGCGCGTGATCGCATCCAAGCGTATTCAAATGACCCTCGCTCAGGCGCAAGAATTTTACGGCGTCCACAAAGACCGTCCTTTCTTTGGCGAACTGTGTGACTTCATGATCTCCGAGCCGGTTGTGGTTCAGGTTCTTGAAGGTGAAAACGCCATTGCGAAAAACCGCGAAATCATGGGCGCCACCAACCCGGCAGACGCCGCTCCCGGCACGATCCGCGCCGAGTTCGCGCTCTCTGTTGGTGAAAACTCCGTGCACGGGTCCGACGCGCCGGAAACCGCTGCGGCAGAAATCGCGTATTTCTTTGCGGGTCTCGAACTGGTTGGCTAAGGCCACAGGCTTTTGACAGACTATGATACGACAAAAGGCCGCTCCATTTGGGGCGGTCTTTTTGTTTGTTCGGGGGCGATTGAGTATTTTGGGCTGCAATGAAGATGCAGGGCAGATCAGCGTTTTAGCCCGGTGCCAATCGCATCCAAGATCACCTCAATCCCCATCGGTGGGGCACTGTGAATCGCCCCGGTTTTAGCGAAGACCTATAGCTTCATT